>TARA_R110000868_G_scaffold235273_3_pt1 | contig 22497 bp, 19 predicted proteins | sample TARA_R110000868 | Tara Oceans TARA_R110000868 (sample SAMEA4397489) | marine metagenome | biome: Polar Biome; feature: [SRF] surface water layer (ENVO:00010504); material: water (ENVO:00002006), including particulate matter (ENVO:01000060) such as... | depth 5 m | reverse complement strand
AAAAGTCTTGGATAGTTTCTCCATTAATTTTTAAGTCAGAAAGAGTAACATCAGATCCTGGAACGCCTTCACCAAATCTCAAATCATCCCAATAGTACACATCGCCAGCTCCGATTGAGCCAAAATCAAAAAAGATGGTTAGCATATCGAAATTTGTACCCAAATTGAATGGATTAGTACCAGGCGCGATATTAGCAAAATCAAAAACCAATTTTTGCCATCCAACTACCTTTGTGATAGTTTCAGTTTCAGCAGTAAGGGTGTTATCGGTATGATCTTCAACTTTAATTCTAACTTTAATACCCGCTTTAGGAGAATAAACTAGTGCGCTCATTTTTTTTGATTCTGCTGTAAATGGGATTTCATTTATAAACCCATTGCCAGTACCTACTGTTGTTCCAGCAGGAGTACCAGCTCCAACAGGCTTTGTGGTTATTGCTACAGTATTAGTTGAATCAGTTGGATCCTTCGCAACTAATGTTGAAGCCCCTTCAAAATCTGTTAAGGTATAATCAGTACTGTCACCTTCAAAAGTAACAGGTAGATCAATTTGAGTAAGCGTTTGAGCTTGTAGAGTTGAAAATATTGAAATGAAAAGAATAAAGAGGATTCCTGAATAGTAGCGTTTCATCATATATAATTTAAAATGTGTTCATTATAGAAACCTACTTTGCAAAGGCAAGAATCGAGCAAAAAATGATCATTAATAAGGTTAAAACCTAATTTGGAATGCTAAAAAAGCCCTTTTATAATAATTATAGACCAAGAAACTTTTAAGGAAAGATGTGGACAGGAATTTGAGTAATAATTGAACTGTAATACTTTAGTTAAGAAAAAAATTAATCTTCAGGAAATAATGACTTATCGATATCAGGGACAATTTTTAATGCATTTTTATAATAAACTTTTTTAAGAACTTCATCAGGAAGTCCGAGACCGTACATTTTCCAGAATGCATGTCTTTTTCTAAAATAGTCGAAGTACTCATCTTTGCTTTCAAGTACTCTAAAATAGGTGTAATATTCTTCAGGGCGATATGTATCTTTTCCAAATAACAGACGATCCTGATATTTAATAAAAAACTCTTTTGCAAACCTAGGTTGTCTACCCAATTCCGCTATGATTGCTGCAATCTCTGCATAAACATTAGGGAATTCATCTAAATGTTTTCCAAGCCGTTCTAAGTCGTTCGCCATCCAACCAAAATGGGCATTTATAAAGGTTGTTTCTGGGTGTTTACGGAAAACATTCCATTGTTCAGCCATAACTATTTCCCAGCTTGGGTATTTTGTTGAATCTCCTCGATGGCGATCTGGGAAATTTTTCATTTCAATCCATCTTTCATTGTGCTCATCAATTGGATCCCAAAAAACCGCAGGCTCACCGGTATGAATAAGTACGGGAATACCAAGATCTCCAGCTTTTGCCCATACAGGATCTATTCTAGGATCATCAGTCTGAACTCGATTCCCATTCGAATCTAATACCGTGAGCCCGAGGTTCTTAAATATTTTTATACCTCGAGCTCCGTTTTCGTAATCTAGTTGTAATTGAGCTACAGTACGGTCTGTCCAATTAGGTTCATCCATACCCTCAAAATCAATATTCGCAAAAATGATAAATCGGCCTGGAGCTTGCTTGCTAGTAACATCGACCATTTCTTTAAGCGCATCCCCTGAACGCCCACTTAGGTTTACTAATACTTTCATATTCAAACTATCCATTTGGCGAGCAACAAAACCGTTATCTTGTGTAGCCATTCTCCAGTGATGACTATGAATATCAATAAATGGAAATTTAGCAGCTTTGATTTTCTGCCCAGGTACAACGAGAGTCGAAGTTGGGTTATACTTTTCGAAATCCATACTCATTTGTTCTTCCTGAGCCGTTAGATTTGGGACTAAGAAAACAAGAAATATAAAAATTACTGATAAAATGGACTTTAAGTTCATACCAAATTTCTGATTAAAGGATTTAGAAAGGTAATAAATCAGCAAATAAAAAAAGCTCTGCGTTATACAGAGCTTTTTTATGAAATATTTATCTAAGTATTACAAACCAAAGGCATCATGACCTAAGAATATTGCAGAATCTCCTAGTTCTTCTTCAATACGCAGAAGTTGATTGTATTTCGCGATTCTGTCAGTTCTACTCATAGATCCCGTTTTAATTTGGCCTGCATTTGTTGCTACAGCAAGATCTGCAATGGTTACATCTTCGGTTTCACCAGAACGGTGTGAAATTACAGCGGTATAGCTGTTCTTGTGTGCCATTTCAATAGCATCCAGTGTCTCGGTAAGTGTTCCTATCTGGTTAACTTTAATTAGAATTGAATTCGCAATTCCTTTTTCAATACCGGTTGCTAAACGTTCTGTATTTGTTACAAAAAGATCATCACCTACCAATTGAACTTTATCACCAATTGCTTCAGTTAGTTTTTTCCATGCATCCCAATCATCTTCAGCCAAACCATCTTCTATTGAGATTATAGGATATTTATCTACCCAGCCTGACCAGAATTCGACCATGGCATCGGTATCTTTTTTAGAACCATCGCTCCACTTAAACTCATAAAGCCCAGTTTCTTTGTTATAGAATTCGGAAGCGGCAGGATCAAGTGCAATCAATACATCATCTTTTGGTACATAACCTGCTTTTTCAATGGCAGTCATTATTACTTCAAGAGCTTCTTCGTTAGATTTTAGATTTGGTGCAAATCCACCTTCATCACCTACGGCTGTACTGTATCCTTTCTCGCTAAGAACTTTTTTAAGTGTGTGAAAGATTTCTGCACCTATTTGAAGTGCATGAGAAAATGACTCTGCACCTGCTGGCATTATCATGAATTCCTGAAGATCAACACTATTATCGGCATGAGATCCTCCGTTAATAATATTCATCATAGGAAGCGGCATTACTTTCGCATTCACTCCGCCAACATATCTCCAAAGTGGCATTCCAAGTTCACTTGCAGCAGCTTTAGCAATCGCCATAGAAACACCTAAAATAGCGTTTGCTCCCATATTACCTTTATTCTTTGTTCCATCAATCTCAAGTAGCAAGGCATCTAATTCGATTTGATTGAAAACAGGTAATCCTTCTAGTTCGTTTGCAATAACTGTGTTTACATTCTCAACAGCTTTTGTAACTCCTTTTCCTAAAAATACTTTCTTGTCACCGTCTCTTAGTTCAACAGCTTCATGCTCGCCAGTTGATGCTCCAGATGGCACAGCAGCACGTCCCATTGCTCCGGTATCCAAAACCACATCCACTTCAATAGTTGGATTTCCGCGCGAATCAATAATTTGGCGTGCATTAATATCTTCGATAAAACTCATTATTTCTCCATTATGTTTACGATAAGTAAGTGGGCTAAAGGTACCACGATTTAATATGTTCTTAAAGCGAATACATACTAAGTTTTTGTAAATTAATCGGAGAATATAAATTTTGAATGAATCATTATAAAACGTGACCGATTTACATCCTTGGATTATCCTTTTTGATATTGATGGAACACTATTAACTGTTGATAGAAATTTTAACAGACCACTCTTGAGGATTATCATTGATGATTTGAACATCAACTACCCTGATATGGAGTCAGACCCATTCTCAGGAAGAACAGATTTCGACATAATTACTTCTTTTTTGGTGAACCACAATTTTGATGAGAAGCTTTACGAAACATTTAAAGAAGTTTATTTAAATCGACTATCAACAGAAATAACGGAGCATGATGTGCTTCGGCATAATTATGTTGATGAAGCAATCGAATACTTTTCGAAACCTAATTTCATTACTGGGCTTTTAACAGGTAATTATCCCGATGCTGCAATTGTAAAACTTAAAGTGGCAGATATTCATTATGAATTTGCTTTTGGAGCTTTTGGAGAATTTCATAAAGATCGAAATGTGCTCCCACAACTTGCGCTTACTTCTATTAAAGAAATGCTTAAAGTAGAGCCAGACCCATCTCGATTTGTGATTATTGGTGATACTCCTAGAGACATAATTTGCGCAAAAAGTGCAGGGATGAAATCTGTTTCTGTAACCACAGGAAAGTTTAGTGCTGAACAACTCTCAGAGCACAACCCAGATTTGATTATAGATAGTTTAGCAAACCCAGAAGAATGGTTTTTTAAGTTAATAAAGGACAAGGCGTAATTACCACATCCATCCAAATATAAAAGTGATTTGTGCTGAGCCAAAGAAGTCAGTTGGATCATTTGCCCTTTCCAAACCATCATCATCAACTATAAAATTCCCATCAATATCTTTATAGTTTCCATTTTGATCTCTTATAGGTTTAAATGGCTCAAGAATTTGAATTCCTTCTTTGAAATAGTAAAAACTATAACCAAACTGGAAAGTTTGTAAACGCGCAAAGTTATCTCCAAAATCAATACCAAGAACAAGATCTCCAGTCCAGCCCCAAAGAGTTTCAGCGTCTTTCAAACCTTGGAATATATCTATCACAGGTTCATATACTGCAAATTGTCTGCTATCACTTTCTCTAAAACCATTTGTTGATATACTTGATTCTTTGAAATAAGGAGTAGTGAGAGCAAAGGTAGGCCCAAAACTCATGGATGTATGAACACGAAAATTATCAGAAATTTCACGAGCAAAAACTCTTCTTTTTAAACCAACAGTAATTGGAAAGGTAATTACTCGCTTGTATTTACTGGGAATTGTTCTTCCCCCAAAGTAATAGTCGATGTATGTTTGCTCGCTTGGATCTCTAAGCCCAGCAATTTTTAAGTTGAAGATTCCTTCAGTGTATGGGCCAAACCCTTTTCTAAGCTGTGTACCAATTCCAAACCCAAAATCATTAAGATTAAAACTAAAACCGAACCCAGATTTATAACCTTCATCAAAAAGATTTTTTGGAGCCTCTATACTTTGAATCTCAGGCTCACCGTATTGGGCTTGAACCATATTGACATTTAAAGTCAATATAAATAATAAGAAAGCGACTGTATTTTTTCTCATATTAGATAATAAATGGCACATTAATAATTAAATAATAAAGTTTAAACGAAAAAAACTTCATTTTCTTATTGTGTTAAGTAGATATCCTGTTATTTTCCTCTCGATTTTAAAGAAGATAATCAATTGAATCCTAAGTATTAATTACTGGAATGAATTCACATACAACCTATTTAGTTTTTGGACCATCAGCAACATTAAAGCGAATGGCTATAAAACTTTTTGACGAACACGAACCGAAATTTTTATACTCACGAGCCTTTGAAGAGATACAAAGTGATTTTTACGTGGCTGTTTACGAAGAGTACGAAAAACAAATAAATTCAAGCACTACTCTTACGTGTATTTTGGAGCAATCTCCAAAGCTGAATAAAATCGTTATTAAAAAAACCGGCGGGAGAATGGGTTTTCGCGGTAGTTCTCTTTCAGAAGAAAGAAATGTAGAGAGCAATGTAATTGACTTTATTTTTGATTTCTCAAAACGTTTTGGTCTTACTGTACAAGAAGAGCAAATTTCTGAGCAGCCTGAAGAAGAAAATTAATCTATGATCAAGCCTCCATCTGAATGGACGGTACTTACAATGTTAAAGTGGGCCACTTCCTATTTTGAAGAAAAGGAAGTGCGCAATCCTAGATTTAGTATTGAATGGCTTCTTGCAAATGAACTAAACGTTAAGCGATTAGATCTTTATTTAATGTTCGATCGCCCATTAACTTTAGAAGAGTTAAATAAATTACGCCCCCTTGTTAAGAGAAGGTCTTTTCATGAACCACTCCAATATATAACTGGCAGTACCGATTTTTTAAATACCACCATAAAGGTAGAGCCTGGAGTTTTGATTCCGAGAATGGAAACAGAACAGTTAGTTGATTTGATTCTAACAGAACATTCTTCAACTATAAATTATTCGGTGCTAGATATTGGAACGGGTTCAGGCTGTATTCCAATTGCAATAAAGAAAAATCGAACAGATTGGAAAGTTTCTGCCACAGATATTTCTGAAAAAGCACTTAAAATAGCAGAAGAGAATGCAAAATTTAATAATGTAGAAATCAAATTCTTTAAGGATGACCTATTCAATAGTAAGGTATTTTCTGATGAGGATGCATTTGATCTAATTATTTCAAACCCACCTTATATTTTAGAAGTCGAAAAAAACTCTCTTGATAGAGAAGTTAGAGAGTTCGAACCTATTTCAGCTTTATTTTGTGAATCAACAGCTTCTATGTACGGGGCTATAAGACTTTTTGTAGAACAACACCTAAAAAAAGATGGCACTCTTTATTTAGAGCTTCATGAAAATCATGCCCAACAAGTGCAGTCTATATTTTCTAGTGCTAATTGGAAGTCATCCATACGAAAAGATTACGATGAAAAGCATCGATATTTAATCGCAAAAAAAGTTAAATAAAAAAGTATTCTAATTTTGAAAAGTGGAATAAATTTTATTGCTAAAAATGTGGAAAACTTGTGGAAAAAAAAGATATTTTATTTTTACGCTCTGTCGGAATGTCTTATAAGTATGTTATGGGAATGTTATGCTAAGTCAAGTTAAATTTTAGAGTACTGCTATTTTTTTTATAATCTATTGCATAGCAATGGTTTATGGTGTTTTTATTATTGTGGATAACTTTTTAAAAAATGATAAACTCTAGTTTGACAAGTCGCTTATAATTCGTCATTTTCAATTCAGATTTAGGTCAAAAATTTCTTTTTTGACTGTGGATAACTGAACATCATGTTAAACTAAACAACTGTTTTTTCCAGGAGGATAAAAGTACATTGCAACTGGTATCGGCTGAGGCGGCTTGGGATAAATGCCTTGATATTATTAAAGACAACATTAGCTACCAGAAATATAAATCTTGGTTTGAGCCGATAAAACCAATCACCTTGGTTGAAAACACGTTAACTATTCAAGTGCCAAGTCAATTTTGGTACGAATGGCTTGAAGAGCATTACTATAATATGCTCCGTTCAACTTTAGCTAAAGTACTTGGATCTGATGGGAAATTAGAATATTCCATATTAATGGAGAAATCAGAGCAATTCGAAAATAACCGTTCTGTGCGTTTACCTCAACGCCCAATGCCACCAGTACAAGCTCAACATATCCAGGGTTATCCAGAAAGTTATCCAGAACGAATCGAGAATCCATTTGTAATTCCGGGGATTAGAAAAACGAAAATCGATTCTAATCTTAATAGCTCATATGTTTTTGAACGTTATATTGAAGGTGATTGCAATAGATTAGCACGCTCTGCAGCAATGGCAATTGCCGACAACCCCGGCAATAATTCATTCAATCCCTTTTTTACATACGGACCTACAGGACTTGGTAAAACTCACCTTATCCAAAGTATTGGAAATAGAGTTAAACAAAAGTTCGGTGATGAAAAGTCGGTACTATATATTTCTTCAGAAGCTTTTACCAATGAATTTGTGCATGCGATTAGAAATAACCGTGCTAGTGAATTCTCTATGTTCTATCGTAATATAGATGTATTGATTGTTGATGATATTCAGTTTTTTAGCGGTAAAGAAAAAACCCAAGAAGAATTTTTTCATATTTTTAATGCTTTACATCAAGATGGAAAGCAAATAATCTTAAGTAGTGATAGAGCACCAAAAGATGTCCCTGATATTCAGGAGAGATTGATTTCCAGATTTGGCTGGGGATTAAGCGCTGATCTTCAAATGCCCGAATATGAAACCCGGTATGCTATTTTAGAACGAAAGGCGAATGACAATGGAATTGAAATTGAACCCGATATCATTGAGTTCATAGCTCACAACTTCAAATCAAATGTTCGAGACCTAGAAGGAGCAATTATAAAACTACTTGCTCACGCTTCTCTTCAAAATATTGATGATATAGACTTGGCTATGGCTAAGCGTGTACTAAAAGATATGGTGAAGGAGTCTCATACTCAGATTTCTATTGAGTCGATCCAAAATTATGTATGTGATTATTTTGGAATTGATACCAATAAAGTACGAGAAAAGACCCGTAAGCAAGAAATTGTTGAAGCACGTCAGATTGCTATGTATCTATCAAAACGATTCACAAAGTCTAGTTTAAAAACGATTGGGTTACATTTTGGTGGTCGTGACCACTCCACAGTTATCCATGCCATTTCTACTGTTGAAGAACGTATGAGTACAAGCCCTAAGCATAAAAGAATTCTGGAAGAACTTCATCAGCGTATTGAAGTAGCCAGTCTCTAAACATGGACAAACTTGTTCTTAAAGGACTTAAGTTTCGCGGACTACACGGCTATTTTGAAAATGAACGTATCGAAGGGAATGATTTTGAAGTAGATGTCACCTTTAGCACTTCTTTATCAGAAGCCGGAAAAACAGACGATCTTTCTAAAACCATTGATTATTCAAAAGCACAAGAGATTATATCCTCTGTGATGGAAGGGGAGTCTAAAAAGCTTATTGAAACTCTAACTTTTTTAATTGGACAAAAGCTATACACTTATTTCGCATTCGTAGAATCAATTAAAGTGTCTGTTCGAAAACTACATCCTCCAATGCCAGGCGAAACCGAATATTCTGAAGTAACAATGTCATGGCCAAGGTTGTAATAGCTTTAGGCTCAAACCTTGGCGAGCCTATTGTTCAACTTCAGAAAGCGAAAAAATTTTTAGAATCGATTTCTGATAGTTCAATATTAACATCTTCTATTTATTCATCTGAACCCGTTGGACCATCTGAATTTGATTTTTTGAACGCAGCAATTTCCATTGAAACAAAAAAAAGTCCCGAAGAAGTTTTTGAGTTGTTAAAGATTCAGGAAAAAAAACAAGGACGACCATCACGATATCCGAAGTGGACAGCTCGTTCAATAGATTTAGATATTATTGCATACGATGACTTGGTGCTTCACACAGATACTCTTATCATTCCTCATAACGAATACACTCGACGATTATTCGTTCTTTTGCCTTTAAAAGACGTTTTTCCTAACTGGAAAGACCCTAATACTGCTCAATCAATTACAGAGCTTATTAATGAGGCGCCAACAATAAGGATTTCAAAAACAGAATTGAACTGGTAAAAATGGCCAACCAACTCGATTTTATTGCAGTGGAAGGGGTAATTGGAGCAGGTAAAACAACACTAGCTACATTACTTTCTGAGAAAAGGAATGCTCGAGTTGTACTAGAGGAGTTCGAGGATAATCCATTTCTCCCAAAATTTTATGAAGATCGGGAGCGTTATGCTTTTCAAACACAGCTCGCATTTTTAGCAAGCCGATTCAAGCAACAACAAAATATGATGGCTCAGGACTTGTTTCATCAACTTACCATTTCTGATTATATATTCGAGAAAGATAGAATATTTGCCCGACTTAACCTTCAGGAAGATGAGTTAGCATTATATGATTCGATTTTTAACATTATGACGGGAATTGCAGTTCAGCCAAATTTGATTGTATTTATTCAAGCATCTGTAGATCGACTGATGGAGAATATAAATAAAAGAGGAAGGGAATATGAGCAACACATTACAAGAGATTATTTACGTGATTTGAACAATGCTTATAATCACTTTTTCTATCATTTTAATAAAACTCCTGTTATTTTTATTAATACCACAGAAATTGATTTTGTGAACAATCCAGATCATTTGGCATATATCGAAGAACAAATTTTTGAACGTCCGATACATTCTAATACACACATACACATTGCTCCGTAGTTATGTTTTTTAAATTTCTTTTTTTTATGGCGCTTTTTTTCGTTCTGATGAGATATATAAGACGAATGTTCTTACCTTCAACAAGTAAAAATCAACAGTTTAATCCTTTTCAAAGAGGAAATACAAAGGGAAAAAATAAGTTCGACCAAATCGAAGAAGCGGAATACGAAGACTTATCAGATAAAAATAAATAATTACATGAATTTTGAAGAGAAATTAAATCGTGGCTTTGAACTTTTACAAGACAAAGACATCGATCACAGTTTAGATATCGCCAGAGAGTTACAAAAAGAAAACCCTGAATCTCACGAACCATTTTATTTAGAATCGCTCATTTTTCAACAGCTCAATCAATACGAGATGAGTGAAAAAGCGATTAACACAGCAATTGAACTTGCTGGTGAAAAGCCATCGTATATGAATATGCGAGGTAATTTGTACATGCAGCAAGAGAAACTAAAAGAAGCTGAATCTGATTTTGATAAAGCAATTGCTGATGGTGACTTACCTAACGCTCACCGTAGTAAGGTGATGGTTATGCTGATGACAGATAGAGGGCCAGACGCTTTACCTTATCTCATAGGGCGAATTAAGGCGGATCCTCAAGACGCTGAAAACTGGATTTTGATGGGTGATATGATTAAACGCGGTGGGCAAGAAGACAAAGCACGAACCTATTATGAGCAAGCTCTAAAAATTGATCCTGATAACGAATACGCTCAGCGTCAGCTCGAAGATGAGTAATCTATCCCAAATTAATAATTACAGTATATATCAAGTAATTTATTGACGAAATATCTGCCACTAGTTACGATACTCTGCGTCGTAACTTATTGCTCCAACATGGAGCATTAGAGCAAGGGCAAACTCTAGATCAGATGACTTGAGTTTAGAGAAGAAACTTAGCGTAGAATTAGAAATTCATTTTAGCCCGAGATAGTCATTCTCACGCAGGTGGGAATCTAGATTGTAAATAAAGTCTGTTGCTTTATAAACCTAGATATCTGCTTCTGCATAGATGACTTAACATGTTTTTTATTCCATTTAGAATCTATTTCTTTATAAATGAGATTCCTAAAAAATCATATTTATTGAACTAATATTTACGTTGGCTCGTCTTAGTATTAAATCTTAAATAAGACATTCGCCAACGCCTGAAAGACCATGCAAAAGATGGTGAATAGAAGCGTCAAACCCTACTCAAAAAAGAGTAGGGTTTTTTATTTGCACATTGAAATTTGGGAGATAAAAGAGCTATCTTTGCAACCCTTTCTTGTCTTGCTCACGTGGCGGAACCTGTCTGCCGACAGGCAGGTTGGTAGACGTACTTGAAATATTGCTCACATGGCGGAATTGGTAGACGCGCACGCTTGAGGGGCGTGTGGGAGAAATCCCGTGGAGGTTCGACTCCTCTTGTGAGCACATTTAGAAAACCTGATTTCATTTTTGAGTCAGGTTTTTTTTATTTGGGGATGTTTGTTGTTTATGCCATATCGAGTTTGGGTAGGAATTATATTTATGTTGGATTAAGCTCCCAACTGGAAAAGAGATTAAAAAGGCACAATAAAGGTCAGAATAAGACTACAAAACCTTATGCCCCATTTAAACTGATTCATAGTAAGGAGTTTGAAACCCTATCCAAAGCTAGAAAATACGAGTTATATCTAAAATCGGGAGTCGGAAAAGAACTTTTAAGAAGTTTGAGAGATAATAATGGAATCTAGTGGCGGAACCTGTCTGCCGACAGGTAGGTTGGTAGACGCGCACGCTTGAGGGGCGTGTGGGAGAAATCCTGTGCTGGTTCGACTCCATTCGTGAGCACTTAACGAAAAAGCCTGTTTTCTAACAAGAAGACAGGCTTTTTTTATTGAATGAATCCTCTTTCTTAGATGTTAACAAAATGTGATACTCATTAAAGACATTTATCGTTAATTGTATCAAATTAAATTGATTCAGATTAGTTATGATTAAGAAAATTATTTTATCAGGACTTTTTTTAAGCCTTTCAACTTTAACTTTTGCTCAGAATATGGATAAGAAATTAGAACAAGCTACTTTTGGAGCTGGATGCTTTTGGTGCGTCGAAGCCGTTTACGAAATTGTAGAGGGTATTGATCATGTAGAATCAGGATATTCAGGTGGGCATGTAGAAAATCCTTCGTATAGAGCGGTAACCTCTGGTAGAACTGGACATGCTGAGGTGGCAAGAATTTATTTCGATCCGGATGTTATCAGTTATAAAGAACTATTAACAGTTTTATGGCATACACATAATCCAACAACCTTAAATAGGCAAGGAAACGATGTTGGTACCCAATATCGATCAGTGATATTTTATCATAACGATGAACAAAAAAGAATCGCAGAAGAATCTTTAAAAGAAACGGAAGCTTCTGGTCTTTGGGAAGACCCTATTGTTACCACCATTGAACCGCTAAAGAATTATTTTGTAGCTGAAAATTATCATCAAAATTATTTTGAAAATAACCCCAATGCAGGCTACTGTTCATACGTAATAGCTCCAAAGATTAAGAAGTTTAAGAAAGAATTTAAAAATTTATTAAAAACTTCATCATAAGTACAAAATGCCTTCTTATCTATGGGAAAATCTTTCACATAGAATTATGCTTGAAATAACATATTTTGTGATGATCGCACAAAAAAAAGTGTATTTGAGAAGAATTAAATAGATAAAATGAGTAGAAGATCAGTATTAGCGCGACTAAAAGTGGTAGCGCTTTTTCTTTTTGTTGGATATCTGACATCAGAATTTACATTGGCGCAAGTAATTGTTAACGAAGTTGTAGCCAGTAATAGCAACGGAATTCTAGATGAAGATGGAGATCATCCAGATTGGATTGAATTTTATAATGCTTCAGCTTCACCAGTAAATCTTAGTGGGTACGGAATTTCAGATAATCAAGAAGAACTGTTTAAATTTTTATTACCAGATATTGAAATACTTCCCAATGATTATTATTTGGTCTTTGCCAGTGACAAAAATAGAGGAAGTAGCTCAGAAAACTCAAATTTAAAGTATTGGGAAACAGTAGTAAGAGAAGGGGATGGTGCTAAATATATTGTTCCAACAAGCGCAGTTTCTTCCAGTTGGATTCAAAAAGACTTTGATGATTCTAGTTGGTTAGATGGAACGTACGGTTTTGGTTACGGTGATGAAGATGATGCGACTATTGTGCCAAATGGAACTGGATCAGTATTTACAAGGAGCACTTTTACAATTGATGATCTGTCTGTTATTAATGATTTGCTGTTACATATCGACTTTGATGATGGCTATGTAGCATATATTAATGGAATTGAAATTTCACGGTTCAATCTTGAAGGAGATACTCCGATTTCATTCGATACTTATACCACAAATTTTGTGGATGATCCTACACTTGTAAAAGGATTAGAGCTCCCTGCTATACCAATTCAAGGTTTTATGGATTTGTTAGTGGAAGGTGAAAATGTCTTAGCAATACAAGTTCATAACGCAAATGCTGGCTCTTCAGATATGTCATTGATCCCGTTTCTGAGTATTGCTAGATCTGAGAAACCTGCTGTATCAAGAGGAATTGCAGATAAAATCACAATAGAAGGTATTGGAGAAGTAGGTGCATTTTATCCACATTTGAATTTTAAATTAAGTTCTTCTGGAGAAACGGTCTGGTTAACTAACCAAGATAGCGTTGTTATAGATGAGTTCACTTATCCAGAACTAAAATCAGATGAATCTTTCGGACGAGCAGTTGATGATGAGAACACATTTTACATTTTTCAAACACCTACCCCATTATCGGAGAACTCAACCGAAGGATTTACTGAGCGTTCATCAAATCCCAAGCTAATTCAAAAAGGGGGCGTTTACCAAGGTTCAACCAACTTACAACTTGAAGAATCAAGTTTAGGAAATGCTGTTTATTTTACTACCGATGGAAGTGAACCGACACTTAGTTCGCAAGTATTTGGAACAAATTCCAGAACGGTTTCATCTACCACTACCTACAAATTTAAAACCATTGAACAAGGAAAATTGCCCAGTAATACAATCACTTATACTTATTTGATTGGAATTTCTCATGATTTACCTGTTGTTTCGATAAGTACTGAGCCGGATAATCTTTGGAGTGATGAATCAGGAATATATGTGAGAGGGACAAATGGAATTGATGGAAATGGAAGTAATGGACCTGCAAATTGGAATCAAGACTGGGAGATCCCATTGTTCATAGAATACTATGAGGTGGATAACACTTTAGGATTTAGTTCAGGTGCAGGAGGTAAAATATACGGAGCTTGGAGTCGATTAAATGCTCAAAAATCTTTGGCAGTTTATTTTAGAGGAGAATATGATAACTCAGAGTTAGATTATAAACTTTTTAAATCCAAAGAAATAGATCAGTTCCAAGCATTTATTTTAAGAAACTCTGGAAACGATTTTAATAATACCCACTTTCGAGATGCTTTAATGACAACATTAGTGGAAGAAAGTGAAGTTGACTTACAAGCTTATAACCCAACTGTAGTATATTTAAATGGCGAGTATTGGGGGATTCACAATATGAGAGAAAAAATAAATGAACACTACATTGAATCTAATCATCCAGGTGTAAGCTCAGACAATATTGATTTACTCGATAATAATTCTAATGTAATTCATGGTAGTTTAGATAATTACTCTGATTTATTATCACAGCTTGGCTCAGCAAATATGAGTGATCCTGACGAATACCTTCTTATTGAGGAATTGATCGACATTGATAATTATATCGATTATATGGCATCTCAAATTTACTATGGTAACACAGACTGGCCTGGTAACAATATTAAATACTGGAGAGATCGATCACCAGATGGAAAATGGAGATGGATTCTGTATGACACCGACTTTGGACTTGGTTTATCTGGACATAATTATGGTGAAAATACATTGGAATTTGCATTAGAACCTAATGGACCTGGATGGCCAAATCCTTCATGGTCTACGTATATATTTAGGAGAATGGTAGAAAGTGACATTTTCGTAAATAAGTTCGTAAATCGAATGGCTGATCTTATGAATACTTCTTTTGAGAAAGAGCATATTAACTCTGTTATAGACTCACTGGTACAAAGAATTGAAACTGAAATGCCTGCCCATAAAAATAGATGGGGAGGGAGTATGGATAGCTGGTACAATCAAATCGATGTTATGAGGAATTTTGGTGACAATCGAAGAACTTTTATGGAAAGTCATTTGAGAAATCAATTTGGAATTTTAAGCAATAGAAACATTCAAGTTTCCACTTCTGATGTTACTAAAGGGGTAGTACAAGTGAATCGTATAATACCTACTTTTTTCCCTTGGGTAGGTAGATATTTTTCTGGTATCCCAATTGATCTCACAGCTATTCCTAAAAGAGGGTATAAGTTTTCGGAATGGAGTGGGGGTTCGACATCAACAGAGGCTATAATTCAGGGAGTAGTTGGGTCATCATATACGGCTAATTTTGTAAAATCTGAGGTTCAAATCTCAGATATTGTTATCAACGAGATTATGTACAATGCTTCTGAAGAACAATCAACAAGCGATTGGATAGAATTATATAATGCCACAAACTCAGAAATTGATATTAGTGGATGGTTTGTAAAAGATGAAGATGATACCCATGAATTTACATTTCCAGATAATACCAAAATCACAGGAAATTCCTATTTAGTAATAGCTTCAGATATAGCAGACTTTAATGCTGAATATTCAAATATATCAAATTTATTCGGTGATTTAGGATATAGTTTAGCGGGAGGAGGTGATCAGGTTCGGTTATATGATAATACTGGACTTCTTGTAGATTCCCTTTCGTATACAGATGAATTGCCATGGGATATTGAAGCAGATGGCACAGGAAAGACATTAGAGCTTTTAAGTTCAGAAATGGATAATTCTTTTCCTGAAAGTTGGAAAGCTTCAAATACGATGGGTGGAACACCTGGGGCAGCAAATAGCGTATTGATAGTATCAAATGAAAGAGAAGAGTCTTTGCCATCAGAAATTTCTTTAGCCCAAAATTATCCCAATCCATTTAATCCATCTACAAACATCTCATTTAAGCTACCGAAACAAGCAAAAATAAAGCTTAGTATTTTTGATATGCTAGGTAGAAAAGTATCAATATTGGCAGATGAATTCCGATCAGCTGGAGTTCATACCTTAAGTTGGGATGCTTCACAACAATCAAGTGGAATATACTTCTATCGTTTAGAGGTTGGTAAAGAAGTATTCACTAATAAAATGCTTTTGATTAAATAAGTAGAAACAAGCAAGACTTTAATGATTGAATAAGATGTAAATCGTATCTTCATGAAAAAGCAATAACCTATTTTTCATGAAAAAGTTTACCCTGTTCTTACTATTTGTACTTATTTGGCTTCCACTTGCGGCTCAAAACGATTTAATTGCCCCGTCTTTAACAAAAGCAGAACTAATAGAGTTTTTGCAAGCTAATTATTCTGTTACAAATCCACTTGGATATAGTGGGGCGAGAGATCAAATGTATGGCTCTACTTCAATTGACAACACCGATGGAACATTAACTGGTGTATATACAGGTTATAAGATTGAGGTTGCTCAAAATACTAATACGGCTCGAAGTGAATCTTTTAGTAAAGGGATTAATACCGAACATACCTGGCCGCAGGGTTTGTTTGGCAGTGACGAACCCATGCGTGGCGATATTCACCACTTATTTCCTACACGTATTGAGGCAAATAGTGCCAGAAATAATTATCCATTTGATGAAATTTCTGATCAGCAAACTACTACATGGTTTTTTGAAGATCAGACACAATCTTCAATTCCTGATACTAATATAGATTCATATAGTGAATATTTAAGCGGTACTTCATTCGAACCTCGAGAAGACCATAAAGGAAATGTAGCTCGAGCGATTTTTTATTTTTGGGCTATCTATCAAAATACAAATGATGTAAGCGATGACGCTGCTTTTTTTAATGGTATGAAAGATGTTTTACTAACTTGGCATGATGCAGATCCGGTTGATTCAGCAGAAGTAGCAAGAAGCATTGGGGCTGAACAGGCTCAAGGAAATCGAAACCCATTTATTCATGATACTACATTAGTAAGAAGAGCTTTTTTTAACGGAGATATTGTTCAACCAGACCCGGTTCCAAACCCAGTGTCTGGTAAAATCACGTCAATTGAGGAAGCTACATTCGACCTCACATTTGTTTATGAAGAAAAAGAACGAACAGTTAAATTCAATTTTACAAATTCACTTTCGGCAAAAGATACTTCAGGTAATGATTTTAATTTAACTGATTATGAAGTTATTGAAGAAGCAGAAGTTAATTGGAATGAAGGAGAATCAGAATCAGAACTAATAGCAATTTCTCTTAAAGCAATAGATTTTGGTACTGTTGTTATTGATCCAGATACAGTAATTACTGGGCCATCGGCTTCTACTAACGCATTAATTATCACAGGAATAATGGATGGTACACTTTCAGGTGGAACTCCAAAAACGGTAGAACTTTTTGCAACTGAAGATATTCCGGATTTAGGGGTATTTGGGGTTGGTTCAGCAAATAATGGTGGACCATCGGAAGGAGCGGAGCTGATATTGAGTGGCTCTCTAGCAAAAGGAGAATTTACTTATATAGCGACTGAGGAAGTGAATTTTAATACATGGTTCGGTTTTACACCAAAGTTTGTAGATAATGCGGTTGCAATAAATGGAGATGATGCTATCGAACTGTTTTATGATACTACCAAAGCATTCTCAGGGAATGAAGCCATTGTAGATGTATTTGGTGTAGTTGGTGAGGATGGCTCAGGAAAAGCGTGGGAGTATACAGATGGCTGGGCATATAGAGTAAATTTTACAGGACCAGATAGTACTATCTTTAATTCCTCGAACTGGTTGTTTTCAGGTGTTGATGAACTTGAAGGTGAAAGTTCTAATTCTACAGCGGCTAATCCTTTTCCTGTAGGTACTTATACATATGAAGTTGGAACATTTATTGATGCTAAGGATGAGCAACCAAAAGGTTTTACATTATTCCAAAATTATCCAAACCCCTTTAACCCCAGTACATCAATATCTTATTTAATAAGTAAGTCCGGTTTCGTCTCTTTAAAAGTTTTTGATATAACTGGAAGGGAAGTAGCCATTTTAGAACAAAACCAGAAATCTCCAGGAAGGCACTCTGTTCTGTTTGATGCAACTGGGTTATCTTCTGGTGTGTATATATATCAACTTAAAGTTGGTGATGAATTACGTTCTAGTAAAATGTTATTGGTCAAATAGTTAATACTGGCTACTACTATTATTTGAAAAATATTTTAATTATTATACATAAATAATTCGTTAGCAATAAAATAAGGTACAATGCAAGAAGTTCCATCACAACAAGTTGGATCTAAACCCAAATTAAAAAATGGAAATTGGGAGATTATCTTAACTGATCCCAGCTTGAACAAATTTAACTTTGGAAACCATATTACTGATAAATATATCACTACTGATATTATTTCTCCTTTTGGTGAAAAATCAATCTTATATAATACTGTTTCTAAAGAGGCTAATAGCCCTGTAGTTGTTTCGTTGAATTTCGAAGATATTGACCAAACTAGAATAGCCACACTTGCTTTTAAAGCTTCAAAGACGTTCTTCCAAAATTGGAAGGTTTTTCTAATAGATAACAGAACGAATCAGATAGTAAAAGTTACTAAGGAAATTGAGTTTCATGTTTCGCCGATCATTGAGTTAAACAAACTTTCGAATATGGGTTTTGTAGAGGGAGCAGTAGAAAAAGGTAAATCCTTTTTTGAAATGCACCTTCAAAGAATAGTTATTTAATTTTCCTAGATTTGATTTAAAAAGGTAGAGAGACTTCTATTCTTTTTAATAACAAGTTTCTTTCTTAATCGATATCGACCCTGATCAACGCTCTTTGGGGATATATTCATAATTCCTGAAATTTCTTTAGAGGATAAGTTTAATCGTAATAGTGCAGCCAGTCGTTTTTCTTGAGAAGTAAGTTCTGGGTATTTGTTTTCTAGGTTTTTAAAGAATCCATCACAAACCTGATCTATTTGAAGTTCGAATTCTTCACGATCTTTATTAAGCATCATATTCCGATAGATTTTTGAGCCTAGACTATTGATATGCCTAAGAGCTTCTTCACTTTTTACCGTAGTCCTAATTTCAGCCATTTCAGATTTTAGTCCTTCTAAAAAATCATTCTTTTCTATAATATGTAGAGCGTAATTTGTTAGTTCGTTCTGGAGATTTTCTTCTCTCAATTTTGAATTTGCAAGTTCTTCTCTTGCAATTTTTTCATCCGATTTTGCAAGCAATTTATCTTTTTCAAGCAATTCAACTTCTTTACGTTTCTTTGTTACAAACCAAATGACTCCAATGAGAAATAGGGCAACTATCAATCCAAGTGAACTTGATATCGCTGCTATTCTAGTTTTTTGGAGTTCGTTTTTTGCTTCTAAAACAAAGATTTCCTGTTCCTTTTTTTCACTTTCATATTTAGCACTCATTTCAGCTAATCTTGTATTCGCGTCTTCATTTAAAAGTGTATCATTAAGTTCTTTGTGAGATTTATAGTGAAAATAAGCATCTTTATAACGACCTACTTTTTCATAACTATCAGCAAGATTCAGGTGGGCGTCTTTCTTTTCGTAGATAATATTTAATTGCGTAGCTAAATCAAGACTTTGTTGAGCATAATCTATGGCTTGAGGAAAATTTTCCAATCGTCTTGAAACGGTACTCAAGACTTTTAGAGGATAGGTCATCATCACTAATGCATTATTACGTTCTGCTATTTCTAAAGCATCTTTGCTAAAATTTATAGCTAAATCAAGGGAATCCATTGTCTCATAAAGCATTCCCATATTTAAATAGGTCGATCCAAGGTCCATTTCTGAGCCACTTTCCTTATAGATTGACAACTGCCTTTTGTAATAAGAAAGAGCTAAGGCTAATCTGTCTGTTTCGTAATAGACATTTGCATAATTTCCGTAAACCATCGACTTACCATACTCATCGTTCAAAATAGTAAAGTAATCGAGTGCTTCATCATAAAAACTAAGAGCTTCATTATACTTGTATTGAATAAAATAAATATTTCCAATACCTCGTAATGTTTCTGCTTTTAGTTTTATTTCAGTTGGAAGTTGTTCTAGGTATTCTAAAACTTTAAAGAAAACTTCTAGGCCTTTTGCGTAACCTCCTTGTCGAATATAAACTCTGCCTAAATGAAGATTGGCTTCTACCTTATGAATTAAGCTAGGATTAGTTTTGGCTAAATCGATGGCTTTTAGTGCATAGTATTCAGCAGAATCAGGGTTCGTTTGCTGATAGCTTAAAGATATTGATATATAGAGGTCAATAAGTGAAGTGTCTTCTTCAGTTAATTCAAGACTATTTAAAAGAGATGATGTTTTTCCGGTTTGTGCAAGTATTTCAAAAAATTGCCCTGATAGGATGCTCAAGAAAAATGCGATGTAGAGTACTCTCATTATCAAAATTTATAAGAATGGATGATGTTGATACTCTATCATACTGAATTTATACTTTTAAAATGCTTTTCAAATTCTCTACAATATCTCTACAGTTAGATTTAGACTTGATTGTAAAAAGTAGAAATAAAAGCCTAAAGGAAGCCTTTTAGAGTGAATTTGATTGTTCATGCGCTTCTAATTGTACAGTAGATTTTACAGAAATTTTACTAGTTGAGCATAAAAAGTAAAATTGTATCTCTACAATTTATCTACGATTTGATATTTGGGGATTTGGAATAATTAGATTGGTTGTAGAGATAACCAAAGGAGATATATATGCAATTAACTAGTGCCAAAGAGAATAAGGTGTTACAACCTAAAACGAAGCTATGGACTATAGAGCTTACCGATTTGGGTGCTCATCAGGCATTTATGGGATACTCATTAACAAGTAAGTATTTAATGATTGGGATTACATCTCCAATGCTGGAAAGTCAAATTTCTATAAACTCTATCCCTACTAATGAAGAAGAAGAGATCAAGGTCCCTATTTATCTAGAAAAATGTAATGATTCTTTAGTTGGTCATATCTGTTTTAAGGGACTCGAAAAGATTTCAGAGAAATGGGACGTCTTTTTTAATGATCACCGATTTGATGAATCTGTAAAGGTTAAGTCTTCAGTTCCAATTCCTATTAAAAGATTAGCTAAGAATACTAGAAGTGAGCATTTACGATTGATTGGTTACACAAAAAGTAGACAAGATTTTGATTGTTTTTTTGAGATTCATTTAAGACCAAAAATGAATTAAGGATAACGCAACGAAAGACCCGTCGGGGATGAATCCAATTAAGTGAATCGTGACCCGATGAATAGAGACAAGCCGGATAAAAAACCGACGGGCTTTTTTAAAATCAACATTTAATTCCGTATCAATTATTACTACTATTGATGCATGTTGATTACGAACCTTGAACTCCTTCACTTTAGAAACCATAAGAAAAATGAGGTGAAGTGGGCTCCACACTTAAATGTTATTACGGGACCGAATGGAGCCGGTAAAACCAGCTTAATTGATGCTATTCACTATCTTTGTATGTCACGGAGTTTTGTTTCAACTTCAGATATGTATGTAACCCATCAGGGTGAAAGCTATTTTATGTTGAAGGGAAGTTTTGAAGGAGAAATCCGTACAGAGTTTGAAGTAAGCTGCTCGTACTCAAGAGGAGAAGGAAAAAAGATTTTTGTTAATGATGGTCCACTTGATCGACTGTCTGATTTAATAGGTATGGTTCCCGTTGTGGTTCTTTCACCGGATGACAAAAAGCTTACCCTAGAAGGTCCTATAGAAAGAAGATCTTTTTTAGATTCTTTTATTAGCCAAATCTCAAATAGTTACCTCAGAGATTTGATAGATTACCGTCGTATTCGTAAGCAAAGAAATACTCTTCTTCAGGACTACAGAAATGCTCATAATATGCTGGAGATGTATTTGGAGCCTTGGGATAAACAGTTGGTTGAAGTTGGCTCACGAATTGTAGCAAAGCGTTTCGAAGTAATGGAAAAATTTAAAGAGTATTTAGCAAAAGATTACGCCATGATTTCTGGTATGAACCTTACTACAGGGCTTGAATATCAAACATTTTGTAAACCCTCGGCTAATCCAAAAGAAATAGAAGAGCATTATTATGCTGAGTTAAAGAAAAATCATGAAAAAGAATTGGAAAGAGAGCAAACACTTATAGGTCCTCATCGGGATGAGATTGTTTTCTTTTTAGATGAGTTTGAACTTCGAAGATTTGGATCGCAAGGTCAGCACCGGCTTTTTGCTCTTTCATTGAAATTAGCTCAACTTCATTTTTATTCTGATGAGTTAGATGATTTGCCTATTTTTATGCTCGATGATGTATTTGGAGATTTAGACCTCCATAAAACAGAAATTTTGCTTAAAGCATTACAAGAACACAAAGGGCAGATTTTTATTACAGCGGCAAATCCAATTCCATTCGAGAATTATGTACATTTTGATGGCGAACGAAACCGATTTTTTAAAGTTGAAGATTCGTTAATAGTAGAATGTTGAATCGTTTTGAAAGAGAAATTGATAAATATCGAATCATTTGTCATGCACCAGATGAAGGCTTTATTTCGAATGAGGATTTTGAGAAGTATAAAACCTAAGTCATAAGTTGCACTCAACTAATAAACGGATACATTAACTATTTGAATTCAGCTAAAATGAACGTTGTTAAGGAAGAGTCAATAAATTATTATTC
>TARA_R110000868_G_scaffold14285_8_pt1 | contig 22526 bp, 44 predicted proteins | sample TARA_R110000868 | Tara Oceans TARA_R110000868 (sample SAMEA4397489) | marine metagenome | biome: Polar Biome; feature: [SRF] surface water layer (ENVO:00010504); material: water (ENVO:00002006), including particulate matter (ENVO:01000060) such as... | depth 5 m | reverse complement strand
ATTTAAATCCATCATCATCAGCAAGTTCCATTGCTACTAAAAGAGAATCTATACAATCATTGTCTCCATCCATCATCACTGGAATGTGTAAGTTTTTGCCTAATATTATATTAGGTGGTCTATCATTAATTTCAAATACTATTTCTTTATCCATATATTTAGTTTTAAATGTCTGTACTCCATTTTATAATAGGAGCTTCTACAATATTGTTTCCTTCCTTAATTAGCTCTATGAATGGTTCGAATGTTCTTTGATTCAAATAGGTGAGACTATTCTGCATGAATGTCATTTTATTAACACCAGTTTTTACAGAATTCTCTTTCTTTTGAAGCACTTCATATTTTATAGCCTCAAGGAGATCTTCCACTGTATATTCTCCTTCTTCCAAAATCTTATCAAATTTAACTTTACAATCATCTCTGTTTCTTCTAAGACTTCTTGTGCCTGTAAAACCTTTTGTTTTATGTGTAAATGTGTCAGTTCCAGGATAAGCTTTCCACCATGAGGTAAAATCATCTTCGGTGGATTTCTTTTTAGTAAGCTCAGTATGCTCTTCTTCTGTCTCTAGGAAAGCTATTAGTTCTTTACCAGATAAAGTTAACTTGCCAGATTCTGTTATTAGGCCCTTTCTTTGTATTCCCTGATAAATAGCTTCTATTTTTGGAATATCTCCACATAGCTTAGCTACATCTGGTTGTTCTTCTACAATTAGATTGAGAAGAAAAATCATATCTAATGTATATCCTCTCCTTTGGATAGAACTAAAATGGGAGAATTTCAGATTTGATAGATTCATCTTGTAATATTTTATCCTTGTCTATAACTACTATGTTTGCAGGCTTACGTTCATTCATAAATTCTTTAATTTTCTGATCCAATGCATAACCTTCTTCTTGCAAATATATATAATCTGTGAGATATTCTCTTTCCCAATCTTCAAAATTTTCCATAAATTTTTTGTGGTTTTTCTTATTATTGCATATTGTTTCTTTTATTATCAGTCCCACCATCTTTCGATGTTTTGTTCTAGAATTCTGAATAATAATTTCCTTGCTTTATCATGTCTCATTTGATCATTCTTAAAATCTTGCTCTGTGTATTCTCTATTTGTCACTGGAATAATTATATATTCTTCATGCTGTAACTTTTTAATAAGTCTTACACATGTTTCCATTCTACTAGCATCATGTAACGCAGATTCATGATGTCCATACTTTCTTGTAAATTCTGCCTGGAATTCAAGTTTTTTCTTTAAGATTTCATATGTGAAATAAAAATCCCAATCTCTGTCTTTCCAGATGATTGGGATCCAACGTATTAAATTCCTTATTTTTTTCATTATTCTTCTTTTATACGTAAACCAAACTCAAGATCGAACCAAGCAAATGTTTGATCTGCTTTAGCCTTATTACACTTAAACACTTTTTTAATCAGAGGAATAGCATAAGCTTTGAATTCTTTATGCTGTTCCTCTGTAAGTGTCCAATTAAAGAACCACATATTGTCCTTTAGAGCATCTGCAAATGTTTTATTTACCATTCTCAATTGATATTCAATTAGATGTTCAGCAATATTTGTGCGATTAATAGCCATAATATACGTATTTATCCACAAATATACGCTAAAACATCGAAAGTTGATTGGGATTTATGGTAATTTTTCTTTTCTTACCTTCTAGTTGTATCTTATGTATGATTCTATTTGCTTTCTCTATATAATAGTTATGGTTGATGTTGGATAGAGGATGATCCTTTGTAAGATGATTACATACGGTCATTACCCATTCACCAGCTTCCACTTGACTAACAGGAGCAGCATTTGTTGTACAGCTTTCATTTTTCACCTTCATTAGTTTCTCTCCTGTGTTAGAGACATAATAACGAATTAGCTTATTATACACTGTTTTACTTTCTTTACTGTGTCCTTCATAATGAAAATCCTTACTTGCTTTCTGTCTTAGGCAGAAGTCAAAGATATTATTATGATTGACAATAGTAGTGTCAACAGGTATATCGTGAATATAATATTGTTCAAGTGCCATTGGTACAATTCTTGCACTTTTGTTCTTATGTAATTCGAAATCCGTAAGGAAATCTCCTTTCTTTTTAATTTCTCCATCTGTTTTAATTGCTAGGTAATCATTTACTGTACTAAATATAATCTTTTTATAATGTGTATCTTCTAGTTCATAACTAGTGAGGTCCATCCACCAATTGTTAATAGCTTTCATTAGTTCCAGATCACATTTCTTCACCTTCACTGTTACACCATCTGTATTAGCAGATATAACATGTATACCTCTAAGTTCATAAGCTTCAATTAACATTAATAGACTAAGTTCTCCAGTTATACAAGTGAACATTGTTAGTTGTTTATCATAAATCCAACTTTGCATGTCTGAACTCTTACCATACACACTATTAACTGCAAGCTTCAGTGCTGCTACAATACCTTTTATCTTCTTATCTTTCTTAGCTAAGGGTTTTAGTTCTAATCTCTTCTCAAACATTTGCTTATATCCTCTGAGAAACTCTTTACCTAAATGGTGTGGATATTTCTCATTGTTAATAATAATAGCAGGATAATAAGATGTAACATCCCAATCAATGATTTCATATTCATCATCAGCTTCAAAGATCTTTGGACTATTCTCTGTATGTAATCCACCCTTCATAAATGAATAGGTGTTATCATAAAACACCAGACTCTCCTTAAAATCATCTAACGGTTTAAGTTTAATCTTCTTAATCTTCTTAAGAAACTCCTTTAGTTGTGGCGTTTGAAACACTACATAATCAGCAATACAGTTTTTCACAGCAATTTCTGTTCTAAAATAGCCTTTCTTTGGTAATTGCGTATACTCAATCTTTTTTTCTGAACAGTAATACTTCTTAATCATCTCATCACCAATCTTACTATCAGAATAATTAAGACAGTTAATACCAAATTCCTCTTGTATATCTAACCTGAGCTGAACTTGATTGTTTCCTTTATATAAAGGATGATCTGTATCACCTGTAGTTATCTTATAGAACTCATAAGTGGCCAAAACATCATTTCTACAATAGTTCATGATGATTTCTATGTCTTTTTTCGACATGTCAACTTTTTCATGATGAATGGGCATCTCTTCAATGTTCTCAAGATCCATTTCAAACTCTAGTCTTTTTAGGCTCACCATACGATTCTTATTATCGAAATGGTTAACCTTGAATACATCTAACTGTTTTAATGATAGTTCGTGCTCTCTATATTCAGGAAATACATCATAATTAGCATCATGAATCACATCTGCTGCTTTCTGTGCTATTTTAGCACATATCTCAAGACCAGATAATTCATGCCAATTTTCATAGTTCCTAATAACATATTCAATCACTTGACTATCAAAGCGTAGATTGTTATATCCCACCCAATAATATTCATTCTTATTCTCTATGAACTTAATGAAATTGTCAAGTGAATTGCTCCATTTAGACACTTCAAATTCATAATATTGATCTGTCTCTGGATCAAGTATTCCTATGAGAAAGAATTCCTGCATAGTTTCTATGTCATAAATGAGAACTTTCATATTATTTAATTGAGTTTACAAAGGTAGCACCTTTTGCTATTAAAGACATCAATGTTGTTAATTCTTTTGATTTTAATACCCCATCCACCTCATTATTATTAAAATATTGTTGGTAGATTTCTCTAGGTATTGCACTCCACAGTCCATTATATGGATTAAAATGGAATACATATTCGTATAATTCTTCATTTCTCATAAATTGTTTTTTAATTGTTCTAGCTCAAAACCAATTGAATTTGGTAATAATAAGCCTAATGTGTTTAATTGATTATACAGCTCTATTTGTTTATCTACCATCATCAGCTTTTCCAGGTATATGTAATTATCTTTAAACATTTGCCAATGTATACTATCTGGACTAATGTCTTTCATTAATTCTATTCTAGCTAATGCTAGTTCCATTGGTGTTTTCATAAGTTTGATTGTAGTATTGTTCTGCTAATATTCTATCACTTTCTTCTGATAATCGAGAATAACCACCTCCCTCAATCCAAGCATCTATTATTTGCTCTTTCTCCATTTGTTTGGCTTGTTCAAAGACTTCAATAACATTAATAAATGGAATCTTTTTTAATTCACATTCCAACCATTCTACTGCTGTTTGAGTAGGTTGTAATGGTATTGAGTTATAATCATTTCTTTCGTCCATAATTTTTGGTTTAATATATTACATCCAACGATGCAGTATTAAGTACGTGGGTTATTGTTGGTTGTTCAGCAAATTTGCTTTTTCTAAATATATCTATTTGTTCCCAACACTCGTAAAAACCTTCATTAGAAGTAAATGTACGTGCAAAGCTATGATGATTATTAGATTTGTCTATTAATTCTAGTTTTACTGAAACTTCAAATATAGTCATAATTATTTTTTAGGTGTTAATGGTTCTCCAGTTGTAGGATTACCATATATCTTAATATCATTTTGGTCTACTGTTCTAACTTCACCTGTATTATACAGCCTGATGATGAATTGTGGATTAGAATGAATAGAACCAGCAATCATAAATATTGCCACTCCATATCCTAATGGTGTTTCTACATCAAAAGGATTTAATATTTCATGTATTGTTTGTACTATCATAATAGTTCTATTTCTTTTTTAACTTCTTGCCAATAGTTTAAATACATTGGGTGCATTGTGTACATATCACTTCCACCTGCCCATAATGTATCATCAAATTGACTATCATTTTTTCTACTTAATATTATCTCATCTACTGTTATTAATGCACATTGTTTAGCTTTTTGCTTTTCAATATTTGGACTATATCTATCTGTTTCAGGATTTGTTCCATCAGCAAATTCTCTAAATCTATCTACTAATTCTTGTGCTTTTTCTTTTGGGCTCATAATGTTTCTTTTTCTATTGATTCACGATTCCAAATACTTTCTCCACCATCTCCCCAATAATGATCGCATTTACCATCTTTTAAAGGCAATTCCATAAAGTAACTTTGATAGTCACTAGCTTTTGCTGTATATCTGTAACATTTCTCTTTATAAGGGCAATCAATTGCTCCTATTTGTCCTGGGCATTTTGTGATATCAGCCATGGTTTATTTGTTTTGGTTAAATGTTTTATTATAATACTCTTCTGCTCCCATATATAGTCCTTCTAAACCCTCTACATAAGAATCACATATCTGCTCTTTTTCTTTTTCAAGTGCTTTTTTAATCTCTTGTTTTATAATTGGTAATTCAATAACGTGCATTGGTATTACATTATCAATAAATTCTTGCATTGCTGTTTTCATAATTATTTATATTTTCTAATAATTTTAAATATTTGTGTAAGATCAGTGTAACTAAATACATCTCCTAGTTTTGCAGGATTAAATCCTATTGTAAAACCATGATTAGCAAAGTATTTTTCCTTCACTGCATTACCATTAACCTTATCTAAGTATATCCATGGATAGTTACTAAACATTTCAATGGTTATACCTATTTTAAGTAGCCTATTTCTTAATATCATTACTGGATGATCCATAATTTATGTTTTTGAAAGCGTGACAAATTGTAACGGTTTATATCCTTTAGCATATAAATTCTTAATATTCTATGTATTTATATTCTTTTGCGTATAATTTTAGATTTATATTTCCAATTTATTCATTCTTGTTACCTCAGATTATTTTATTCACCTTAAAAAGATATATATTTCTAATTTACGCCTATTTATATTCATTTGCACCCATTTATGTTTGAAAAAGTGTATTATACAACACTTTTTGGTATGATAATGTGTCTTAAATGTCGCATAAATCACTCATTAGTGCCTTATATGACACATTATGCATGAATTTTGACGCATATTTCATGCAATATGTAAACTAAATAGCTCATAATATGTAAAGCTATAGTTTTACTAAACATACCTATTGGTAAAGCTATTGGTTTACTTTTTTCCTTATTCTTATACTCACAGTATAAATTTGTAACTATAATAGTTTAAATATGTTACAATTTGCGTAGTATAACTACTGAATTTGGCACAATTTTACTACTGAGGTTGGCAAATATACAGCTATAATTTAACATTTATCAATCAAAAAATCATCATTTATAGATCAATAATCAGGATAAACCTGACTAAAGACCTATAAACAATGAATTCTGTTCTGGTACAGAGAAACCTCCCTGATTACTTTATCTTGAAATAACACCTAATACATCTTAATTAGAAAAGAAAGTCAAGTAATCTATGTCTAACCCAACCCTGAGACAAGGGTGCAAGGATTTAATGCTCCAATTAAGATTTGGATCACAGCAAAAGTGATTAGTTTATAATTCTTTTAATATATTTACGCTGTTTAATGATTAATGTTAGCATGTATATAAATACAATAGGTTCTATGATACAGAATACCCATACATTAACTTCTTTGTATGTTATTCCTAACTGAGTAGCTAGGAACATTAATACATCTACGCACCAATTGAAAATTATATCCATATTAAGCTTTTACGAATATTTTTTCTGGATATACTCCATTAAACACATATTCTGTTACAGGACATAACCAAACAGATTGACTGTTGTTTTCTATCCAGTTATAATAAGCACCATAATCTACAGGTGCATGTCCTATCTTGTTTAATAATTCTTTGTCTAAACCAAATCTTTGTTTAACTAATGTATGTTGACTACCTTCAATTGGTTCTTCAGAGAATTCTAATGTGATTTCATTTCCATTATTGGAAAGAATATCTAACATAAGATCTGCTCCTGCAACCATCATTAAATTAGCTTTTGTACCAAGTCCTTGTTCAATAAATTCTGGTAGGTCAATATACCAAATATCGTCTGTTTTTATAAATTTATGTTTCATTTTTTATTATTTTTTAATTCCTTTAAATCTAACTACGAATGCTTTGTATTCAGGAGAAGGAGCATAATAATATCTGTTATTACTAACAAATACTCTTTCGCTTTTCTCCCTGGAATATGTAAATATGCTGTTCATAAGCTTATTTACGTTTTCATTTAACTCTGACACTTGAATGTGATGTCTTGAGTAGTTTTTACTACTGTAAACTAATGTTGCCATGATGTGTGTGGTTTTTGATTGTTAAAATATGTGCATGCTCCATAATAGAAGCATGCACTTGTTTGGAATACTATTTCAATTTTGTAAATAGTTCAACTAATTTACCTTCTTCTTGTGTAGCTAATATGAACTCTTGCTTATTTTGTTTAAGACCTGATAAGAATTTTGAGTGATTGTATTTATTTGTATTTCTCAAGAATCTAATATATTCTACACACAAATATCTATTCTCCATTCTATTCATTCTAGGAATAATCTTTAATACATCTGTTAAATTATCTAAAATAATTATATTTGTAGCTTCTTCGATTATTTTAAATGTTCCGTTTTTGATTTTTCTAGTTATATTACCACCGTCTGTTGTATTATTATTTAAAACAGAAGATAATACTCCCATATCAAAATCGTACACTTGATAATAATGATTAAGTTTAATATAATCATCTGATAAAGAACTCCATGCACAAATATAATCTAATAATGACCAGTTTTTTGAACTAGCATTTAATAATGCTATTGTCTCAATTAATTCTTGTTTATCTTTAATAGCTATCTCAACATATGGAATATCTATTCCATTTCTGATCAATGCATTAAATAAATGCTGACCATCAATAATATATTTTGTCTTCTTTCCACTAACAAAATCTAATTCTGCAACAACTAATGGTCTAATGATACCCATTTTAGTAACTGATTCTGCTAATTTAGTTACTTGAGCTGGATTAATTGGTCGATTAATTCCAGATAGATAACTTAGTTTACCATTTTTAGGTAACCATTTAATTGTTAATCCTTTTTTGTAATTTGCTGTTAAATTTTTCATGCTTTCTAGTTTAAATTTTGATTTAATGTTTAGTTTAATATATTGAAAAAATATCTCAATTGTTTGGTTTGGTAAGCAATATACATTGTACTATTACCATTTGAATATGTAATTATTGACAGAATACATTTCTTACCATCTTTATCTTTTACATTTTTGAAAATAATAGAATTAAATCCATTGTGGTCTGTATAATCACCCTTACCATTTAAAAAGTATTTAGATTTGTATCTATCATTTACGTAGAACACCTCATTCTTTAATATAAATGTTGCTCCTTCGTATTTGAAATCAATACAATACCAATCTTTGAATTCTTCATCCCAGGTACAAGATTGTTGAGCTTGTGCCCTCAATATTGTGCTATCCTGTGCATAGCCAATTGTTGTTATTACAATTGTTATAACAATTGCTATTAGCTTTTTCATTTTTAATTAATTTAGTTAAATAAAAAACCCTCAACAAATTAATGTTGAGGGCATTTACAATCCACACACCTATGAATGATTTTCTATGTATACAATGGTCCTTCCATGTAACATTGATACATTAAATTCTCTAAACCACTGTTGTTCTGAAATCCTCCTTGGTGGATGAACGGTTGTGAATTTACAGGTTATTTTACTCATATCTCTTTCTTTCTTTAGAAATAGCTTATGATAAAGCTCTTCTATTAATTTTTCCATATTTTAATTTTTATCAGGTAAAAGCATTCCGTAAGTGTTCCAGACATATTCCCTAACTTTTTGATCAAATTCTTCATCTATTTGTTCATCATCATTATGATCAATATATCTAATAGTCACCTTATTGTCATATAGATTTGGTTGTTGTGATTGAAAATCTATCTCTATTGCAAGATAACCATCGTAATTAGAAAATATGTTATTAATCTGTTTGATTGTAATATCTGATAGTTCATCAGAATCATTACCTTGATCAAACCAACCAATCTGTTCTGGTGTTGCAAGTATTTCAAACTCTTTTAAGTTTAAATTACCTTCATACACAATATACAATTCAATTGGATAACCATTTAATTCCAGGTATATATCAGTATCCCTTGGAACATACGTAAGCTCATGAATTTGAATTGTACTATCTTTTATTGTTGAAAAAAGCATTCCCTTCTCTAATTGTAGAGGTTTATAGCTCTTTGGTACTAATTTAGCTTGTATAAACATAATTTAAAATTTAAAAGACTATCCCTGTATAATACAAAGATAGTCTTTGATGAATTAATATCCAAGAGAAGCTAACATTTCTGTGTTAGCTATTACATATACAATTCCCAATCTGACACTAAAGTCAAATGTAAAATGTGCTATGTTCTTGAATAGAATAAATTCTGTTGGTGTTAATGCTACTCTTGACATGATGATTTGTTTTAATATTCGTTAAAATGTTGTTCATATTGATATTCTTCATATGCTTGTGTAATTCCCCATACAAATTCAGGGTTTAATATACAAACATATAGCCTAACATATCCAGATTCAATCACTTGATCTGTTAATGTTACAATATCGTTGGTTAATAAGAAATCCAACATACCTTCATTCTCAGAATAGTCCTTAATAAGAACTTCATCTTGTTCTAAATGTATCTCTGGCATATTTACTGTTGCTACAGCAAAAGGCTCATTGTCTACACCTAATAGTGTAATCATGTGTCTTTGATTGGCATATTCACCAATACTAATAGTCACTGAATAGTTTTTACCTGCTTCTGGGTAGTTAAATGTTGTTCTCATTTTTAATGATTTTAATGTGTGTGAATGAAATGTAATAGTAAAAAATGGCTCCAGGTATAGAAATACCCAGAGTCCTTACTTCTCAAAATTAAAAACCCGACTATTTTATAGATGCTGTCCACATCTTGCACCTCGTGCAGCTCTTTCAGTTGTAATACGTCTGCTAAAGCATGATGTAAACAACATAGCTATTAATGAAATGATTATTAATGTTCTCATCTTAATTATATTTAATATATAATAATAAATATATAAAAGATGTAAGCACTGCTACCAATCCAAATAACTTAATACTTATTTCTAAGCGTTTTGCTTTTTTTAATTCAATGTTCATAATAGTTTAATTTAAATTATTGGTTAAAAATAAATAGGATATTATATACCCCACTCCAGATATAGCAGATATTAATATTATCGATGCTAAAGAAGGATTAGTAAAATATATAACAAACCCAATTAATGCTGTTGTGACAATGAACATTACAATGCCCATTATAATATTAATATACTTTTTCATATATATGGTTTAAAAGGTGAATATCAAAGATACATTATTCATTTCACCTTCTATAATAGTAGCACTATCATCTAATACAAACTGCCAACCTGCATCTTTATATTTCTGTAATACATCACTATTAGCTTTACCCTGGAATTTAATACTTCTATCTGTAAAGCTAGCATGATAGAAATCGTTAACATCTATCTTACCATCAAATATAATGGCTGTGAATTTCTCTAAACTTTCTTTCATAACTGATTGTAATTTAATGATTTATAATTGTTGTTTAAAATTATTGTTTAGATGTTTCATCACCATCCCAATAATCTGCCTCATCAAAAGGTAATTCTTCTTCTGTAACAAGAGGATAAAGAAATGTTGGTACTTGAGGACATTTATGATATTCCCACCATTCTGAACCATCATATTCACCTCTATCAGCCCATGTACCATCTTTAAACCATATTTTACCATCTAATTGCTGTCCTCCAAATCCATCATCATATGTAAAATCTAGACTAAGCATAAAGTTATCATATTGTTCCTTTGTATATGCTAATGGAAGAGATATAGATGTAGTATCCTCATCATAATATCTTAAATTTCTTAAATTTCTTACATAAGCACATATAACATCTGGTTTACCCACGATTAAATTGTTAAATTCTATTGATGCATTCATAACTAATTGATTTTTAATTGTTTATAATATTTGTTTGAAATTATTATCTCAATTGATGTTTACCAACTACACAATGCCATGTTTTAGGAGCTTTATATCCTGCTCTATTTACAGAACAAGAACTTGTTGCTATCATAAATAATATTGCTCCAAATATCAATATTATTATTAATTGTACTGAATAATCTTTTTTCATAACTAATTGTTTTAATTGTGTATGTGAATGTTATTTAAAATCATAGGCTTTTCACCTATATGTATGTTATTCTAGTGAACATATAACCTGCATTGACTCATTTAGCTTCCATCTATGCTACAAAGCTATCTCTAATTGACATAGGGAGAGACATTTAACCTTCCCTCTGCACTCAATTGTAATAGCTGTTCATATACATTTAATCAGAGCAATTACAATGTATCACTACATAGTCCTGATCACTATTACAATTGTCTATCCTTGGGAAATAGAAATGGTGCATTAATTATTACTCAGGCTTATGTTTAAAATAATAAGCCCAAGCATCATTTGAAGAAGTAAACTCAATTGATATTTCTCCATCATTATCACCTCCACATATTATATATGTTCCATCAAGGAGTAATTGTGGTTGTTCTAAATAAAGAATAGTCATATAAATATGAATTTTAATGTGTGAATAAAAATAAATCGTGGTAATCAGTTAGTATTATCCTGATGTCTGGAATACAATTAAGCCTAATGTATTTAGTTAATCCATGTATTACCACAATATTGTTATAATGAACAAGACAATGAATCAAGATCATTACTAATAATCCATTTCTTCTCTTCATATTCAGCATAATTAATCTCACCATTATGAAATGCCTCATCTAATAAATGTTTCTTATCTATTAGTATATTAATTGCTTGCTCATACATAAGTGAAATCATTTGTTCTTTAATAGTCATAATAATTGTTTTGTGTGTGAATAAAATAAGAGCCCTGTTACAGGCTCTTAACAATAACCGTCTAAAAGTTCTAATGGATTATTACCAGAAATAATGTCCTCTTTAAGAATACTAATAGCATCTAAGAAAGAATCTTCATTATCACATAATAGAACATATCCATTTTTATCTATTCCTTCTACAATACTATCAATACATTCTTGTTGATCTTTAGATATCACCATAAGAGTGTCTGTACTAACAGCTAATAAATATTCATAACCCTCATTAGAGAATTCTACCATTGTCTCTTTAATGTCTGTAATTATTTGATATTTTGTCATATAATTGTTATTTAATGCTATATGTATAGCCTTATGTTCTATGATTAGAGCTTTGTAAAATGATGTATATAGTTAACACCTGTTCATACACCTTCTCTCATTATTATAAGTAAAGCGTATAACTCACTGTTCTCTAACAGTTTACAGCTTAAAGATTGTATATAAAAGAAAATAAGGGGGATTTCTCCCCCTTAGTTCTTACAATGCAATCATGTCCTCATGAGTTAGCTCAGCACCCTCGAAGGTTTCATCCTTCACCTTGTCAACTGAATGCTCTTGTAATGGAGCACCACCTGGCATGCTAGCAAAGATGGTTCCGTTAGGAGCCTCAGTTAGCTCAAAGGTCATCAACTGACCAATGGTAACTTGCTTTGCACGTAGTGCAACGCTCAAAGGTTTACTTGCTGCAACAGTTGCAGAAGTGCCATCCTTCTTGGTAATGATGATTGCCACCTGTTTTGCAGGGTTGTTCCAATTCTTTGGAATGAATGCAATCTTTCCGCCCTTACCAGCGTGAGACCTAATGGTTCCAAGATCTTCAAAGATACCACTGTCTGCTTTTTCGTACTTCTTAAATTCTAATGCCATAATAATGAGAGGCAATTGTTTAGTGTGGGGATTACACCCACTTGCCCAAACTTAGGAGGGGTTGAAAGATGTAGTACCCTCCTCTCTCCCCAATATAATGGGTGGGGGGCTATATAAAAAATTTTTAATATGGGGGGACATGTTCACATACATATGCACATATCTGGAAAAACTGTTGGTAGTCTCAATAGAGGGTGCTATCTTTGGGGTGCGTGGGTGGGGAAGGTTAATTAGTTCCATATACGTATAAACAAATTTATTATGATTGATACATTGATTTTCTTTACAGGGTTTTTGTTAGTGTTAGCTTTAGTGTATGGGTTTAAAGGTTATAGGGAGTTGACGTTTATATTTGAAGCTAAGACATATGATAATCCTTATTACAATACAGGGTTGTCGTTTAATAACTACAAGCTAGAAGATGGCTCTACAGAAGAGGAGTTGATTATAGGGTTGTTTTTTGTTAATGTTATTATGGTGTTTTGGAAACCCTCTCAGGAAATTAATACATAATATAGCAATAATATTAGGAAATAATCTTATTAGTTATTTGTAGATGTTGTTATTTCCCTATCTTTGCTTATTATTTTAAAACTAAATATGGAAAAGAGTCTTATTGTTCAAAAGCTTAAAAAGCCTGTAGGGGATCAGTTTGCTGTTGCTCAGATGTATTATAACGTCTTGTCAGCTGTTAACAATTTAAAGCTTACACAAAGGGAGATTCAATTAATAGCTTTTGCTGCCATTAAAGGTAACATCAGCTACGCCAACATTAGGCAAGAGTTTTGTACGAGGTATAATACAACGTCTCCTACAATTAATAATATTATTAGTAAGCTGAAGAAGATAGGTGTGTTAGTTAAGGACGGAACAAAGGTGAAGGTCAATCCAGTGATTATTCTAGATTTTGAGAAGGATGTTCAAATGGAAATAAAAATTACACATGGATAAGCCAAGGAGTCTTTCAGTTAAGGATTATTTGATTAGGGTGTTAGCTGTAAAGATGCTTACAAGTGAAAAGGTAATTGAGGCTGTGGTAGATCATCAGTTCCAATCAACTAATGAAGCAATGGCTAGCAATTATAGTGTAGAGATAGCTGGATTTGGAAAGATGCTTTTTAATAAGAAGAAGGCATTACGTAGGATGGAGAAGTTATATTCCAAGGAAGCATTGTTTACAAAGATGCTTTTGGATGAGAATATTACAGAACAGAAAAGGCAGTCATTAACGTTGAAACTAAATATTACAATATCAACTATTGAAGCATTAAAACCTAGGATCGATGAAAATTGATTTTTCACAAGTGTACGAAGGATGGAGAAATAACTTAGTTCCCCCAGCCAAATTAAAAAAGGCCATTAAGGAAGTGGCTAAAGATAGAATGAGTGTATGTAATGAATGCTCTCTTATTTCTACAAAGCATAAAACATTCAGAATGGATGTTCATTGTACAGATTGTGGATGTACGCTTTCTGCCAAAACTAAATGTCTTTCTTGTAGCTGTCCTTTGAATAAGTGGCTAGCTGTAGTGGAAGAAAATATAGCTGATGAATTAAAACAATTATAATGGAAGGAGATGAAGTAATATTAAAGAAGATTCCTCTAGAGATATTAATGCAAACATTAGTTGATCTATATCATGGAGGTGTGGTATATATTGATATAATGGGTATATCTGGACAAGTGCAAGATACCCTTGGTATATCCTTTACAAAGGAATACATGAGAGAGAATATTGATTTTGAAGATGTAGAAGATTATTTAAACCAAACAATAGAAATAAACCTGTCTGATGAGGACGATTTAAACCAAATAGTATGAACCCAAACCAAATGACTCAGGATTCTTTTATGATGATTGAACGACTAGCAGCATTATGTGCTACACCTGGAGTAGATGCTAACACACAAGAAATAGCTAATTCACAAATACAGGCTATCTTGAATTCTGTGATTAAGCCAGCTGTAACAAAGCTGTCAGCACAAGGAGCAGGCATTCTTGTATAAACTTATGGACATGTCGAAGAAACCAAACTACTACAACCAGACAATTAATATATTAAACGAACTACATAGTTCCTATCCACAATATAACATAGGTAGACACATTGCAACGAGCCTAGCAGATTATGGAGATATATGGGGAATAACAGATAAGGAATTTGTATATGCCCTATCTAAATACAAAGCTCAACTAGATATGGATATTCCACATACAGATGAGAATGAAATAGATGATATTATAAGACAGGGCCTAGACCTTGATAACATATTAAAAGAAGAAGAGGACGAAGATAATGGCTACAGCTAAAAAAACTACATACATTAATACAGAGCTTGATTGGGCTGAAGAACAATTAACATCCTGGAGGGCATATGTGACAGCTAACCAGCTTCATGAGCTTAAGGATAGAATTGAATGGAAGCCTACATCCAAAGGTGGTATGCTACCAATGGTAATAGCTAGTATTGAGGCACAAGGCAAGTTTGTACAGGAAACAATGAAGAACTATCTAGCCCTTCTTGAGGTGGTAGATAAGTTAAGAAGTGCTGAAGAGAGCAAAGTGGAGATTAGGGGTAAGGGAGAGATGAGCTCTATGGCAGAAGATTTCCTTAAAAACAGAAAATGAGTTTAGAACTACAGAACATAGATTACAAAGATTGGTTTGCTAATCAGAAAAGAATCCCAGATAAGGAGTCTGCTGAACATAAATCGTTCTTTGATTTTCATAAAGAACTTTGCTTAAATGGAGCAATGATGAATGGGGTTTATATTAACCCCTTTCTCTATTGGCATTTAAACATATGGCACACAGAGGTGGATATTATAGATGAGAGGGGTAGGATTAATCAGAAATATGCCAATCCATTTCTTAGAGATAATGAGTGGGTGGTGACAAATGAGATTGATAGGGCACATAATGAAAAGAAAGGTTTAGTCATTCTTGGTATACGAAGGTTTGCTAAGAGTGTTATTGAAGCTTCTTATATATCATGGGGAGCTACATTTGATGAGAACTCCCAAAACATTATAGCTGGACTAAACTCTCCAGATATAAAACTGATTACAGATAAGATTGATAAAGGATTGAACTTCCTACCAGAAGCTTGGAGATGGCAAAGAATTGAGGATAACTGGAAAAGTCAAGTGACACTGGGTATTAAAACCAGAGGAGGAGAGAGAATACCTTTTTCTTCTATTCTTGTACGTAACCTTGATGAAGGTAATAATGAAGAAGCTATTGCTGGTACAAAACCACGTAAGCTTATTATAGATGAAATTGGTAAAGGTAACTTTCTTAGAGGGTTACAAGCTGCTGTTCCAGGTTTTACCACACCATTTGGTTGGGGATGCTCTCCAATTCTTACAGGTACAGGTGGAGATATGAAGAAGTTTATGGATGCAAAGAGCTTAATGTTCGATGTAGACAACTTTAACTTCCTTACATATAATAATGCAAAAGATGAGAAGCGTATACATGGATTGTTTCTTTCCTATAAATATAGAATGGAGGCTAAAGAGAAGTCTACATTAGGAGCTTTTCTAGAACAACCCATTGGAAGTGACTTATATAATATAGAGATGCTTGTTAGTAATGAGGAGAAAGCCCTTGAAATTACTAATGGTAATCTAGAAAGACTTAAGAAAGCTGGTGATAGAATAGCTTATTTAAAAGAGAAGATGTACTATCCTATGGAGGTAGATGATATATTCTTAAATGAGGATACAAACATCTTTGATATAGAACCAGCTAAAAGGCAGAAAGCCAGATTATTACAACAAGAACGTACAGGAACTCCAGTTATATTATTTCAGGATGAAGACAAGGTGAGTCATGAGTTTACAGATAAACTCCCTATTACAAACTTTCCCTTAAAGAATAGTGATCTGAAAGATGCTCCTATTGTCATATATGAATTTCCTGTAGAATCTCCCCCTTATGGATTGTATGTAGCTGGAGTGGATCCCTACAGGCAAGGTAAAGCAGCATACAGTTCTTCTTTAGGATCTGTATATGTATATAAAAGGATGCATGATATTATGGGAGAGAAATATCAAGATATGTTCGTAGCTTCGTATTGTGCTAGACCAGATAATAAAGATGTGTGGGAAGAACAAGCTAGACTACTTATTAAGTTTTATAATGCTAGAACACTCTGTGAGAATGATGATATATCATTTATTGAATATATGAAGGCAAAAGGAGATGCTCACTACCTAGAGAAACAACCCCAATGGTTACAGGAGATTGTTCCTAACACCACTGTGAAAAGAGAATATGGAGTGCATCGTTCATCAGGTAAGATAATTGATTATCTTCACAACTGTTTGAAGAAGTATATGGAGGAAGTTATTGTATCAGAAACAGATGATGCTGGTGTTATAATCAAAGAAGTTAGAGGAGTGAGCAAGATATTTGATCCTGTTTTACTAGAAGAGATTATACAATATAATGATAGTGGTAACTTTGATAGAATTGTAGCAGCAGAATTAGCAATAGCTCAAGCTATGAAAATGGATCCTATTATGGGAAGAGTAGGGGGAAGTTCAGATCCTAGAGTGATGTCACTTCATTCAGGTAAGAAAAATAACAATAGACTATTCCCACAATCATCATCCACGTTATTTGGTGGAAATCGTAAACAAAAAAGTAAACTTTTTATAAAATGGCAATAATTAGATATACAAAAGATGCTACCATCAGGTATGCCTATCTTAACATCTTTCCTGATCAATTCAAAACAGATAAAGAAAAACAAGATGAAAGTTGGATTAAGAATACAATGGATTATTTTGCAAATAAAGCTTATGCTGAATATGTAAAGAATAGAGATACATTTGTAAAGAACTATGATCTTGTAAAAGGAATTCTTCGTATGGAGGATTTTTATCAGGAGCCAACAGTAAAAAGTTTTACACAGATGCTTGAAGTTAATCTTCAACTACCTGCTCACGTGAAACATTATTCTATCCTCACCACCCCTATTAATGAGTTAGTAGGAGAGATCTCCAAGAGACCAGATGCATTTAGAGTGAAAGCTTTTGATGATGATAGTCAGGCAGAAGAACTAGAATTCAAAACAGGTATTCTACAAGACTATGTAATTGGTCAAGCTAAGCAGAAGATTATGGAAAAAGCTGCCTTACAAGGACAGGAAATTCCAGATGAAGAATTGCAGCAAATGACAATGGAAGAGGTGAAAGATGAACTAGATGATTATACATCTGTAGCTGAGAAGTGGGCAAACCATGTTCTTACTTGTCAGAAGGCTGAGTTCAATACAAAAGAAATGAGTGAGGATGCCTTTAGAGATATGTTAATATCTGCTAGAGAGTTCTATCATATATATGAGGATAATTCTAAACTAGGGTTTAATATAGAAGTGGCTAATCCAAAGACCACTTGGTTCCTAAGTACACCAGATAGAAAGTTTATTTCAGATCCTACAGGTAGAGCAAGAGGTGCGTATGCTGCTGGTACTGTGCAAGTTATGGAACTCTCTGAGATAATAGAATCAATTCCAGAACTTAGTAAAGAAGAGATTGATCATTTACGTAGTTCACTACAGGATTATGGATTGATTAATGTTAGAGAATCAAACCTTGGCAATCCAGATGCTACACCTGGAATAGATTCAGTTCAGTATGATACATTCGATCCTTTAGTTCTTCAAACAAGAATGATTATAGAATCTGAGATGAAAGAGAACGATGATGGTCTTAAGGATTTCTTAGGACTTACATCAAACGTATCTTCTTTTGGTTATAAATATGTTGTTGTAAGAAGCTATTGGATCTCTAAAAAGAAGATTGGTAAGCTGATATATATAGATGAGATGGGTAATGAGCAATCAACCCTAGTTGACGAAAGTTACAAATCAGGAACTATTCCTACACAACAGTCTTTAGAATGGGGATGGATTAACCAATGGTATCAGGGAATTAAGATTGGTCCAGATATCTATTTCATTAAACCATTTAAGCTTTTAAACTATTGTCCTATTATTGGACTTGTACATGAGATTAAGAATACAGAGCCTAAAAGCTTAGTAGATCTTATGAAACCTTTCCAAGTGTTGTACAATGTATGTATGAATCAGCTTTACAAACTACTTGAGAAAGAGGTGGGTAAGGTACAACTTATGTCATTGAGACATATTCCTATTCCTAAAGATGGAGATGCACAAGATGCTCTTGATATCTGGGAAATGGAAGCTCGTAACAGAGGTGTAGTATTCATTGATGATAGTCCTGAGAACTTAAAAGCTCCTAGTTCATTCAATCAATTTACAGCTTTAGACCTTACACGTACACAGGAAATGCAAGCTCGTTATCAACTAGCTATACAACTGAAGAATGAGTGTTGGGAACTAATAGGTATGTCTAAGCAAAGAATGGGAAGTGTGTCAGCTAGTGAAAGTGCTACAGGTACAAACACTGCTATTACACAGTCTTATTCTCAAACAGAACCTTTGTTTGTAGCTCATGAGTATGTTCTTGGTCAACTCTATCAAGCTATTATAGATGCAGCTTTATATATAGAAAGTAAAAAGCCACAATCAACCCTATCATACATAACTAATAATGGAGAATCTGCATTTGTTCAAGTGAATGGATCTGATCTTAAGTTTAGAGATCTTAAAGTGTTCTTGACTAATAGACCTGAAGATCAGAAGATGTTTAATGAGCTTAGAGGATTGTCACAAGCTGTTATACAGAATGGTGGAAGTCTTCATGACATTATAGAGTTGTATTCTACTAACTCTGTACGTCAGATGAAAAAAGTGTTCAAGACACTTAAAGAGAAACAAGAGGCTATGCAACAACAGCAACAGCAACAGCAACAACAGCAGCTTGAACAACAACAACAACAAGCAGAAGCTCAATTACAACAGGCTCAGGCTCAGCATGATGCACAACTTGCACATGATGACTATCAGAATGAACTAGATAGGATTAATAAGAAGGAGCTTGCCATGATAGCTGCTGAAGCTAAAAGTGGTCCTCTATCTGACATGGATGCAAATGCTGTTCCAGATGTACTAGAAATGAGTAGGATAACCAATGATCAAGCTAAAGCTGCTAAAGATTATGAGATGAAGATGATTGACATTCAGTCTAAGAATAAGCAAGCTATGGATAAAATGGCAATAGAACGAGAAAAGTTACAAGTGGCTAGAGAGAATCAAGCTAATGATCTGGCTGTTGCCAAAGAAAATGCAAAAGGTAGAGCTAAAAAATCTAAATAATGCTAGACGGAAATCTTTTAATAAGTACATTCGAATGGGTAGCAGAAAAGTTTAAAGACTATATCTCCCCAATCGTTGTGCTGAGATGTTATGAATCAGGTGTTTTATTACGACTTGGTAAATATAAGTATAATTTAAAAGAAGGGCTCAATTGGAAAATACCATTAATGGATGAGGTACATATAGTGATGAAGTCTATAGACACCTTTCATGTACAACCCATAGATATTACAACAATTGATAATAAGCAAGTTTCAGTTGAACCAATTATCAAGTTTGATATAATAGATCCAAAAAAATATCTATTAGATACAAACACTGCTGCTGGAAATATTCATGATGTTTCACGTGGAATAATTGCAGACTATCTTACAGATTGTGAATGGGAAGACATTAAGAAGAAAACAACCCTCACTGGAATAAAGAATGCATTAAAAAAGGAGTGTGATGAGATGGGAGTTAATATTTATAAAGTGTACTTTGGAAGGATTGTTACCACAAAAGTGTACACAGTATTCAAAGAATAAAACAAATTGAGTTAGAGTAAAAAATGTTAATGCTATATTATCTGGAAAATTGACCTATATAGTGTATAAACCCTTTGCTATTAATATAATATAATATACTTTTACACCGTTAAAACCAAATAAACAACTACATATGGCTGAAGAAAATTTTGATAACCAATCATTTGGTAACTTTAGTATTCAAAATACTATGGAAATGGGACTAGGGAACGCAGAACTGTTAAATGATCTGATGTCCTCAGAAACCTCTACAAGTAATCCTGAAGATATTAAAGACCTCACACCAGAGGATAAAGCTCCTAAAGCACCAACTCCTAAGAAAGCAGCTCCTTCTATTATACCAGAAGCTGAAGAAGAAAAGAAAGAAGATAGTAAAATTTCTATTGAAGACTTTCTACAAACAGGAGGTGATGATGAAGAGAATGATGAGGAAGAAGCTCCTATCAATAAAGTAAAAAACCCTACTTCTACATCTGATGATGACGAAGAAGAAGAACCTGAAGTTAGTAGGTTTGGTGCTCTATCTAATGATCTTTTTAAACTTGGTGTATTTTCCAAGGATGAAGATGAAGAAGATGTAGCAATCTCTACTCCTGAAGAGTTCCTTGAAAGGTTCAATTCAGAGAAAAAGAAAGGTGCAATTGAAGTGGTAAATAACTTCATTGGACAGTTTGGAGAAGATTATCAACAAGCGTTTGAAGCCATATTTGTAAAAGGAGTTGATCCTAAAGAATACTTCGGTACATATAATAATATAGAAAGCTTTACCAATCTTGATCTTTCTGAAGAGAATAATCAAATTGCAGTTTTAAAACAAGCACTTAACGATCAGGGTTTTGATCCTGAAGATGTCACTACAGAAATCGAAAGATTGAAAAACTATGGTGATCTTGAAACAGTGGCAGCAAAACACCACAAAGTGTTGATTAGAAAGGAAGCAGCAAAGCTTCAACAATTAGAAGAACAAGGACAGAAGATGTTACAACAGAAGGCAGCTATCAAGAACCAGTATGTTAACAATGTTCAAAGTGTATTACAAGAGAAATTAAAATCAAAAGAATTTGATGGTATTCCTCTTAATCCGAAATTAGCTGGTGAGCTACAAGATTTTCTGTTAACAGATAAATACAAAACACCATCTGGAGAAACCTTAACTGATTTCGATAGAACAATACTAGATCTAAAAAGACCTGAGAATCATGAGCAGAAAGTAAAGGTTGCTCTTCTTCTAAAGATATTAGAAAAAGATCCAACCCTTTCAACAATCCAAAAATCTGGAATTAGCAAAAAGTCTAATGAGTTATTTGGAGAAGTTGCAAGACAAGTAAGTAAGAGTGGTGTAAAATCAAGCAATAAATCTCAGGCATCTCAATCGTGGTTTTCATAAACAAATAAATAATAACTTAAACGAATAACAAAAATGGCAATTCAAACAATCCCAGGACTTACTGGTTTTACGTATGCAAGAGTAGCCTCTATGGATAAACGTGCTGTAGGTAAACTTACAGACGCTAACCACTTAGAGAGTTTCCATAGCACCGAACCAGCAGATTATGATAAGAAAATTATCAGTCTGTACACTCAGAGCTCATTGTATAGCAATGACTTCTTAGACATGATTAACAAAAGCACTCCTTATTACATTGATAATAATAGTGATGCTTGGAAATGGCAAGTAGCTGTTCCCTACAAATTCCCTAAAATTATTGACATTCCTGATTCTACAGGTGCTTTGCCTAAACCAGGTATTGATGGTCAAGAATTTTCTTTGGTTTTGGACACTAACGAATTCTCTAAGAATGCAATTATTTCTGTGGGTTCTCGTCAATATGGTCCTCGTTTCTATGTAATTAAAGATCCAGTTCCTTGGAACGTGGGTTATTTATACAGCTTCACTTTGGTTAGTGATAACCCACAAGTTGATTACGTAAGTTCTAACTTCTTACAAACTGGTATCGAACTAGAATTAGTTGATGCTGCTATTGGTGAGTTTGATCAGGATTTATTAGGTCTTCCA
>TARA_R110000868_G_scaffold102573_2_pt1 | contig 22554 bp, 20 predicted proteins | sample TARA_R110000868 | Tara Oceans TARA_R110000868 (sample SAMEA4397489) | marine metagenome | biome: Polar Biome; feature: [SRF] surface water layer (ENVO:00010504); material: water (ENVO:00002006), including particulate matter (ENVO:01000060) such as... | depth 5 m | reverse complement strand
AAAAAATAGGCTGACAGGCTCAGCACACTCAGTCCCTGAAACAGCCTGTTACTTACCACGGAGTTTGCCACAGCCATGGGGCCTTCGTCCGCTCAGCACGTCAGGGCAGATGCAACATGCTGTCGGCTAACGAGGCAAAGATGCTCATAACGTCGCACAAGACACATCCAGCCGAAGCCTAATCGCCGGCGCTTGAGTCGTCAGAAACAACCGCCTCAGTCCTGAATATAGTGGGCACATCAGCGCTCAGCGGCACGCGTAAATATGATTAGGTTGGCCAGCGCAAGCATGCCATTTGCCAACAACGTCAAGGAAGCCAGCGCGGCTAGCCCTGACCCGGCTGCGGAGACGCGCGCCAGCCAGCCACTTGACTATCGAGTCACAGCGTGAAAAAACGGAAGGGCGCAGGCACGACCCTGCCCCCTTACGCTTTTGGATACCTGCCTTATGGCCCTGCATACCTGGCTTTTATTTGTTACCGCGGTGTTGGGTCTGGCGTTAACACCGGGCCCCAATGGCCTACTTGCGCTCAGCCATGGCGCGCTCTATGGCCACCGTAAGACCCTGTTTACGGTCAGTGGCGGCGTGCTTGGTTTTACCCTGCTGATGGCCTTGTCGATGCTCGGCATTGGCACCTTGCTGCAAGCCTCAGCGCAGGCGCTGATCATTCTTAAATGGCTGGGCGGTGCCTACCTGATCTGGCTTGGCATTCAACTCTGGCGCGCCCCGCCCTTGCACTTGAGCATGGCCGAGAAAGCCACTGAGCGCAGCGGTCTGAAACTATTCCGCCAGGGCCTGCTGTCGGCGCTATCCAACCCGAAGGTGATCCTGTTTTTTGGCGCTTTTCTGCCGCAATTTCTCGACCCACATGCCGATCTCTGGCTGCAGTTCGCCATCATGGCCATGACCTTTGCCGTGGTCGAAGGCGGCGTCGAATACCTGCTGGCGCGCATGGCTCATCGTGTGCGGCCCTGGTTACAACGCAGCGGTAAAGGCTTCAACCGTTGCTGCGGAGGGCTGTTTGCACTGATGGGCGCCGCCCTGCCAATGACCCGCTGAACGGCCACGACCAGAAAGGATCTGCACTGGTGTTGAAGTTGCTGCTTACGCCGCTGTTGCTCATGCTGAGTGCTGTGACACTTGCAGATGAGCGGGCAATTCGCTTTTCAATTAACGACAGCTGGGCCATGCCGATACTGCGTTTTGAGCAAGGCCAAGCCGTGGAAGGCATTCTGTTTGACCTGCAGCAACAGCTCGCGGCGCGGGTTGGACGTAAAGCAGAGTTTTTGGTGATGCCCAGCCTGCGCGTTCATCACGCGATGAACAATGGCGATATCGATGTGCGCTGCTACGTCAGCCCGAATTGGGTCAACAACTCTCATCCTCAGTTTATCTGGAGCCGGCCCTTTATGGTCCAGCGTGACTTGCTGGTGGGCACCCACGCTGAAGCGCGGCAGCCTGAACAGCTGCACGACGAACGTCTGGGCACGGTGATGGGCTTTTCCTATCCACGCCTGGAGCCGCTGTTCGCCAGCGGCCAGATCCAGCGCGAAGATGGGCGTACGCAGGAGCAAGTGCTACTTAAATTAGGGGCCCGCCGCTACAACTACGCCATCAGCAACGATCTGTCGCTGCACTGGTTCAACCGTAATCGAGCGCCCCAGCAGCACCTCCATGCACTCAGCGAACTGGCCAGCGAGCCGGTCGCCTGCATCATCCGCGACGCCGCGGATGTGCCAACCATGGCCCTGCTGCGGGCCATGGTTCAGATGGAACAAGCGGGTGAATTCGCCGCCCTGCTCGCGCGTTATCGCTGAGCGGAGCATCAGGCGTAATGAAGGTTCATACGGCGGCGGGAAACATCACTGAACGCCAGGCCAGCACCTGATAGGGACCGGCTATTCAGGGCGTTACTGGCTAACCGGCAGGATATCGAAGCCCTTGCGATTATCGCTGACGATGCGGAAATCCTGTTGCGAGCCGGGTTGTACGTTCACCGCCAGTTCGCGGCGCAGGCGGCCTTTGCCGCACAGGGTATCGTCCATCTCGTCGATGCCAATGCTCAATACCCGCGTACCACTTGGTACCAAGAAGCGCACCTGCTCACCTACGCCGATGCGCGCAGCCACCTTGCGGTCCACCAGCACCGCGACATAGCAACCACCCCCCATACCGCCGACATCGCGGTTGACTCGTAATTGTCCGCCCTGTTCAAGGGGCTGCTGATAGCCAAGCAAACGCTCTGCCGGTACCGGCTTGATATCTTCCGGCGCGGGCTTCCAGGACGAACAGCCGGCCAACAGCAATAGCGGTAAAACGGCACCAAGTAATCGCATGGGAGCCCTCCATGGGCGCAGGTGAAAAGTAAGCAGAGCCGCTGGAGTATTGCCCCAGGCGCGACCCACCTCAAGTACAGAGGCGCATACCGCCAGGTCAGCCCGCGATACGCTTGAGCAACCGTGCCTGCAACGCCGCCAGTTGTTCGGGTTCAGCCTTACCGGCAGCATGCGCGCCAAGTGCCTCGCCCTCGTAACGCGGCACGATATGCACATGAATATGGAATACCGTCTGCCCCGCCGGCGCGCCATTAAACTGCGCCACCTGCACCCCGGCAGGCTCAAGCTCGGCCACCAGCACGCCGGTGAGTTGCTGTACTACCGCCATCATGTTGCCCAGGCTGGCGGCATCGATATCCAGCAGATTGCGCGCCGCCGAGCGTTTAGGAATCACCAGCGTGTGACCGAAGGACTGCGGAAACACATCGAGGAAGGCCAGCACCTCTTCATCTTCGTAGAGTTTGTAGCAAGGGGCTTCGCCGCGAATGATCTGGGCAAAGATATTCTGGCTATCGTATTCACCGTGCAGGCTCATCGGGTTCTCCAGTGCGCAGGGGTTGAGAGGGCTCCAACCATACCGATTTCTGCGCCCGGGGAAAAACCTACAACCTGACCAAATTGCCAATCCCCGTTATCCTGCGCCTTTCGCCAGCCAATCTGGAGCGCCCATGTCAGCCCTATCCGCCTACCCGATCACGCACAAATGGCCGCGCAACCCCTTCATCGGCGAATCACAGCGCCAGCGCGCTGCCGATACTCACGCCAAACAACTCCAACAGCACGCGGTGACAGCATGATCGAGGTAACCGAAGTTTCTATTGCCCAATTGCGCGCCGCACTCGAAGCCGGGCAGACCACGGCCGTGGAGTTGGTGCAGGCCTATCACGCGCGCATCGATGCCTACGACGGCCTCGACACACCGACCCAGCTCAACGCCCTGGTGGTGCGCAACCCCGACGCGCTCAAGGAAGCACACGCATCCGACGCCCGCCGCGCCCGTGGTGAGGCCCTAGGCCCACTGGACGGTATTCCCTATACGGCCAAAGACAGCTACCTGGTCAAAGGCCTTAGCGCCGCTTCCGGCAGCCCGGCCTTCAAAGACCTTACGGCCCATCGTGACGCCTTCACCATCGAGCGTCTGCGCGCTGCGGGCGCTATTTGCCTGGGTAAAACCAATATGCCGCCCATGGCCAATGGCGGGATGCAGCGCGGCGTTTATGGCCGCGCGCAAAGCCCGTACAACGCTCATTACCTCACTGCACCTTTCGCCTCAGGTTCATCCAACGGTGCAGGCACAGCTACAGCGGCTAGCTTTGCCGCCTTTGGCTTGGCTGAAGAAACCTGGTCGAGCGGTCGTGGCCCTGCCTCTAACAACGGCCTGTGCGCCTATACCCCTTCACGCGGGGTGATCTCGGTGCGCGGCAACTGGCCGCTAACGCCGACCATGGATGTGGTGGTGCCGTTCGCTCGTACCATGGCCGACCTGCTTGATGTGCTCGACGTAATAGTCGCCGATGATGCCGACACGCGCGGCGACTTGTGGCGCTTGCAGCCCTGGGTGCCCATTCCTGCGGCGTCCTTGGTGCGCCCAGCGGCTTATGCCGAACTCGCCGCCAGCGCCGAAGCGCTGGCCGGCAAACGCTTCGGTGTGCCGCGCATGTTTATTAACCAAGATGAACACGCCGGCAGCAGCGCAGCCCCAGGCATCGGTGGTCCGACTGGCCAGCGCATCCACACCCGGCCCTCGGTCATCGCGCTGTGGGAAGCCGCGCGCAAGGCACTTGAAGCAGCTGGCGCTGAAGTGGTCGAAGTCGACTTCCCGCTGGTGTCCAACTGCGAAGGCGACCGCCCAGGCGCGCCGACCGTGTACAACCGCGGCATGGTCAGCCCGGAGTTTCTCCATCACGAACTCTGGGACCTATCGGCCTGGGCCTTCGATGACTTCCTCCAGGCCAACGGCGACCCCATGCTTAACCGCTTGGTCGACGTCGATGGCCCGCAGATCTTCCCGCACGACCCTGGCACTCTGCCTAACCGTGAAGGCGATTTAGCCGCTGGTATGGACGAATACGTGCGCATGGCCGAACGCGGCATCACCCCGTGGGACCAGATCAGCACATTGGCCGACGGCCTACGCGGCCTGGAACAAACCCGCAAGCTCGACCTGGAAGACTGGATGGATCAACTCGGCCTCGACGCCGTGCTGTTCCCCACCGTCGCCGACGTTGGTCCAGCAGACGCCGATGTAAACCCCGCATCCGCTGACATCGCTTGGAGCAACGGTGTGTGGGTGGCCAACGGCAACCTGGCCATCCGCCACCTGGGCGTGCCCACCGTCACTGTACCCATGGGCGTAATGGCCGATATCGGTATGCCTGTCGGCCTGACCTTCGCTGGCCGCGCCTACGATGACTCGGCGCTGCTGCGCATAGCGGCGGCGTTTGAATCGACCGGCTGCAAGCGTATGGTGCCGCCGCGTACGCCGCCGTTGTCGCAGCGCTGAAACAAAACGGGATTGGCGCAAGAAGCGTCAATCCCCATTTTTCACAAATAACGCATGGAGGCGTAGATGATCCGCTGCCTGTTTTTTGTTTTGACCTTGGCCCCCGCAATAACCCTTGCTGGCAACTGTAAAGTATTCAACGTCAGCGATGGCGACACCTTCACTTGCCTTACAGACGCGAATGAACAGGTAAAAGTTCGATTAGCCGAGATCGATGCACCTGAGCTAAACCAGTCCTATGGCGACCGTTCCAAGCAGTCACTGTCCGGCCTCATCCTCAGCGAAATAGTGAGACTGGAGGTGCAGGACACGGATGACTATGGCCGGACTGTCGCACGGACCATAAGAGTGGATGGGGTTGACGTGAACGCTGCGCAAGTCCGCTCAGGATCCGCGTGGGTTTATCCGTTGTACCTAAAAGACAAGTCACTCTTGGTCTTGGAAGCTGAAGCAAAGAACAACCGACGTGGCCTGTGGGCATTGCCATCCTCAGATCAAATGCCACCCTGGGAGTGGCGTCGTGCTGGGCAAACAGGGTCAGCGCCTGATGCACCAGTGGCGGCCCAACCAAAGCGCCAAACAACCTTCTCGCAGTTTGATTCGTCATCAGGCAGCTTTAACTGCAACACGCTCAAGTGGTGCGGCCAGATGAGTTGCGCAGAAGCTGTATACCAACTCACCCAATGCGCAAACCCTCATATCGACGGTGATGGCGACGGCAGGCCCTGTGAAAGGCAGTGTAGGTAAAGAAGATGTTGATCGTGCCCACGCTCGATCAAGGTCAATAGCGCAGCGTGCGCAAGGCGCGTGGGAACAAACGCTCAAACTCGTTTTTTACCACGGCATAGCACTCACAAGAGCGCCCCTCTAAACCTCGGCGGTCGAGCAACGTAATGCAACCGCGCCGATAGCTAATGAAACCGGCGCGCTGCAGGTTGCCTGCCATTTCAGAAACCCCGCCGCGCCGCACTCCGAGCGTGCTGGCAATCAACTCTTGAGTCATCTGCAGGTGAATAGCCGGCAAGCGGTCAAAGCACTGCAACAACCAGCAGCAGAATTGCTGATCCAGCGAATGCGCACGGGTACAGACCAGGCGCTGGGCCATTTGCGTCAGTAGTGCTTGGGTATAACGCAGCAGCAACTGTTGCAACGGGCCGGCGTTGCCGAAGGGTGATTTGAGCACCTGCCCCTTCAGCGGTAGGCCGAGCCGGAGCTTTGCACGATGGCTCGGCTGAGGGCGGTTTCGCCACCCATGTACAAGGCGAGACCAACCACGCCTTCGTTACCCATGACGGCAACCTCCACCGATGAGCCATCCTCAACGCCGTATAGCAGCGAAACGATAGAGTCGGTTGGGAAGTAAAGGTAGCGCATTTGCTCCCCGGACTCGTACAGCACGGTGCCGGCGGGCAATGCAATCAGCTCGAGAAAAGGTAACAGGCGCGCTAAATCTTCTTCAGGTAAGGCAGCCAACAGATGGTTATTACGTGAGTCAGTGGGGGTCTGCATAGCATCCTATGAGCAACGGAACAGCTCTCCCTTGCGGGCTTATGCCTGCACCCCTGCATCATGGAGAGAAAAGCCAAGAAGTTCTGTCCGTTAGCGTACAGAGCGCGAGAAAGTTAGCGATTGTGCCGATAATCAATGGCGTAAGGCGCGGCTGCAGCACAGCCATTAAGGGGCTCGCAGCACGCCTCGACAACAGGAGAGCCACTCCACAGAGCAACAACAGATGGCTGGTGAAAACACTTCCAAGACATGCACCCGCAAGACTGCTGATCACTGGCTGAGTGAATGCAGCTTGCCGCGAAGGGTGTAAGCAATCGTGGCCTAGATGGACGTCGAATTTTCCATTGGTAAAGAACTCTCAGGCGCGCCGCCGCTAATTGCCCAGTCGCTCTGTTTACCCATGGCGTTCTGCGGCAGTGCCAGGCCAAAAGTGAACACTTTAGGGCGTTCCGCTGCGGTTAAATGCCGCATGCACCAAGCATGCAGAAGCGCCTCAATAGACGCTTGGTCACCGCAGCCCTCTGCCGGCACGATGAAGGCTTTCAGGCGTTCACCTTCATGCGCAGACATAAGCCGAACAGCTACCGCAGCGAGCTCTGGCAAACGCTGTAAGCGCTCGGCAACAAGAGCGGGAAATACGTTGACCCCACCTACCTGCACAGCTTCATCGCGGCGGCCTTCAGGGCAGAAATGGGCGGTGTCCAACCAGCGCAATTGATCATTCAATTCGTAGGCTGCACCGGTCTTACACTCGGTCAAGCTGTTGTCCTGAGCGCCACGTTCCCATCGGGGAAGCAGCTTGAAAGGCTGCTCGGGGTTGCTGCGAACGCCAATGCCGGCCGTCTCGCTTGAGCCGTATACCTCGACCATGCGCGCCAGGCCTTGACGCTGCAGATCACGAATTATCGCAGGATCGCAAGGACCGGTAGAAGTGATGCCGATAGCACCCGCTGGAAAGCTGGCGCCCTGGCGGCTCAGCTGCCGCCAGATAAACGGAAAACTAATCATCAGGTCGCCGGATTGCAGCTTGCGTTGCGGGATCATTGCTAATGCTTTAAGGCCGCGTATCACAGGCAGTTGCAGCGCCGTGGGCAACAGTATGCTGAAGATAAAGCCATAAATATGATGACAGGGGCTGAGTGCGATGATGCGCTGTAGCGGCTGGTCGGAACCCCTAACAAAGTACTCCGCAAAAAAAACAGCCTCGGCGACCAAGGCATCCCATTGCTGCAGGCATTGCTTGGGCGCGCCGGTGCTTCCGGACGTGGCAAACGTAATGTTTTCAGACCCGCGCTGACGCGCAGTAGCCACCAAGTCTGCCCATTCACCAAGGGTCTTGAAGCGCAGGAGATAGTCTTCAAGACCGCTGTCATAGATGTTGAAAAACGTAGCGACACAAGTAGCCAGACTCAGCAGCTCCAAGGAGTCTGCACCGATGGCGACAGGGTCTTGATCAGGCGCAGCGGTTGCTGGCATTTCACCGACTAGGGTTGAAGCATCCCAGCACTCGCTACCTACTTGGTGTGAAGACAGGTGACGCAGGGATTTGAGCTCATCAGCCAGCAGCGAGACGATAACAGCCAGGATGCTGGCTTTATCCAATTCAAGTCGGTTCAAGATGTTCTCTGCTGGCTGATTACAGATGAAGGGTGAATCAGAGGCGCTTAACGAAAACCCAGTAGGTATCGCCGGTCAGAGCCTTCTTCATGTGCACTTTTACTTTGGTGGGCTTCATTTGATAGTCGAAGACGTATTCGAACATGGTGTTGAGGTTGCCACTCTTAACGCCCTCGGCGAAACGGCCTTGGAACTCAGGGCGATTGGTGCAGGGGGCAACATCACGGAAGAAGCTCTTACCAATTACGTCACTCGGCTTGCGCCCAGTGATGTCACCTTCAGCGGCGTTGTACTGCAGAATTTTCCCCGATGCATCGAGCTGAATAGCGCCAAATGCAACCTTATCGAGCTGCCCGGCAGACATCTTGGAGAGCGTGTTTTCGATGTCGTTCGAACCAAAGCTAACTAATTCCATGGGTATTCCTAACAGGTTGGTATGGATATGACTAAAACTTGTACAAACAATATATCACGTACAATTTATGTAGAGACATGTATTTGCAGCGCTCGATAGGCGACGAGCCACGATCGCAAAGCCTTGATCGGTGCTCGAACCCACGCATCGGTTCTGCTCAGCCGTAAACCACCACCTTAACGTCGCGACCTAACAAAGCGGCGTCACGGCAGGCCACAGTCAAAAGCACATTTCTATCGCTATCGACTTGCACGCGGCGACGACAAAAAAGCCGGTTGGATACGTTTCAAGACTAATTCCGCACGGGCCGACAGGGGCCATTCCGCGCGGTGCAACAGCCATAGGGTATCGATAAGTTGAGTGGCGCCTTCGATCACCTGAATCGACTCAGGCCGGGAAAAAGCCAGGCGCGCATAGCGCGGTAGTACGCTGAAGCCCAAGCCACGCGACACCGGTTCAAGAATCAGGCTGATCTGATTGATAAAGCCGCGGCAAGGCAAGCTGCGCACGCCTGGTCCACCGGGAAACTGACGGCTGAGCAGACGCCCAGCCATGGCCTGACCATCCGGGTGATCGATAAAGCCCAGGCGCTCAAGGTCGGTCCAGCCATGAACCTGCTCACCTACCGGCACCACCAACTCCAGCGGTTCCTCGGCGAAATGGCTAACGGTTAGGCGCGGGTCGTCAGGCTTGAGCGTGACTAACCCCAGTTCAAAACGATTCTCCAATACCGCATCGAGCACTTCGTGGTCCGGGGCAAAACGGTGACGGATGCTTAAGCCAGGATGGGATTGCTGCACCTCCAGCAAGAGCGGATACAACGCCAAACCAATACTGCCGGGGCTGATCAGTGCAACCTCACCCCGCTCGGTATCAGACTCAGTCAGACGTTGCTGCAAGCGCTGATCCGCAGCCCCCACTTCCGCGCAGTAGGCCAGCAAGGCGTGACCGGCGGGAGTTAACTCGAGTTGCCGTGGGCGGCGGATCAACAGCGGCCCCAAACGCTCTTCAAGGCGCTGCACATGCTGGCTGACAGCCGCCTGGGTCAGGTCCAGCTGCTCGGCGCTGCGGGTGAAGTTACCCTGCTCTACAAGTGTGATGAACGTGCGCAGCCATTGCGGATTAAGCATAACGATCTCTTATTGAAATCATAATCTTATGATTATTTTGATTATGACTATCGCTTACTAAACTGACCTCTGTCCACTCAACCTGAGGTACTGGTTATGTCTCCCGTTTACCCACGCAGCTTTTCCCATATTGGCCTGTCGGTCACCGACCTCGACGCCGCTGTGACGTTCTACACCGAAGTAATGGGCTGGTACCTGATCATGCCCGCGACCACCATCAGCGAAGACGAGTCGGCCATTGGCGTGATGTGCACTGACGTTTTCGGTGCGGGCTGGGGTTCGTTTCGCATCGCCCACATGTCCACCGGCGACCGTATTGGCGTGGAAATCTTCCAATTCCGCAATGCGGTAAAACCAGATAACAACTTCGAATACTGGAAGACCGGCATTTTCCACTTCTGCGTACAGGACCCGGACGTCGAAGGCCTGGCCGCCAAAATTGTCGCCGCTGGCGGCAAGCAGCGCATGCCAGTTCGCGAGTACTTCCCTGGCGAGAAGCCGTTCCGCATGGTTTACATGGAAGACCCGTTCGGCAACATCCTGGAAATTTACAGCCACAGCTATGAGCTGACCTATTCGGCAGGCGCCTACGCCTAAAGCAAGCGAAGTAGCTGGATTCTTCAGCGAGCAATGGACTGGCGCCCGCCCTCTACCCAGAGTCGGTTACGCCAGTTTTTTAAGTTCGGCTAAACGCAGGGCAACATGTTGCGATGCAAAGGCCAAAACACTGCGGCGTTTAACGCGGCACTGACCGCAGATCACTGCCATACGCGACCTAACCAGTCGTAAATCATCGCTGATATTTGCTAGCGCCTCTGCGGTAATGGCAGCAGGCATCTGCTCAAGAGCGAGGCGATTCAGCCTATCCCTGGCAGGCTTCCGGTTGATCTAAAGCAACAACTGCTCATTCAGTCATCACTACACTGCTGCATGCCCCCAACCTCGGATGGCATAACTCACTAGGAGTAAGGCATGTTTAAAACGGGCCATTTGCACCGTGCCAACCTGACTGAAATGCCCGGCACTCCCGAGTTCTCAATTGATATCTATTACGAGGTGCGGACAGATTCGACTGAAGGCCAGATGGTGCATTTCCGCATACTCGGTGAGGTGCAAGGTAAGCCGTTCGAGGAGAACGTCGAATTGCATCGCGACACGGTATTCAATTTCGCCAGTACGCTGACTCGAATTGCTGACAAACACGGCTTGCATCCCAGGTTTGGTGCGGTGCTGTCCAACCACAAAGAATACGACCAGATGTTTGAGGACATCCGCAGCAAGGTGCATGGCGTGTCTGGCGAGTCGATAAATTTCGACCATTTACGCCAAGACGGTTTCTAACTGCTGAAACGTCGCTCGTCCTTCATTCAACGCCGCCACCCTCACCTAACGGCAGTTACGCCGCCTAAAAGTAGCCAACTCGGCACTTATTGACCCAAATCAACACCCACAACAGCGCAAAAGCGCCAACTGGCCTCCGGACTAAGCGTTTAACGGAGAGTTGCTATGACGGAGTCAACACACAAACTCAAACTTGGCGCCTTGGTTGCCCTCGTTGTGGGCTCGATGATCGGCGGGGGAATTTTTTCGTTACCGCAAAACATCGCAGCCAGCGCCAGCGCCGGTGCGACACTGATCGGCTGGCTGATCACTGGGGTCGGCATGCTGACCCTGGCGTTCGTCTTCCAAACTTTAGCCAACCGCAAACCTGAGCTCGATGGCGGTGTTTACGTCTACGCCAAGGCCGGCTTCGGTGACTACATGGGCTTTTCTTCGGCCTGGGGCTACTGGATCAGCGCCTGGATCGGCAACGTCAGCTACATGGTGCTGTTGTTCGCCACTCTCGGCTATTTCTTCCCGCTCTTTGGTGAAGGCAATACCCTACCGGCCATCGTCGGTGCCTCGATTCTGCTTTGGCTGCTGCATCTGCTCGTGCTGCGCGGCATCAAGGAAGCAGCGTTTATCAACTTGGTAACCACTGTCGCCAAGATCGTACCGCTCGCCATGTTCATCGTCCTGGCCGCCATCAACTTCAAGCTTGACCTGTTCACCACGGATTTCTGGGGTAAAGGTAATCTTGAGCTGGGCAGCGTGATGGACCAAGTCCGCAACATGATGTTGGTCACCGTCTGGGTATTTATCGGCATCGAAGGTGCGAGCATTTTCTCCGCCCGCGCTGCAAAACGCAGTGACGTCGGCACCTCCACCGTGATCGGCTTCGTCGGTGTGCTGTTGTTGCTGGTGATGGTCAACATGTTGTCGATGGGCATCATGAACCAGCCAGAGTTGGCCGGCCTGAAGAACCCCTCCATGGCCGGGGTGCTGGAGCATGTCGTGGGCCCATGGGGCGCGATTTTGATTAGCGTTGGCCTAATTGTTTCGCTGGCCGGTGCGCTGCTGTCCTGGACCCTGCTGTGCGCTGAGATTCTGTTCTCCAGTGCTAGCGACCACACCATGCCGGCGTTCTTGCGCAAAGAAAACGCAAAAAAAGTCCCCGTTAACGCTCTGTTCCTATCGAACCTGATGATCCAAGTGTTCTTGATCATCACGCTGTTTAACGATGCGACTTACCTAAAGCTGCTGTACCTGGCCACTTCAATGATTCTGGTGCCGTACTTCTGGTCCGCCGCCTATGCCTTGTTGCTGACCGTGCGTGGCGAAAGCTACGAGACTGACCCAGCCGATCGCAGCAAGGACCTGGTGATTGCCGCGGTGGCCACTCTTTATGCCGTCTGGTTGCTGTATGCCGGTGGTGTGCAGTACCTGCTGTTGTCCGCACTGCTCTACGCCCCTGGCGCAATCCTCTTCGCTAAAGCCAAGTCAGAAATGGGCGAGCCGGTGTTTACCCACATCGAAAAACTCATTTTCGCAGTGGTTCTGCTCGGCGCCTTATTTGCAGCCTATGGCCTGTATGCCGGCTTCCTTGCTATCTAATAGAGGTTAGACATGAAGACAGTAAAACTCGGCGTTCACTCAGAAGTCGGCAAACTGCAACAAGTGATCGTCTGCTCACCCGGTTTAGCACACTTACGTCTAACCCCGAACAATTGCGATGAGCTGCTATTTGATGACGTTCTCTGGGTCAGCCAAGCCAAACGTGATCACTTCGACTTCGTCAGCAAAATGCGCGAACGCAATATCGATGTACTGGAAATGCATAACCTGCTGACCGACGTGGTGCAAAACCCTGACGCATTGCAGTGGATTCTCGATCGTAAAACCTCGGTCAACCAAGTAGGCCTCGGCTTGGGTAACGAATTGCGCAGCTGGCTGGAAGCTCAGGAGCCGCGCAAGCTCGCCGAATACTTGATTGGCGGCGTCTCCATTGCAGAACTCACGGCGGGCGGCGGCAGTGAAATCGCCAAGATGTTTAGCGAGTTCCTCGGCGCATCCAGTTTTATTTTGCCGCCGCTGCCGAATACCCAATTTACCCGGGATAACAGCTGCTGGATTTACGGTGGCGTTGTACTCAGCCCCATGTATTGGCCAGCGCGGCAGCAAGAAACCCTGCTGATGGCCGCAATTTATAAATTCCACCCGAACTTCACCAAGGCTGATTTCAAGATTTGGTACGGCAACCCGGATGAAGCGCATGGTGCCGCTTCGCTAGAGGGTGGTGACGTCATGCCGATTGGTAATGGCGTGGTGCTGATCGGCATGGGCGAGCGCACCTCACACCAGGCCATCGGCCAACTGGCGCAATCGTTGTTCAAGGCCGGCGCGGTGCAGCGAGTCATCGTTGCCGGCCTGCCGAAATCACGCGCCGCGATGCACCTCGACACTGTGTTCAGCTTCTGCGACCGCGACCTGGTGACGATCTTCCCATCGGTGGTCAACCAGATTGTGGCCTTCAGTATTCGCCCGGATGAAAGCCAGCCTGGCGGCATGGACATTCGTCGCGAGCCAAAGTCCTTTCTGGATGTGGTGGCCGAGTCGCTCAACCTGAAAAAGCTGCGGGTGGTGCAAACCGGTGGCGACAGCTATGAAGCCGAGCGCGAGCAATGGGACGACGGCAACAACGTGGTGTGCCTGGAGCCCGGCGTGGTGGTCGGCTACGACCGCAACACCTACACCAACACCTTGCTGCGTAAAGCCGGCGTAGAAGTGATCACCATCAGCGCCAGCGAGCTTGGCCGGGGCCGTGGCGGCGGCCACTGCATGACCTGTCCGGTTATCCGCGACCCGATCGATTACTAAGTCATTTTTACAGTGGCGTGCGCTGCGAAAACGCACAACGCCACTGCACTTGCTCTTAATTTATGCAGAGGCAACCCAACATGGCGTTCAACATGCACAACCGCAGCCTCCTCAGCCTGATGCACCACACCCAACGTGAGCTGCGCTTTCTGCTGGACCTGTCCCGCGACCTTAAACGGGCCAAATACACCGGTACTGAGCAACAGCATTTAAAAGGCAAAAACATTGCTCTGATTTTTGAAAAAACCTCGACGCGCACCCGCTGCGCGTTTGAAGTGGCGGCTTACGACCAAGGCGCCAACGTCACGTACATCGATCCGAACTCCTCACAAATCGGCCACAAAGAGAGCATGAAAGACACCGCTCGCGTCCTTGGCCGTATGTTTGACGCGATTGAGTACCGTGGTTTCGGTCAGGAGATCGTCGAAGAGCTGGCCAAGTTTGCCGGTGTACCCGTGTTTAACGGCCTCACGGCTGAATTTCACCCCACGCAAATGATTGCTGACGTGCTGACCATGCGTGAACACAGCGACAAGCCACTGCATGAAATCAGCTACGCTTACCTAGGTGACGCCCGCTACAACATGGGCAACTCGCTGCTGATGATCGGCGCCAAACTCGGCATGGACGTGCGAATTGGCGCACCCAAAGCCCTCTGGCCAACGGAAGAATTTATTGCCCAGTGCCGCCGCTTTGCCGAGGAAAGCGGCGCGCGCATTACCCTGACGGAAGACCCCGAAGAAGCGGTTAACGGCGTCGATTTCATCCATACCGATATTTGGGTGTCCATGGGTGAACCTGCTGATGCATGGGACCAGCGCATCGCCCAGCTGCTGCCTTACCAAGTGAACGCAAAAATGATGAAAGCGGCCGGTAACCCACGAGTCAAGTTCATGCATTGCCTGCCAGCTTTTCATAACAGCGATACCAAGGTCGGCAAAGATATTGCCTCGCGCCATCCAAACCTGGCCAACGGTGTAGAAGTGACTGAGGACGTATTTGAGTCGCCCGCCAACCTGGCCTTCGAGCAAGCGGAAAACCGCATGCACACGATCAAGGCAATTTTGGTTTCGACCCTCGCCAACCTCTAAGGAACAGTGGATATGCGCATCGTCATCGCCCTCGGCGGAAACGCTCTTTTACGCCGTGGTGAGCCCATGACGGCTGACAATCAACGCAGCAACGTGCGCATTGCCACCGAACAAATCGCTAAAATCGCCGCTGGCAACCAGCTGGTCATTGCTCACGGTAATGGTCCGCAGGTCGGCCTATTGGCCCTGCAAGCAGCGGCTTACACCTCGGTCAACCCCTACCCTCTGGATGTTCTCGGCGCAGAAACCGAAGGCATGATCGGCTACATAATCGAGCAGGAACTGGGCAATCTGCTGCCATTCGACGTGCCGTTCGCCACCTTGCTCACACAGGTAGAAGTCGACCCTAACGATCCGGCGTTCGCCAACCCCAGCAAGCCGATTGGCCCGGTTTACAGCCAGCAAGACGCGCAGCGTTTAGCAAAAGAAAAAGGCTGGAACATCGCCGCCGACGGCGACAAGTTTCGCCGGGTCGTGGCCAGCCCTCGGCCCAAACAAATTTTTGAAATCCGCCCAATTAAGTGGCTGTTGGATAAAGGCACCATCGTGATCTGCGCCGGTGGTGGCGGTATTCCAACCCAGTACAAAGATGGCAAGCTGCAAGGCGTCGAAGCGGTGATCGATAAAGACCTCTGCAGCGCACTGCTGGCGGAGCAACTGGAGGGCGACTTACTGGTCATCGCCACTGACGTTAACGCCGTGTTTATCGACTGGGGCCAGCCGACGCAAAAAGCGGTGGCCTGTGCCCACCCGGACGCGCTGGAGAAAATCAGTTTTGCCGCCGGCTCCATGGGGCCGAAAGTTCAGGCCGCCTGTGAGTTTGCGCGTAACACCGGCAAAGTCGCGGTAATCGGCTCTTTGGCCGACATTGAAGCCATTGTTAACGGCGGCGCCGGCACACGCATCAGCACCGCTGCAACCGGCATCAGCTACCGCTAACCACAGCAAAGCGGCAGGTATATGGTAGCGCTGCAGCTCGCGGCTAAGACTAAACCTGCAGGGGCAGAAGCTTCTTGGCGGCGCAGGCTCAACGCTTAGGGCAAGACATAGCGCTTTACGATCCGCTGATAACTGCCATCTGCCACCAGTTCACGCTGCGCCTTGGCGTAAGCCTGAACAAAAGCTTGATCGTTGGTTATCTTGCTAAACGCGACTTCCGCGGCAGCGCTAGACACCACGACAGTAGAAGGTTGTATCTCAGCCTCCAGCCCCAGCTGGTGAATTTCGTAAGCACCGGTATTTTCATCGGCAATTACACCGTCGATCCGCCGCTTGGCCACCATGCCCCACAAATTGAGCCGATTAGCCGACATAAACACCCGAGAAGCCGTCGCCTGATCGCGCATCAAAAGCTCAAAGTCAGCGCCGTAGGAGACATTGATCTGCGCGCCCAAACGAAAGTCAGTGTTTTGTAGCGCCAGCAACTGGCTAACCGGCCAGCGCGTCAGCGCCTCTTTGTGCATAAACAGAATATTGCGCGAAGGCGGCAAAATGGTGCCGGAGAAGTACGCATAGTGCTCGCGCTCGGGTCGTTTGAAGGCTCCAGGCAAGATATCCAGCCGGCCAATTTTAAGCTCTCGAAGCGCGCGTGCCCAAGGCAGCTTACGTAACTGCACCTGACACCCCAAGCGCTGCAGCACCTCTCGATTAGCATCGACATAAATGCCGACCACCGAGCCATCTTCAGCCTGCATGCTAAAGGGTGGGTCATCAGCCCAGCGCAGGGTTTTATGACAGGTCGCGGAGGCCAAAGCCGGCAGTAACGCCAGCAATAGCCACACGAACAAAAACTGACGGGGGAATGCCCACAGACGCGCAAAGGCTGCAGTCAAGATGGCGACTCATGCAGGGAAATAGGATGACCGAGTCTAGCAGCCTATAAGGCGCATAGAGGTGACTCACATCACCTGCCACTTAGCCTTCCACACCACTCCACTGCTTGCTCAGACGCTTGTCCGATACCGGTAGTTTGGTGCCCAGTTGTTGGGCGAATAACGACACGCGGTACTCCTCCAGCAACCAGCGGTACAGCGTGAGCTGCGCATCGCGCTTACCTTCCTGACTGTGCTTGCCCAGGCGCGCCTGATATTGCTCCCAGTAACCGGCCAGCTCGCCGCTCCACACCCGATCGCGCTGCACTTGGCCGGCAATTTTGTCCAAGCGCTGCTCAATGGCCCTGAGGTAGCGCGGCGCTTCCTTGAGCCACTGCGCTGGGGTTTCACGGACAAACCCGGGGTACACCAGATTGCTCAGCTGCTGCTTGATATCATTCAGCGCCATGGCCTGGGCCAGGTCGATTTTGCCTTTGAAGCGTTTCTGTAGGCCGTGCCAGAGTTTGAGAATTTCCAACGTCAGTTTGGCTAGACGTTCGGCGTGGCTGGTCCAGTCGCCACGCTTACGCTCGGCTAGCGCCGCCAAACCGGCACCGTCACGTGGTAACGGCTCACTGCCTTCCAGAACGCAGCTGTCGAGGCTGGCCAGCAGGATCTCTTCGACCAGCGCATCGACACGGCCCAACTCGCGATAGAGCAACGCCAGCTCGGTCAGCCCCGGCAATTTGTTGCGCAGAAACTTAGCCGGCTCTGCCAGTTGCTGCAGCAGCAGGCGTTGCAGTGCGCGGCGGTGCTGGAACTCGGCTTCGGCCAGGGTCGGGAAGCGCCCCTCCTTAACCACGCCCGCCTCTTCTACCAACGCCGGGTAGACGGTCATGGACAGACCAGCGACCTGCTGCTGGGTCTTGGCGGCCACTTCGCTAAATACTTTGGCCTCAACCGGCTGCTGGCTCTTGGCGGTTTTCGGCAGGGCCAAGCCGGCTTGAGTCGCCTCGGTGAAGCGTGCGGTCAGCTCGGCTAAGTCGCGACCTTCGCCCAAGGGTTTACCCTGGTTGTCGACCACTTCGATGTTCATCCGCAAGTGGCCTTCCAGCTGCGCGGCGGACTCGACCCAAGCTTCGACGCTGACGCGCGTACCGGTCATGCGCGTCAGCTCGCGGCCCAGAGCCTCGGGCAGGCTACCGTCGGCAAAGCTGAGCTTACCCAGCGCCGCGCCGACAAAGTCCGGTACTGGCACGAAGTTCTTGCGCAGCGCCTTGGGTAAACCGCGCACCAGGGCCATGCACTTGGCCTCTAGCAAGCCTGGCACCAGCCACTGCAGCCGCTCAGGTGGCAATTGCGGCAACAGCGGCGCCGGCACGCGCAGGGTCACGCCATCACGCGGGTGATTGGGCTCGAAGTGATAGCTCAGCGGCAGGCTCAACTCACCCAGGTGCAGGATGTCCGGGTACTGCGCTGCGGTGACTTCTTTCGCGTCGCGCGCGAGCACGTCTTCTTCGCGCATGATCAGCAGCTGCGGGTTTTTCACGCTTTCGCTTTTGTACCAACTGTCGAAGGTCGCCGTCTGATAAATAGTGGCCGGCAGACGCGCCTCGTAGTAGCCATAAAGGGTTTCTTCATCGGCCAAGATGTCGCGGCGCCGAGCCTTGGCTTCTAACTCATCAAGCTTTTCCAATAGCTGGCGGTTAGCGCTGAGGCACTTAGCGCGGCTGTGCATTTCGCCGCCCACCAGACCTTCGCGGATAAACAGTTCACGCGACACCACCGGCTCAATCGGGCCGAAATGCACAGCGCGGCGACCGACCACAATCATGCCGTAGAGGCTGATCTGCTCGTAGGCCACGACCTGGCCGCGCTTCTTCTCCCAGTGCGGCTCCAAGTGATTTTTCTTGATCAGGTGACCAGCCAATGGCTCGATCCAGTCCGGTTCGATTTTGGCCACCATACGGGCGAACAACTTGGTGGTTTCCACCAGCTCACTGGCCATCAACCAGTTAGGTTTCTTCCGGCCAATCACCGAGGACGGGTGCACCCAGAAGCGCCGCTGGCGGGCACCGAGGAAGTCGCCCTCTTCGGTTTTATGGCCAATCTGACTGAGCAAGCCGGCGAGAATCGCCTTGTGCACCGCGGCGTAGCCTTTGGCCCGTTGCGCGGCCTGATCTTTTTCGGCCAGTTCTTTTTCTTTCTGGGCGGCCGAGAGCAGTGGTCCGGCATTCCGGCGGTCTTGGCTAGTCGGTGCCTGCTCTTTAGCGCGCGGATCGCCCCTACCCGCTTCGCTGGTAGGTTTACCTAATTGCAGATCACGGGTAATCAGCACCAACTGGCGGTGGGAATCACGCCATTCACGCAGGCGCAGATAGTTGAGAAAGTTCTTCCGGCACCAGCTGCGCAGCGCGCCCGAGCCCAGCGCTTGACGCTGCTCCTCGAAACCGCGCCAGATGTTGATCAGTGCAGCAAAGTCGGAATCAACATCTTTCCACTGTGCATGAGCCTGGTCGGCAGCTTGCTGGCGATCAGACGGGCGCTCACGCACATCCTGCACCGACAGCGCACTGGCGATGATCAGGATTTCTTCCAGGCTGCCCTGTTTGGCCCCTTCCAACACCATACGGCCCAGGCGCGGATCCACCGGCAAGCGCGCCAATTGGCGGCCCAATGGGGTGAGCTGGCCCTCGCGGCTGACCGCTGAGAGTTCCTGCAATAAATTGAAGCCGTCGCTGATGGCCTTGCCATCCGGCGGTTCAATAAACGGAAACGCCTCGATCTCGCCCAAGCGCAGATGCAGCATCTGCAGAATGACCGCCGCTAGGTTGGTGCGCAGAATTTCCGGATCGGTAAAAGCTGGGCGACCGGTGAAATCCTCTTCACTGAACAGGCGGATGCAGATACCCGGTTCAACCCGACCGCAGCGGCCTTTGCGCTGGTTGGCGCTGGCCTGGCTGATAGCCTCGATAGGCAGGCGCTGCACCTTGGCGCGGTAGCTGTAGCGGCTGATGCGCGCGGTACCGGAGTCGATCACGTAGCGGATACCCGGCACGGTCAGCGAGGTTTCCGCGACGTTGGTGGCCAGGACAATCTTGCGTGCGCCCATGGGCGCAAAAATCTTCTGCTGCTCGGCCGGGGTCAACCGTGCATACAACGGCAGCACTTCGGTCATACGCAGATTGGCCTTGCGCAGCACCTCGGCGGCGTCGCGAATCTCGCGCTCACCGGGCAGGAACACCAGCACATCGCCGGGGCGCTTGCCTTCGGCTTTCTCGAAGGCGCTGATTTCATCGAGTGTGGCGAGAATCGCCTGATCAACCGAGAGGTCTTCTTCGACCCGGTTGCCCTCCTCATCCTGCTCGGCAGCCAACGGCCGGTACCAGGTGTCCACTGGGAAGGTGCGCCCAGACACTTCAACAATCGGCGCGCCGTCAAAGTGCTCGGAGAAACGCTGCAGATCGATAGTGGCCGAGGTGATGATCAGCTTGAGGTCGGGGCGACGCACCAGCAGGGTTTTCAAAAAGCCCAGCAAAAAGTCGATATTCAGGCTGCGTTCGTGGGCCTCGTCGACGATGATCGTGTCGTACTTTTCCAGGTAGCGATCGTGCTGGGTCTCGGCCAGCAGGATACCGTCGGTCATCAGCTTGATCAGGCTGCGCTCGTTGCTTTGGTCCTCGAAACGCACCTGATAACCGACCAACTCGCCCAGCGGCGTGCCGATCTCTTCGGCCACCCGCGTGGCCACGCTGCGTGCGGCCAAGCGGCGAGGCTGGGTGTGACCGATCAGCCCGTGCACGCCACGACCCAATTCCAAGCAGATCTTCGGCAACTGGGTGGTTTTGCCCGAACCGGTTTCGCCGGCGATCACCACCACCTGATGCGCAGCGATGGCGGCCTTGATTTCATCGCGTTTGGCGGCAATCGGCAGCGCGTCGTCGTAACGCATTGCCGGCACACTCAGCCTGCGCGCTTCTACCTTGGCCACTGAGGCCTCAAAGCGCTGCAGCCACTGCGCCAGCTTGGCCTCGTCCACCGGGCTCTGCTTGCGCAGCTCATGCAACTGTCGGCGCAGGCGATGACGATCGCCGAGCAGAGTCTGGTCGAGATTTTTCAGCAGCTGGTCAAAAGCGGGCGTGGCATCGGTCATCAGGTAATCGCGGGGTGGGGTCAAGGGGAAGGGCATGAGGACGGCGATTGTCGCAGATTTGGCCGCAAGAAAACGACCGAGGGTGTTTTGCAGAACCGTAGGATGGGTTGGTCGCGGCACGGCGTAACCTATCACCGCGACGGAACAGCATGGGTAGCGCTGCGCTCAACCTATTCTAAGACGAGGGTGATGTCCGCTAGTCGCGCTCAGACCAGAGCACGCCGCCGGTGGCCCAATCGCTTTTCTTTATGTCCTCGAAGATCATATCGACCGTACCAGCCTCGCAAACGAGCACCTTAGTCGAGGCTTTGGTTAGGGCTTTGGCGTACTCGCGCTTGATCTCGTCAGAACGGCCTTCGAATATTTTGACCCGAATGGTGGGCATCTAATAATCCTCAAACAGGGAACAGGACTGCTTAGACCGGTCACGGCGATCCGCTTGGCGCAATGGCGCGGGGCATTATGTCGCGAGTTGCGGTTTTTGGCGTGCGCCGCAGGACCTGTAGGAGCGGCCTTGGCCGCGATGCTTTATGGCGTTGATCGCGGGCAAGCCCGCTCCTACAAGAGCATCACGCCCCTGTGTCGATAAAAACAAAGGGCCGCATTAAGCGGCCCTTTGCAGGTGCAGACAAAATCAGCCGTGACGGCGTCGACGCCACAACCACATCGCCAGCACAGCCAGGGTGAGTAACAACGGCACCAGGGCAATATTGAGGAACTTGAGCGTGCCGCCCAGGGCTTCAATATCGGCGTTGAGTTGGTAGCGCACGTTGCGCAGCTCCTTACGGATGGCCAGCTTCTGCTGCACAAACTGCTGCACGGCGGCCTGCTGCTCGGGCGTTAGCTCCATGACTTTGCTCGGATCGTCGCTCTGCTGCAGCTGCGCCAGCTTTTGCTCGGTATCCGCCAACTGCGCCTGCAGGGCCTGCTCCTTCTCGCGGAACTTGACCTCGGCCTCACGCTGGATGGCATCCACCACCTCGAACGGCCGGGTGAAGCGACCGCGCGAACGCACGCTGATCAGCGCTTCAGAGCCAGCCAGGTTATCCAGGGCGTTGATCGCAAAACCGGCGTTATCCGCCCACGGCTGCGGAATGCGCTGGCCGAAGAAGTCCTGCACCTGCACCCACATGCGATCGGTGAGCATGTCGGTATCAGCGACGACAATTACATTGATATTGTCCGCCTGCTTGAGGCCATCCTTCTGCCCCTCGATACCATCAGGGAAGGCCGACTGCGCCGGACCACTGATGCGCGCTGCCAAGGTGTAGCGTTCACCTGTGGGTTGCAGTTCGCGAATCAGCTCTTCGGGGTTGGCCAGCATGCCGAAGCGTTTGGCATCAAACGGCATGGCGTACTGTGAGCTGCGAATCAGCGGGGTGAACTGGGTTTTCGCCCCTTCCAGCGGCTCGAGCATGCCTGCGGTGGCTACCGTGATGGTTTCCAGCGAAGCGGTACTGATGTCGTCTTTGTCCAAGGCATTCTTCGGCAGGCTCAGCCACGCCGCGTGGCGCACCGGGCGCTGATCCTGGCCCATGCTCACCGACATGGCGTAGGAGCCATCACCGAGCACCTGATCCGGCACCATGCGCAGGCCCCAGGCTTTGAACAGCTCTGGCAGATCGGAGGCCTTGTCGACCACCATTTCACCAGGCATCTCAGCTTGAGTATCGGCCTCGCTGAACGGGTCAACGAAAGTCAGCAGTTTGCCGCCGCGCAGGACGAACTGGTCGATGGCATACAGGGTCTGCTCGGGCAGTTGCTTAGGGTGAATCAGCAGCAGCACGGAGAC
>TARA_R110000868_G_scaffold161112_1_pt1 | contig 22564 bp, 19 predicted proteins | sample TARA_R110000868 | Tara Oceans TARA_R110000868 (sample SAMEA4397489) | marine metagenome | biome: Polar Biome; feature: [SRF] surface water layer (ENVO:00010504); material: water (ENVO:00002006), including particulate matter (ENVO:01000060) such as... | depth 5 m | reverse complement strand
CCGTGTGGTGTACTCCACCACTGGTGGCCTTGAGACTGACTCTGCGAACTTGACCTTCAATGGCACCACGTTGACCGCCAACACCATCGGCGCGTTCACCCTTAGCGGAACAATTGCTGGCGGCGGCAATCAGATCAACAACGTCATCATCGGCACTTCTACGCCTTTGGCTGGGTCGTTCACTACCCTCACCACTTCCAGCACAGTTACCATTAATGGCGGCACAGCCAACGGGGTAGCCTACCTTGACGGCAGCAAGGTACTGACTACTGGTACTGCGCTGACTTTTGATGGGTCAAGTTTTACAAGCGGCGCGGGTGGAACTGGAACAACAAATGCAGTTGTTCGATTAAATGGAAGCAGCGCCTCAAGCTACGGCTCATATTTGCAGTTTCAACGAAATAGTGTATCCACTTGGACTATTGGTAACGACAGCGCAATTAACGGCGGGACAAGCGATGACCTGACTATTTATGGTACAGCTTCGCAACGCTTTTATGCTTCTTCTGCTGAAGCCATGCGCCTGACCTCCACAGGGTTGGGGATAGGGACAAGTTCGCCGGGGGCAAAACTTCACGTTGCTGGAGCAATTTTGTCATCTGGAGCTTTGGTTTCTTTGTCCGCAAGTAACATATTTGTTGACCAACCAACTTCCGCTTTGTCACGAATTGGAGTTGTGGGTGCAAATACTTCAACGTATGGAACTTTTTCAATTAGTCAATATTCCTCTAATGGTTCTTTAGGACGAGATGCTTTCGCCATCGACACCAGCGGTAACGTAGGGATAGGGGTTACGCCTAGTGCTTGGGGAAGCACATTTAAATCTGTAGATGTCGGTAAAGCCTCGTTTGCGTCAACGGGTAATGACAGCTATCAAGGAGCAAACTGGTTTTATACAGGCGCAGCTTATGTTTACAAGGCGACTGGCTTTGCTTCGCAGTATATACAAAGCAGCGGCGCTCATTCTTGGTTTACCGCAGCATCAGGCACAGCCGGTAACGCAATCACGTTTACCCAAGCAATGACCCTTGATGCCAGCGGTAACTTAGGGTTAGGGGTTACGCCTAGTGCTTGGGTTGACGACAAAGCAGTTGTTGTAAATTACGGCGCTATATCCAGCGGATATGAATATGGAGCATCTTTTTCAGCAAATGCATATAGGGTTGCATCAAACGCATGGAAATACCAAGTTGCCGCCAATATAGGGGCATCAAGATACAACCAAGTAAGTGGGCAGCACCAGTGGTTTACAGCCCCATCAGGCACAGCCGGTAACCCAATCACCTTCACCCAAGCAATGACCCTTGATGCCAGCGGGGGACTTGTTGTCGGCGGCACATCCGCTGTTGCAAACACTGCACTAACTTTGCAGGAAAACTCGTCATTGACTACCGCTTTGGCGTTAAAAAACCGCAACAGCACACAGACTTGGAAAATTGCTGTTGATGCCGTCGCTGTTGACGACAAGATATTAGCGTTTATTGATAACGGTACAAGCACTGTTCGAATGGCGTTGACAGATACGGGTAACGTAGGGATAGGGACGACTTCGCCTGACATTTTTAGTAGAGGATACGGTAGAGTTCTTGGCGTATCAAGCGCAACCAATGCCTCTATTGAAGTTAACTCAGCAACTGGCAACGGTGCTTTTATTGACATGGGGGTCAATAGCACTAGGTTATTTAGTATTTATTCAGATACCGCTTCTTCAGGCATAGGCACAATAACAGCGTTACCACTTTATTTCGCTATTAACAACACAGAAGCCATGCGTATCGACTCCAGCGGTAACTTGCTGGTGGGGACTACGAGTGTTTTTTCAGGTTCAAAAGTAACAGTTTCCAGTAGTGGCGGAAACGGAATTGCAAGCACACAAGCTTCTGCTGGCGGTTATTGTTTTAGAGCAAATGCATTAACTAATGCTGGTACATATTATTTATTTGCGTTTAGTGCAAACGGAACTGATGTAGGTTCAATTACATCAAACGGAACAATAACTGTTTATAACACGACATCCGACTACCGTCTTAAAACTGTTGTTGGTGCTGTAACTGGACAAGGCGCTCGTATTGACGCACTCCAACCTATTGAGTACACATGGAATTCAAACGGACAGCAAACTCGCGGTTTCTTGGCGCACCAATTCCAAGAGGTCTATGCAGATAGCGTTGTTGGAACAAAAGATGCCGTTGACGCTGAAGGCAAGCCCGTATATCAGTCTATGCAAGCTGGCACTTCTGAAGTAATTGCAGACCTTGTTGCTGAAATCCAATCCCTCCGTAAACGCCTAGCAGACGCTGGCATCGCTTAACCTAAAGGAAATATCATGACTACATACAACTGGGCTATTACCCAAACCAACTACAACACAGACGATAAGTTTATTTTCTGTGCGCACTGGACAGTAAGCGCTGTAGACGGTGACTACACCGCTGGTTCATACGGCACTTGCGGCTTTGCTGCTGCGACCCCTGCTATCCCTTACGCTAGTGTTACTGAATCTGAAGTGCTAGATTGGTGCTGGGCTAACGGCGTGGACAAGGACGCTTATGAGGCAAGCCTTGCACAGCAGATCGAACTGCAAAAGAACCCTGTAACCGCCACTGGCGTACCTTGGTAACGGGGCGCTGCCACCCGCCCTTGGCAGCACACTAAGAGGAAATACGAAATGGAAAACAAAAAATCCCAGATCGTTACGATAGACGGAACTGAGTACAACGCAAATGACTTTAACGAGCAAGAAGTTATGTACCTGAACCATATTATGGATTTAGATCGCAAGATCGGCTCCACGCAGTTTCAGCTACAGCAACTCATGGTAGGTAAGGACGCATTCTTAGGAATGCTAAAAGCCGAACTTGCCAAGCCCAAAGAAGTTGAAGTATTGAATTAAATTTATGATTGACCCGGTAACCGCTTTCGCTACGGCCCAAGCGGCTATCAAAGGGGTCAAGGCCGCTATCGCATTGGGCAAGGATATACAGGCTGTATCCGGCGACCTGATGAAGTTCTTTGATGCTAAAGATGTTGTCCAAAAGGCGGCATCCAAGCCCAAAGGATTTGCCCAGTCCGATACGGCGCAAGCATTTGAAGTGGTAATGCAGGCCAAGGTGCTTGCAGATGCAGAGCGGGAACTGAACAACTATATGGTTATGTCGGGTAATGCCGACCTCTGGCAGCAGCTTCTGATAGAGCGCAATAGGATCATCCAGCAGCGCAAGGTTGAGGAAATACTGGCAGAAAACCATGCCAAGAAGCGCAGGGAAGAGATTGATGACTTGATAACGTGGCTAATAGCCGGGGCGCTAATAATCCTAATGTTGGGCCTTTGTATTTGGTGGGCAACACTTTTGATGGGGAAATAAATGCTAACGATCCTGAGTACCTTAATCTCCTTCCTGATGGGTGGCCTACCCAAGCTGCTGGACTTCTTCCAAGACCGGGCCGACAAAAAGCACGAACTGGCGCTGGCCCAGATGCAGATTGAGCGCGAACTAGAACTTCGCAAGGCAGGCTTTGAAGCGCAGGAGCGCATAGAGCAGATACACAGCGCCCAGCTAGAGATGGAAACCAAGGCCAAGTCAGAAGAAAACTTGGTCAATGCCCAGACGGCTGAGATGAGCGCCATCTACAAGCACGATGAATCCCTCAATGACGGCACTAGCCAGTGGATGAAAAACCTGCGTGCCGGTGTGCGTAGCTTTATCACTTTGGGATTCTTCCTCTTGCTGGTGTTTGTGGACGTTGGCCTGTTTATCTACGGCTACAACCACGGCGTAGAGTTTCCCCAGTTGGCTGAGAAGCTTTGGAACAGCAACACCCAAGCCCTGTTTGCTTCGATAATCGCGTTCCATTTTGGGGGCAGAGCCTTTGGAAAATGATCTGGACTCTTGTGTTGGTCACAGGTATTAACATGAACAGTATCCTTGTTGTCGGCTACTTTGAGGCAGAGTCTGCTTGTCAAAAAGCAGCAAAGGAGTGGCGCGAGCTAGGCTACAAAGTTGGGTGCGTGCAGACGCAAAAGAAATGAAAGTCTCCGACAAAGCCCTTGGAGTCATTCGCCACCATGAAGGTGTTCGCCAGCGCCCGTACCGATGCCCCGCAAGGCTTTGGACTATCGGCGTGGGACATGTGCTGTACCCAGAACAAGGGCGTTTAAAGCTGGAAGAGCGCGATGCATTCCCCTTGCGCCCGGAGGATGATAGGGTTTTCCCTATGGAGGAAGTCAATGGAATTCTTGCAGCAGACCTACAGCGCTTTGAGCGAGGAGTGGAGAAGTTCTGCCCTGTCCCTCTTACACAGGGTATGTTTGATGGGCTTGTCAGCTTCTCTTTTAATGTGGGCCTTGGAACACTCCAGCGTTCAACGCTTCGCCAGAAACTGCTACGCGGGGATAAAGAGGGCGCTGGCGAGGAATTCTTGAAGTATTGCATGGGCGGGGGTAAAATCCTTAAAGGGTTGCAAAACCGCCGCATTGATGAACGTGCCTTATTCCTAGGATAACCGATGCCCTTACAGAAACTGACGCTCAAGCCGGGGGTTAACCGGGAAAACACTCGGTACACCAATGAGAACGGCTGGTACGAGTCCGACAAGGTGCGTTTTCGTCAAGGCACGCCCGAAAAGATAGGCGGCTGGCAGCGTATTTCTGCTGCAACATTTACAGGCGTATGCCGTTCTTTGTGGAATTGGGTAACGCTTAACTCGTTAAACCTGCTGGGTATTGGTACAAACTTAAAGTTTTACATTGAGAACGGTGGGTCTTACTATGACGTAACCCCAATCCGCGTAGAAGAAACTTTAACTGATCCGTTTACCACAAATGGCACAACTACTGTGCTTGTGACGGATACCGCACATGGCGCTATTAACGGGGACTATGTAACCTTCTATGGCAGCACTGCGGTTGGTGGTCAGACTATTTTGGGGGAGTACCAGATCACGGTACTCACAGGCAACACCTATAACATTACCATTTCAACCGCAGCTACAGCCGCTACTGGCGGGGGCACGGTCTACGCTGTTTACCAAGTTAATACTGGGCCGTCCTACGCCGCTCCACTTTCTGGATGGGGTGCAAGCACTTGGGGTTCTGGCACATGGGGTATTGGTGCTTCCTCTACAGACGCATTGCGTATCTGGAATCAGGTCAACTGGGGTCAGAACTTGGTGTACGGCCCCCGTGGCGGGCCAATGTACTACTGGGATGCAACTATTGGTTTCCGTAATTTAGAAGTTACGTTGTCAATTGCAACACCTTGCGTAATGACAACCACGGTCACCCTTATAGACAAGACTCCAATCACGTTCACAACTACAGGCGCACTACCAACCGGCTTGCTTCCGGGGGTTACTTACTATGTAAAGTATGTAACCAATACGACCTATAATCTTTCCGCTACATCAGGTGGCGCATCTATTAATACTTCTGGCTCTCAGTCGGGTACGCAGGCTATATCTCCCCGTGGTATGTTGCTATCTACATTACCCGGTGCAGATGGGTATACCCCACTTTATCAAAACACATTTACCGTGTCTGATGCTAGCCGGTTCCTTATTGTGTTTGGTACTAATGATATAGGTAGCACTGTACTTGACCCAATGTTAATCCGCTGGTCGGATCAGGAATCTTTGACAACATGGTATCCAGCAATTACTAATCAAGCAGGTAGCGCTCGACTATCTCACGGCTCAAAGATTGTCACCACTTTACAAAGCCGCCAAGAGATTGTAGTTTGGACGGATTCTTCTATCTACTCACTTCAATATCTTGGCCCTCCGTATGTATGGGGAACTCAACTTCTTGCGGATAATGTGTCTATTGCTGGCCCAAATGCTGCCGCTATGGCTTCGGGTGTTAGTTATTGGATGGGCGTAGATAAGTTCTATAAATATGATGGTCGTGTCCAAACCCTGCGTTGCGACCTACGCCAATACATTTATAGCGACATAAACCAGCTACAGTTTGACCAAGTATTTGCCAGCACCAATGAAGGATTTAATGAGGTCTGGTTCTTCTATTGTTCTGAAAACAGCAATACTATTGACAAGTACGTTATATATAACTACGCAGAAGATATTTGGATGTATGGCTCAATGGCCCGGACAGCATGGCTAGATACTGGTTTGCGTCAATATCCCCTTGCAGCTACCTATAGCTATAACATTGTGCAGCACGAATATGGTGTGGACAATAATGAAACCGCTACAACTCTGGCAATTGAAGCAACCATAACATCAGCGCAGTTTGATATTGGCGATGGGCAGAACTTGGCTTTTGTTTGGAGGATGCTGCCTGATCTGACATTCCGGGGGTCTACAGACGGAACTACTCCTGCGCTGACTATGCAACTACTCCCACTACTAAACTCTGGTTCTGGGTATAACGATCCTAAGTCAGTAGGCGGAACAAGTGATGATGCGGCCCAAGCGGTAACTGCTACGCAAGTGTACCCAATAGATTTGGATACTTATAACGGACAGATTTACATTCGAATTCGTGGGCGGCAAATGTCTATGCGGATTACGTCTAACAAGATTGGTACCCAATGGCAGCTTGGTTCCCCACGTATTGACATCAGACCTGATGGCAGAAGGTAGCCAATGACCTACGTTGTAACGTCAGAATTTGAACTTAATCGGGTTGTTGCGCCGCGCTTGCCTGTGGCTACTCAGCAGTACGATGCTAACTATGTCAATCAGTTAACCAACGTCCTACGTCTGTACTTCAACCAACTGGATAATATCCTTGGGCAGTTAAAAACGGCAGCAAATACGTCTGGCCTACGGGTGCCATACGGCGCATTTTCCAGTGACCAAGACCAGACCGTAACGGCAAACACCGCCACGTTGATGACGCTGAACACCGCGGACTTTGCCAATGGTGTAAGTATTGCAAGCTCCAAAATTACAGTAGCTGCTGCTGGTATATACAACTTACAGTTCAGCGCCCAGTTCCAAAACACAGATAACGCCATTCAAGACATCAGTATTTGGCTTAGACAAAATGGAACAGATATTCCGGGTTCAACGGGATTTATTTCTATCCCTGCAAGAAAAAGCGCATCAGCCGGTGAAGAGGCCCATGAGATTATTGGGTGGAACTACTACGTCAGTATGGCGGCTAATGACTACATAGAAATCTACTGGTCAGCCACGCTTGCGTCTGTGTCAATACAATATTACGCTGCCGGAACTAGCCCTGCCCGACCTTCAACTCAATCGGTTGTAGCCACAATGTCGTTTGTATCAGCATTGCCGTAAAAACATGAAATCCCTCAACACAGATTTGTTAAACGAAACAATGGATGCAGACCAAGGAGGGTCTGATTTTGTTGATTCCTTGCCAACACCTGAAATTAAAACCACCGAAGAGTTAATAGCTGCTACTACTCCCGCTGCCCCTGTTGCTACTCCCGCCGCGCCTGCTCCCGCCGCGCCACCCGGTGTTGGTATGGTTGCCTCTTACTCTCAACCTGAATATGGCCCTCATGGAAATGTAATAGACCCCGGAGGAAAGTTTCTTGGGTATGTACAAGATACATCCCAAAAATATGACGCCCCAAAGTCTGCCGAAATACTTGCGTTGGAGGAAAAATTTGGCACAACAATGGATCCGGTTTATGCCACATATAAACAAGATACGCGAGGCGCATCGAAGGATGTAGAGTACGGCCCTCCTATTGGCTACCGCTTTGACAACGGCAACAGTCAGTATGTAAGTTATGACGCTAGCGGAAACTACACAGGTACTCAAAATAGAGAAAAACCCGGAGCGTTTGGTAATGTTTTAATGTCGGTGTTGGCAATTGCATATCCTCCATTAGCACCGTTTATTCAAGCATACAACGCAGTTAAAGCAATAGATGAAGGAAATGTATTAAGCTTTATTGCTAGCGCTGCGGGTGCAGGCCAATCTATACCCGGCTTGGACAAAAACACCATTAGTCTGCTTAAAGACGTATCTACTGGTGCAAAAATAGTACAAGCGGTAGAGTCTAAAGACCCGGCAAAAATATTTAGTGCAGTAGTAAATTTACCTAACGTAGACCCAGATTTAAAAGACCTTAGTATTGTTGTTAATACTGCTAAGGCGTTAAACGATGGCAATATATCGGGTGCTTTTAACGGCATTTTAAAAATGTCAGACCGCGATAGTATTGGACGCCTTACCGATAAGTTTAACGATATTGTTGATGGTCAAGATGTAGCTGCGCTTGATCCCTCACAAGTGGCGGCGCTTAACCCCCCGACAGAAGACCAAGCCGCCCAAGACCAAGCAGATAGGGAACAGGCCGGACGAGAAGCTGCGCGTTCTTCTGATAAGACTATTGAGCAAACACTTATTGATTCTGGATTAGTTAGTGCCAATGACCAATTGGCTGCTCAAGAACAAGCAGATAGGGAACAAGCTGCAAGAGATGCTGCACAAGTATCAGAAAAAACAATTGAGCAAACACTTGTAGATTCTGGTTTGGTTTCAGATACTAACGCACAAGAACAACTTGCTAAAGAACAAGAAAATCGGGAACAAGCTGGGCGTGAAGCAATAAGGGCGCAAGAACAAGCAGCACAACTTGCACAGGAACAAGCAGATAGGGAGCAAGCTGCACAAGAAAAAGCAAACAGAGATCAAGCAGACCTTGAAGCTAAACAGGTAGCACAAGAACAGGCAGATAGAGAACAGGCAGCGCGTGACGCTATACGTTCGTCGGAAAAAACAATAGAACAAGTATTAGAAGATGCGGGGTTGGTTGCACCAGAACCTACGCCGGAACCAGAGCCTGCTCCTGAGCTTACTACCAAGCTTGAACCTGTAACAGTAACTGAAAAAGCTATAACGGATAATGAATTATTTTTAAATACTATTGCTCAAGAAAAAGCAGATAGGGAACAGGCTGCACGTGAAGCTATTCGTGCATCTGAGAAAACTATTGAAGATCAGCTTACAAATGCCGGACTAGTTTCAAAAACTGACGACGAAAAGAAACTTGATAGCGTAGATGTAACTGGTAAACCCATAATCGACACCGATTTACCCATTACTGACGATCAAAGCCGGAACAGAGTAACGGATTCCAGTGTACCTATTACTGGCGATATTGGTAACAACCGCGTAACAGATTCCAGCGTGCCGGTTAATCCAAATGTAGGTACAACTACCCCGGCGCTTGAGCAAAAAGAAGTAACTGGTAAAGCTATAACCGATACAGATATACCTATTACTGATGATTTAGGCCGCAATAAAATAACTGACTCTTCTGTGCCGGTTAACCCCAATATAGGCACAACTAGTCCAACCCTTGAAAAGCAAACTATTATTAGTAAAACACTAACTGATACTGACTTACCTATTACTGATGATAAAGGCCGTAATACAGTAACAGATTCCAACATTTCGATTGACCCTAATGTTGGTACAACTGACCCAACACTTGAGCCTAAAACTATTACCGGCAAAAAAATAATAGAAGAAGAACCAACGCCTAATGGCGGAGAGCTTGAGCCTAAAACCATTGTTGGGAAAAGAATAATAGAAGAAGAACCAACGCCTAAACCTACAATTCCAGTTATACCTAATATACCAACTGTACCAGCAAAGCCTGCTCCCGCTAAACCTACACCTGCTAAGCCTACACCTGTAAAACCTACACCTGCAAAGACCGCTACCCCGGCAGAACAGCTTTACCAGACTACAACTCAAAGTCAACCAACAACTCCAACAGATATAAAGTATTTTATAGATATGATGGGTACAGATATTTTCCCCCCCGCAAGCAAGCACGATCCATTAGAATCGTTATTAAACCAGTCCTCGCAGCCAATGTCTCTTGATGAGTTGCTGCGTCACCTAAGGAAATAGTATGGCTGATACATGGGATATACCCTATGAAGATACTTCTTTTGATGTTCCGCTTGACCCTCCCGGCTCTGGCTATGAGCCGCCAGCAGAATTTCCTCCCGGCTCTGAAGACACTACAGGTAAAGAAGTAGTAGCAAATAATCTAAGCCCGTCTGGCTACAGTGATATGAAGGGCGTTCCGGTTAACGCCGATGGAACACCTTATGTAGATCCAAATACAGATTACAGCCATGAAGGCTCTAAAAATATTTGGGGTACTCCGCCTGATGCTAAGTCAAAAAGCGTTATAGACCAAGTTTCAACTTTACCTTCATGGTTCCAAAACGCTTTTAAATCTAAATATACAGACCCAAAAACTGGTGAGTTAGATTGGGGTAGTTTGTTAACTACTGGCGCAGGGCTTGTAGGTGCGTACCAAGCATATAAGCAAGCTGAAGCTGGAAACAAACCTACAGGCTACCAAGGTGGCATCCCTTCGTACACTGCGGTACAAGGTCGTGCGGATGAACCTGTTGCGGGGTCGCGCCCCGGTGCTGGACACCAATACTTTACGGGTGTTAAGTTTGCGTCCACCGCAGGGTTACCCGCAGCGCAGGCCGCTATTGACGCGCAAGTAGCAGACTTGAACAAATTAAACACAGGCAATGCAAAAGCGCGTATTGCTGCGCCTACTAACGATAAAACTAATATTGATTATTTGGATAAGGGCCCCGGTTTTTATTCGACAGAAGAAGATGCTACACCCGGCGGCCTTACTTGGAAAAATCTTTTAGGGCCAGCGGGAACAGTAGGCGGTCTTGGCACACCTAGCAATTTTAGTAATAAATCATCCATGACCCCCGATGACTTTATGAAAAGCGATGACTATAAAAAGTTTCGAGCGGATAGTGAAAACCAATTAGGCACAATGGATTTGTATAACTCGCCGTATTTTGGTGAACAAAGTAGCGGTAGTGTAGGCAGGGGTTTAGACAAAGCCTACGAAATGGCGCGGGATAAACAAAACGTAGCTCCACCTTCAACTCAACCAGTAATTCAAGCCGCATACGGAGGTATCATGGGATTAGCTCACGGCGGGAAGCCAACACATCCACACGGAACTTACTTACGAGGTGATACCGATGGCATGGCAGACAAGATTCCGGGCACCATTGACGGTGTTCAACCTGCTCGTCTGGCTCACGGGGAGTTTGTTATTCCTGCTGACGTTGTGTCCCATCTTGGCAATGGCAACTCTGATGCGGGGGCCAAGCAACTCTATAAGATGATGGACAGAATCCGCATGGCCCGTACAGGCACTCGTGAGCAAGGTAAAGAAATAAACCCAAGTAAGTTTATGCCGGGTGGTCTGGCTAGTTACGCTGCGGGCGGTGTAGCTCGGTTTGTTGCGGGGGCCACTGTTCCTGCGGGGACTACTGGAAGTGAATCTAATTTATCCAACTGGGCTGGCCCTTACGTTACGGATTTATTTGGTAAAAGTCAAGCACTTACTAGTGCTGCATTAGAAAAACCGCAGTTCTATCAAGGTGAACTTACCGCAGGAGCATCCGATCTTCAAAATAAAGCTTACGAACAAGCAAGTAATCTAGGAGGTCAGTCGTTTACCAATGCAGGTACAGCCGGTACATATATGTCCCCTTACATGCAGAATGTAGTAGACATTCAAAAGCGTGAAGCGCAGCGGCAGTCAGGCGTACAAGGCACTCAGCAACAGGCGCAAGCAGCACAAGCTGGAGCGTTTGGCGGTAGTCGAGATGCCATTATGCGTGCAGAACGTGAACGTAATCTGGGAACCCAGATGAATGACATCCAAGCACAAGGGTTGCAAGCTGCCTATCAAGCCGCCCAAAATCAGTACAACACTGAGCAGAACAAAAACTTAGTTAATATTAATACAATGGCAGGATTGGGCAATACCCAACAGCAGACCACACAAGCGGGGCTTACTGCTGCACAGCAACAGTTTGAATTACAAAAAGCTGATCCTTATAAACAGCTTCAGTTCCAACAGTCTATGCTTCAAGGTATGCCAACAACAGCGCAGTCATATAACACGACTACTAACCCAATATCAGCGGCAGCAGCAGGCGCAACAGGCACTGCTGATATTTTTAAAAGCATTTTTGGCGATGCAACTTCAACCCCAGTTAAGCCATAATTAAGGAAATCGTATGTATAGCACACGAGAAGCCCTCGCATATACCGGCAAGCTGCCGATGCAACAAGCTGCGATTACGCCGCAATTGCTAGATTTATTGGCAATGCAAAAAGTTGAGGCTGATAAAAAAGCCGCCGCCCAACAGCTTGCTATGGCAAGTGGACAGCCACAACCAACAATAGCACAAGGTCTACAACAAAGGGCAATGCAGTCTGCGCGCCAAGAAATAGCTCAGAAGATGGGACTATCAGGGCTTGCACAAGCACAACCACCTGCTGGCACTATGCCTCAGCAAGCTCCACAAGGACTAGAAAGCGCTCCTACTAATCTTCCTACGGAATACCGTGGCGGTGGGATTATTGCTTTTGCAACAGGCGGCAGTGGCGGTGATGCTCATGGACGCTATCGGCAAAATGACCAAACAGATGACCAATCAGTAGATCAAACAGATGACCAGTCGGTAGATGAATATGCAATATCACCTTCTGGCGGTGATGCACACGGGCGTTATAGGCAAGATGCTGCAACCCAAGATACACAAGCGCCTAATGAAAACGTTAAATTTAATGATGTTATACAAGCGGCAATTTTGCGAGGAATAAATCAAGATCCTGAAGCTCTTGGACGAGAAGAGATAAAGACTCAGCAAGAGATGTTAAGTCCCAGTAGAGAGGCGGCTATTGCCCATAAACGTGAACAACAAGCGGGATTGAAGGCTTTGTATGAGCGTCAGATAGCTGAACGCCCAAGTGGTTTACGAGTTGCCTTAGACCGTATGGCTCAGAATATTCGTGAACCGGGTGGATTTGGCGCAGCTATGCAAGGCGTTAGTCAAGCAGGACAAGCTGCGCGTGAAGGCTATACCAAACAAGAAATTACCCAGTTAAATACTTTGAGCGCAATAGATGACGAGATTGATAAAGCTATTGAGAACAACGATGTAAGCAAGTACAACGCCTATGTTGCGCGTAAGAAGGAAGTGCGCGGAGAAATGAAAGACGCTCTTACATCAGGCACTTCTTTGGCTAATGTTTTGGAGTCAATGCAAGGCAGAAAACAAATGGCTGCTGACCGCATAGAAGAAGCAAGACGTTCAAAAATGGCAGACGATGCGCGTAAACGAGAATTAGCATCTGCGGAGTTGGCGCGAAAATATGAAACAGACAAACGGCTAGGTCAAGAATTTACTTTAAAGATGGCAGAAATTCGCGCTGGAAAAGAAAATGCTTTGGGAAGCCGCCAAGATAAATTGGAATTGGATGCTCGTGAAAAAGCAATGAAAGCTGTTTATGGAGACTTAAAATTAATGAATGCTTCTCCAGAAGATAGAGAAACTGCGATTGACCAATTAACTGCTGTACTATTGAAGAAAAAGGGAGATGTTCCCGCGCCCACTACTCGATTAAAATTTGACGCTCAAGGTAATCAAATTAAATAAAGGCTAGGTTATGACTATCGAGGCACAACTGGCAGATGGGCGGGTTCTTGAGTTCCCAGACGGCACAGATCCTTCGGTTATTCAAGCCACAGTTAAGCGAATGCTGGCCCCGGCCCCGGCTAAAGAAGCTGGGTTTTCCCTCAAAGACATTGGCACAGCTTTTGGTCAAGGCGCTGTAGGTAGCACAGAAGCACTAGCTAATGTTGCTGGTGCTGGAAATGCTGCATCGCAATATCTTGGAGATGTAAGCGAGAGTTTAGGTAAGCAATACACACCAGAACGACAGGCAGAAATGCAGCGCCAGCAGCAGCGCATGAAAAAGGCAGAAGAATCTGGCAGTACGTGGGAAGAAATTAAAGCTGCGGCACAAAACATTTACGAAGCTCCGTTACAGTCTGCCGCCCAAGGACTTGGCTCATTTGTACCTTATGTTCCAGCTATATTTGCTGGCCCCGCCGCCGCTGCGCTTGGTCTTGGTTCACGTGCTGTAGCTGCTGCCAACATAGTAGCCAAAGCATATGCTCCAATTGTCGGCACGGCACAAGGAGCGGGCTCTGTAAAAGGCGCTATTTACGATGCTGTTTATAAAGCAGAAAAAGAATCTGGCTTATCCGAATCTGAAGCAAGACAAAAGGCTACCGCTGCTCAGGACTATACCGGCAAGAACTTAGACCAGATTGCACTTGGCGCTGGGTTGGGTTATGTTGCATCCAAAGGTGGCGTAGAAAAGTTCCTTACCAAAGAAGGTAGAGAAAAAGCCGCTGAAAAACTAATACCCAGAGTAACCAAGGCAGTAACAGAGGAATCAGCTACTGAAGGCGCACAAGGCGGACAAGAACGGCTTGCATCTAACGTTGCCTTACAGCGCACCGGAAGGGATGTGCCTACATTCCAAGGTGTAGGCGGACAAGCGGCACAAGACGCAATTACTGCTGCATTAACTGCTGGAGCGGTTAGCATTCCTCAAAGCGGGAAAGCGCCAGTAGAAGATTTGACTAAACGTGCTTCTACTACGGCGGGTCAAGAAGCATTAGATATTGTTAATGCTCCTCCTCCAGCAGAAAGGGTAAAAGATGTCGAACCAGTTATCAATCCCCCAGTTGGAGCAGGCGTTCCTGTGGCTGGTGAACGAGAAGTCGTACAACCCACCGAAGGAGCTATCGCACCTGAAGGAGTGGGAGTGGGAACAACTGTGCCACCTGCTGTTCCTGCTGCAACAGGAGAGGGAGAACAGCCCGCTGCACTAAACCCTGATCTGCAAAAAATCTACGATGCTTATGCTACCTATAAAGGTAAAACTTGGCAGGGAAGTGAAGACCTTGCTACTTTCAAAATTAAGCGGTTAACTGATGTAGCCAATATACACAATCAACCAATTAATGTTTGGCTTCACCAAGGGGAGATTGTTCCTCTTGGAGCAAGTGTTCCAAAGCCAAAGTTTGCTCGGTTAATTGGTACTGTTAATCCAACTAATGAAGTTCTTGCTGCGCCTGAAGTTGTTATTCCTCCGCAAGCCCCTGCTACATTAGATATACCAGAAGAAGTTAAAGAAGATAAAACGCTTGCAAGCCAACCTACTTATGCGGAAGGCTCGGTTTCAGAAGTTCCAGTTTCAGAACTGAAGCTATCTGAAGATGTGCCCCAATTCAAAAGTGACGCAAACCAAGCCGGTGTAGTTCAGGCATCCAAACTTGAAGGAAAGTTTGATCGTCGTTTAGCTTCTCCTATTCAGGTATGGCAACGGGACAATGGGGCATTAGAAGTTATCAGTGGTCGTCACCGTCTTGACCTTGCGCAGCGAAGCGGGGAGAAGACTATCCCAGCACAGATTTATAAAGAGTCAGAAGGCTTCAATGCTGACATGGCTCGTATGCTTGACATTGAACTTAACGTAAAAGACGGACGAGGAAAGGTAAAAGATTATGTTAGCTTCTTCAAAGAATTCAATCTTCCAAAAGACCAAGCAAGATCAGAAGGACTCCTTAACACTGCCATCGGGAGACAGGCTTACGAGATCGCGGATGCTGGAAGCCCATCGCTCATTGCCGCGCACTTTAACAAAGAAATCTCCGATGATGCCGCAACTTCAATTGCGATAAACGCACCAAAGGATGACGCGCTACAAAACCTTGGCATGGCTCAGGTTAAGGATGGCAAGTCTATTAATCATGCTGTGAATTTCATGCGGTCTGCTATGGCTGCTGGGTTTAAAGGGCAAGAAGGTAGCGGCGACTTGTTTGGCTTTGATGATTCATTTGCCAAAGAAGCAGAGGCTGTAACCAAAGAGGCCACTAAGCAACAACGTGATGCACGGCAACAACTGGCTGCTATTAAAGGCGCAGCAAAGAGTCCTGAAAAAGCAAAGCTGGGCGGTGTAGATGTTAAGAATCTTGAGCAAACAAAAGCAAAGATAGCTGAGCTTGAAAAAACGGTAAACGATTTAGAGAACTTTCATACAAACCCTGAGTTGTATAAAAAGTTACGACAAGACGCTGGCCTAGAAGAAGGATTAACTGCACCTACGCCAGAGGAATTAAAAGCGGCAGAAGAACGCGCCAAGTCAGAAGAGAGCCGTATTGCTGGCGAGAACAAAGCGGCAGAAGATAAGGCTAAAGCAGATGCCGAGGTAGATGAGTTTGGTCTTACTGGCAGTGATCGTGTTGTTGATGCCGACCCAAATCAAGAGGCGATGTTCTCTCTTCGTGAGGCTACACCTGAGCAAATGAATGAAGCAGACGCACACGCCAAAGATTTTGGTGGTGCTGTTGTTTACCAAAAGGGTGATATTGCTCTAGTCCGCGCCTTTAGCAGCCTAACGGGCCAGCCTGTTTATCTTGTAGCCAAGGGAGATAGGCGATCAAGGGTTGACGTTGAAAGCTACACCGGCAGAATGATTTCTGAAAGCGAAAAGCAAGAGCTTATTGCGGAGAAGAAAAAAATTGAGGCGGAGGATGCCAAAACACACAAGAAAAATCCATTTATTATTTTTGATAAAAATGGATTGTCTTTTTCCAAAGGCGTTCCCGTACAGGTTGGAAAAGTGTTGGTTGGTTGGAAAGACTTATTAAAGCTTGCTCCAAACATTCATATTACTACTGTTGAAGATGCACGAAACAATGTAGAAAACTATACTGGCGAGCATCGCGCCATTGGTTCTGTAGGATTAGATTACAAACAACGTGGTGTTATGCGGCAGTTGCCAAGCGGCGATTACTACATTGCTTTTACAAAGTCCACTAGCATTACCAAAATGCTGGAAACACTTGCTCACGAGCTTGGTCATATACATCAACGTGAAGTTTTTGATAAATCCAGTCCCGAAGTTAAAAAAGCAATTACAGAGGAATACTGGAAGTGGGCAATGTCGCAAGACAAAAAAACAGCAAAAGAATTAATTTTATCTTTGCGTGCAAAAACTACTGGCAAAACAACGAAGGTGCCAGATAATTTGATGGCAAAAGACTTAACTAATTACTGGAGAAGTTTTAGTGAGTGGTATGCAGATCAGACAGCTAAGTGGGCCATCACATCTGAAAAACCTGTTGGTATAGTAGAAAAATACTTTAAGCGTTTAGGCGAAGCACTGCGTTCGTTTTATGCCAAGGTGCGTAACTCTGGCTACTTGCCTAATGAAACGTTTAAAAAATACTTGGATACTGTTACCAAGGAAAACATTGAGCAGCACCTTATAGTTAGTAAGCCGGAAGATCAAATGTCGCTCTTTATGAAGAGTGAAGTAGAGCCTGTAGAGATAGAGAAAGCCGGTACTGAGAAGGGCCAAGAAGCCTTAGATATTACTGGCGGTCTAGGCCGTGTAAGCGAAAAGCCTGACTCTAGCTACATGAAGCAAGTTAGAGAAGCATGGGATAACGCAACTGATAATCCTAAAGCTACCGCCTCCGAAGCCAAAGCTGCCACTATTAAGTTTATTGACTTGATCCAGACCAAGGCGTTTTCCAGCGATGCCGCCATAAACAATTCCATTCGCAGAGAAGTAAATGAATTTGTTAAGGACAACGAGCAAGCCATTGGTACGATGCTTAACATTAGCCAGAGCCAAGTGGTTCACGCAGATGCATTGGCTAACTTGTTCCTTACGTCCGGCAATCTTAAATACAACAAAGATCTGTACAAGTACGAAGCTGTAGAAGACAAGTCAAACATTGTTGAACTAGCTAAACAGCTTGGCGAGATTAAAGAGAAGTACGGTCTTACCCAAGCCCAAACAGAGTTGATAGGTCACACTGCGTTTGAAGCCAAGCGGCTGAAGTCGCTGCTGCAATTCAACAATCAGGTAGATCAAGAAGTAGCAGAAATGCGGGCAGAGGCGGACAAGCTTGCTATGGACGGTAAGGCAGTAGCAGCGCACGCCCTTAGAGAGAAAGCCACCCGGCGCTCCAAGGAAACCAAATTTATCCACATGACTGGCGCAGAAATATCTGCTGGTAATAAGTTGTTCAAAGTTATTCCTGAGTTGAACGGCGTAGTAGATACGTGGAATCAGATGCGGGATAACGCTGCTAATTTATTGGTGGACAGCGGGCTTTGGAGTAAAGACGAAGCAGAATTCCTTTTAAGTAATGCTGACTATGTTCCGTTCTTCCGCGAAGAGCAATTGGAAAAAGGTAAAGGGCCAAAGGAATACATCCGTGGTCTGATGGTTCAAGCGCAAGAGAAGAAACTGAAAGGATCTAGCAAGCCCGTCAATGACATCTTCGACAACATGAATCGCTGGCTACAGTACTCTGTTAACCGCGCTGTCCGCAATCGCTCTGCCTTGGCGCTGATTGATACGGCATCTGAGTTTGGTCAAGCCAAAAGGATTGAGAGTAAATCAGACGGCGACAATGCAATTCGCGTTTGGAGAAATGGCAAAGAAGAGTTTTATGACATGGCTGATCCCATGTTCGTAGAAGCTTTTACCGGCTTGGAATCTATATCCATACCTGCTTGGAAGTGGGCCTCGACTGTAGCCAATATCCTACGGCAATCTGTTGTGCTTAATCCTTTGTTCACGGTAGCGCAATTGCCACAGGATTCATTTGCTGCCATGTTTACTTCTGGATTGAAGGCTCCTTATGCTTTGCAGATTCCGGTGCGTGCGGTTAAAGAGTTTATTAAAACCTTGGCCCATCGCAGTGCAACCAACAATGAGTTGAAAAAGTACGGCGTTGTTGGAGTGAGAGACTTTACATCCCAGATGGCTAGGCTAGATGCTCAGGTGTATGCCGGAATGAAATCTTCTCCCGGTATTCTTGGTAGGTTAAAAAGTTCTTTAGAGCATATCGCTATGGCAGGAGATAACGCCGTGCGTCAGGCTACCTATGAAGCGGCTACAGCCCAAGGACTTAGCAAAGCAGAAGCAATAGAGAAGTCTTTTGAGATTTGGAATATCCGTCGCAAAGGAACAAGTCAATCATTGGCTATAGCAAGCCAAGTGATTCCGTTCTTTGGCGCTTATCTTGCCGCGCAGAACGTGGCACTTAAAACAATCAGCGGTGTAGGCACATCTCCAACAGAACGCAAAGCTGCGCTAGGGGCTTTGGTTGGCACTACTGCATCGGTTATGACTCTATCGTTGCTGTACGCCATGATGAATGGTGATGACGAGGATTATTTAAAGAAGCCAGCGGCAATCCGTGATCGTATGCTGATGGTTCCGGGTACTAATGGATTTGGTATCCCGCTGCGGTCTGACATATTTTCAGTACCCAAAATCATCACAGAGCATATGTACCTGATGATGACTGACAAGGGTTATGAGGATGGTCGCAAGTTCCGCGACTCTATGAAGAACGCTTTAGGCAATTCTTTCTTTAGCCCGACTGTTGTTCCGCAAGCCATTAAACCCGGCTTAGAAGTAATGGTTAACTATGACTTTTTCCAAGGCCGTCCGTTAATTGGTGAGTACCAGAAACGTTTGGAGAAGGAACGTCAATTCAATGAATCTACATCTGAAATAGCCAAGATTCTTGGCAATACGGGGCTTGTATCTCCAATATCCGCAGACCACTTAATAAGGGGAATGCTTGGATCTGCTGGTGGTCTAATCATATACATGACCAACCCGTTATTGCATAGCGATCCCAATGTGGACAAGCCAACTATGTCTACCAAAGATATGTTAGCTACTCTTCCGGGCGCTAGCTCCTTTGTCTCCAAGGAAAAAGAATCAGCTTTGAAGGCAGACTTTTACGTCCTGCGCGATGAGGTTGCAAAGGTAACCAACACGCTATCCGATCTCAAACAGCGTAACCCTGAGAAAATCGCTGAGTACATTGCCGATCCAGACGTAATGGCAAAGCTTACCGTGTCCAAAGGGGTTCAAGGAATTGATAAAAAACTGGGCGAGATTCGGAAGGCCATGACCAGAATTAGCAACTTGCCAACTTCAGCCATGGGCTCCGACGAAAAACAACAGCAGATTAAACAACTACGCGAAGCAGAAACACAGATGCTAAAAGCAATCAATGTTAAAAATCTGCGAGAAATGGCTAAAATTTAGTGTTATAAATCAACAACTTACTACGGGTTTAGAGAATTTACCTGTCACGTGGTAACGTTACCACTCGGAATGTTTATTATATTGACTACTTTTTTAGCTGTTTCTGTAACATAGCTACCTGCTTTTTGAGCTGGGCGTTCTCGGACTGGAAGGTATCTCGGCTTTGCTTTACCGCCGCTAGTTCCAGCTTGGCTACCCTAAGTTCCTCGCGCAAACTCTCTATGGTTTCATGCGCTAGGTTCTTTTCTTCCTCTGTTCCTGCCATAGCTTTGATAGCCAATTGGTCTGATAGCCGTTGGTTTTCTTTAATCAACTCATCTACCATCTCGTCCGACTCTTCGCTCAGGTCTACCTCGTTGACGGGTTCAGGTGTCTTTTTTGCTTTCTTTGGCGCTTTAGGGTTTTCTTTTTTAACGCTGCCAGATAACTCTGCGCGTAAATTCGCAACGAATGGATGGCTAACTCCTACCTTCTTGGCTATCTGCCTATCGCTCAATTCGCTCCACTCAAAATCTTCCAAGTAGATTAATACCTGCTTGCGCTTTGTGGCGTGGGAACGGTTCAATCCGTGTGTTTTGTTAGCCATGCCGCTAAGGTCAATGGCGTGGCGCAGGGTTCCGGTAACAACATCACACTTGATGCTGGCTTTGCCTAGCTTGATGTGGGCGTGTACGCGGTGGAATCCATCTGCTAGGTAGTACTCTAGCCCGTCATGGACTACAGTAATCGGAGGAAGTGTTTCCCCACTCTGTAGCTGCTCGGCTAGGAAATCAATATGCTCTTGGTCGTTTGCGTCGCGGGACTGTGTGCCGCAATCCATGCGGATAAGTTTGATATTTAAGACTGTCATTTCTATTTCCTTTTTTGGCGTTTTACTATGCTTAGGTTTAGCAGTTTTCTGAGCCAAGCTGGCCCGCCCAATCTGCGGTATTCGTCACGCTGCAATAGCGTTAACCGTATGCCTACTCTTGTAGGTTGTCCTGTGATTTCTGTTTTAGGTCTTGGCATATGGTGCTGGGCAGTTCTCTGGAATTTTTATGGCAATGTAAACAGGGACATACTTAACGCCTTTGCTTGGTTTTGTCCAGCGGTCAATGTAAACATCTGGCATGGTCTTGATTGATTGAGTTACGTTGTCAGATTTCATGTTTGCGTACTTGGCTATCTCTGATGCCGTTAGTCCTTCCTCGTGTTGTAAAAGTATTTCGCGTAGTTCTTGGTGTCTTGATTTGCTCATTTATTCTTCATTTCTTTTATTGCTTGCATCATGTCTGCAACATAGGTTATTACCAATGCAGCCTCAAGCAAAGCATCTTCATGCTTGTTTCGTAGCATAATTTCATGCACTAATTTAAGTTTCTTCTCTGCCATCATGCATGGGTATGCATAGTCTTTAATTTGTTCAATCTTCATTTGCTTTTCACTTTCATAAAATCCATAGCTCCGGATCGGGCGCATTGTTCTTTTTGCGGTTGATAAACAGGTCTATCCCAAATGCTTGATGTTGGCGGCAATGCCTCATTTTCTGCGCGATAGCGCGGTGCCCAAGGTTCAGTAAGGTTAAGGTCTTTGCGGTGGATTTCATTGTTGTTTATGGGCTTAAAAGTCATTGTTCTTTTCCTTGAGCTTGGCGCTAACTACTTCGATCAAAGTCCCAACATCAATATCGGATGACCATGCTGTGTGGTACATGCTGCTAAGTACGCAAGCGTCCTTCTCCTCTTTGGTCAGGTCTACCCAAGGCTTTTTGTAGACTTGGATGTCATCGTCATCTAGCACCCTATCCAAGTAAGCCCTTGCAGATGGGGTGTCCGGCATGTCGTACTGGCGGCTGACGTAAACCATTTTGTCAGGGTCGGTGGGGTGTGGTTTAAGTGGCATTGTTCTTCTCCTTTAACTCGGTTTCGATAGCAGCTAACATATCTTTCACAAAGAACGGCTTTGGCATTCCAGTTGCAATTGCGCTACGCTGTTCTTCTGTAAGCCCTTTCCAGTTGTCGCGGGGGTTACGCTGGCGCACTGCGGCTTCATGCGGTTCGTAGCTATTCACAATGTACGGGCCTGCCTTGTGCGAAATTTTGTCTCGCTCTGCATCAGTTAAAAATACCCATGTCATGCGTTCTTCTCCTTTGGTTTAAATAATCCCATTGCAAGGAACCAGTCTTGAAACACATCAGCAGGGCGGCACGCTAGGTATATGCCTCTGCTATCACGCGCCTTGGATATGGCGGCAACTATGTCTTTCCAATCGTCTTGGTTCATACCGTGGTGCATGCCCGGCTGTGGCCCAAAATCAGGCTCTATCTCCAATGCTGCTTTGATGGCGGTGATGGCTTTTCTTGCAGGTTCTCCTGCATCTGCAACTTTTGGTGTCCATTCATACGGGTCATTAACAGACACTACGACATTGACATACCCCTCCAACGCATCTTGTGCCAGCTTCAATGCTTCGTCTTTAGTCATGTGTTCTCCTGTGGTGGTGTGCAAGTATGAATAACGGTAAGGTCTGCTGTGCGTTTACCGCAACGTTCACAAAAGTTCCATTCGCGCCCAGCTAGTGCCGCTTTCTTGCCATCGTAATAGCCAGACTGATACTCAATC
>TARA_R110000868_G_scaffold6288_1_pt1 | contig 22582 bp, 24 predicted proteins | sample TARA_R110000868 | Tara Oceans TARA_R110000868 (sample SAMEA4397489) | marine metagenome | biome: Polar Biome; feature: [SRF] surface water layer (ENVO:00010504); material: water (ENVO:00002006), including particulate matter (ENVO:01000060) such as... | depth 5 m | reverse complement strand
GCAGTAGCATCAGCAATCGCTGCAGCACCTAAAGTAGGACTAGATTTATCCCAGCTGGGTTTTATTAACAAAGCAGCCGCTATTGTAAAACTAGCTGATAAGAAGAGCCAACCATATGGCTTATAACGTACAGAGAATCAACCCACTAGACCTGCAGCCTAGAAAAGCTGTCGGGATCTCTCTTCCTTTTGACGGTAGAGCGGTTTTTCATTCCACATACACTTCAAAAGACGCGACTAAAGCAAATCTGATCAACTTCTTCCTTACCGGAAAAAACGAAAGGGTATTTAATGCAGACTTTGGAGCAGGTCTTAGAAACGAGTTATTTGAAAATATTACCCCGGAGAAAATAGAGCAATTTCGGCTTAATATTACTGAAAATTTGAGACTATATTTTCCAAGAGTAATTGTGAATAAGCTAGAACTTACAGCAACGCCGGATCAAAATATAATTAACTTTACTCTAAGATACTCAGTCGCTCAAACAAACATCCAAGACGAACTATCAATTAACTTCCAGCAGTAATGTCACAGCAGAGAGAGATACAGTATTCAAATAAAACATTCGTTGATTTTCGTCAGCAGTTAGTTGATTACGCTAAAAACTACTTCCCAGATACCTACAATGATTTCTCTCCAACATCACCAGGGATGATGTTTATGGAGATGGCAGCTTATGTAGGAGATATACTCTCCTTCTATCAAGACATTCAACTACAGGAAACATTCCTACAATACGCTCAAGAGCCGGGTAATCTCTATAATCTAGCCTATATGATGGGCTACCGCCCTAAAGCCTCTACTGCAGCTGCTGTCACTTTAGACATATACCAGGAAGTACGCGCAACACTAAATGCAAACAACCAATACGTCCCTAATCTAGCCTACGCTGCAACTGTAGACAGTAATGCCGTTGTACAGAGCAGCACTACCCCGCGAGTAAACTTCCTAACTCAAGATAAAGTAAATTTTGCATTTTCAAGCTCGTTTGATCCAACCGAAGTAACAGTGTACAGTACTGCAGGCGCCGCCATCTCTTACTTTCTCTTAAAAAAGCAAGTAAAAGCTATTTCTGCAGAGATTAAAACAACAACCTACCAAGTTCCTTCCTTTGAAAGATTTAGAACTATTACTATAGCGGATACAGGTATACTAGGGGTATTGGACATCACAGGAAGTAATGGGGAAACCTGGACAGAGGTTCCATACCTAGCTCAAGACACCGTCTTTACAGAAACTGCTAACGTAGGTGGTAGTAGCAATCTCGCTCCATACATTCTCTCTTTACAGAAAGTACCTAGAAGATTTGTAACCAGATTTACATCCACCGGAGAGCTTCAAATTCAATTTGGTGCCGGTCAGGAAAACACAGACGACTCAACTATTACCCCTGATCCAACTAATGTAGGACTAGGAGATCAAATTATAGGAGTTTCTAAGATTGATACAGCCTACGATCCCTCTAACTTTATGTACACAGGAGCTTACGGAGTAGCTCCCGTAGGAAGCTTACACATTAGGTACTTAACCGGAGGAGGAGTTACTGCAAACGTACCAGCCGGAACAATTACCACAATTATTTCTAAAACTTCTACTGCTACAACCTCCGGGGATCAAAACAACCTCACAGTAAGCAACCCGGAACCTGCAACAGGCGGCAAAGACGGAGACACTACTGACGAACTAAGACAAAACTCTCTAAAAGCATTTAGTGAACAGTTAAGAGCTGTTACAAAAGAAGATTATACAGTTCGCGCACTATCTATGCCGCCGAGATTTGGTACAGTAGCTAAGGTGTTTGTGACTCAAGATCAATTAACATCTACACAGAGCACAACTGACGTAATTCTAGATAGTAACCCACTATCATTATCAATGTATGTTTTAGCTTACAATAACGACGGTACTTTAACTCAAGCAACCCCTACGTTAAAGCAGAACCTAGAAACATACATATCTCAGTATAAAATGCTAACAGATGCGGTAAATATAAAAGACGCATTTATAGTCAACATTGGAATTAAGTACGATATTATACTCTCTCCATCTGCAACAGGTAGAGATGTCTTAGTAAAATGTACAGAAGCCATACAGGACTACTTTAAATTATCTAAGCGCAGTATCAATCAGTCAATTAATATCTCCAAACTTCTTACGTTATTAGATAGGGTAAAAGGGGTTCAGACAGTCCAGAAGATAGAAATTGTAAACAAAGTAGGGGGTAGTTACTCACAGTATGCATACGACACTAAAGGAGCTACTCAAAACAACATCGTATATCCTTCTTACGATCCATGTATCTTTGAAATAAAATTCCCAGACGCAGATATAGAAGGCCGCATAACTTCTATGTAAAATATTTATAAAAGACCATGGCAGTATTCAAAATTTTCCCCGAAAAAACAGCAACTCTCTACTCCCAGTATCCGGAAATGAACACCGGTAGGGATGAGATTTTAGAGCTAGGTTCCTACTCCGTAGGTACAGATTCTTTCGTGAATAGAGCTCTTATACAGTTTGACTTATCTGAAATCACTGACGTACTTGAGACGTTTGTATCTTCTTCAACTAGACCAGCTACAAGCTTTAGCGCTTCACTAAGACTCTCTTTAGCAAGCGCAAACGAAGTCCCCGACTCTTATACAATCGAAGCACATCCAGTCTACGTTCCTGGTGCAACACTCACAACCTGGGTAGCAGGAAACGGAAAACACAACGATACACCCAAGAATTCAAGCGGAGTTTCATGGGTATTTACCCAATCCTCAGGATCAAACAACTGGACTTCTGATAGTATAGCTGGAGAGACTGTAACCTCTTATTCAAGCAGTGAGCCCGGAGGAGGTGCATGGTACACAGATACTCCCGGGTATGTCTTTAATATGTACCAGTCCCATACCGTAAACTCAACTCATGATCTGAATATAAACGTTACTGAGGGAGTTAAAGCACAGTATGACGGCAGCATAGATAACGCTGGGTTCTTACTTAAAATCTCTGGCAGTGCCGAGTTTGCAGCCTATAGCAACAGCCGTCAGCTCTCCCTACGGTACTTCTCCCACCTAACCCACACCATCTACCCACCCTGTCTAGAAATCAAATGGGACGACTCCCAGTACCTATCAGGGCTCACCACCATCACCGACCCTAACGCTAGTATTAGACTAAAGAATAACAGAGGCGAATACACCAACCAGGGTAAACAGAGATTCGAACTTAACGTAAGACCTAAATACCCAACTAGAACGTTTGCAACTTCATCAAACTACCTAACTAATTTTAGACTGCCCGCTGCCTCTTACTGGGGGTTAAGAGACGAGAACACCCATGAAATGGTGGTTGACTTTGACACCCTATTTACAAAGATCAGCACTAGTACTTCTAGCAGCTACTTTGATATTTATATGGGAGGTCTAGAGCCGGAAAGGCACTACAGAGTTCTTACCAAGACTGAGATCGGAGGATCAACTACTATTGTAGATGAAGGCCAAGTATTTAAAATTGTAAGAAATGGCTGAAAGAATCCAACTACGTAACAACACGGTAGATCTAGGAGAGTTTGAACAGGTAGTAGATACTTCATTTAAGTACTTCACCAGACCTGTTACACAGCAAGACCCCGATACAGTAGAAGAACTATTTAGACTTTACAGAAAACTATACTTCAGTATTACTCCAACAGGAACAAACTCTCACGAAACTCTAGTACTAGAAAGCTTAAAAGTATATACCTTAGACCTATCAGCTGAAACTGCTCCTCTACAAGCAGAAATAGCCGATCTCCGCCAACGCCTACTACAAGCAAACGAACAAGTACAAGAACTCACCCAGCAAATAACCGCTACTAGTTATGTCCCAACTTCTATATAACAGAGTAACCGTACAGAGTCCAGGAGAACTACAACCAGTAGATAGGGCCAACCTCACACCAGTTGAACTAGTTTCTACCCTTATCCCAGGACAAGACTACATAGATGCAAGTTTATTCAACGCAGACAGAGTCTTTTTAACAACAATACGGATAGCTACCAATCTCACTACCCTACAGGTAGTAGAAGGAGAGCCTACAGATACTATTTTTATAGACCCTCTCACCCTAGTAAACCCTACTTTAGAAGGTGCGACTGAGGTTTTATACAGCTTCTTTAGGCCCGTTCTTCAAAATTACTTGCTTGCTGAAGTTTCAAGTGATCGGACTGAGATTAAATTAAAACCTTTAGGGAGAAGCGCTTCTATTGAAGATACCGCTAGACTACGTGCACTAGTAACCGAATCGCGTTACTATGCAAAAGTGGGAATTAAACTAGGACAGGGAGACTACGTAGTTATAATCAACGCGGATGAATTTGACGGGAGTCCAATTCTAAAATTATACGAACCTCTTCCGAGTAATATTAGACTTAATCAAGCGATTGAAATCGTACAAGAAATCGCTGATCCAATCTCCTACAGCTTTACTTTAATTGAAGATACTGTAGTAGAAGAGGTACCTTCTTTAAGAGGACCTAATTTTGGAATTGAAATCGAAGACCAGTCTGCACTCACTACAGAATACCTAGACTACAATCAACTCTATAGCTTCCAAGTAACCGGTTCTAACAACAGAATCTTCTCAGAAGTAAAGACACTATCTACAAGCATTAACGTAGACTATACCGACTTTAGTAATTTTGTACATTTCTCATCTGTAAAAGAACGCTTAGCCAACCTCAGATACAAGGTAACACTGCTAGAGACCTATGTGAATGAAAAACAGCAAGTACAGTTACTAAGTAGTGCCAGTGCCGCCATTTCCTCAAGTAATGTATACTACGATAACTTAACTAAAGGTATTCTTGAAAAGTTCGATGGATATGAACGCTACCTTTATTACGAAAGCTCTTCTAAGACCTGGCCTAAGAGCAATAATACCCCGCCTTACATAAATGTAAGTAGTAGTGATGCGTTAGCTATCAACTGGTACGCTTCCGAGTATGCTTCTGCTTCTTTATACGATGAGCTTAACGAAAGCGGATTAGAATATACAATTCCGGAATATATCCGTCAAGATTCAGCTAATGCACCTTATAGCTTGTTTACAAACATGATAGGTCAGCATTTTGACGATTTATGGACATATACTAAAGATTATACAAACAAGTATAATGCTGATAACAGGTTGAATTACGGAATTTCAAAAGATTTAGTTGCTAAGACTTTACAGAATTTTGGAGTAAAGTTATACTCTTCTAATTTTGCTATTGGCAATTTAACCTCCCTACTGCTAGGAGAATGGTACGACAGCGGTTCTGAACAAATCAGTACATTTGTAACTGCTTCAAACACCCCTACTCCGGATAAGGATATTCTTGTAGAAACCTATAAAAGAATTTACCACAATCTACCCTACCTTATTAAAACAAAAGGAACCGAAAGAGGGTTAAGAGCACTGATAAACACGTTCGGAGTACCTAGTGGATCTTTGACTATTAAGCTTTACGGAGGTAAGGAGAGGCCGGGAGTAACTCCATATTTTGCATCAAGCTACCCTACCGGAAGTAAGATACGGTTGAACAATACAGGCAGCATAGTGCAGGGTAACACATTGTCTCAATATATATCGATTCAAAAAGACGATAGTAAATTTACCCAAGATCAGCACATAGTAGAAGTAGGCTTCTCACCCAGCTACAACATTGATAACTACATATTAAGCGGAAGCGCCCTAACCAGTAGTTTTAACATCGATCAATATATCGGCGACCCTAGGTACTTATACCAGCCCGGCTACAGCAACGATACGTACGGCAATCTAAATAGAGTAGCAGAGACAGTACTCTCAGGCTCCTCAGCCTACGACGTTTTTGATTTCGTTAGACTTATAAAATTCTTTGACAACCAGCTCTTTAAGATGGTTAAGGATTTTGTACCAGCAAGAGACGTTACAACAACCGGTATTATTATTAAGCCGCATATCTTAAACCGAAGTAAAATTAAATCCCCTGAAGCAAGCTGGACCCAGCCCGAATATAGCGCTTCTATTGATACCGCCTTTATGACTGGATCAAATGGGGGAGTTTTAGCCGACTACAGCACCGCCCACAGTCAAAGCTTACGAACCCCATCAGGGCCGGTAACTAAAATCTTTGATGCTAATGAAGAGACTCTCAATGGTGAATTAGGGGGATCAAATTTAAGACTATATACCGGTAGTCTAAATGCTAATAATACATTTAAAAAGATAGAGCAGCCCCTTTTGACTTTTGATGTCATCAATACAACCGACGTAACATCGCTAGCTGGCAGTATTTCAGCCGGAGATATTTATATCTGGTCACAACAGGGTACATACTTTACTAACTTCCCTACAGTAGCGTCATAAAAAACAAACATAAATGCCCGCATTTACAGTACCATATTTTGAAGTTCGAAAGCTTAGGATTAGTAAAACTAGTGCTAACGGAGTTGATATTACAAGACAACTTGAGAACGTTGAAGAAATTATTATACCGCACACCAGTAGAGTAGGCAATACTCCAACCTCCACTCTTACATACAGAATTTCTGGAAGGCAGGAACTAAGCGATTCCTATATCTTTGACGTTACTGTGGGCGGTATAGATATCTCCGGATCCAACCAAACCGCGGTAAGCACTATATTTGAACCCTTTACATCGCAAAATTTCAACAACTCTGACTTTAATGCTCTTTTTAATAACGCCGTCGAGCCCGCCAACACTGCTAATGTTCAAAAAGTTGATTATTCCACCAATCCCAACATCCCTGTAAATATAGTTGCAATTAGAAGAAACTTAGCTGAACGTGCGGACGTACAGGAGCTTCTACACACAAGCCCAGGTCTGATCAGTGGCCGATACGGAGGTAAGCAACTAACCGGGCAGTTTATTAATGAATTTACAAGCGGAGATAAGTCCTACGGCAAAACTCCAATCATAGAGCACACCACTCCCTACTTCTGTATATTTGATTACATCTCCGGCTTCTCACCCGAGCACAACAAAGCCAACGCTATTGTAATAGCTTATATTGTAGATGAGCTAGGAAACCTAACAACCCCCGACTCGCCCACCGCACTACCGATCCTGCAGCAAGGATTCCCTTCAGACTCTGAGTTTGAAATATCAGTACAGTCTTCAGCCATAGGAGGAACGGAGGCAAAGCTGCTAGGGATGAACGAAGTTCTACGGCCAGGGGTGAGACTCGAACCTATACTTTACAGCTACACAGCCTCCCAGTATTTAAAGCCGGGATACAACAACCTACTACAGCTTGAGTTCGACGTTGATGATAGTCTTCAAACATACGACGCTACTGCAGTAGGATCAGGCACTCAATCTCCATCAACCTCATACCCGGTTACAACTGCCGTTACTTTTGCAGTCGAAACTAAAGACGACCTAGGGAATTATAACACAAGCACCTCAAAATATTCATTTTCCGAAGATACTGAGCAGCCGGTAAAATTTTCAGCCTTTATCGAACATGACGGAACTGCTTATGACACCGGTTACGGATTCGTTGCAGCAGAAGTAGATTATAGGATAGAGGTCAGCAGTAACGGAACTTTTAATTCAAACACGGTATCTACTTTAGCAGCGCAGACAGCTCTCTATACCCTCGGCACCCCACCTGGCGACATCGATCTTCAAGGTACCTTCCGTAATTTTAATAGCGGATCAGTAGTCCGAGTAGTAGTACAGCCTAGAGATCAAAACCTAGACACCCTACAGCTATTTGGAAGATCTTTCCAAGCAACTAGTTTTGCATCCGGATCAACGTTTGTAGCTCAATCAGATAACGGACAAGGATTCTTCTTCGCTACAGGAAGTGCTGCAAGCAACACTACCTTAACCGCTAGCATTAGCCTTTCTTCAAAGTATGATAATTTATATCTCGGAATAGCAAACGCAACTGCAGCAAACCAGGGATTCAACACAGTAACTTTCCCCTTCACGGTTCAGCCCGGTGACGAAATTAAATTTAACAACGATGAAGCTAGAACTTTTCTAGTAACAGCTGTACAAGAGCCCTCACAGAACACCGAACAGCTTCTTTATATAACTTTAAACTCGAAACCAAATAAGGCAGCTAACAAGGATTTCTTCGCTATTCGCAGGTATGTAACTTCTAGCAACATGATATTAATGAAGACTGATAGGGTAAGAGGCACCCAGAGCAACGGAGTACTATTCCCAGAATACCCTTCACCTAGGCTGAAAGAAAACTACGAAAGAATAATCTCTGACCTTAAAAGCAAAGGTATTTTATAAAAGACATATTTATTAGCATAAACCACTAAAACATGGCATATTTAAACAACTCGGTAGTAACAGTAGATGCTATCCTAACTAAGAAAGGTAGAGAGCTTCTAGCAAGAAGCGACGGATCTTTCAGGATCACGCAATTCGCTCTATCTGACGATGAAATCGACTACACCCTTTACAATGTAACTCATCCTTCAGGATCTTCGTATTACGGCGAGGCTATAGAGAATATGCCGCTGCTTGAAGCGTTCCCGGATGAGACTCAAATTATGAAGTACAAGCTTGTAACTCTTCCTAGAGGTACAGCCCGTCTACCGATCCTCAACATCGGCTATTCTTCGATCACGTTAAAGCAAGGAGCTTCTCTAGCAATCACCCCCCAGACTTTAAACTACCTAGGAGCTAATCAAACCTTTGAAACTAGTGGATATACAGCAACGATTGCTGATGCTAGAGTACTTGCGACATTCAACGGAGTAGGAGTAAACACACCAGAAGTCGTAGCGCTAAACCAAACCACTACACTAGGTACTAATGTATCCAAGACAGTAATCGGTACCTCAATCAATCTTACAGCTACTACAGTTAATACATTATTCGGAGCTACTACACAGCTTCAAACTACCATTACAGTTATCGGTAGAGATTCTGGAGCAAGACTTACCATTCCAGTAACTATCACTAAATCAAACTAATAAGATATGTCATTTAAGAGATTCGAAGCTGATGATTTAGTAGTAAGCGCTGAGCCAGTATCAGCCCCAGTCTGGAGTACAAACTCTCCAGTACTTTCAACTTTTTTCACCTCCTCAACCCAACCCACCTCCACCTCCGGAAACTACTACATAGACATTTACCAGACCGGATCAGAGCTTAACGGTTCAGAAGTACAGCTAGCAATTGCCTACGCTGACGTTGACGGTAAAGGAACCGCTCCCTACAACACCGCAGTACCGGGCTATTCCTCAACTAAAACAATCTACGGACAGTACCGGACACTGGTACTAGGTGACGAGGAGAGTTCATTTAAGTTCGGAGGCAGCATCACCAGCGACTATTTCTACGCAATCAGTATCGACAGGGACAGATACAGAGAATCTTTACTACCGGGGACTTTTAACCTGACACTTACCAACGGTGCAAACACCCTTAAACTTACTGACAATAGTGCAGCCACTACTACCATTCAATTTAATGATGCAGGAAGGGTATTTCAAATAGTAAGCGGATCAAACGGAACTCCCGCTACAGTAGTAAACTCAACAGGCTTTACACTAGCATCAGGATCTTATGGATTCTTCCTGCCAGACATCGGTACGATACTCTTGAGCGGTTTAGCACTAAGCGGATCAGCAGCCCAGGGAGGAATCGGACTATCCATCGATAGAGGAACCTCAGCCCTAGCCGTCACCGCAACCAACATGGCCAAGCTCTACAATACAATCAAAGCAGGGGCAGCATTTCAGCTTAACTACCAGGAGACAGTATCCTCTCAATTCGTATTTACAAGGGTAAGAAACAGTGAGTTTAACTACTCCACTAACCCCTCGTACATCACCGGGTCAGGAGATCTAAGGATTAGTAATATGGTAAATGCACCTCAGAGCTACATCACTTCGGTCGGCATGTATAATGACAACAACGAGCTGCTAGCGGTTGCAAAGCTATCAAGACCCCTACTAAAGGACTTCACCAAAGAAGCATTAATTAGAATCAAGCTTGATTTCTAAATGAATGAGTGCATTTATACGACTAAACAAGCAGGATGCATTCGTAGTACCTTATACTGCGCATAAGACCTGGAATATACTCAGTACTGAGATCGGGAATTATGGAGTGCAAGTATACACTGCTATATCGAGCTCAGGAGATCTCTACGTAGAAGAGTTAACAGCTACAAATAATAGTCAGTATCAAGAACTGGTTTATAGAAATCTACAACATCTCTACTACTCCCGGTTTATAACCGGTAGTGCGGTGAGTAGCTCTTTTTACACCTACGATCAAACAACACTTTACCACAGCGCCTCCAGGCAGTTAAATGAAACTGCATCCCTTATTGCTGTACCGAAAGAAATCTACGGTCACGCAATTAAGCCGGGCACAGTAACAATAGAAGCAGGAGCCGCAACCGTCTACTATATTAGTTCTTCTTTTGTATCTGGAGGCTTTATAACATCAACATCAGTACCGAGCCTTAACTTACATGACGATGGAGAGGGTAAGATACTAGACAACAGCAATACCCCGGTTGGAGACATTATATACACCCACGGTCATATAATCCTAACAGATACTACTACAGTTACCTCATTCCTACAGCAGCCAAACTACACAATAAGCTTACAGGGTTCTCATACTTTATATACTCATAACTACCGCTGTAGAGTAACTGATAACCAGTTAAACTACTCTCAGAATCCATCAATTAAGTCTGGAAGTAACGGAGATGTTTACGATTTTGCAACCGGAAGCTATTTTCAGCCGTACGTAGCAACAGTAGGCCTATACAATGACGCAAACGAACTCATAGCAGTAGGAAAACTAGCTCAACCTATTCCTAAATCTAGGTACACAGACACAACCTTCGTAATTAACTTCGATATTTAATATAAAAAGAGTAATGGCAATTACATTAAGATTATCCGATAACACGCCAGTAGGTAAGGTAACTGAACTTAGCTACGATGAAATGAATGACAACTTAAGATCATTCTACTACTCTAGCTCCTTTCAGAACAATACTCTTGTCTTACACACCACCGGCAGTGTAAGTCATTCTATAAGCCTAGCTGCTTTCTTAGACAACACTAATACCAATATTTATAATACCGACGGAACCCTGACCGGAACTCGTACCGTTACTTTAGACGGAAACGAGCTAACCTTTGTGGCAGATCAAGGAGAGACATTCACTATTGCTACCGATCCAGGGAGTGTAGTAGCTATTACAGACCTACCGACTACAGTTGTTAATTCAACAGTAGGAATTGATCCTTTAACCGGACAGCTATCAGCCATGAGTACAGGTTCAATGAACTACTATAGCTCTGCATCAGTCAACTTAAACACCTTAACTCTCCATAGAGGTAACGGAGGTACTAGCGTAGTTACAGTCGATACAGGCTCAGGAGGAGGATCAACATCCCCAGGTGGTTCAAACCTACAGGTACAGTTTAATGATAGCAGTAATTTTGGGGGAGATTCTCAATTTACCTTTAATAAGACAAGCGGCACTGTAGTTATTACTACTAACGGAACCGGCGCCACAGAAACTCCACAACTGACTCTAATCAGTGGAGAGACAACCCCAACTATTAACGACGTTCTGGGAGTAATTGAAGCAGGTTATCCTTTTGAATTAGGAGTAGATTATCCCGCAATTTTATTTAAAGGAGACGGAACTTGGACAGCTGGAAACTATCCTGCCCGTATAGATTTTGCAACAGTAGGTACTAGTGCAGCATCTGTTAAAATGTCTATAAAAGGAAGCGGTAGGGTAGGTATAGGTACTACCAATCCATTAAATGGTTTCCTTGAAGTAACCGGAGATGTATCTGGAACATCTATATACGCTTCAGCAAACGTTGTAGCTTATTCTGATGCTCGATCCAAGACTAACATTGAGACAATTCCAAATGCTCTAAACAAGGTAACTTCTATTAGAGGAGTTACCTACAATAAAGTAGAAGATCCTGACGGTGTTAAGTACATGGGAGTTGTCGCTCAAGAACTTCTTCCATATCTTCCTGAAGTTGTAGTTCAAGGAGAATCCGGAGAATATGCAGTAGCGTATGGTAATATTGTAGGAGTTCTAATTGAGGCAATAAAAGAACTTAAAGCTGAGATCGACGAACTAAAAGCTAACAAGTAATGGCAGGTCCATACAAAATAGCACCTACTAGTAGTGCAACTCCTACAGGAATGGCACAAATGACCTATGGATTGATTAACTCCGTAGACTATAACCATTCTAATTTATATACAGCAGCTACTTCGAGCATGATACAGATCGTAACAGCTCAAGAATCTATACAACCTGCTTATAGCTCTTCAACCTGGAACGAAGCTACTCCCTACGGAATACTAGAAATGGTAAACCAGACCTGGAATAATAACATACAGACTTTAACAACTACTACACAAGTCGGCCTTGACGGAGCATCCTACTCTGCTGTTACCGTGAAGAAAAATAACGTAACAGTTGGTACATACGGATCATTTACAGCTAGCCTAGGAGATACAATTCAAGTAACCGGATCTGCTTCAAACGTAGGTGGAGCTACCCCAGATACAGCAGAACTCTACAAGGATATGACCACGCTTGATACTCAATTCTTGAACGTAGGAAACACAGGAACAGTTCAAGGAAGCTTCACAGTTACTACAAACCATACAATACTACTAACCTGGCTAAGCCAAGGAGTATAAAGATAAAAATATGACAGAACCTACCTGGACTTACAAGGGTAGGATGATCACTGAAATTTCCGATATGCCGGAAGGCACTTACGGATTTGTCTACCAGATCACCCACACCCCCACCAACAAAAAATACATCGGCAAGAAAGTCATGTACTTTACCCGGAAGGTTAAGCTCACTAAAAAGGAGATTTCCGAACAGACTGGTCCTGGCCGCAAACCTATCACCAAGTTAGTCACCAAAGAAAGTGACTGGGCTAGTTACTACGGATCAAATAAAGAGTTCTTATCCTTAACCAGAACCTTCCCCAAAGAAGAGTTTCAAAAAGAGATTATAGAGCTTGCTACCGGTAAAAAGATGCTTACTTACTACGAGTGTAAGTATTTATTTAAACACGGAGCCATTGAGAATAACGAGTTATACTACAACGATAACATCTTAGGTAAATTCTACAGGAAAGATTTTATATGAAACTAATACAAGCACTTCTCACTGAGAGTACTTACTCTAAAATTAAAGATGCTTTTAAGACAGCTGGAGCTACCTTTGTAGGAGCAGGATCTGAAGGGGTTGTTTATAGTGCACCCAATCCTGTACCGGAATTTGGTTACGAACCTAAAGAAGGGTACCTTGTAAAAATCACCCAGGATGACATCGAAATGCAAGCTATGGTCAAAGCCCAGGGAAAAAAATTTAAATACCTAGCAAACATCGGCAAGGCAGTAGAGATGGAAAAAGGGGGCTGGTATCAAATTGAAAACCTACAACCGGTCTCTCAAGAATACTCTCAGGAAATTAAAAAGAACGTTCGTATATTAGATCGGTTCTTTATAGAAGGAGATAAGAGTCTACTTTCAAAGCTATCTCCGGACCTGCAGAAGACCTTTACCGGTGCAAGGCAGGAGCTGGTTCAAACCGGTATCGATCCTGAAGAGGTTGATATGTACGGAGATGATAACAACGTAATGGCAACCGCTGACGGTCAAATAAAATTAATCGACTATTAAGTTGGTTCGGAACGGTTTCGTTCTTATATTAAGGTTATAACTATGTAATGCCTCCGCATGGAGAATCCTATACTACTAAGCGCAATCGAGAACGTACTGGGGAAATCTAATAAGAGAGCCCGAGATAACTATGCATTTAGTTGTCCGTTCTGCAACCATCGTAAACCCAAGCTTGAGATTAAGCTAAGTACTAACGAGAAGGGTGAGAATCCGTGGGAGTGCTGGGTTTGCAGTGCTAGGGGCAGGACTGTCAAGTCTCTGCTAAGACAGATGAAGCTAGGTAAGGATGAAGCTAACCAGGTTCTAAGGCTTGTTAGGAAGGGAGAGACAGCTGACTACGAGGTTACTTTTGTAGAGCTTCCTAAAGAATTTCAAGCATTGACTACCGCCACCCGGACTTCCGTCATCGCTAACAAGATCAGAAACTACCTCTACAAGAGAGGTCTTACCGAGAACGACTTTTTAAAATACAACATCGGCTACTGCACCACCGGAGATTATGCTGGAAGGATCATCGTACCTTCATACGATGAAAATAATCAGCTAAACTTTTTTGTTGGCAGGACCTTTGAAAACAATTATTTTAAGTATAAGAATCCTCCCGCATCCAAGGATGTGATAGGGTTTGAGAATTTAATTAACTGGGACCAGCCCATCATCTTAGTAGAAGGAGTCTTCGATGCTATGGCTGCTAAACGCAACGCCGTCCCGATCTTAGGTAAGTCCTTATCTAAGAGTTTAATGTTAAAATTAGTGTTAAACAAGGTTCAAGACATTTACATAGCACTGGATAAAGATGCTCTGAAAAGCGCGCTAAGCTACTCTGAGCAATTCCTAGCTATGGGAAAAAGGGTGTTCCTTGTTGACATGATCGATAAAGATCCTTCACAAATGGGTTTTACTACTTTCACCCACCATATTCAACAGTCCCAGGAGCTGACTTTCAGTGACCTCCTCCGACACAAATTAGCTTTCGTATGATTTATCCAGGTTCCAATTTTCTTTTAGAGCATAAGCAAAAACGCATTAAGTTCGACGGAGAGCTAAAGCAGATCACTTTACCGGACCGCCGGGTCTACAGAAGAGGTGAAGGGCTTTACTACCCTTCCGTTACTACGATCCTACAGTACATGCCTAAGAATAAGTTCTTTGAGCAGTGGATCAAGGACGTAGGTCATAACGCCGATCTCATCATGAGAAGGGCTGGAGAAGAAGGGACGGCAGTCCACAACGCAGCTGAAGAGCTGATCAAAGGCGGGGAAGTCCAGTGGATGGATGACTACGGCAAGGCTAAGTACTCGCTACTGGTATGGCAGATGATCAATAAGTTCGTTGATGCTTGGAAGACTATGGCCCCTGAAGTCATCGCTACAGAAGAATTCACCTTCTCGGACGTCCATAAGTACGCCGGCACTGCTGATATCATCGCTAAGATCGGTGATGAGGTTTGGCTGTTAGATATCAAGACTTCTAACTCTTTGCACAAGTCTCACGAGCTGCAGCTATCGGCTTATGCCAAGGCCTGGGAAGAGATGTACGGTCAAAAGATCGACCGGACAGGTATTATCTGGCTAAAATCTACTAAGAGAACTACCTCAAGTAAGGACGGAGCATTCCAGGGCAAGGGATGGGAGCTTAAAGTAATTGACAAGATTGATGAGAACTTTGAACTGTTCCAACTCATCTATAAGCTCTACCTTTTAGAGCATCCCGCCGACGAACCATCCTTTCAGACATATCCTCTATCGGTAAAGTTGTAAGCTATTTATAAAGAGCCTATCTTTAGGTGGGTAAATAGTATAAAAAATGGGAGGAAACGTATTTGGTACCACAGATAAGATTAACAGGGAGGATATCAAACCTACCCTGCTTAGCTTTTTAAAAGAATTTAAAAGGTTATTCCCCGCCGCCGAACCTCATTTCAGGCAGATGCAGACCCTAGGCTCTGCTGGCAAGAAGGAGGTATCTGGAGATATCGACTTAGCGATCTCAGACCAAAGCTTTAATAAGATCCAGGACTGGGGGTTAGATCAGAAGCACGTCCAGGAGCTCTTTGAACTCTTTAAAAAGAGATCTAGGACATCCTCCGAAGACCAGCTTATGAAAAGAGCGGTGATCGTAGCTATTGCCGAAAAAATTCAAGAGTCTGATACCAACCTTGCTGTTGATGTAAAAGGATCTTCCGCAGGAGCATTGTTCCTCCAAGCCCCTCAGTTTAACGAGGCAGGAGAGCAGTTAGAGAAAAACGTTCAGATTGATATAAACGTAGGAGATATAGACTGGCTTAAGTTCGCTTACTATTCTAGCGTTTACTCCGGTAACGTTAAGGGTTTGCACAGGACCCAGCTCCTGGTAGCCCTATTTGCCAACAAAGGATATATCTTCTCCCATAACTACGGAGTTAAGAACAGAGATACCCAGGAAGTAGAAGCTAAAACTCCTGCCCAGGCTATCGAGCTACTAAACAAACTCTACGGCGCTGATTTTAGCAATGAGATATTAGAGAACTATTTTAGTATCATTGAATCCCTTAAGAAGAACTTAAGCGAGCAGGACCTGAATAGAGTATATGACATCTATCTTAAGATACTAGACAGTACCCGGACCGACATCCCGGAGGATCTGCAGGATTACTGGATCGCCAGCCAGGAGAGGTTACAGCTAAAGGGTAAATTCTTACCCGAGGATTCAAATCTTATAAAGTACCAAGTAAAATGAGCGGTGTAGCAGGAGGAAACAGGATCAAGAGACAGAACGTCCAGGATACGTTTAACGATTTTACTGAGAAGATACTTAGTAAGGTCCCCGGCTATAAAGTCTCCAGTCTTTCCGGTAGCGTGAAAGCAGGTTCAAAGCCTGACTTTGGCGACCTGGATATTATCGCTACCTTTGAGTACGATGATAAGAAAGTAGCCAAGCAGGCCATCATCGACACGGTATCAAAGATGCCGGACTCCTTGATTATACCTTTTCAAAGCGAGCGGTATGCCGGCAAAAGATACTATAATTCAGGAGAGATCATCTCAGTATTATATCCTATTAAAGGAGCACCCGGTGAATCAATCCAGGTTGATATCATGGTATCGCTATCGGAGGTAGAGCATCAGTTTAAGAACTCGTTCCTGGATCTACCCGCTGAAGTGCAGGGTTTGATTCTAGGCCTTGTTAAGACTTCATTACTGGAGCAGGATCCGGCCGAAGTATTTGCCCGGTTAGGTATCAAGAACGTACCGCCTTTAGAAGCAAATCAAGAATACGAATTCAACCTTTCTAGTGTAAATCTGACCCTTAGAAAAGTAACTCTGGATAATTTTAAAGAAGTAGCTAGAGAAGAGATCTGGAAATCCAATAACTGGCAAGATATCAAGAACCTTCTTAAGGACTTTGACTTGAATCAGCCCTTTGAAAAGCTTTTAGACCAGGTCACAAGCTCGCTAAAAAATCCTAGAAGTAAGAACCGCGTAGCAGGAATCTTCCGCTCGATGGTATCGGTTAAGTCCGGGGAAGTAGGTACTCCTAAAGGAGACAATAAAGAGAAGGCTCTTTCAGCAGTAGCTCAAACGCTAGCAGAAGCAGAAGGAACTGTCATCGGACTTTACGGAGGCGGGTTCAAACCTCCTCACCGCGGTCACTTCTACGTTGCCAAAGAACTAGCCAAGGATGTAAACTCAATCAAGATTTACATCGGTGCTAAAATTAGAGAAGGAGAAACCGTCACTGCTCAGCAGTCGAAAGAGATCTGGGAGATCTACGCTAAGTATTTAGGCAAGCCAACCGAAATTGAAATCGCACCAATCACTCCTATTCTCTCAGTCTATAAGGAGATTGAAGCTAATCAAAACAATCACTACGTAGTAATTGCATCTAAAGAAGATACCGATCGCTACAAAGCCCTAGTAGACAATAAGAAGGGGCTTTATGATAAAGCAAAATTGAAGCTAGTGGACACAATTAATGAAGAAAAACTATCTGCTACCCTAATCAGAACAGATGCCGAGTACCTAAAAACAGGTCAGTGGATGCCTGAAGAACTTTCAGCAGACGATAAAAAAGTAGTACTCGGAATTTTAAAAGCAACTCCTGAATACAAGATGGCAGAAGCCATCGATGATGTATTTAGCAGCTTCTTAGGAGAGTCAGTTAGTTTTACTAGACTAGAAACCACTTTAGACACTATGTTTGACGATCTTGATATTGATATCAATTTTACTAAACATTTTAAAGAAAGAGTACTTGAAAGAGGATTAACCGAAGAAGATATTTTAGACCTTATGTCTAAGATTCATGACAAATACGGCAATACTTTAGCTAATCTTCCTAAGGATTCTAACCGCGTATTCACACACCTCACCAAGCTCATAGACATCACATCAGCCATGGGAGGATATGACTACGACGGACTTAAGGACCTTTACCTAACCACAGCCTTCAAACGCAAAGATAAAAGCGAGCCCGAGTTTAGAACCAACGATAGTTCACCCAAGCTCAAGGTTGCTGAAGTAACCATGGGGACTCCCGTCACCCCGATCTCAGTCGTTCCGTCGGTAGTCCGTCAAAGGATGCAAGACCTTACTGTTTACTTCCGGGATTTAGCCCCAGAGGATGTCATCGTTGATTTTAACGGTCAATCGATCGTCATAACCCCGATGATCTACAACAAAGCTGAACCAACAGGACCTGCTGACTTCACACCCCAGCAAAAATCCATCAACGAAACAGGGCTGTACTTTAACTACGTACCGTATATCGCCGGGATACTAGAGCACATGATAACTAAAGGTATGAAGGTAATCCCGCTACCGGAGATCAAAACTAGACAAGATGAAGAAAACGCTGCTAAGACTTTTGGTAAGACTGCTTCGTACGATCCTGGTAAGAAAGAAGTCGTGCTGTATGTGACAGGCCGTCACCCCAAAGACGTTATGAGATCTTTCTGTCATGAGATGATTCATCATATGCAGAATCTAGAAGGACGTCTACCGATGATCACCACCACTAATACCCAGGAAGATTCAGCCTTAAACGAAATCGAAAAAGAGGCACATTTCCTAGGAAGTATGACTATGAGGGAGTATGAAGATTCGATAAAAAATCAAGATACCCTAGAAGAAGGTACCAAATACCGGTCCATCGTTGCTGACGTAAGACAAGCAGTTAACGATGCTTTAAACGTTTTAATATCGGGAAAAAAGCTAAGAGGATATAACCTCAAGACCTTAAGAGAACCCAAGAAGAAAGACGTTGAAACTGCTGGGAAGTACGGGATGTCTCCTTTAGGAGTTATGCTGTCAACAGAATATCAGACCGCTTACCTGGGCAAATTCACAAGCCAGAGTGAGAAAGGTACAAGAACAGAAGACGGCAGGCCGATTACTGTAGAAGTAAACCTAAAGTTTGCTCAATCTAATGAGGTCAAGCCCGGGGAGTACTACATAGACGGGGAAGCTTCATCAGATGACGGTGAACTGGATATCATCTTAGCGTTTAATCCCGGCGACGGTGCTAGCGTCCTTCAACAGATTCAATCTACTTTGACCGATCTTATCCGTCACGAGACCGAACACCTTACCCAATCCGGAACCCAGCTCCAGCCCACCAAATGGATGAGGGGTGATATAGCCATGCGCAAGAGGATAAGACAGGATCCTGAGATGTTCTATAAATACTTCATGTTACCTAAAGAAGTGGATGCAAACATCCAAGGACTCTACATGAAAGCAAACTACGACAAGGTTGACTTCCAGTCCACCGTCGATCAGTATTTAGACAGCTTGGTTGATACAGGAGTAATAACGGTGGAAAGAAGGAAAGAAGTCTACGATAAGTTTAAAGTCCGAATCCCTCAGATCGGAGGCATACCAAACCTGAACTAAGGATGGGAGCATTAGCAGATTTACTACTTACTGAAGAGGAGCAGAACCCAAAACCCAAAGGCAAGCTCTACTGCGATATGGACGGAGTGCTGACGGACTTTATTAGCCGCTTTGATCATTACTTTGGTATGCATCCAAACGAGTACAAGGAAAAAAAAGGTGAAGGAGGCTTCTGGAGTGCCATCGCCCCAGTCGGGCAGATTTTCTGGGAAGGAATGGAATGGACACCTCACGGCGAAACCCTATGGGAGTATATCCGAGACTTTAATCCAACCCTGCTTACCGCTCCTTCGGAAGAGCAATCCTCCAGAGACGGTAAAGTAGAGTGGGCTAACAGAGAGCTAACTCCTATCCCTCCTATCATCTTTAGACAAGCTAAAGAAAAGCACCTTGAATGCTCCGGACCCGATGACATCTTGATCGATGACCGGGAGGATACTATCGAGAGATGGAAAGATGCCGGAGGAGTAGGAATTTATCACCCCGAGAACGGAGACCCCACCTCAATTATTATTAGATTAGAAAAACTAGGTTATGTCAAGCCATCTAAAGAAAGAATTTGATGAGAGGGCTGTAAACAGAGCCCGGAACCTCATCACTAAAAATTTTAACAACCGGACCATGGTCGGTTCAGGGTACGAGAAGGTAAAGCAAAAGCATACCGAGGGCGAAACCTGGCTAGAAGATGGTAGGACCTGGACCATTAAAAACGGTGTTAGACAGAATGTTACCAAACTTGACGGAGCTAAGAAGCTAGCTCAGACACCGCTCACCTGCCCTAAATGCAGCGGCTCTATGAACCATCACCTGGCTAAAAAAATGTATAAGATCCACGGCTTCTGCTTTGAATGTACCGTTGATATGGAGGCAGGTCTTAGACGGGCTGGGTTATACCAGGAGTATGAGAAACAGATGATGCAGGGCAATATGCAGGGCTGGGCTGAGGGTCTACAGCAGTGGATGATCGAGCAGCTAGGAGAGTCAATCTCCTTCGTTACCGAGGACGGTACGGTAGAGGACTGGGGAAACAATCCTGCCCGGCAAAAAGCCGAAATCATCAAGAACGTCAATCAATATCTTGACCACCTGAAGAAGCACCTGGAGTAACTATTTATAAAGAAACTTCAATGATTTTAACTGAGTCAAAAGTTACGACAGTACTAACAGAAGGTCTGCGACACCATCTACAGTCCGGCACCCCCTTATACGAGAATATTTTCCGTCCAGGGTCAGAGGAATACTTCAACACTATTCGTCAAGCACGCCTGCTTATGAACGAAGGTCTACTACAGAACCTATGTCTAGAGGATTTAGAGCTTTTGTTTGAAACCCAGGTAGGTGAGTATGCTGAATTTGAAGGTAAAAAAGTACCTTTAGATTTCCCAATGCTAGAAGAGATCACTTTTGTAATCCCGGATGCTGAAGCAACCTGGCCTCAAGCCTCTTCTAATCCCCAGATCTTTAAGATGGGAGAGCAGCAGTGGAAAAAGCTTTCCGATATAGCAAAGGCATCAGGAGGATTCGGGTATACCGCAAAGTACTCCGATATTGACCCTATTATGGAAGATCCGACAACAGGTGAACTAGTGACTTTTACAGATAGTGATCAAGTCCAGATGCCCGTAGTCTTGAAATACCAAGAGGCAGGAGTTGTAAAGTATGAGATTGTAGTAGGAGAAGATATCCTGCATAGCCTAATCGACTCAGGTACCAATCCTGACCCCGATATCTGGGTTGTGGACATCACAAGCGAGGCACTAGCCGAGGCTAAGTACCAGGGCAAAGAAGTAGCTTTAAACAAACCCAAAAGAGGAGGACCTAAGAAGTTCTTCGTTTACACCCGCAACCCTAAGACCGGCAAGACTATCAAAGTAAACTTCGGAGGTACTACAGGGCTGACTGCTAAGATCAACAATCCTGAAGCACGCCGTAACTTCGCCAGCCGTCACAACTGCGATCAAAAGAACGACAAAACCAAACCCGGATACTGGTCTTGCAGACTGCCAAGATACGCCAAACTCATTGGACTAAAATCTAGCTTTGGAGGCTTCTGGTGATCGTCCTTACTCCGATCTTGAGGTGGGGGTAGAGGGTGCAGACACCCGGTATGTTATCCGGAAGTTTGATACCCGGGTGATGGAGCAAGAACTTTACTGGCACCGGGACAACGAGAGCCGGGATGTAGAGGTGCTTGAGTGCGGGGAAGGATGGAAGGTTCAGCTAGACAACAAACTACCTATAGAGGTTGAACCTGGAACTAAGATATTTATACTAAGGCACGAGTGGCACCGCGTCATTAAAGGTTCTGGAGATTTAATTATAAAAATTTACAAACATGGCAAAGAAGAAGCATATTGATAACGAGATTATCAACGAACTAGTAGCTGTAGCTACCCCGGAGATAACCCCGGAAATCGAACTGACTCCTGTAATTAAAGCAGCTCCTGTAGCTGCTACTGCCCCAGCTCTTACCCCAGGAGAGTACTACCAGGGAAAAAAGATTGAGAAATACGTCTCTAACCTAGGAAAGAAGGCCGTTGCAATCATCGACGGAAAGAGAGTTAAAGTACTTAAAGCAGACGTCGTCAAAGTCAAGTAATGGCTAAGATCAAGTCTCAAGCAGTCTCAACATTCCAAGACAAGCCGAAGGTCAGCAGACCGGGGGTACATTCTAAGACCAGGACTTCAGTTCTTAAGACAAGTAAGAACTACACCAAGAAGTACCGTGGCCAAGGTAAGTAGATCTGACATTAAAGCTTTCATGCGTGAGCTACTCCTAGAGGTAATCAAGGAGAAACCCGGACTATGGGCTAACATTAGAGCACAAAAAGCCAGGGGTGAAAAACCATCCCACCCTAGCTCCAAGGCTTACAAAGATGCCGTTAAGGCTGGAGAAGAGATTCTTAAAAAAGAAAAAAAAATGAAAAAAGCTTAACTGGTATGAATAATCTTGAAACATATGGAGATCTAAAAAAGCTTATTGCCGGTATACAAAGTAGGCAAAAAGGTCAGATG
>TARA_R110000868_G_scaffold55184_2_pt1 | contig 22609 bp, 22 predicted proteins | sample TARA_R110000868 | Tara Oceans TARA_R110000868 (sample SAMEA4397489) | marine metagenome | biome: Polar Biome; feature: [SRF] surface water layer (ENVO:00010504); material: water (ENVO:00002006), including particulate matter (ENVO:01000060) such as... | depth 5 m | reverse complement strand
CTCACTCACACGATCATTAGTTTTGACACGCTCCTTTGAAGCTTCCACTGCCTCACGGTAGAACTGTTCAGCTTGCTTCTTATCCATACCGTCCATGGCAAACCTTTGACGCTCTTTCTTAGCAGCGAAAGAGTTTCTTCCGGCCCCTACACTGAAGTAATAGATGGATGCTCGCCGCTCAGTTTTTTTCCTGCACGTAGGACACTTGATAGTGTCGGGGTAATCGTAAGTATAAACGTTCGCATACTTATACCAGTAGGTTGGGTCGTTATCCCAGTCAGGACTATAGGTAACGCCTTCGGTTCCGTCAGACTCAGGAACTTTATCCTCATGAATCTTTCTACCTACTTTCTTCTCATAGTAGAAAAGTCCCGTCTCTTCGTCCCTTTCAACAAAAGTGGAACAAGGGCCACACTTCTTACAGTTATACGTTTCTAGTATTGACATTATGCTCCACACTCCCCACCAATGTTGCAGACATCGGCAGGCATCTCTGCGATAGCTTTCTCTTCCGCAATTAATTTTCTAGCCATTGCAATATTCTCTTCTGTAAGAGGGATAGGCTCTAAAGGCTCGTTACCCTTACTGCCTGATCGGTAAACCGTCATACCCTTCAAATAAGGAGCAAACTTCAATGCCATCCTAGAAGTCTCTTCGGAAGTGGCATCCGTAGGTAGGTTGATAGTCTTACTGATCGCATTATCGGTATACCGTTGAATACAAGCTTGGACAGCCATGTGCTCATGTGGAGGAATGTCGTAAGCACCAACAATATGGTAACCATCCGATCCTGACTCCAAGGACTCCTTAAACATTGGGTCTAAGACTACTTCCTGCTTCCAGGTGTTGCCTACGCGATAACGGCGGTTGTACATGGGTGCAAAGATCGGCTCAATGCCAGTAGACACCCCATGAACCATTGAAATCGTGCCAGTCGGTGCAGCGGTTAGGATAACAGCATTACGGATTCCATTCTCCTTGATAAGCATTCTAATTCTTGCAGGCAAAGTCTTTGCAAACTCTTCCGACAGGAACTTCTTGGAATCAAACTCAGGGAAGGAACCCTTCTCACGAGCAAGATACATAGAAGCTAAGTAAGCCTCATCACGAATTGTAGCGTATAGACGATCAAGGAATTCAATGCACTTATCGGTTCCATACTTCAAGCCAAGCTTAATAAGCATGTGAGCCAGTCCCATGGTGCCCAGTCCAATACGCCGGGATCGGTTACCAGCAATCTTACACTCCTCAAGAGGGTAATGGTTCACCGTAAGGATATTATCAAGGAATCTAACACCACTACGAATAGTTCGTGCTAGAAGCTTCCAATCAATACCCATGTTATCCTCAGTGACCATATTAGACAAGTTTATATGTCCAAGGCAACAATTAGCATATGAGTCAAGAGGGATCTCACCACAAGGGTTTGTAGCGTTCATCTCTAGGAAGTATGACATGTTGGTGTATCGATTAGTGAGCGAGATATTGAAAATACCAGGATCGCCCGACTTCACCGCATTCTCCCAGATTCGGTTCCACAAGTCAATAGCTAAGAACTTAACCTGCTCTACATTCTCAAACTTATCATCCCACATGTTAAGGTGATGTTGAGATGCTCTTGAGAGTGCGTCTTCCTCTGATAGAGCCACGATATTAATGATTTCGCTGGAACCGTCACTAGAGATTCGATTAGCTTGGTAAACGTGATACACCTTGTTGTTAAACTTGAATCCCCACTCCTCACCGTTCTCACAAGCTTCAATAAACTTATCAGTAATAGCTACCGAAATGTTAAAATTGGTTAACTGAGAAAGATCCAGTTTAACATGTAAAAACTCCAGAAGATCAGGATGATCCACGTTAAGTTGGGCCATAAGTGCCGTTCGTCTATTTTTTCCTGCTTTAACATGGTTTCCTATCTCGTTAATCATCTGCATTACCGACACTGATCCTGGTGCCGAGTTCTTTACATTTCCAACATCATCACCTTTAGGCCGGATCTTTGAAAAGTTGAAGCCAATACCACCACCTCCACAGGAGATGCGATACATGTCTTGAATGGTCTTACCGATAGACTCCACGCTATCCTCAGGTTCAATGGCATAGCAATTCAAAAGGTTCTGGTTATTACGCCCTGAACCATAGATGATTCTACCTCCTGGGACTAGATCGCCGGTACTTAAGGATTCATTGAAACGTTTTTCTTGACGCTCTACTTCATCTTCTTTCTCCGCAGAAGCTGCATGTTTACCCATCACCTTACAACGCTCTGAGTACTTCGTTTCTCCGGGGTATGCATACCGCTGCATGAAGATGTCCTGACCTAAACCGTCTAGTTGCTTAATTACCATTATATGCTGCTGATTCCTTTTTTCTTTCTTATTGTGATGCTTTGCGACTCACCCAAAAGTTCCTGAAGGTAGTTATTGTGGGTTATGACCATAACGACTTTTTCAGGGTATTGAGAGTTTAATGTCTTTAGTAGGTTATTTACTGCTAGGATGCCTAAATCGTCAATATTATCACAAACTTCATCGAAGAATAATAAGTTGCAGTTAGTGTGAGAGATCCTTGAACTGAGTTCTTGCAGAGAAAGCATTATAGCCAAGTTCACCTTCCTTTTCTCCCCTCCAGACAGGGAAATATACTTTGTTACAACTCCATTATTCTTGATAGTCTCCGATAGTTCGTCGTTGAACTCTATAGTGAGTAGCCCATTAGTTAGGATAGACGCATACTCATTCGACTTTAGATTAAAGTATTCTAAAATATTCCTAACAATGTAACGTATAAGTCCCTTCTCACTGAATGCCGTCTCCCAGAACTTCATTACTTCAATCAATGACTGAAGCTTTTTAGACTGAGCCTCATAATCAAAAAGCTGAGATGTAACCTTACCTAGTCTATCTATGCTTTCTTGGGAGTTTTGTATTAATTTATTTTTCTCGTTATATTTAGCCCATTGAGATGAAGAATATACGGGTGTTGTTTGCTCTTTTGCCTCCTTTAATTCTTCGATGTAGCCCTCAACACTATCTAACTTACTCCTGATGACGGCAATATCCTTATTCAGGGAATTAAGGTCTTTCTCCCCCTGCTGCTTTCTATAAGTGTTGTTACAGGCATGGCAAACTTTATCTTCTTCATACACCCCCAAGGAAGCGGCATCATACAACCTTCGATGCTTGTCTTTGTCCTTCTTGAGTTGACGTTGATACTCCCTGATTTTCCTATCCATTAAGGCTAATTCTTTTTCCCCTTCAAGGATTGACTCTAGGCTAGGAAGCTCTAAGATCTCATACTTCTCATCAGGTACCTTAGCGTTTAGTTCAGCCTCTTCATCCCTCAAGTTATCGATGAGAGTCTTTATAATTTTAAACTCTGCCGTAAACGAAGACTTCAACTGCTTTACTGCGGTCCTCTTAGAGTAAAGGTCATCAAGGCTAAAGCAGTTCTTAATAATCTTTCTCTTGTCCTCGGGAGATGAGTCCAAGAAAGTAAAATCAGAGTGTTGCCCAAATACCACGGAGGCTAGAAATGATTTGTAGTCGGTATCTAGAAGTTGCTCTATCAGGTTCTGAGTTTCTGAAGCATGATCCTTATTCTTGATTACACCATTAACTTTAAGGGTTAATGAGGTGGGCCTCTTGCTCCGTATAATCTCTATGTCTCCTACCTCATCTTTTTTAATAAAGACGCTTACAGAGCAGTCCTTGCCCTCCTGAGAGTTAACTAGAGCCTCCTCAGTACTCTTCCTGATCGTCTGACCGAACACCCCCCAAGTGATAGCTTCGAAGATTGCACTCTTGCCTGCACCGTTGCTAGACCCAGAGTCTTTGTTCTTTCCTAGAATCCTAACGATGCCTGAGTAGCTAGAGAAATCAAGATCGAGGGATTTGTAAGAGTAAAAGTTTCTAACATTAATCTTCTGTATCTTCATAAGTCTTAATTAGGTCCAATCCTTCCTGAAGGGCTTCCCTGGGGATAGAGGAGGCTTGCTCTTCAATATACTTCTCAATGACATCATTGTCAATGTCACTGATGGGAACATTAGGATCATAGTTAGAGAGCCTGTTATTTAACATCTTATCATAGACTGGTTGGAACTTTAAATCTACAAACGCTACAGAATAAGTCTTTAGTATATCAGCCTTTAAGTTTGGAGTACTGTCATCAGAGAACCTGTCAACAATCACCCTCAAAAGAGTGAAGTAGTTAGGATCTTTAATTTCCTCTTTCATCACCTCTAGGGACTCCATTGGGCAAACGTAATACCTAGGACCGATGGTTACTTTATGCGTAGTTAACGAACCCCACTTACCTTTTTTCTTTTCGAGGATCCCTACCACATGATCATAATCGCATTCACCATAATTAGTAGACCAGGGGGTGCCTAGGACCGTAACATTGTCTTCCTTCCCATACCTGTGGATATGACCTAAGATTGTAGTATTCTTAAACTCTTTAGGTTCCAAAGACGAATCATGGAATCCCGCCCCGTTAAGGCACCCGGCGAACCCAAAGTGCCCAAATACTAGGGTTTCGGAGTTAGGTGCAAGGGAGAGGCTACCCTGTATTATATCTTCTTTCTCGTAATGGGGTATGAACAACATATTTTCCTTAGTATCTAAGAATGTCTGCTGTATTAAAGTAACATTAGATCCTGGGTAGGATAAAGTCTCTAGGCAGGTTAGACCGTCATCAGATTTGTTAGCAGAATCATGATTACCCCTAAGAATATAAACATTCTCTACTAACATTCTAATCGTGAAGAACATCTTCTGGACAGCCACGATTACCTCAGGTAAGGGCTTCCTGTGATGATAAATGTCTCCTAAGAATATAAGGTGTGTAGGCTTGTGCTCTTTTATAATTCTAATAGTAGAGTCAACTTGATTTGCTAAATAACCCTCACACTTAGTATCGTAATGTGTGTCCCCAATGATCAAACATTTAGAAGTCATAGTGTTTCCTTGTCCAAACCTAGACGGGTTAAATCGTCTGAGATCAGAGTGTAAATACCCTCTGCCAATGCTCGTATCTCATACTGAGCATCCTGCTTAAGTCTCTGGTGCAGGAACCAGATTACAGACTGCAAGCTGATAGTCCAACACACCTTGGTATACATGCTCTGAGGGAGTATCATTCTAGCAATCTCCTTCGCTACACCGTTCTTAATGAGCTTGTGGTATAGCCCCATAGCTTCTCTACAGTGAGCCTCCATGAGGTGTTTAATGTTATCCTCATCAAAGTAATAAAGGTCTTCCTCAGTTAAGGGGTTCTTATATTCTCCCGAAGATTGCTTGTTCCCATGACCAGGATTAGACCTTAACTTCTTAGGTAGGTGATACTCTTCTGAGGTCTGAACGTATCGGCCCGATGTTTCGTTCCAGCTACAACCCTTATCAATGTCATAAAAGTGATCGAAGGCATCGACAGTAACCTCCTCCCCATTCACCTCATAGGATCGGAACCCGCTGCCTACTTGATATTTCATCATCTGCCTAGCCACAAAAATAGGCAAGGAAAGTTCAAAAGTGTAGTAGGAATGACGGAAGGGGCTAGTATGCTCATGCTCCCACAGGAACTTGGTTAGCTTCTGGTCCCTCGTCTCAAACACACTACTTTTATTATCATAGGACGCTCTCGCAGTATTTGCTACTTTTAAGGCGTGATCGTTAATCATGCGGTCCACAAGGGAGACAACGCTAATTCCGTCATCCAAGAAATCGATTTTATCGGTCATATTTTAGAAATAGGAAGGGTAGATACTATAAGAGATTATAGACTAGGAACCTTACTATGAACGAACGAAATAAAAAAAACAGAGACATTGTCAGACAATTGACTTCCGGCCAAACCAAGGCCGACGTTAAAGCACAAGGAAGCTTAGGGACCGCTAATCCCGATTGGATAACCCCTAACGATAAGAAGTCCCCGAGACAACAAGCCCACGATTCTCGAAGAGGCGTAAGGAAAGTTAAAGGGGCAGAACCGACGAGAGCATCTACTGACATCGTTCGTGGTTCTCGGATGAATCTTGCTGAAAAGATTTTAAACGAATTTAAACGCTCTACAACAGATGACATACAGGCCGCGAGGGATACACGAAACGGTAATCGTGCCAGAGTAAATACTAGGGCAGATCAAAGGTATGCCGCCAGAACTCAAGGCAAGAAGGATGCAAGAAGGCCCACGTATTTGCCCCGCCAGCAGGCTTCCACAGAAATCATTAAGAACGGTCGAATGGCTCTTGCTGAGATGGTTTTAGAAAGACTTGCAGAGGATGAGACGAAAGTTACAAAGGCATATGGAACTTCCAAAAGAGCCAACGCAAGAGCCGGGTTTATTAATCGAACTGCTGCTGTAAAGAAGGAAGGCCAAGCAAGGAAGAGAGGCGACAGTCCACCAGAGAAAACGACAACAAGGAATGCTAAAAGAATCGCAGCCCTGGGCCACTCGAACGGTGCTAAGTATCTCCCCGATGGGACTCCTGCTCCAAATCCGAAGGCGAGGAAGGCCCCTGAGGACCTTGCTGATCCAGATAAGAGAACAGGCCCCAGAGGTGATATAGATAATTCTGCTGGCGCAGCAGCGATTAACCGAACTCAATTAATATCAAAACTTGCAAGGGGAAGAGGTCACAAAACCCCCAAAGTAATTGGAAATCGTGCCAGAGCCGAAGCGGTTAGAGGCTCAGACAGGAAAATAGCTGATACAGAACATGCCAACAATGCCATGCTTCACAAGCTAATGACAAGCAAGACAGGGGGAGAAACCCCTAAGAAGTAATCGCTGTATACGCAACGCCATTACCAAAGCTAGTCCCCACCTCGACATCAACAGCCAAAGGAACTCTAAGGTTGATCCCAAAGTTGTTTCTCAGGTAGGGATAGTTTACTAGCTCGTTAGCCACAATACTAACCACCTCGTCAGTCTCTTCCTTAGGACACACAAGCTCAATAGAGTCGTGTACCGTCGCTACAACCTTCCCCTTAAGGGGTTTAAGCTTCTCAATTACCCCTAGCATCCCACACAGTAGGATATCACTAGCGGGTGATTGAATGGTAAAGTTAAGCCCTTGACGGAAGGCTTCTGATCTAATGTTCCTCAAAGGAGATCTGATATTAGGCAAGTGCCTAAACCTACCAAACAAAGTCTTGGCGTAACCAAATTGCTTAATGTAGCTATCGACAGTTTGCATGTAAGATCCCACTCCAGGGAATGCAGCCATCCAGTTCTGGATAATGGTCTCTGCTTGGGACTCAGGAATGTTCTGTTTAGCAGCTAGCGTATATGCCGTTCCCCCGTATACCGTAAGGAACGATACTGCCTTTGCAATCTGACGTTCTTCCTTGGTTACGTCCTTAGGATCCTTTCCAAAGGTTAGTCCTGCGGAATAACTATGCAAGTCTACCCCTGACTCGAAAGCCTTAATCATATTCTTTTCGTTAGCAACATGCGCCAACACTCGTAGCTCCATAGCCTTCATATCAACCGTAATGAAGTTATAGCCAGGAGGAGCAACAACGTAGTCTCGGATGTTAACCGATAGATTTTCTCTAGGAAGCGTGTGGAAAGACACTCCAATCTTTCCTTCCTTAGAACGACCAGGAGTAATGTTAGCACCGGAATTACTAAGTCTTCCGGTTACTGTCCCATCAATGCTATACCTCACATACATTCTACCGTTACCAGTATTCTCTAGTGCTTGTTCCGCGCCCTTAATGTAGGTTAGGTATAGCTTGGTCAGCTTCTTGAACTCTGAGTGCTTGTCGAAGAATTTGAACAACTCAGCGATCCTTTCGTCAGGTAATGACTCTAACACACTCTGTGCGATAGATAACTCTTTTTCTTTCTCTGCTCTGTGATTACGTGACATTTAAACCCCTACGGACGTATTCCTGAGTGATCATGCTCTCTACTTTCGAGAGAGTTTCCTGGTTGGTAGATGGTTGTCCTCCCTTTGTCCATTCAAAAGGATAAAGGCCAAACCCCACGCTATCATCAATATCCCATCCATCAGTATCCTTATTCCTGGTCATAGAAAACAACACCTTGCATAGAGCCTGATTCGATCTAAGATTGATGTCATCAGGGATTCTATCCGTATCTAAAAGAGCAACTTCAGCCTCTTCAATCTTAGTTTCAAGCTCAGATTTAAGGGAGGCAACTTTATCGGCATCAATAAGTAATCCGTCGAACTCGATATCTCGGAACGCGATAGTCAGAGGAGAGATAAGTTTCTCATACAACGCCTCTAGACCCTTACCTTGCAACTCCTCTAAGAGCCTACCATACACCTTAAGTGTGAAGTAGGTATCCATTGCATTACCCTCAGAACATTGGACGAAGGGTATATTTTTCCAATCAAACTTAGTTGATTTATCTACGGTTAACATTAGACCTCATTGGGGAAGTAGTAGAAGACCAGATCGCTAAGGGACTTAGGAACTTCCTCATTGAAGAAGTGCTGCATGAGCTTCGTATCGAAGATATTATACACCTCCCCCACCCCATAGCGCAAGAGGAACTTAAGGTCGAACGTCGCATTCTGTAGGATCTTCCTATTCTTCTTGTTTGCCAGTATGCCCCCTACAAACTTTAAAAGGTCTTCCTTGGTCTGAGGTCCAGCCTTAAACTCCTGGTGATCGATAGGGATTACTATTGTCTTGATCTCATCCACACCCTTACTAAAGGCAACAGTGTGAATAGTATCCTTTAGAAAATTAAGTCCCGTGGTTTCGATATCAACAGCGACAGGATCCTCCGTATCAAGGAAGTCCTTACCATACTTCTCAATATCCTCATTGCAAGTTATGATGTCGTAGGGGATACTCTTCTTTTTCTTCCTTCCGAATATCTCAGAGTCGAGAGCGTTCTCAATATCCTTAGCGAACAAGTAGGCATTCTTAGGCTCTGACACAACTTGCCATGGATGCATTACTGCCACCAGTTTAAACTTATGACCACTAGGAGTTTCAAAGTCCACCACCTTACCCCTAGACTTTGCGTCTGCAACGTTCTTACCATAGAACATGGTAGTCGCTAACTTTCCACAGGCAAAGACCAAGGAAGGCTTGTAATGATCTACAGTATCCTCAAGGTGAACTTTACAGATCTTCCTAGCTGAAGCTGATACCATATCGGGAGTTCCCACAGGACACTTAATGGCCGTTTCGAACCCTACGCTTAAGTCTCCTGCATCGAGCCTCACAAGCTCATTATTGATTGCTTGGAACTCTACCTCACGGAAAGCAACATACTCCCCGGCATGCATTTTAGGGAAGTCGGAAACAAATAAGATGTCGCACTCCTTCTCATACTCATAATCAATTACTGTGTGGGTGGGTAACGGCTTTGCTAAGATGGGACAAGAAAGACACTTAGGGTTTGGCTCTCGAAATGAAAGGTTTATCACGGGCTATAATAGATCGGTGAGTAATTATATAGACAACAGTAAGTTTGAGGAACTGATCCAAGAATTCAAGCTAGAGAACAAAGACAACGAAGAGGAACTCTTTTCAATGTTTGATCTTCTTATTGATCGGTTAATGATATCCTTCAAATTTAATGTTGATAGGGATGAAGCAAAACAAGAATGCTTTTTACTGATACTCAAAGTCCTAAAGAACTTTAATCGAGAGTCAGGTCAAGCATTCAACTACTTTACCACAGTGATCCTCAATAATCTACGCCTTATCTACACTAAGAACAAGAAGTATCAAGAAAAGATGGAAGCGTACAAAAACTTTAAGGCGGATAGATACCAACCTCAAAGTCCGTCTTCCTTAGAGTCCTAGTTCCGCTAGAATCGAACCGTTGTAGGTCACTATCCTAGGAAACAGATTCTGCTTGCCAGACTTAGTCGTGACGTTGTGCAGGACAACAAGCATCGGAAGCTGGGTGTATCCTGATAGCCACGAGTAGGGTATGTCTTCTTTACTGCTCTCCCTAGTGACTATAGACCTCATCTGCGATAAGACATTTGGGATATCGAAGATATCAACAACATTCAAATCCTTTGTGCCCCCAGAAGGTAGTCTATCCCAGATATAGTCTGAGGGAGCATCCCAAGTATTGAGAATTAAATAGTAGGATAACTCATTACCCTTAATATTGTTAATCATCACCTCTTGAAGGTGCTTAGAATTTTTGACGCTAAGGGTGGTGAAGTTATTCTTTTGCCGACTCATCTTTACTTCCGGTAACAGGTGTTTCGGAGGATTCTTTCTTAGGCTTAGTCTTAGGAGTGTCGGCTTCTTGCTTCTCAAGCTCGGCTTCTCGTTCCTTCATCATAGCCTGGATCTGCTCGGTCATCGTGTTACATCCAGCAAAGAATATCTGCTTGTAAAACATTTCGTCGGCTAGTTCTTCAGGCTTAATCATGCAAAAGTTCTTAAAGCCTTCTGCCTCTTCTTTAGAAAATTTAATTTGTATCTTCATTCTTCCTCTGGATCTTTCGATTAATTTAAACTTGGTGTTGTTAAGGTTTACGGAAACTTGGTCTTCCATGGGTGTATTATAGCCTAGAGGAAATAATAATGAAGGATGTTTTTGACGTAACCCCCTTAAAAAAGAAAAAGAAGGTAAACTCTAGAGCTAAGGGTAACAGGTTTGAGAATAAAGTAGCTAAGATGCTTAATGAAAGGTTTGAAACTGATGAGTTCTGTAGAAGTCCAGGTTCAGGAGCTTTTGCTACTACTCATAAACTACCTAAGCACTTACAACTATATGGAGACTTAATTACTCCAGAGAAGTTTAGGTTTGTTATTGAATGTAAGAAAGGATACAATAGCGAAGGAATAAGTGAATTACTAAATCCTAAGTCTAATACTTTAAGTATGATAGCCCAAGCATCCAGAGATTCTGTAAGAGCAAATAAGAAGTTTTTACTAATTGTGGGTCAGGACAGGAAGGACCCTATAGTCTTCACCAACGATAAGCCTACATTGGTGTACCAGACTACTTCTCCGTTTCTGCTTTTTGAGGGGTATGTAGAGAATGAGAGGATCTACATACTAAGACTCTCAAGTCTTCTAAACTCTCCAGTTGGGCACTTTTTCCAGTAGAGACTTAAGCTTGAATATTAGTCCTCTCATTTCCACGATCTCTTCTTGAGTTTCGTCATTCTTAGAGTAAGATTCCATTACTCCCCTACTTACTTCAACAATGTAACTGGATGAATACCCATTAGTCTTTTTCACTTTCTTCTTCGTAACGGGGTCCCATACCTCAGCCTTATTAGACCTTACGGAGCTTTTCATGGTTATAGTCATGGGAGGATTACTTGGAGGATTCTTCGTAAGCTTAACTTGACCAGAATCAGTCATATCAAGACTCCAGGCTTTATCCTTATTTTTGATTGATGCCCAAGCTTCACGCAAAGGATCATTTTGCTTAAAAATAAAGTTATCCTTATCTTTTAATCCTCGGTAGTCACAAATAAGATTATTATCGTCGGACCCCCCAGCGTGAAACATTTTATACGCTAGGAATCTTTGTGCATTTTCTTTTACATTAGGATCCCTATGATTCAAATCCTTCTGTAGTTTTCTAGTTTGAAGCCTGTCATTTAAATGAATTTGTATTCTTTCATACGCTGCTTTTGTTTCTTCAGGAGTAGAAAGAGTACCTTTGATTACTTTAGCTGCGGATTGAAGGATATTGTCCCCCTCTTTCCCCAGTATAGTTTTAAAGCCCTCCTTTTTAAATGTATCTAAAATGGCAGTCGCAATAACTTCACCATTATCAACTTTAACCTTTTTCCCTCCTACTTTAACTTCTGCATCTTTAGGGGTTGCAAATATGACCCCTCCTATTTTAAATAGTTTTTCTGAATATGCTTGCAAATCTTTAAATTGGGTTTCATCAATGCCTAAGTTATCATTAATCGTATCAATAAATTTATCGTTGGTTGGGTCAGGCCCTAAGCTATTACCCTTCTTATCTACAAGGTTGGCAAGGAGATCTCTAAACGTGCTATACCTGCCTCCACCAAATTTAGCCGGATGATCAGAGGCTAAACTAAGGTAATTCTTTAAGCTTACTTTGAGCGTAAACACTTTTTGATTCTCTTTAAATACGCCGTCTTTAAGCAATGCTTTCTTAATATCCTTATCTTTCGAATAAAAGAAGTCTTCAAACTTACCAGCTACGGGACTTACTCCTATAAGTCCAGACCTAGCAGCAGCAGCTTCAGCCTCCTCCTTCGTATTATAAAACTCAAGTATGTCCTGCCTTTTGCCTTTACCAACCTGATCCCCTACGGGCAAGGATAGCTTAGGGTTCCTTCGTGATGTACTTTGAGTTGACATGCTAGCAAGTAGAATCCTGCCCTCTTCACCGTCCTGTAAAACTGCTGCTAAGTTTAAAAGCTCTTGTTTATCTTCTGGATCCATTGCGGTGAGTTCTGCTTTGTTAAGCCAAACTTTCTCTACTTCTTCCTGTAGTTTAGAAAACTCATCTATTAGACCCGCAGTTTTTTTCTTTACAAGAGCATCTACTGCTCCACCTTTTAACCTTCCAATTGCTAAACTTTTAATTAACTCAAATATTTCAAACCCTACCCCTCTAATATTATTAGAGCTTCCTGCGCCACCCGTAACTGGCGCGGTCACTCTAGTCGAAGCGACTTCAGAACCACAGATATCTGCTGCTTGTGAGAGAAGGTCATTCAAAAAAGATCCTGTTGCTTTAGATGTAGGAAAAGCTAAAGCAGCGGATTTATCAGGATCCCCTTTAGGGGCGACTACAATGTCAGCATTTTGTGACTTGGAAAAATTTCTAACTGTCTCATTATTTTCGTCACATTCTCCCTTAGCAATTATGTCCACTAAGTCTCTAAATGTGTCACTAATACGAGACAGTTGGTCATCACCTAAGGCGTATTCTACAGTTTCATAAGTATCGTCCACCAAGGATAAAGAGAACTTAGGAGATGTTAATTGTTTATGGAGGGATTGATGTCTTGCACCTAAGAAATAAGTCCTAAACTCGTTCACATTATCAGAATATTTCGAATGCTTAAGATGATCAGGTAATTTATCCCAAACATTTTGAATCTGTAAGCCGATATGATCAAAGTCTATTTTTACCTTAGCTTTGGTATCTTCCTTAGAGATGGTCCCGTCAAGCATTGCTGCCCTGAGTTCTTCTTCAGTCGGGGGTAGAACTTCTTGCGTAGTGTCAGTGCCTTGTGTATCACTAGTAGTTGCTCCTTCCGGCCCTACAAGAGTTGTTAGAAGGGCTTTAAATTTCTGGTCATTGCCGGTAGATGTGAGCGTTTTGGCTTGTTGGTTCCATATACCCATACCGTTTCCGACCATGAGTTTACCGCTATTTGAATAGTATCTTGCCTCTTTACCTACAATCGGAGCACTCATCATGCTGCCATTTTGTTGCCATTGAGCTAAGTCTAAAACTTCTATAGCTTTAGGTATTCTAGGGTCTGCACCTTCCTGCTCCAATAGCTTAAGATGGCGACCGTGGTGCTCACTATATGCCTCTAAAAATACCTTGAAGTAATCCATACTCTTATTATAGGCTTGTAGCCCTTACCTTTTATTTAGGTTAAGGGCTACACATCTAGGCTACTTAGGGCTTGGGTTTAGGGGTGTCATTAAGATCTCTTGTATCCAAGGAAGTCGTAACGGAAAGTCACTTCTACCGTAGAGAAATCATTCGTTGAGTAGTTTTTCTCTGAAAAGCTAATTCCTTTAGGGTATACACCATATAGTTCAATAGTTGCAAATGGTTCGTTCGAATTATCAAGTTCCATTATGCGGAGAAGGTCAGCTTTAAGACCAGCACCCCCAGGGTTTGCTGGGGGGGACAAAGACGCTACTTCACCTGTGACAGGATCGTAGGTTCGTGTGAACCATGTCCAAAGATCGGGAGTAGTTCGTGTAAGTAATTGATTATCAAAAGTTATAGTTACCGTTTCAGGAGTAAACTTTCCTGGGTAGAACATCTTGTCGTTGACTCGATCTACTATGATTTCGTCCGTTGCCGCTGCAATCGGAGAAACCTGTTTTGCAGCAGTCGTAAGGGAGTCCGTTGCTATACCAGGAATCCCTTCAAATCTGCATTCAAACTGATACGTTCTTACAGAATCTAACTGAGTAGATACCTGCGGCAATCCGCCGTTCTGAGGATCAAATGTTCTAGTAGGTGTGTAAAGTGATGCCATAATTATTATCCGTTAATTGTTGCTGATTGACTCGTAAGGTTTACTTCAAAGACAATCGTCTCAGCAGCCTTCGTAGGTTTGATTGTTACGGAACACCATAACTCATTTCTATCCACCCTCAGGGGAGTGTTCGTTGAAGAGTCACACTGGACTGAGCCAGCAACAATTGCTCTTCTTGCCTTAAGGTCACTTAAGAAAGGTCTAATTGCCGCTTCAACTTTTTCCCATGAGAACACATCATTAGGTTCGAATTGGAATGGTTTGCCTAACTGAAGCAGTGTTTTCCTAACAAAGATCATCAACCTTCTGACGTTTACTCTATCAAGAGCAGTCGGAAGTCTTTGAGTGGTCTTCTGACCGAAAATGGTAATACCCGTTTGAGGTTCTTTAGTGATTGGGTTTACAGCGTTAGAGTATAAGGTGTTTCTATCCCCTTGGTTGAGAGTAACCTCGGTATCCGAAGGCTTGGTCAAGCGACCTCTTCTGAAGCCAGCAGGCGCGAACCAAGGCTCTGAAATGCTATCCGTGAAGACACACTGTCTGGCAGCGAAGATCGCAGGGTCATACCACTCTTCAGCACCAGCGAAGGCGTTGAATACTTGGACCCAAGGCCAGTAAGCAGCAGCGTAAGAAGAGTTTAGGGCAGCGGTTCTAGTACCTTTACCATTTAGCCAGTCCACAGCATCTTGGGTATTACCCACAGCATATGGAGGGGCGACAAGTGCTAAGAAGTTCTTTGAAGATTCTCCAAGAGTGATCAAGGCATTTTGAACATCTTGATCACTGACCCCAGGGATAGCGGCAATCGATATGTTTAAAGAATCGTCATCAAGGGCATATATTCCGGTCTTGGTTGCAGGAGTACCTATCAGTGCCGTTCTATCTCCTGACCCATCCTCTGTAGCACCGTAGCCACTGTTTCCTCCTGCTAGGCTGTAGGTTCCAGCAACAGGCTTCACAAATCTAGGAGTAGCTGTGTCTGCTACAGCTTCTCCATTGAAGCTAGTAGCCACGGATAGTTTTTCTCCAAACTGCTCAGGGATTCCCATGTAAGCCGCCCCTCCTGACACTACATCAGTGTAGATGTATGCCGACTTGTTATTCAATTCATCATTAACTAACAAGAACTCCACCGAGTTTGCAGCAGATGGAGAAAGAACAACTTGGAATTGCTCGACTTGAGCACCTTCACTGTTTACTGATAGTGAGTCCTCTACTGATAAGTTATTAATTTCAACAGAAACACCTTGAGTGCTTCCATCTCTAAGTCCGCTAAGGTTATATCCAGTGCCAGGGTAAGAAGCTTCTGCTAGCAAAGTAATACCATCCGATTGGAAACCTGTTGCTTGTACCCCGGCACCACTGGTAGTCGATCCGTTACCCGAAGCGTCTATAGTCTGAACAAAAGAAAGCATTTCATTAGTATACCCGACAGCACTCACAAGAAGAGCAGCACCCGAACCAGCATACTTTGATGCTAAGAATTGGTTGCCAGCATCATCCACATAAGCGAAAATAGGTTGGTCTCCAACGATAGCAGGATTAAAAGAATTGTAAAGAATTGATTTCTTTGTTGGGTAAACTGTAGACGAAGCTGGTATACCAATCGTTCCGCTTATTTTGAAGTTTCCACTATTGTCAGATACGCTGTAATAGATGGAGGATGGTTCTGAAATGTCCCATGCTGCACCCGAAAGTTGAACCGAGGGACATGCTCCAAGGGGTATACTCCCAGAAGCATTTGCCGCGCTTGTAGAAGCCGCTCTGACGTAGTAAAGTTGGTTGGTAGCTTCAAGAATTTCTAGAGCACCTTCAAGACCTTGACCCGGCATTGCAGTGGCTGGCTTACCGAACAACCTTAAGAGGTTTTGCTGACTAGTAACTAGAGTAGGCTTGTCTACCGGACCTTTGTCTGCGAAACCAACAATACCTACAACGCTGGAGTTAACATTGGGGGTGTATACTGAAACGTCATTTTCAATGACTACAACGGAAGGACTAGTGGGTAATGCCATGGTTATATGCTCTTATTTATTTCGCTTTTTGTTTCTTACCGGGGGTTCAGGATTATAAAATACACTGGGAGATTTATCTTCCACATACCTTATCGTAGCCATTCTCCTTCTAACTAAATTTTCAGCGATTGAACTACTCCAACTATCAGGGGTCTCGATTGAAGACTTAGGAGCTAAAAATATATCTTTATTTCCCTCTGGAGTAGTAAAGGAAATATAAAATCCTTGCAAACTTGTGTTTTTTACGATTCTCATATAAATAGCTCCTACCTTATTTACGTCTAATCCTTGATAATTTTTGTTAAATTGTCAGTGAACGATTCTCTGACTTCAAGTATATTCTTTGTGTCCTTAGGAATAACAATCTCATGGTGGAAGGATACAATTTCCCCCGTGTTAGTTACTGTGAACTTTGGGCTTGGTATATAGGTTTCTAAAGTTACCGTGATGGATTTCTGTAGGATCCTATCCTCTGTATCTTGTGCTTGCACTGACCCTAAGTCTTGCTCCGACTCAATAAAGCATTTGTTAAAGTCTGAGTAGATTGTCCTAATATTCAATTCAGGATTAAACTTCCCAAAGATGCTGGATCGTAGCATATCCAAATCAGCTTTATACTTACTCCAAATGTTAATATCATAGGATAGGTTAATAGGTCTGGGGGGTAGGCTTAATACTCTAGTGGCCCTTAGCTTGTCAGGATCCCAAGAAGTTTCATGTATTAATATAGGCTTGTATCGCAGTCGATCATCGTCGTTAGAAGACCCAGTCTCCACAACGGAAATTAAAGGTAGAATTAAAGTGTTATCAGCCTTTACCTTGCCAGCGATCCTTTCAGGGTTACCGTGTACACACTTTACTTTTACTTTGTTATTATTACCATCAAAGTAATGTAACCCCCCTAGCAGATATATTAACTGCCGCAGGCTCTCTTTGTATACATTAGCTACAACAGGTCTAATCTTGCTAGTAGTGAGGTCGTGTATTTGAGTTTTAAGGCGAAAAGTACTCACTAAACTTTACCACCGATATCGTTAGTCCTATCGAAGTAGCTCTCGTTATGGATTTCCTTAGTGTCTCTAAGAACCTTAGCGTGAACTAATAGATGGTAAACTCCATACGATTCAAAGCTATCTTCTTGGACCTCAAAAACTTCAAACTTAATGTCTTGGAACTCAGGCTCTAAGACATCTCCAATCTCTATGGCCCTACCCAGAGCTTTCTCCGTGTAGGATTTGTTGAATATAAACACTTGATCTATTTGAATCTCTACACCAAACTGAGATAGATTCTCTTCTATAGGTCTAGGATCGTAGTGTGCCCATAATTTAACAGCTTCTCCCGTTATAGTCTTTTGGCGAGACTCCATGTAGACCTCGTCAATATCCTCCGAGGGGATATACTTGTAGACTGAAATCCTTGATCCTGCAAGTTTGATGTTCTCAGCATCAATCATGTTAAAAAGATTTTTATCCTTTACCTTTCGATACAGAGAAAGTCGTGAATCTCTTTCCTCGGGGAAGTTAGTAGGGGGAGTAGTTACTTTGTACCTCATAGCTCAAGGGGGTTAGAAAATGTCGAATAATGGAGGCTGCTCCAGTTCCGTCGTAAGCTCCTCGATTAATAGTTGCTTATCCTCCCGTGATTCGGATAATAAGGCATCACCGTCCAACCTAGAGCCTCCTGAGGGGCCTGGGAGGGTTTGGTACTTACCTCTAATCCTACCTAGGATCTCCTTAGCAACAGCTAAAGAATATCTCTGAATCCAGTTCTTGTAAGTAGGGTGAACAGTCTCAGCATCTAAAGCTCTAAACTCTAGTAATACTCCCTCTTCATTACTCTCAGGAACAGGCCAGATATGCAAGTATTTATTATTTATTAGCTGCCAAGAAGATGCTTTACCTAAGACATTTTTTACCTGCTTAAGGTATTGCTGCATTAACAAATACTGGCTTACATTGTAGTTGTTAAACATCCCTGAATTAGTGAAGAACATGATAGAGAAATCATACTCTAAGGATCCTGGGCTGGCACCAAACTTAAAGAAGTCTCTCTGATACCAGACATCGTTTAGGTTATTAGCTACTTCCGCAGGAAGCTCATACACATTAATCCCAGCAGACGTTTGAAAGCTAGCATATTGAGTCATCCAGTCAGGAGAGTGATACTCTAGCTTTGATATGGCTTCTTCGATACAGGTCTCTACTTGGAAGTCCTCTAGCTCTACATCTACTACAGGGTAACCAAGTCGCCCAAAGACAAAGTCCTTAACCGTGCGCTCAAAAGGTTTCCACTCACCTGTACTAGTAGCATCCCTATTATTTAAGGATTTAGTTTTAGGTTCAGGATCAATTTGATCACTTAACTTATTACCTCCATACTTTCCGTATGAGGACCCATAGCTAGCTAAGGTGGGTATTCCTATTTTATCTGCCATACAATTATTTACCCTTCCTATAAAAAAAGGGTTCAGATATAATCTGAACCCTTTCTTATCTTTTAACTAAGAGTTAACTCTTAGGTCAACCCATTAACGGAGTATTCACCGGAGAATGGAGTACCCTGGTTACCAGTGTTACGGTAGAGTTCCGGCGTGATGAAGTCAGCACCAGTTCCGATCAGTCGGATAACTCGGTAGAATCTCGAAGCAGGCTGAGTTGCAACCTTACCATAGCGAGTCAGGATACCCTTTCTCGGTTGGAAGGTCTCAGGATCCACGACCGTATCCAGCGGCTGAAGCGGGATGTAAGGGCAGTAGAAGAAGCCAGCGTCCATCGGGCTTGAACCCTTGTAGCCAACAATGATTTCATCGTCAGGGAACATCGGGTCAACAACCAGATCATACTTGCCAGCAAACTTACCCTTGTAAGTGATTTGGCTTCCGGTCGTGTTCGTAGGACCGTCTTCTCTAGCAAGACCGCCCTCAAGCTTCGAAGCCGACTCAAGCATCGTAGCAATCACAGGCGAAGTAATCAAGACGTTACCCGGACCACGAAGAGTAGTCTTGTAAATATCTTGGCTTGCGTGGTTGATCAGAGCAAGGACGTTCGAGTAGACTTGACCCAAGTGCTGTGGAGCAAAAGTAGTCGTAGAATCCGTGAACCGCTTCAGGTCCATCACGAAGATGTTGGAGTATCTACGGTTGATACCCCGAGCAGGCGTGAGGCCATCCTCTTCCGCGACCGACCCCGTGCCGGTGGAGAAGTCATACTCGTAAGCACCAGCAACAAAAGTGCCGCCGTTACCCGGCAGAACCGCATTAGCAGCAGTACCACCGTTGCCAGTGAAGTTATCCGCACCACCCTGGTAAAGACTTTCGATATCCCAACCGCCGCCATTCGCAGCAGGACCGTAAGCGATCATGCGAATGTCTTCGATCAGTTCACGGTCAATCTCAAGGTTCATTTCCTTCGAGAGAAGATCCGTCAGTTCAGCTTCCATGTCAAGGTTATGGTATGCCTTGAGGTCTTGAGCAGCTTCGAGCGTCCAAACGGCTCTCATCTTACGCTCACGAGCTTGAACAGTCTGCTTCTGAATGTGCATGTTAACCTCAGGAATGAGGTTACCACGAAGTCGCTCACCAGCCGAAACGGCGTAGCCGAGAATCGAGGTGCCACTTGGGTATGAAGCAAGCTGACCACCCATCGTAGTCGAAGGCGAACCGTTCGTAGCGTTCAAGACGTTGGAAAGGTCAAAGCTAGAAGCCGTAGGTGCAGCAAAGTCACCAGCCTGAAGGCCACTTGCAGGAGCACCTTGCGGCACACCTACTGGGTTCTCGCCAACCATCCAGTTTGATGCAAGAGCTTCGGCCGCTTGTGCAGCAGTACCAGTGAAGGAACCAATAGGCTTCGCCACCAAGTTACGCGGAGTGATGTTGAACTTGGAGTACATCGTTTGTTCAACGCCATCATGCGCTCTGGAGTTACCCATGTAGAAGATCTGCGACACAGGGCCATCCATGGCTTGCGTGGCACCTATCTTGTTGAACATAAGTTCCGGGTACATTCGACGAATCATCGGGAATGCAAACTTTTGGAAGGTGCCGATCTTACCAGTGGTAGTCGCGTTTTGGCTTAATGCCTCTTCGTTAAGAGTACTACTCTTAAAAGCTTTTGCTTGGTTTTCAAACAACCGAGCAGTTTGATAAGCGATGTGTTCATCCGCGATACCATCAAGGAGTGGTTCCCAACGCTTAAGTAATTCGTTTCTGTCTATAGAAGTCATACTATTATCCTCTCAAATTATTATTGAGTTTGTCTATCACGCCTTGATTTATCCATTCATTGTGGACAGCGTGGTTCTCTACTAACTTTTCACTAGCTTCCTTCACTTTGAAGTTATCTTCACTAATGACGAGTGCCTTATCAGAAAGTCGCCTTTCTGCGTTAGAGTTTTCCTTAAGTTTGCGAGCAGCTTTCTCGACAGTACCTAAGGATTCTTCTAACTTAATGTTTTTGTCCGAAGAGAGCTTAACCGATCTCTTAAGATTAATGTTTTCTTTGAGTAGCTTATCTAATTGGCGAAGGAGAGCATCGTTCTTCTCTTCTTGCGCTTCACCAATAGAAGCTAGGGCATCAAGACCATTGAGTTCGTCTTGAGCGTTAAGCTCAACAGCAAACATAGATCGGACACTCTCAAACATCTGAGCGTTTCTAAATGTCTCGTTTTCCAACTCAAGCTCTTTAAGGGCTTGCTCCTTTAACTTTTCGACGTTGCCGCGAATGAAAGAGGTCACCTTGTTGGATAGGTCTTGAACCTCTTCTTGAACTTTTTGTTTTATAGTTACCGAAATGAGACCGGCTACCTTTTCAAGGGTAGACTCATCTAAACCCTCAGGCAAATAACTGGCAACATCTTTGATAACTTCTGACGTATTTGACATAAATAGAACCTCTATGTAGTTATGTAGTAAGTTGTAACAATTTTACTTATAATTATTTATTTAGATTGGTCCCGGCCCGAACCACCACCGGCAATACGAAGTTTTTCATTATCAGCTATGGCTTTTTGAAGTTTTTCCCTGCGTTTTATATCTTGTTGAGCGGGAGTAAGCCGGACTTGCAGCGCAGACTGATCTTCTGGCTTACCCTCATTATCTCTAACATGTTGTCTACTATAAGCTGCTTCGCAAACACTTTTAAGACGATCCACTATAAAGTTTCTTAGGTTGGTAGAGCTATCGTCCCTTTTAGGTTTCCCTCTACGCTTAGCCTTCGCTTCACGCTCCTTCTTAGCCTTCGCTTCACGATCAAAATTGCGTTGGCCCGCAGCTTCTGTTTCGTCTTCCTTAGTCCACTGGGGGGCGGTGCTAAAATCCCCCGGTCTCTCTTCACTGTAAGTTTGTTTTAATTTCTTTCTTTCTACCTCAGGCGTGCCTGCTTCACGCAATGCTTCTTTAATCTTACTCTCAAGCATTGTTATAAGAACTCTATCCTTCTTATGCTTGGAAACAATAGCTTGAGCACGCTCGCTATTCTCTCGCATGGACTCACACATCGAAGGGAACGCACCCTTGGTTGAAGGATCAGACACAAGGTCAAAAGTAATAAGCTTAAAGTCCTCATTAACAATCTTACCCGTAGTCCCTTCAGACACGCTTCCTAACCCTCGACTCGAAATACCAATCTTTACATTATCCTGAAGAAGTGCTTCGACGATCTTTCCGTTAGGAGTCGATAGAATTTCAGCCTCACCCATAACTTGTCCACCCTTCTCAACCCAGAGTTTAGTGATCAAGTGAGATGCTTGGGATAGATGAATAGCGTCATTGGCAGGATGATCTAAAGCACCAACTAACGATCGATCCCCAATCTTCTCTTGGATTGCCTTCACTTGGCTCTCCAGGATCTTTCGAGGGTATACTCGACCATTGTTGTTCTGCTCGTCGCATTTTTGAAAAACACCACGAACTCTTAAACGCTTGTTAGCAGCGGTTCCTTCATTGATAACCTGGAGCTTGTCCAGAACGGTGTATTCTACTAATAACATAATTAATCTTTTTGCTTGCGAGACCAGTACTTCTTGCTTTTGAATTTTTCACTATTTTGCTTGCCATGGCGAACCATGGTCCTTACAGCATACTTCTTCACATCAGAAAACTTTGAAGGGATAGATCCAGAAGAGAAACCCTTTGCTGTTCTACCTCCAACTTCCTGCTCTTTATCCTTACCCCACTTTTGCTTGGTGATAACGTAAAGTCTATCAGACCCATCGGTTGAGAAAATTTGACCTAAGTATCCTTTCTTCAGTGCGTCAGTTATAGAATTGTAAACTTTAACCCTAGACTTTGAGGCATTACTATGGGACTTTTTAGAGGAAGACATCATCTTTCCTCTGCCTTTAGCAGAACCTTTAGCCTTAGTGGCTTTTGTTTCATTTATGAGTCTTAGTAGATCCATTCTTT
>TARA_R110000868_G_scaffold325832_1_pt1 | contig 22638 bp, 6 predicted proteins | sample TARA_R110000868 | Tara Oceans TARA_R110000868 (sample SAMEA4397489) | marine metagenome | biome: Polar Biome; feature: [SRF] surface water layer (ENVO:00010504); material: water (ENVO:00002006), including particulate matter (ENVO:01000060) such as... | depth 5 m | reverse complement strand
TGTCTGCTTTCAGGTCACGCCCTATGAGAGCTATGTCCGGCTGGCAGAAAAGCTCAACAAACTGGCTCCGGGACCAAGCCCCAAGAAGACGATCTTCCTGAGCACTGGCGCCGAAGCGGTCGAGAACGCCGTCAAGATCGCCCGTGCCGCGACCGGCCGGCCGGCGCTGATCGCCTTTTCCGGCGGTTTCCACGGCCGCACGATGATGGGCATGGCGCTGACCGGCAAGGTCGCGCCCTACAAGCTCGGCTTCGGGCCTTTCCCCGGGGAAGTGTTTCACGCTCCGTTTCCGGCGCCCTATATCGGCATTGAGGAAGCGGATTCGCTCAAGGCACTGCACCAGCTCTTCAAATCCGATGTCGACCCGGCCCGCGTCGCCGCCATCATCATCGAGCCGGTCCAGGGCGAGGGCGGTTTCTATGCCGCATCCCCGGCCTTCATGCAGGCCCTGCGCGCGATCTGCGACCAGCATGGCATCCTGATGATTGTCGACGAGATCCAGACCGGCTTCGCCCGCACCGGCCGCATGTTCGCGACCGAATATGCCGGGATCGAGCCCGATCTGATGACCATCGCCAAGGCCATGGCCGGCGGTTTCCCGATCTCCGGCGTGATCGGCAAGGCCGAGATCATGGACGCGCCCGCCCCGGGCGGTCTCGGCGGTACTTATGGTGGCTCGCCGCTGGGCTGCGCTGCCGGCCTCGCCGTGCTCGACGTCATCGCCGAGGAAGGCCTGTGCGAACGCGCCATCGAGATCGGCGACCGGATCGTGCGCCGCTGCGAAGCCATGCGTCAGTCCGATCCCGGCATTGGCGATATCCGTACGCTCGGCGCCATGACGGCGATCGAACTGGTCGAGGATGGCGACGCAGCAAAGCCCGATCCTGGCCGCACCGCGCGCATTGTCGCCGAAGCCCGCGCGCGTGGCTTATTGCTCTTGTCCTGCGGTGTCCGCGGCAATGTGATCCGCTTCCTCTCCCCGCTGACGATCGGTTTCGACACGCTCGATGAAGGCCTCGATGCGCTGGAAGCGGCAGTGAAGGCGTCCCGGCAGGCGTAGTCATCGGCTCTGCAGACCCGCCGCCCTGCCGATCCGGATCAGCGGGAGACCGTCAGGCTCCTGTCTGCACTACAAAAAGGCGATCAGATCGCCGACAGGCCCCCCGGTTCGATCCGGTGGGCTTTTTTGTGGCTGTGCGGGGGCGGCGGCAGTTCTGCCCTGGCCGGATTGGCGCCAATCGCCGGATTTCAGGTGTTGGCGGACGCACCGCCCGCGTCGACTTTCCTTGAAGAGGTTTGGGGTATTCCGTCAGGGTAACAACCTGTAAATGGTGTAATTTTATAGTTTTACGCTAGACCTGCATGACCCAAGTCATGCAGGGTCTAAATATAAGCAAGCACTTCCCCCGTCGTTTGGCTGTGGATTCTGGGTGCACACATACGCACTGTTTGTGATTTGCTCCGGGGGGACGCAGAATGACGAAATTTCTTGCTGATAAGACTACGGGTTCATCAGCTTTCCCGTCTCCCTCCAATTCGAGTTCTGTCGCACGCGGCCGTAAGGACGCGCTGCTCTCGCATACGATGCTGAACCGGTTGAGTTCGCTGGCGACCGTTCTGGCTGTGTCCGGCGCCCTGCTGGTGGCCGGTGCCGGGCAGGCGGCAGCGCAGAGCCAGGTTGGCGATTCGGTGTTCGTCCGCGGGATCGGCTTTCTCACCATCACCGAAGTCCTGCCCGATGGTGGATTTCTGGCCGGCAATCCGCTGAACCTGTTTGATTCCAGCGAATACATCATTCTGGGGACCACGGACGCCGGTGTTGTCGCCGTCGGTGACATGATTACAGACCCGACGACGGGTGTGATCGCTGAGGTCACTGCTGTCGTGCTCAACGGGTATGGCGAGCTGGAAAGCGTCACTTTCGATAATGGCAGCCTGGTCAATCTCGCCAGCGAGCTGGATGCCCGCGGCTCCGGGCTCGCCTATGATCTGAATGATCCAGCGCCAGGCCCCGGCGATATCAATTCTGTTGCGGTTCATCGCTTCGGCCCATCGGGCGGCAATGGGCGCGACGGCTATCCCTTCCATGAAGCGAATAATGGCGCCGGTGGTCAACCCGGCCTGGACAATACGTGGGAAGTGCCAGACACGCACGGCGATATCGTCACCCATACCGACCGTCTCGCCGGAATTATCGCCACCAGTCTGGGCGGCAATGGCGGCAATGGCGGCGATGGTTATGCCGGAGCCAGCGCGGCGGCCGGCGGTGCCGGGGGCGCGGGTGGTACGGTTGTTCTCACTTCGCGGGTGGGGAATATCACCACCTACGGCATTCAGGCCCATGGTGTCGTGGCGCAGAGCCGCAGCGGAATTGGCGGCGCCGGCGGCGACGTGATTTTGAGCCTGGGGTCGGGGGGAACCGGCGGCGTCGGCAATAGCGGCGGCTCGGCAACGGTCAATAATTACAGCACGATCATCACTCATGGTGAGGGCTCGATCGGCGTGTTCGCCCAGAGTCTCGGCGGCGGCGGCGGCGTGGCCGGCAGCAGCTATGGCCTGTTCGGGGCCGCCGGCGACGGCGATGTCGGCGGCGATGGCGGCGCGGCGGAGGCGATCAATTTCGGCTCGGTGACGACCTATGGCGCCCATGCCTATGGTGTCAGCGCCCAGAGTGTTGGCGGTATTGGCGGCAATGCCGGTTCGGCGGGCGGTCTGTGGACTTTCTCATCGGCCGGCGCGCCGGGCGGTGCGGGCGGCAGCGCTATTGTGCGCTCGCAAACCGGATCAAGCGTCATCACCTTCGGCGAGGCTGCCTACGGCCTGTTTGCGCAATCGGTCGGCGGTGGTGGCGGCAATGGCGGTTCGAGTACCGGCCTGGTCGCGCTCGGCTCGACGGGCGCTGCGGGCGGTATTGGCGGTTCAGCCAGCGTCTTCATGCAGGCCGATTCTTCGGTCGCCACGACCGGCGTCGATGCGCACGCGATCTTCGCGCAATCGATTGGCGGCGGCGGCGGCAATGCCGGCTGGTCGGGCGGCCTGCTGTCACTGGGCGGCACCGGCGGAGCCGGCAATACGGGCGGTGATGTAACGGTTGATGCTGCCGGCCTTGTGGTGACCACCAATACAGATGCCCGGGGCATATTTGCCCAATCAGTTGGCGGCGGCGGCGGCAGTGCCCGCGCTACCGGCGGTGTGTTTGCCTTCGGTGGCAGCGGCGATGGCGGCGGTAATGGCGGCCTGGTCTCGGTCACGACACGTGGCACCGCCACCATTTTCACCGTTGAACGTGGCAGTGATGCCATTTTCGCGCAATCGGTTGGCGGCGGCGGCGGCTCCGGCTCATCGGCTGGCGGTATCAAGTCGCTGGGCGGCGGCGGCGGCGCCGGCGGCTTTGGAAATACGGTCACCGTGGATCATGGCGGTGTCATCGTCACCCAAGGTGATTTCGCGCGCGGGATCTTCGCCCAGTCCATCGGTGGTGGCGGCGGTTCGGGGGGGGATTCCTACGGCCTCATCACGCTGGGCGGCGATGGTGGCGGCGTCGACCCATCCACAAATTCCGACGAAGATTCGGCCAGCGCCGGTGGCAATGTCACCGTGACCAATCGCGGCACCGTCCTGACGGCCGGCAATATGTCCAGCGCGATCCAGGCCCAGTCCATCGGCGGCGGCGGCGGTGATGGCGGAACCACGGGCGGTGCGGCCCTTTCGATTGGAGGTATTGGCGGCGGCGGCGGCGCTTCCGGGACGGTCATCGTCAATCATTACGGCTTTATCTCCACCGGTCTGGTCGATGACGTGACGGAGCTGGTCCTGTCCGGCGATGATTCTCACGGTATTTTTGCGCAATCGGTTGGTGGCGGCGGCGGTAATGGCGGGTCCAGTCGCTCCCTGAGCCTGTTTTCCGGTGTCACACTGGGCGGCGCCGGCGGCGATGGCGGCGATGGAGGCCTGGTTCAGGTCAATCTGCTCGAAGTGACGGCCGGCTCTGGCCTGGCAGCGGCACCGCTCACGGCTTTTATCGGCACTGTCGGCGATCGCGCCCGGGGCATTTTCGCCCAATCGGTTGGCGGCGGCGGCGGCAATGGCGGATTTACCGCCCAGGCGACGATCGGCTCAATGGTCGGTCAGGGCGTCTCCATTGGCGGTAGCGGCGGCTCCGGTGGTCTCGGTGGTCTGGTCGAGCTCAACGGGCAGGCCAATATTCTGACGCTGGGCGATTTCTCTGAAGGCATTCTGGCCCAGTCGGTCGGCGGTGGCGGCGGCACGGGCGGTTTCGCCACGACCATCACCTATACCGGTGCCGGCGTGGCCGGTGGCTCCTTCGCACTTGCCGTCGGCGGGTCTGGCGGTTTGGGCGGGAATGGCGGCCAGGTCACGCTTGATGCGGGCGGTTCGATCTATACCGGCGGTCAGTTCTCGACTGGTCTGCTGGCGCAATCGGTCGGGGGCGGCGGCGGCAATGGCGGATTTTCGACCTCGTTCTCGATCACGGCGGCCGGTGTTGGTGCCGCGTCTGTTGGCACGGGTGTCGGTGGTTCCGGCGGCGATGGCGGCGATGGCGGTGACGCTGATGCGAATTATGGCGGCGCGATCACGACGATCAGCGACGATTCCCGCGGTGCCGTGATCCAGTCGATCGGCGGCGGCGGTGGCAATGGCGGCTTCAATATTTCCGGCTCCATCGCGGCGGCGGGCTCGATCGGCGGCGCGACCTCCGTCGGCGTTGGCGGCAGTGGCGGCGGTGGCGGCCAGGGTGGTGCGGTCAGCGGCACTGTCGACGGATCGGTCGAAACCCGGGGTGACCGTTCGATCGGCGTCGTCATCCAGTCGGTTGGCGGCGGTGGCGGCACCGGCGGCTATAATATTTCCGGCAGTGTCGCAGCAAGCGGATCGCTGGCGGGCGCAGTCTCGGTCGGCGTAGGCGGCGCGGGCGAAACCGGCGGCAATGGCGGCGAAGTCGACGCGACTGGCGGCGATATCCTGACCCATGGCAACCAGGCCGGAGGCTTTCTGGCCCAGAGCGTGGGCGGTGGCGGCGGCGCTGGCGGCATGAATGTTTCGGGGGCTGTGACGGCCTCGGGCAATGCGGCGGCCGGTGTGGCCGTTGGTGTGGGCGGTTCCGGTGCGGGCGGCGGCACAGGCGGCAATGTCTACGCCCAGGTGACCGGTGATGTCTGGACCCTCGGCGCCGATTCCGACGCGATCATCGCCCAGAGTGTCGGCGGCGGCGGCGGCAATGGCGGTATCAATATCAGCTCCACCCTCTCCGTCAGCCTCGGCGGCGCGGGAGCCAGCAGTATCGGTGTCGGCGGCAGTGCCGGCACGGGGAGCAATGCCGGCGCGGTTGAGCTCGGCGTTGACGGTTTCACCGTCACCTCCCAGCGCGGCAGCGATGGCATTATCGCCCAGAGTATCGGCGGCGGCGGCGGCAGTGGCGGCCTGAACACGTCGGATTCGGTGAGTTTGTCCGCCGATGCGGGCGGTACGATCGGCGTTGGTACCGGTGGCTCCGGCGGCGGCGGCGGCGATGGCGGACAGGCGACGCTGCGGCTCAATGAATTCATTGCCGATGGTGACAATACGCTCGGCGCGGTCTGGACCGCCGGCGATGACGCGCGCGCAATTATTGTTCAGTCCGTCGGCGGCGGCGGCGGCAGTGGTGGCGTCAATGTCACGGGCTCGGTGAGTTTTTCCGGTGCGAACGGCGCCAATATTGCGGTTGGAATCGGGGGATCCGGCGGCGATGGCGGCGATTCCCTGATTCCTGGCGATCCAGACGTGATCATGGCCTACGCACTGGTCCGGGGCGATATCACGACCGAGGGCGACAGATCCTCGGCCGTGCTGGTCCAGAGTCTGGGCGGCGGCGGCGGCAATGGCGGCACGAATATCACCGGTGGCTTCACGGCTGCGACGGCGGCGGCGGGGAATATCCTTGTCGGTGTTGGCGGTTTCGGCGGCGATGGCGGCAATGGCGGCCGCGTCGATGGCAGCATAGAATCCGATATCTCGACCGGCACCCTGACACTCGATCTCGCTGATGAATGGGTGACCACCGGCCATGATGCCTTCGGCATTACCTTTCAGAGCCTGGGCGGCGGTGGCGGCAATGGCGGGCTGAACATCACCGGCGGTGTCAGCGCGTCGGGCATATTGGGCAGCGGTATTCTCGGCGTCGGCGTTGGTGGTTTTGGCGGCGATGGCGGCTTTGGTTCTGCGGTCAATGGTGACTTCACCGGTTCGATCATCACGCGCGGCGACCGCGCCCACGGCATCCTGTTGCAAAGCCTTGGCGGCGGTGGCGGCAATGGCGGCATCAATATCACGGGCGTCGTCTCGCTCGCCTCCGGCTCGGCCGGTTCGGTCGGCGTCGGTGTCGGCGGTTTTGGCGGCGGCGGTGGTCACAGTGGCGCGGTTACGGGCGTGCTCGACGGGCAAGTGGTCACACTTGGTGACGGTGCTTTCGGTGCCATTGCGCAAAGCCTTGGTGGCGGCGGCGGCAATGGCGGCTTGAACATAACTGGCGCTTTCACGGCCAACAGGGGCGGTGCGGCCAGCGGATCGCTCGCGGTCGGGATTGGCGGCTTCGGCGGTGATGGCGGGGCATCTGACGATGTCGCGGTCACGGTCAGAGGCGATTATGAAACTTTCGGCGCCAATGCGCTCGGGGTTCTGGCCCAGAGTCTCGCTGGCGGCGGCGGCAATGGCGGCCTCAATTTCGCTGGCGCAGTGACGCTTGGAATGGGTGCAGGCGGTGCCGCTTCGGTTGGTATCGGTGGATTCGGTGGCGACGCAGCATCGCGGGCCGGCGACGTCGCGCTTGTGCGCGAAGGTTCGACCTTCACCCATGGTGATGGCTCCGACGGGGTCACGGCGCAAAGCATTGGCGGCGGCGGCGGCAATGGCGGGATCAATATTTCCGGCGGTGTGTCGGCGACCCAGGGCGAGGGCGTCAGTGTCGGCTTCGGGCTCGGCGGCTTTGGCGGCGAAGGCGGCGATGCCGGCAATGTCACGGCCAATATTCAGGGCAATGTCAGTGCGGAATACGCCAATGGTGTGATGGTCCAGAGCCAGGGTGGCGGCGGCGGCAATGGCGGGATGAATATCACCGGCCAGCTGTCGATCTCAGGCGATTCCGGGCGCGCCGTCTCGCTCGGCATTGGTGGTTTTGGTGGCGCCGGCGGCAGTGCTGGCACTGCGCATCTGACCTTCGGCGCGGCGGACACTGATTTCGCGGTGCTCGGAAATGGCGATGAGCATTCGGCGATCATTGTTCAATCGGTTGGCGGCGGCGGCGGTTCTGGCGGCATCAATATTTCCGGCGGCGTTTCGAGCTCCGGTAATCTGGTGGCCGGTGTTGGCGGGTTCGGCGGCGGCGGCGGTGTTGGCGGCGCAGTATCGGGTGATATTCGCGCCGACCTGTTTGCCGATGGCCTGCGCGCGCATGGCTTGCTGGCGCAGAGCGTTGGCGGTGGTGGCGGCTCGGGCGGGATCAATATTTCCGCCGGCGTGAATAGCGCCGGCATCACCGGCGATGCCAGTGACAACGACCCGTCGCTCGTCTTCGGCATGGGCGGGTTTGGCGGCGACGGCAATCGCAGCGGCAATGTCGACATCGCCCATCATGGCGATGTCCGTGTCGGGGGCGATCAGTCTGTCGGGCTTCTGGTCCAGAGCGTTGCCGGTGGCGGCGGCGCAGGCGGGATGAATGTTTCAAGCAATCTCGCGCTTTCCGAAAGCACCGGCTTTGCCGTGTCGGTCGGCATTGGCGGTTCCGGTGGTGAGGGCGCCAATGCTGGGCTTGTGAGCCTGGACAGCAATGGCAGGATCGACATGCGCGGCGCGAGTTTCTCCTCGGGGATCATCGCCCAGAGCATTGGCGGCGGCGGCGGCCAGGGCGGGATGAATATCGTTGGCGCCATCGCCAAGGAGGGCAGCCCGGTCGGTATCGGCATTGGCGGCTTTGCCGGCAGTGGCGGCGATGGCAATGCCGTCTCGGTCACGCGTGGCTTGCTCGAGCAGGCCTGGTTGACGACACAGGGCGATAATTCGGCTGGCCTGATTGCCCAGAGCATTGGCGGCGGCGGCGGCAATGCCGGGATGAATCTTGGCATGGTCGCGACCAGAGCCTCCGGCACCTCGAATACACCGCGCGCGGCGCTGATCCAGATCGGCGGCGATGGCGGTACGGGCGGCTCGGGCGGTGCAGTCCAGGTCGATCATCGCGGCAATATCGACACGAGGGGCGTCGCGTCGGCTGGCCTGTTCGCCCAGAGCCTGGGTGGCGGCGGCGGCAGCGGCAGCTACACGCTGGATATCCTCAGCTCGTCAAAGGCGACATTCGCCTTCGGACTCAATATTGGCGGCGCCAATGGCAATGGCGGCTCGGGCGACGATGTCACGGTCCGCAATTCCGGCGACATATTCACATTCGGCAATGACTCCAATGGATTGATCGCGCAGAGCATTGGCGGCGGCGGCGGTAGTGTCGCCACGAGTCTGATTTTCGACCTCGTCGGGACGGCAGCCGGTTCGATCGGGAGCAATCTCGGGCAAAAACCAAAGCGCAGCATCAATATTGCCCTCGGACGCAGTGGCGGCAGTGGCGGCGCCAGCGGCCTCGTCACCGTCTATTCCGAAGGTTCAATCACCACGACAGGCGACCGCTCGACCGGTCTTCTCGCGCAAAGCATTGGCGGCGGCGGCGGCAATAGTGGCACCAGCTCGTTTGCGGCGACCGGTTCGACTGGCGGGGGGAATAGTCCGACCCGTGTTTTCGAGACCAGCCTCTCGGTTGGCGTCGAAGGCGGCAGCGGCTCGACCGGCGGCGTGGTGGATGTCATGTCCTTTGGCGACATCACGACCGGCGGTTTCGCATCGCACGCCATTCATGCCCAGAGCATTGGCGGCGGCGGTGGTGCCGGCGGTTCGGCCAGCAGCCCGGTGGGCAAGCGGGCGGTCTCGATCACCACGGGTGTCGGCGGCTCGGGTGGTTCGGGCAATGATTCCGACACGGTCTCGGTCGCGTCTGACGGTCGATTGGCAACTGCGGGCGACCATTCTGACGGCATTTTCGCCCAGAGTATTGGCGGCGGCGGTGGTGTCGGCGGCAATGCGGCCTCGGTGGCCAGCGCTTTGAAGCTTTTTGCGGCTGGCGATCCGAATGGCTCGACCACCGTCAATATCAGCGTCGGCGGCAGCGGCGGCAACGCGTCGTCAGGCGATGCTGTCGATGTCATCAATACCGGCATCATCACCACGACCGGCGAGCGATCCTTCGGCATCCGCGCCCAGAGCATTGGCGGCGGCGGCGGCGATGGCGGGACTGCGCTGAGCGGCCGGCGTCAGGTGGCAGGCAATAATATCTCGACCCAGACCAATCTCGGCGGCGCTGGCGGCAGTGCCGGCACGAGTGGTCTGGTCGATGTGATCAATGAGGGCTTCATCCTCACCACGGGCACCGAGTCCATTGGCATCAGCGCTACCAGCCTGGCCGGTGGCGGCGGCGATGGCGGACTGGCTTTCGATGCCGTGATCGGTGGATCGAGCGCATCGACGACCGGACGCTTCACCAGCCATGTCGGCGGCAGCGGTGGCAGCGGCGGCGCGTCGGGCAATGTCTCGGTAATCAACCGTACGGGCAGTTTTGCCGATTCCGGCACGATCGCGACGCTCGGTGACAAGGCCCATGGCATTTTCGCGCAAAGCCTCGCCGGCGGCGGCGGCAATGGCGGTTCAGTGCTTTCGATCACCGGGCTGGCCAGCACGTCAGACAGCTTTGTCGTTGGCCTCAATGTCGGCGGCTTCGGTGGAGCCGGCAGCAGTGCCGGCACGGTCGATGTCGAGAATTATGGCCTGATCGAAACCCGCGGCGATGATGCGCACGGAATCCTGGCACAATCGATCGGCGGCGGTGGCGGCAATGGGGGACTCGCGCTCGCGATCACCGCCTTGCTCGGTGCGCCCAGCAATTCGCCCGTGATCGCCGTTGGCGGCCTGGGCGGTGATGGCGGCGATGCCAATACGGTCTCGGTCAGCAATTTCGGCAATATCGTCACCCGCGGCGCCGGGTCTCACGGCATCGTCGCGCAGTCGATCGGCGGCGGTGGCGGCAATGCCAATATGGGCATCAGCCTGTCGGGCTCGACCGGCACGATTGCCTCGAACGGATTCTCTGCCCTGCTCGGCGCGGCGGCCTCGAGCGATGGCGGCATGGGTGGCCGGATTTTCGTCGAGAATGACGGCGACATCTCCGTCTATGGCGATGGTTCCGCGGCCTTCCTGGCCCAGAGCATCAATGGCGGCGGCGGCTCGCTGGCCCTGAGTTTCGACGGGTTGAGCGCGCTGCCAAGCCTGCTGCTTCCCGATCTTCCGGACATTCCCATCCCGGGCGTGCCGCCGACGCCGGGCACACCGGATATTCCGACCACAGGACCAATTTTCGAGGCCCGGCTGGGCGGCGAAGACGTGGCCGATATGAATGCCGGCCTGGTCGAGATCATCTCGACGGGGACAATTGGCGCCGCGGGCAATAGCGCCGCGGGCAGTGTCGCCCAGTCGATCGGCGGCGGCGGCGGTGTCGCCTCGATCCTGATCACGCTCGGCGTGCCTGTGGTCGAGAACCCGGCGCAAGGCGTCGAGGGCAAACTGGCCGCCGATGCCGAAATGCGCGCGGTTGATAGCCAAATCCGTCTGGGCGGCCTCAATGGGATCAATAATAGCGGCAATAGCCTGACCCATAATCATGTTGGCGAGATTCTGACCAATGGCATTCAATCGCCGGGTCTGATCATGCAATCGATCGGCGGCGGCGGTGGCCGCGCCAATGTGACGATTGATGCCCCGGCCGGTTCCCTGCTCGGCCTGCTCGATCTGGGCCTTGGAGCGACCGGTGGGCTCAATGAAAACGGCGGCGCCGTCAGCCGCACTCATTCCGGCCAGGTGGTCACGACCGGGGCCATGGCTCCGGGCGCGATCCTGCAATCCATTGGTGGTGGCGGCGGCTCGGCCGGCGTTCGCCTGACCGGGGTTGAAGCGGCAAACGCCCAGATTGCCCTGACGCTCGGCGGCAGTGGCAGCGCTCTATCTTCGGGCGCCGATGTCACCGGTCTGTTCGACGGCGGCCTTATGACGACCGGATCGAATTCGGTGGCGTTGCTGGCGCAATCGATCGGTGCCGGCGGTGGCGAGACACGCGTGCTCGGCGCGTCCGGCGTGACGGTTTCGCTGGGCGGACAGGCCGACGCTGCCGGCGATGCCGGCGCCGTGTCGATCAGCAATGCGGGTATCATCCAGAGCGCTGGCGAACGCTCGCATGGGGTTCTGCTGCAGTCGATTGGCGGCGGCGGCGGCGCGGTGATGACCGATGCCGGTGATATTGAATACAGTCTCAATGCAGACAATTCCGGCGATGGCGGCGCGATCATGTTCGTCCAGGCCGGTGATATCCTCACCCAGGGTGACGAATCCTTTGGCGCCATCCTGCAATCGCTCGGCGGCGGTGGCGGCTGGATCGACGGCGTGTTTGCCGGTTCGGCCGGCGGCGCTGGCCAGGGCGGCGCGGTCAGTTTCGCCATTGATGGCACGATCTGGGCCGTCGGCCTGGATTCCACTGGCGTGCTGGCCCAGAGCACCGGACGCGATGGCGGCGGCGACATCTTTGGTCAGCTCACCGGTCTGGTGCGCGGCGGCAGTGGCACCGGACGCGGTCTGTGGATCGATGGCGGCGCCGACAATGTCTTCACAATCTCCGGCTCGGTCTCGGCGCTGTCCAACCGGGCTATCGAGGCGTCGACCGGCAATGATGCTGTGATCAATACCGGCCTCGTGGTCGGCAATGTCGATCTGGGCTCCGGCGTCAATTCCTTCGACAACCAGGCTGGCTCGACCTTCATCGCGATGGATACGATCAATCTTCGCGATGCGGCACCGGTCACTCAGACTCCCCTCGTCCTGCAATCGGAGCCGCGGATTTCGGCCTCTCCGCTTGCGGCTGAAGTTGCGGCGGCCTGGGCCGAGCCGGTTGTGATGGACGCGCTCGATCCGGCCAAGCCCGACCAGACAACGGACGTCAATGGCGCGGCAGCGAGTCCCGCAATTCTCGTCAATCTTGACGATGCCCTGGCCGATCTGGACCGGGTTGCTGCCCCTGCCGCACCGGTCATGGTCAATCTGGATCAGGCGATGTCGAGCCTCAATCAGCTGATGGCCGACCCCGCCCCGGCCAGCGATATGATCGTCGGCGGCGCCAATGCGGCCCAGCCGGAAAGTCTGGAAATCGCCAAGGGCGCTGAGCCAGTCGTGATGGCCACGTTCGATCCGGGCGCGGCGCCTGCAATGATCGCCGGCGGCGAAAATTCGGCTCAGAACGCGGGCAATACGATCACGGTGATGGACTTGCCACCGGTCATCGACGCAGCGCCTGCCAACACAGGTCCATTGATGATTCCGGGCGGCGATAATCTTGCTCAAACCGGGAGCATCGAAACGACCGGTGGCACCCAGCCTGTCGTGATGGCTGCGCTCGATCCGGGTCTGGTTGCGATCGTGATCGATGGCGGGGCCGAAGCGGCTCAGCCGGTGACCGCCGGAACCACCAAGGACGAGCAACCTGTGGTGATGGCCACGCTCGACCCGGGTGTCGGGGCAGTGCTGATCGATGGCGGAGCCGAAGCGTCTCAACCCGAACCTGTTGAGCTCACCAAGGATGCAAGCCCTGTTGTGATGGCAGTGTTCGAGCCCGAGGCGGCCTCCCCTCTGGTGATCGGCATGGCAGCTCCGGCCTTTGCCTTCCCGACCTTCGCCTCCCCGCCGATCGCTGCAGCAAGCTTCAGCAATTCCGGTGATTTCCTGATGGGCCTGTCGGCCTCGGCCCTGCCGATCGACCTGCTCAATGGCGCCGAATTTGGCCATCTCGATGCGATGGGCGATGCCGGGTTCAACCTGTATTACGGCACACGCGTGATCAATACGGTCGTGCTGGACGGCAATTTCGAACAGACGGCGAGCGGCCATATGGCGTTTGACGTCGCCTTCGGCCCCTACGCTTCTGACCGGGTCGAAGTGACCGGTACGGCGATTGTCGATGGCACGGGCGATGTCCTCCTGACCTGGCTGGAAAACACCGATCCGGTGACGCTCTTCGCTGCCGCGGGCGGCGGGACAGATCACGGTCTGGAAATCACCGACACGATGGCGGTCGACTTCTCGATCGCGGCCGATGCGGCCGGTATCCATCTCCTGATCGACACGGATTTCGGCTTGCCCAGCCTGGATCAGACAGGACAGGCGCTGGGTGGCCAGATCGACTCGGCCCTGAAGGCTGGCGGTTCGTCCGGGATTGGCCGGCTGGCGGCTTTCCTCGGCAATATGCAGGCTGGCGATCTCGACGCCTATGAGGCGGTGTTCAGTGAACTCAATCCGGAAGCCCATGTTGCCGCGCTGCATGGCCAGCTCAGCTCGGCCAATACAATGGCGAGCGATCTGTTCAATTGCGGCACCGTAGTCAGCTCGCAGGACGATCAATGCGTCTGGACCCGGCTCGAGCAATCGACGCGCGACCGCACAGCCGGCACCGAGGATCTGGGGGTTGATTCAAATGCGACGCGCTTCAGCGGCGGTTTCCAGCAGCCACTTGGTCAGGACTGGTCGCTGGCCTTCGCGATCGGCTATGAGGAAATCAGCCAGACTTTGATCGACGGGATCCGGGCGCGTTCCAGCGGTCAGGGCTTCACAGCTGGTCTCGGCATGGAACGCCAAAGCGCCGACGGGTATAATTACGGCTTCTCGGTCTCTGGTGGCTGGACATGGCTGGAGACGGCGCGCTCGGTGACGGTCTTCGAAGCCGGCTCCGGCCTGTCGGAACCCGAAACCGGACACCTGCGGCTTGACGGTCATGTCGGAAATGTCTTCCGCAATGGCTCTTTCTTTGCCGCACCATCCCTGAATGTCGGCCTGACGGCATTGCGCCATGATGGTCTGACCGAAACCGGTCTGGACGGGCTCGGCGTCCAGGTGGTCCGCGATACCCAGCTGATCGCCTCGCTCAACCCAGTCTTGCGCCTGGGTCATGTCTTCCATGAGAGCGAAACGCGTACCGGCACCGTCTCCCTGACGATGGGGGCACGTCTCAGCTCGGTCGACCAGATCGACATTCCGGTCCGCTTCACCGGCGCCAACGCCAATTCGGCCCCGGCATTGATCAGCACCGTGCTCGACCAGAACGTCTATCAGCTCGGCGCCGACATCAATATCGTCGGCAATGAGAGGGTCAGCGTCAGCTTTGGCTATAATGCTGAGTTCGGCGAAGAGACCGAGCATCACCGCACCGGCCTGGACTTCCGTCTGCGGTTCTGATCCGGACAAGCCTGACAGTAACACCGCCGGGGCCTGTGCAAGGCTCCGGCGGTGCTGTTTCTGCCGGGGTGGAATGGCGCCTGTGCGTGGGCTGAACTAGATTGGTGCCCAATATTCGAACCGACCGGCCTGTGCCAGACATGGCCGCGTTCACGAAGGAGCCGGGACCATCGAACTGACCATGGGCAATTTCTTCGGCGTGATGTCGATCCTGAGCGGTTTCGTCTGTTTGCTGCTGGCGGGCTTCCTGCTGGCGGTGCCGACGGTCCGGAGGATGCCGAACACGTTTCTGGCGGTCTTCCTCACGCTTACAGCGATAGAATTGAGCGGCTGGCTGTGGGTCACTCCAGCGACTTCCGGATCATTGGCGAACGCGCTGCGGCTTGCCGTCGGGAGCCTGCAGATGCCGGTGTTTCTCGGCCTGTTCGTCTCGACCTGTTACTCGGACTTCAGGTTCAAGTTGAGGGATGCGCTCCACCTTATCCCCTTTGCGGTCGCGCTCTTTCTGTCTCTGCCAGGGAGCCAGATTCCGTTCGGCGCAGGGGCCGGGGCAGACGCCCATCTCACCCATGGCGAGATGGATCTGATCTGGATGGGCGCTCACATCCAGTATTACGGCTACATGATCGGGGTCATAGCGGTGCTCTGGCAGTTTCGAAAACTGTTTCGCGAGCATTATTCGGGGGCCCGTTCGGAAGTTCTCATCTGGCTGACCCAGTTGGCCGCTGTCTCGTTCTTTGCCCACACGCTGATTCTGGTGCGCAATCTGCTGACCTATTCGCCGGCCAGCAATCTGGCGTTTGCTCTGCAGGTTCTGGGCGCCATACTGGCCCTCGCGATCACGACCTGGATCGCGCTGAAATCGTTGTTCCAGCCGCAATTATTCAGAGATGTCGATCGCGGGCTGGTCGACCTCGCCGGCTCCAAAGCCGGTGCCTCCCGCAAAGCCGACGCTGCCAATCCGGAGCTCGGCCGGCTTCTGGCCTTCATGACGACGAACGAGCCCTATCTGGATTCCGAGCTGAGCCTTGCTGCCTTGTCAGACCAGATCGCCATGACGCCGCGGGAGGTCTCAGAGCTGGTCAATCAATCGCTTGGCCTTCACTTCTTCGATTTCGTGAATGGCTATCGCGTCAGGAAGGCGCAGGAATTACTCCTCGCCACACCGCGGCGTTCGGTGCTTGAAGTGCTCTACACCGTCGGCTTCAACTCGAAATCCTCCTTCAATACCGCGTTCAAAAAGCACGCGGGCATGACCCCGAGCGCCTATCGCAGCCAGGCGGCCCTGGGCTGAGACCAGGGACCGGGCAGGCGTTTTTCGGTTCGACTTTCAACAAAACCGTTCGACTTCGCGTACTCGGTCGCCGGGCCGACGGCGTCCCGGCATTCAGGGCTTCGTAGAAAACGAGGTCCCAACTCATGTTTGCCAATTTGCCGATCACCGCCGCAACCAGCCTGGTCCTGGGCCTGTCCCTGATGGGCTGCACCGCACCGACCCCCAGTGAAGCTCCGTGGGAGCAAAGCGCCCAGGCCATCATTGAGCCGTGGGTTTCAACCGATGCGCCAGGTGTTTCCGTCGCGGTCTCTATTGATGGGGAAGTGGTGTTTGCTCGCGGCGCCGGCATGGCCAATCTTGAGCATGATCTGGCGTTGACGCCGGGGAGCGTGTTTCAGGTCGCCTCTGTCTCCAAACAATTCACGGCCTTTGCGGCCTTGCTGCTCGTCTCCGAGGGTAAAATCGGACTCGATGAGGACATCCGCACCTATATTCCGGAACTCGCGCCGCTGCCGCAAATCATTACGGTTCGCCATTTGCTCGACCATACCGGCGGCCTGCGCGAGCAGGGCACGCTGACCGCCATGGCCGGGTGGCTCGACGATGATATCCGCACCCGTGAACAGGTGCTCGAAATGATCACACGCCAGCGCGGCGTGAATTTTGAGGCCGGGGCCGAGGTGGAGTATAGCAATACGGGCTATATCCTCCTCGCCGAGATTGTCGCGCGCGTCTCGGAGACGTCTTTTGAGGATTTCGCGGCCAGCCGGATATTTGAACCGCTCGGCATGATCGATACGCGCTTTCAAGCCAGCCGGAACACACTTATTCCCGGCCGCGCCGCATCCTACTATCCCTCTGAAAATGGCTTCAGCAATATCGTGGCTGCGGGCGAGGTCATGGGCTCCACCGGGCTCTACACCAGCGCTCTGGACCTGTTGAAATGGGCCGAGAACTTTGAAACCCGCCAGGTCGGCGATGATTTCGTCTTCGATCAGATGGCGCAGCGTTCTGCGGCCTCGAATGGTGATGCGTCGACCTTCGGCAGGGGCCAGGAGTTGCGGCCGTATAACGGGCTTCAAACCTGGTCCCATGGCGGCCGCGATGCCGGCTATCGCTCCTTCGTCCTGCGCGTGCCCGAAGAATCCTTTGCGCTTTCAATTGTGAGTAATCGGACGGATTTCGACACCGCCAAAATGGCGTTTGCACTCGTTGACGCCTTTCTGAGCGACGCGTCGAACTACCAAGAAGAGGCTGACCCGGTCTGGGAGGATGCGGCACCGGCCGAACTGGCCAGCTATGCCGGGAATTATGAGATGTATCCGGGTGTCATCTTCACCATCGCGGCTGTCGATGAGGGCCTGACATTCGCACCACTCGGCACGCCGGCCGGCGAAGGCCAGCTCATGCCGCAAATCGGGCCACGCGAATTCAGTCTTTCGCCGGAGGCGGACATCTCGCTTGTCTTCGAGGCGCCAGAGCATGGACGGTCGGAGAGTTTCGGCTACCAGATTGGTCTGCATGGCGCGCTGCCGGGGACGCGCATCGAGCTGGCCGCCTTTGATCCCGCTTTGGCGGATCTTTCCGACTATGTCGGCCGCTATCGCAGCACGGAGTTGGGCACGAGTTATGAACTCACCCTGGAGGACGGCGCCCTGGTTGCCAAACATCAGCGGCGACCTGAATTTCCGCTCACGCCCTATCAGGACGACATTTTCGCCGGCCTGTCGGGTCCTCTGCAGAGGGTGGAATTCATCCGCGACGACGCCGGCGTCGTCACCGGGATGTTGGCCTCCGCGCCGCTTGCTGAGCGGGTTGTGTTTGAACGATCCGGGCTCTGAGGGAGCGGGGCGAGAGCGCTGTCGAATTCAGCTCGTCTGTTCCGCGGCAGTGCGTTTAGCTGGACGGGTCGTCGATCAACGGGTTCGGCTTGGCGTAGCGGGCGAGGCGTTCGCGGTCGGCGATCTCGATCTGCTTGCCGTCGACGGTCACGCCGTGGGCCTGCAGGGCGCTGAAGGCGCGGGACAGGTTTTCCGGCGTCATGCCCAGCAAGGATGCGAGATTGCGTTTGCCGATCTGCAATTCCAGCACGTCGGCACCACCGGCACGAGCCTGGACGCGGAGCAGGTAGTTGGCAACGCGCTCGACCGAGGTGCGCAGTTTGAGATTCTTGCTCGATTTGATCACCGCGCGATAGCAGCTCGCCAGCTCGCCGACGATGGCGCGCGCGAACTTCTCATCGGTCGCGAACGCATCGCGGATATTACGCGACGGGATGAGCAAAATCTGGCTGGCTTCGAGCGTGCGCGCCGACATCAGATAGGGCGAATCCTTGATCGTGGCGGCGAGGATGAAGGTCGAGACCGGGCGCACCATGGCCATTACTGACTCGCGGCCATTGGACTCGGCGAAGAGCTCAACCGAGCCTTCCACGACGATGTAGAGGAAATCAGCCGGATCGCCTTCCTTGATCAGCTCGACCTGGGCCGGGAAGCGCTGCAGATAGGCGGCATTGATCAGATGGGTGAAGGTCGCCGCGTCCATATCCCGGAACAGGGACAGGGCCCGCACCGAATCGCGATCTTGTGGTCTCATTGCGGCCCCCGGCTCACATCAGCGCCTGCTATAGCAGTTGTTTGACAAACATCAACTACCCCCACGAACAACGACAAGTGTTGGCCCGACGAATGTCTAGGCGACGGGATGAATTTGGTAGTTAGTTTCAAATAGTTGCGGCGTTGTGACGCGCGGCGCGCTGACCCGTTGCAGAGATATTCTGCACCCCGTATCGATGATCTGACATCGCAACCGCCCGAGCTGGGTGAGACGGGGATTACGACATGAATTCGCTTGAAGGCGTAACGCGCGGCCAGCAAAATCAGGCATTGGGCATGAGCACCGTGGCCTTCACCGCCTGTTTCGCGGTCTGGACGATTTTCTCCATTATCGGCATCCGCATCAAGCAGGAGCTTGGCCTTTCGGAAACCGAATTCGGCCTGCTCGTCGCGACGCCCGTCCTCACAGGTTCGATCAGCCGGATCTTTCTCGGTATCCTGACCGAACAATATGGCGGCCGACTCATCTTCCCGATCCAGATGCTGACCACCGCCTTCGCGACCGTGCTTCTGTCGCAGGCCAATACCTATCCGCTCTTCCTGCTCGCCGCCCTCGGCGTCGGCCTGGCGGGTGGCTCCTTCATCATCGGCGTCGCCTATGTCTCGCGCTGGTATGAAGCGAAGAACCAGGGCACGGCGCTGGGGATATTCGGTGCCGGCAATGTCGGCGCGGCGGTGACGAATTTTGGCGCGCCCTTCCTCGTGGTCGCCTTCGGCTGGCAACAGACGGCGCTGATCTATGCCGCCGTGTTGACCGCGATCGCGATCCTGTTCTGGATTTTCGCCAAGGACGACCCGGCCCTGGTCGAGCGGCGCAAGACCGGTGCGAAGCCCGTCTCGGCGCTGATGCAGCTGGAACCCCTGCGCGACCCGCGAGTCTGGCGCTTTGCGACCTATTATTTCTTCGTCTTCGGCGCCTTCGTTGCGCTCGCCTCCTGGCTGCCGCGCTATTATGTCGGCGCCTACGGGCTCGACCTGCAAATGGCTGGCATGCTGGCCGCAGCCTATTCGCTGCCCGGGTCGATCTTCCGGGCGCTGGGCGGCTGGATGTCTGACAAATTCGGTGCCCGCGCGGTGATGTATCTCACCTTCATCGTGTCGCTGATCTGCCTTTTCCTGCTCAGCTATCCTGCGACCCATTATGTCGTCGACGGCATTCAGGGCCCCATCGAGTTCAGCCTGGCGACCAGCGTCCCGGTCTTTGCGGTCCTGACGATCGCGCTCGGCTTCGTGATGTCGCTCGGCAAGGCTGCCGTCTACAAACACATCCCCGTCTATTACCCGCACCATGTTGGCGGCGTAGGCGGTCTGGTCGGCATGATTGGCGGGCTGGGCGGCTTCGTGCTGCCAATCTCCTTCGGCATCGTCAACGACCTGACCGGCATCTGGACCAGCTGTTTCATGCTGATGTTCGTGCTCGTCGCCGTATCCCTGATCTGGATGCACGTCGCGATCCGCCGGCAAGAGCATCGCAAATTCCCAACCCTGGCTGACGAGAAATTCCTCTCCGACCTGCCTGACACCCCAATCCCCGCCGCGGCCACACGCTGAGGCGAGGCCGGACTTCACCGCGTCCATTTCTCTCCCCGGGAAACAGACGGTGAGGTCCGGGACCTACAACAAGACCAATCAAGGAGCCCCCTGATGGGCAAGGACCTGAAGAACTGGAACCCGGAAGACCCCGTACAATGGGAAGCGACCGGCAAGGCTATCGCGACGCGCAATTTGTGGATTTCGATCCCGGCCCTGCTGTGCGGCTTCGCCGTCTGGCTCTACTGGGGCATCATCACCGTCCAGATGATCAGTCTGGGCTATGGCTTCACCCAGGCGGAATTGTTCACTTTGACGGCGATCGCCGGTCTGTCCGGTGCCACGCTCAGAATTCCGTCGACCTTCTTCATCCGGCTCGCCGGTGGGCGCAATACGATCTTCCTGACGACGGCCCTCCTGTTGATCCCGTCAGCCGGGACAGCGGTCATTCTGCAGAACCCCGACGCGCCTCTGTGGCAATTCCAGCTGATGGCACTGCTGTCGGGCTTCGGTGGCGGCAATTTCGCCAGCTCGATGTCGAATATCAGCTTCTTCTTCCCGAAAAAGGTGCAGGGCTATTCGCTTGGGATGAATGCCGGACTTGGAAATTTCGGCGTCACCACGATGCAGATCCTGATCCCGCTGGTGATGACGGTCGGCATGTTCGGTGGCACCTCGATGGTGCTGCAAAGCACGTCGGGAACGCTGATCGGGCGCATTCCTGCCGGCACGGCAACCTTCCTGCACAATGCCGGATTCATCTGGGTTGCGATTCTGATCCCCGTCGTGATCGCGACATGGATTGGCATGAACAATATCCGCGATGAGCACGTGTCGCCGAATATCGGCTCCACGCCAATCGCCTTCGCCAAAATCCTCGGCATGCTGGCAATCGGCCTGGTCATGGCCGTGCTCGGTCTGTGGCTGATGCTGCCGGCTGACGCCGGCGGTTCCGGCTGGAATGTGTCGAAATGGCTGGTTTTGCCAGGCGTGATCGCGGCGACCGTCTATGCCCTGAAGCTGATCCCCGGCCCAATTCACGAGAGCCTCGAGCGGCAGTACAAGATCTTCAACAACAAGCACACCTGGGCGATGACGGTCATCTACACGATGACGTTTGGCTCCTTTATCGGCTTCAGTGCCGCGTTTGGTCTGGCGATCAAGGTCATTTTCGGCTTCCAGCATCTGATGGTCGACGGTGTGATGACCCACACCACGATCAATACCGATGGGCCGAGCGCCTTGATGTATGCCTGGACCGGTCCGTTCATCGGTGCGCTGATCCGGCCTGTCGGCGGCATCATCGCCGACAAGTTCGGGGGTGCGTTCGTGACCCAGGTCGTGTCCTTCGTGATGGTGGCGGCAGCCATCGGCGTCGCCTGGTGCATGAAGCTGGCCTACGGATCCGCAAATCCGCAAGAGTTTTTCGTGCCCTTCCTGGTCCTGTTCCTGATCCTGTTTGCCGCCACCGGGATCGGCAATGGATCGACATTCCGCACCATCGCAGTCGTGTTTGACCGTGAACAAACCGGTCCGGTATTGGGCTGGTCCTCAGCCGTCGCCGCCTATGGCGCCTTCATTATCCCGCAGGTTTTTGGCGAGCAGATCCGCGCCACGACCCCGGAATACGCGCTCTACGGTTTCGCGGTTTTCTATGCCGTTTGTATTGCCCTGAACTGGTGGTTCTACCTGCGCCCCGGCGCCTACGTGAAAAACCCATAGGAGTCTCTGATGAGCCATTTTCTCGACCGTCTCACTTTTTTCACGCGGCCTTCAGAGAGTTTCTCCGAGGGGCATGGCATCACCACGACCGAGGGCCGTGGCTGGGAGGATGCCTACCGGAAGCGCTGGCAGCACGACAAGATCGTCCGCTCGACGCATGGCGTGAATTGTACCGGCTCATGCAGCTGGAAAATCTACGTCAAGGGCGGCTTGGTGACCTGGGAAACCCAGCAGACCGATTACCCGCGCACGCGGCCGGACCTGCCCAATCACGAGCCACGCGGCTGTGCCCGCGGCGCCAGCTATTCCTGGTACATGTACTCGGCCAACCGGGTGAAATACCCGCTTATCCGCTCGCGCCTGCTCAAGGCCTGGCGCGCGGCCCGCAAAACCCTGCCGCCGATCGCCGCCTGGCGCTCGATCCAGCAGGACGACGCTGTGCGCCAGTCCTATGTGTCCAAGCGCGGCGCCGGCGGGCTGGTGCGCGGTGACTGGGATGAAGTCACCGAGATCATCGCGGCTGCCAATGCCTATACCGCCAAGACCTATGGCCCCGACCGGGTGTTTGGCTTCTCGCCAATCCCGGCCATGTCGATGGTCTCCTACGCTGCGGGCTCACGCTATCTCTCCCTGCTGGGCGGCGTCTGCATGTCCTTCTATGACTGGTATTGCGATCTGCCGCCGGCCAGCCCGATGACCTGGGGTGAGCAGACCGACGTTCCCGAATCCGCTGACTGGTTCAATGCCGGCTATCTGCTGATCTGGGGCTCGAATGTGCCGCAGACCCGCACGCCCGACGCCCACTTTTACACCGAGGCCCGCTATCGCGGCGCCAAGAGCGCGGTGATCTGTCCGGACTATTCGGAAGCGTCGAAATTCGGCGATGTCTGGCTCAACCCGAAGCAGGGCACTGATGCCGCACTGGCAATGGCCTTCGGTCATGTCGTGCTGCGCGAATACCATCTCGATCGCCAGTGCGAGTATTTCGACAAATATGTGCGCGAAAACTCTGACTTCCCCAATCTGGTTCGGCTTGAGAAACAGGGTGACCGCTATGTTGCGGGCCGCCTGCTGCGCGCGTCGGATTTCAGTGATGATCTCGGCGAGGACAATAATCCCGACTGGAAGACCGTCGCC
>TARA_R110000868_G_scaffold276906_4_pt1 | contig 22641 bp, 25 predicted proteins | sample TARA_R110000868 | Tara Oceans TARA_R110000868 (sample SAMEA4397489) | marine metagenome | biome: Polar Biome; feature: [SRF] surface water layer (ENVO:00010504); material: water (ENVO:00002006), including particulate matter (ENVO:01000060) such as... | depth 5 m | reverse complement strand
CGAAGCAAAGGCCCGAAAGAAAGACCACGAAGTCTGGTACTTCCGTTACCAGCGGATTTAGATCAATAACCTGGCGCCATGAATTATGAGTTTTCAGTTGGTTAAACCGAAATACGCCGCCGCCTGCCGCCGCCGATTTCCGTTCCGGTGATTGCTGGGTGATTACTTTTCTGGTACATGAGGTTCGTCATGGCCACCGGAAAAATCACCAAGCGAACCCTCGATGCTCTCCAGGCAGGGGCTGTTACCGGCTTCCTTTGGGATGACGAACTGAAGGGGTTCGGACTCAAGATCACCGCAGGCGGCTCTGCGTCCTATGTCGTCCAGTATCGGATGGGTGGTCGCGAGGCGAAGACGCGTCGCTACACCATCGGCGGTCATGGCTCGCCATGGACGCCCTTCACCGCTCGCGAGGAGGCGACGAGACTCCTCCGCCTCGTCGCCCAAGGGATCGACCCCGTCGAATCGGACAAACAGCGACGGCGCGAGGCTGTCGACCTTGCCTTTTCCAACTATGCCGACCGCTTCGCAGCGGACTGCAAGGGGACAGGATGGTCGACCCTCGTAACGCGATCGCTTCAACTGCACGTCAAACCCGTTTTGCGTGATAGGGCGCTTCCTGCAATCACGCGTATTGATGTGGTGGCCGTGTTCGATCGCATGCCGGCGGAACAGGCAGCCAATCGTCGCAACGTGTTCGCGGTACTAAGACGGTTGTTTCGATGGGCGGTGAGCCGCGGCGACATCGACAGAAGCCCGATGGAGGGGATGGAGACGCCCAAAGCCGTCAAGCCCCGCGAGCGATGGCTTAGCGATAGCGAGTTGGCGAGGGTTTGGGTGCAGGTTCCGGAATGCCATCGCTGCTTCGGGCCAATCGTTCGCCTTCTGATTGTTACCGGCCAACGTCGAGAGGAGATCGGCGGCCTTCATTGGCAAGAACTTGACCGCTCAGAACGGGAGATGCGGCTGTCCGGCAATCGGACAAAGAATGGCGAGCCGACGACCATTCCGCTCAACGACCTAGCGATCGCAGAATTTGACAAGGTGGCTGGTGGGGAGAAGTGGCCAAGTCGTGGCAGGGTGTTTCCCACTGCGACTGGCGCCGCATTCACCGCCTATCACAAGGGTAAGGCGAAGCTCGACAAGCTGATTTCAAAAGACGGCGGCAACTCAATGCTACCTTGGCGCCTCCACGACCTCAGGCGAACATTGGCGACCGGCTTTCAAAGGCTCGGAGTTCGCTTCGAGGTGACCGAAGCGGTTCTCAATCATGTCGGAGGTTCGCGCTCAGGAGTGGCAGGTATCTATCAACGCCACGACTGGAAACCAGAAAAGCGCGAAGCACTAGCGATGTGGAACAATCACATTTCCAGCACCATCGCGGTGGCAGAAGTGCCCGTATGATACACACTAGCCGTAGTGGCAGCACAGAAGTTCGAATCGCTCCGGGCGCGGCGCCCCGCGCCGGACAAACATGACGAATATATGTCGCCGTTCACGCTACTCTAGCGCCGTCCGCTAACGCCCTTAGCCGTCGTGAGCCGTTAAATCTCGTCGCAAACGCTTCGATGAGGCCGAAATGACCAGTTCCGTCCAGCTACCTTTGTGCGGAGGCTCGGATGATTGGATGAGGAAGCGGCCAGCACGCGACACTGTAACCAAACTGCGCGGCAACGCGAATTGACTTTCGCCATGTCATCACGCACCCATATTAAATGCTGAGGCTGCTTCGCCATCTATTGCTCGTGGGAGTCCTGTTCGGGCTTGTCGGCAACGGCGTGGCCGCGGCAGCGCCGCCGTGCAACATGATGATGCAGAGCCAGACCTCGGCGATGGCGGATATGCCCGACTGCGACATGGCGATGAAGTGTCCGGACTGCGATAAGAAGCAGAGCAAAGATACGAAGCGCGGCTGCGCGCTGATGGCGAGTTGCGGCGTCATGCTGGCTGTCAGTGAGCCCGCGCCCGCCGCGTCGTCGCCGTACATCACTCCGATCGGGGTGTTCTGGCCGGTCACGGCCGTATTTGCCGGGCGCACCGTCACGCCCGAGCCTGAACCACCCTCACTCCTTGGCTGAACCGATCCGGCGTCGGTGATTGCTGTCCAGCGTCGTGCCCGGCACGCGCTCCGACGATCGCCATTCGTCCAACTGCGATTCAACCAAGGATACTATCACCATGAAGACTATCGTTCGCGCCGCAGCCATTGCGGCCACCCTCGCCCTGTCCGCAACGGCCTCGGCCGCGTTTGCTGCGGACGCGCAGCCGGCTCCTTCGACGGGGCACTTCGAATGGCGTAGCCAGCCGTCCTACGGCCCACGGGCACCCACTCGCGCGCCCGTGCGCGTTTGGGTCAGCGACAGCAAGATGATGGCCGCTGACTGCGATTGCTCGATGATGCGCGGACCCCAGGCGGCCAACTGCATGACCATGCCGTCCGCCAGCAACCCGGCTCGTCAGGGCTGAGCAACCGACTGGTGGCGTAGCGGGCGAAACGCATGTTTCCCCGCGGCGCCATCGGCGTCGGTGCCGCCCGCAAGCCGGTTCCGTCCCAATGGGGAGGACGACATGAAATACGCCATAATCCTGCTCGCCTGCGTGGGTGTGCCGTCCGCCGCGCTCGCCGACCAGATGACCTATGATCAGGCGCTGGCGCGCGCGGCGGCTGCGGCGCCCAGCGTTCGTGCTCGCGGCGCCGCGACCGATGCGGCGCGCTCATCAGCGATTGCGGTCGACCGCCTGCCCGATCCGACGCTCGATCTCCGCCTCCAGGACTTTCCCGTCACTGGCCCCGCGGCGGGCAGCTTCACAGGCGACAACTTCACGATGTCGGTGATCGGTCTGACGCAGCGCTTTCCCAATTTGGCGAAGCGTCGCGCGCTCGCCGAGCGGGCAACCGCCAATATCGGCATCGCCGAGGCCGGCGTCCTCACCGAAGCGCGCGCCGTTCGACTGGAGACGGCGCTGGCGTGGATCGACCTTTACTATGGCGAGCGCCGGCTGGCGCAGCTCGACCTGCTCGACGCGAGCCTCGACGATCTGCAAAAAACGGTTGCGGCGCGACTGACGGCTGGCACCGCACGACCGTCGCAGACGCTCGAACCGGCGCAGCTACGCGCCGCGGTCGCCGACCGGCGCGCGGATATGGTCGCGGCGGTGGCGCAGGCGCGCGCGCGACTGACGCGCTATACCGGCGATACCAATCCCGAGGTGAGCGGTCCCCCGCCGAGCCTCGACATCGACCCGGCGCTATTGATGGCCGGGATCGATGCGCTGCCGGCGCTGCGCGCTGCCGACGCGGCGATTGCCGGGGCCGATGCCGATACGCGGCTGGCGCGCGCCGACAAGCGCCCTGACTGGTCGCTGAGCACATCCTATGGCCGCCGCGACCCGCGCTACGGTGATCTCGTGTCGGTCGGCGTGTCGATCGATCTGCCGCTGTTCGCGGGCAAGCGGCAGAACCCGAAGATTGCCGCCAGTGAAAGCGCAGCGAATGGCACCAGACTGGATCGCGAAGCGGTCAGACGGCAATGGATCGCCGCGCTCCAGTCCGACCTCGCCGATCACGCCATGCACCATGAGCGGCTGGAGAATGCGCGCAGCACCCTCGTGCCGCTGGCCAAGCGCCGTGCCGAACTCGATCGCGACAGCTATGCCGCGGGCAAGCTCGACCTTGGCAGCGCGCTGCTCTCGGCGCTCGCGCTCGCCGAAGCCGAAGTCGATGCGCTCAATCGCGAAACCGATGTGGCGCGCGACGCCGTGCGCATCACCATCACTTATGGAGGGGAACCGTCATGACGCTTTCGAGCACCCAGGCTGCACGCTGGCGCGGCGCGGTCCTGCTGGCGGCGATCGTCGCCGGCGGAGGCGGATACTGGCTGGGTCAGAGCGCCAATGAAGCGCCGCTTACACCGGCAAGCGCGGGCGGCTCGGCGCCGCTCTATTACTATGATCCGATGTTCCCCAATCAGAAGTTCGACAAGCCGGGCAAATCGCCGTTCATGGACATGCAGCTCGTCCCCAAATACGCCGATGGCGCAGCGGGCGGCGCCGCGCCGGGCGTCAGCGTCGATCCCGCCGCACGGCAGAGCCTGGGCATTCGAGCGGTTGCGGCGACGATGGGCAGTCTCGCCAGCGCGCTCGACGTCACCGGCACGATCGATTTCAACCAGCGCGATGTTGCGATCATCCAGGCGCGATCGGGCGGGTTCGTGCAGCGCGTCTATGCCCGCGCGCCGGGCGACGTGGTGCGCGCTGGCGCACCGATCGCGACGCTGCTGCTGCCCGAATGGGGCGGTGCGCAGACCGAGTTCCTAAGCGTCAAGCGCCTCGGTAAGCCCGACCTGACTGCGGCGGCGCGGCAACGCTTGCGGTTGATGGGCATGTCCGACGGGCTAATCAGCAGCGTCGAGCGCAGCGGGCGGCCGAACGGCGTCGTGACGATCACCACGCCGATTTCGGGGGTGATCCAATCGCTCGACGCGCGCGCCGGAGTGACGCTGGCAATGGGGCAGACGCTCGCGCAGGTCAGCGGCCTCGACACGGTCTGGCTCAACGCCGCCGTGCCCGAGGCGCGCACCGGCGACGTTCGCGTCGGCCAGACGGCGACCGCGACGCTGACCGGCTTTCCGGGCGAGCCGTTTAGCGGGCGCGTGATCGCGATCCTGCCGACCGCGCAGGCCGACAGCCGCACGCTCACCGTGCGGATCGAACTCGCCAATCGCAGCGGGCGCCTGCGGCCCGGCATGTTCGCCAGCGTCGCGCTCGGCGGCGATGCGCGGCCAGCCCTGCTCGTGCCGAGCGAGGCGGTGATCCGCACCGGCACACGCACACTGGTCATGCTGGCGACCGGCGACGGGCGCTATCATCCCGCCGAAGTGCGGGTCGGGCGCGATGCGGGCGGCCAGACCGAAATTCTCGCCGGTCTGGCGCCGGGCGAAAAGGTCGTCGCATCGGGGCAGTTCCTGCTCGATTCCGAAGCGAGCCTGACGGGCATCCCGGTTCGCGCGATCGGCGCAGCGAAATGATCGCGCGGATAATCCATGCATCGGTCAAGGCGCGCATGGCCGTGGTTCTGGCGGCCTTGGTTCTAGTGGCGATCGGCATCGGCGCGATGCGGACCACGCCGGTCGATGCCTTGCCTGATCTGTCCGACGTGCAGGTCATCATCCGCACGTCCTATCCGGGGCAGGCGCCGCAGATTGTCGAAAATCAAGTTACCTATCCGCTCGCGACGACGATGCTGTCGGTGCCGGGCGCGCGGGTGGTGCGCGGTTATTCGTTCGTCGGCGACAGCTTCGTCTATGTGCTGTTCGACGACGGGACCGACCTGTATTGGGCGCGCAGCCGGGTGCTCGAATATCTGAGCCAGGTGCAGGGCCGCCTGCCCCCCGGCGCGACGGCCTCGATCGGCCCCGACGCGACCGGGGTGGGCTGGATCTACGAATATGCGCTGGTCGACAGGACCGGTCGGCAGGACTTGCAGCAACTGCGATCATTGCAGGACTGGTTCCTGCGCTACGAGCTGAAATCCGTCCCCGGCGTGGCCGAGGTCGCGAGCATCGGCGGCATGGTCAAGCAGTATCAGGTGCTGCTCGATCCGCAGAAGCTGATCTCCTACGGCATCACCCAAGCCGAAGTGAGCGAGGCGCTCAAGCGCGCCAATTCGGAGACCGGCGGCTCGATCGTCGAGATGTCGGAGGCGGAATATATCGTTCGCGCGACCGGCTACCTCTCGTCGCTCGACGATTTCCGCAGCGTGCCGATCCGCACCGCCACCGGAGGCGTTCCCGTTCTGCTGAGCGATGTCGCGACGGTCCAGATCGGCCCCGACATGCGCCGCGGCGTCGCCGAACTGAACGGCCAGGGCGAGGTCGCGGGCGGCGTGATCGTCATGCGCCAGGGCAAGAACGCGCGCGAGGTGATCGAGGGCGTCAAGGCGAAGCTCGACGAATTGAAGAAGAGCGTGCCGCCGGGGGTCGAGATCGTCACCACCTACGATCGCTCGGGGCTGATCGACCGCGCGGTCGATAATCTCACGGGCAAATTGTTCGAGGAGTTTTTGGTCGTCGCGCTCGTCTGCGCGCTGTTCCTCTGGCACGTTCGCTCGGCACTGGTCGCGATCCTGACTTTGCCGCTTGGCATCCTCGCCGCCTTCGTCGTGATGCGGGTGCAGGGTGTCAACGCCAACATCATGTCGCTTGGCGGGATCGCGATCGCGATCGGCGCGATGGTCGATGCCGCCGTCGTGATGATCGAGAATGCCCACAAGCACCTCGAACGCTGGGCGCACGATCATCCCGATACCGAACTGGCCGGACCGGAGCGCTGGCGCGTCATTACCGATGCCGCCGCCGAGGTCGGGCCGGCGCTGTTCCTCTCGCTATTGATCATCACCTTTTCCTTCATCCCGATCTTCTCACTTCAGGGCCAGGAGGGGCGGCTGTTCGCCCCGCTCGCTTTCACCAAGACCTATGCGATGGCGGCTGCGGCGATTCTGTCGATCACGCTCGTGCCGGTGCTGATGGGGTGGCTCATCCGCGGGCGGATTCCGGGCGAGGAAGTGAACCCGGTCAACCGCTGGTTGTCGCACGCCTATCGCCCGGCGCTCGATTGGGTGCTGGCACGGCCGAAGCAGGCACTGTTGATCGCCGGACTGGTCTTCGCTTCCAGCCTATGGCCGATCAGCCAGACCGGCGGCGAGTTCATGCCGCAGATGAACGAGGGCGACCTGCTCTACATGCCGTCCGCGCTGCCCGGTATCTCGACCGCGAAGGCCGGGCTGCTGCTCCAGCAGACCGACCGGCTGATCAAGACTGTGCCTGAGGTCGAGAGCGTGTTCGGCAAGGCGGGCCGCGCCGATACCGCGACCGATCCCGCCCCCCTCGAAATGTTCGAGACGACGATCCGGTTCAAGCCGAAGAACCAATGGCGTGCGGGGATGACGCAGGACAAATTGGTCGAGGAACTTGACCGCACCGTGAAGGTGCCCGGCCTCGCCAATTTCTGGATACCGCCGATCCGCAACCGCATCGACATGCTGGCAACCGGCATCAAGAGTCCGATCGGGATCAAGGTGTCGGGCGCCGATCTCGGCCAGATCGATCAGGTCGCGCAGAAGATCGAGGCCGTGGCAAAGACCGTGCCGGGGGTCAGTTCGGCGCTGGCCGAACGGCTGAGCGGCGGCCGCTATATCGACGTCCAGGTCAATCGCGCCGCCGCTGCGCGCTACGGCATGAACGTCGCCGATGTGCAGGAGGTGGTGTCGGGCGCGATCGGCGGCGCTGTAATCGGCGAGACAGTCGAGGGGCTGGCACGCTACCCGATCAGCCTGCGCTACCCGCGCGAGCTACGCGACAGTCCGGACAAGATCGTCAACCTGCCGATCCTGACGCCCTCGCGTCAGCAAATCACGCTCGGCACCGTCGCCGATGTCCGCATCGTCTCGGGCCCGCCGATGCTGCGCAGCGAGAATGGTCGCCCGGCGACGTGGATATATGTCGATGCCCGCGGCCGCGCGCTGACCGATATGGTCGGCGATCTGCAACGCGCGGTCTCGGCCAGGGTCGCGCTGCCGCCGGGAATCAGCGTTGCCTATACCGGCCAGTTCGAGTTTCTCGAACGCGCCACGCAACGCTTGAAGATCGTCGTGCCCGCGACCCTCGCGATCATCTTCCTGCTGCTCTACCTGACGTTCCGGCGATTGGACGAGGCGGCGCTTATCATGGCGACCTTGCCGTTCGCGCTGACCGGCGGGGTGTGGCTGCTCTACCTGCTCGGCTACAACCAATCGGTCGCGACCGCGGTGGGGTTCATCGCGCTCGCCGGCGTGTCCGCCGAGTTCGGTGTGGTGATGCTGATCTATCTGAAACACGCGCTCGCCGATCGTGGCGCTGCGCCCGATGCCGGCAAAGTCGAAGAAGCGGTCCGCGAAGGCGCCTTACTGCGCGTCCGGCCCAAGGCAATGACGGTGGCGGTCATCCTCGCCGGCCTGCTGCCGATCCTGCTCGGCACCGGCACCGGATCGGAAGTGATGAGCCGCATCGCCGCGCCGATGATCGGCGGGATGCTGACCGCGCCCCTGCTCTCGATGTTCGTGATCCCGGCCGCCTACCTGCTGATGCGCCGCAGCGCCGCTTCACCCGTTGCAACCCAAGGAGACCCGACGTGATGAAAATTCCGTTTATCGCCGCACTATTCGCCATTCCGCTGGCAGCCTGCGGACAGTCCGCCTCGACCGGCCAGGCAACCAAGTCGGATGCCATGTCCAACATAGCGATGTCCGGTGAGTCCAAACAGGCGAACGGCGTTGGAACGATCACCGCGATTGACGCCGCCACCGGCCAGATCACGCTCGATCATGGCCCCGTCGCGGAACTGAAATGGCCGGCGATGACGATGACGTTCGCGGGCAATGCCGCGATGGCGCAGGGCCTGGCCGTTGGCGACAAGGTGGCATTCTCGTTTCAGTGGGACGGGCAAGCCGGCCGGTTGACCTCGATCCGCAAGGAATGAGCCGACCGCTCTGCCAACGCGAAGGATTTTCAGACCTGCCGCACAGGCCCGGCTCAAGCCGCCGCACCTACTATGATGATCGAAGCGTAGGCGGCTCACGGGCACAACACGACGGCAGACGGCGGTGTTTGGTGCGCCGCGCCGGATAAGCGTGACGAATATATCTCGCCGTTCGTATTACTTTAGAGCCGTCACGAAGCGCCGCGCGCCGTCGCCGACCGTTACGTCTTGCATCGAGCGCTACGGCGATGGCCGGACAGATTCCGGCGGGCCGCGCTACTGATGGTCGTTTGCGCTGGGTAACGGATTGCAACCCAAGCTGCCATCCTAGGACCGACGGCGCCCCGAGGAATCAGGAGTGCTGGCCGACAGAGAAAGCGCCGCAACCAGCAGGGTGACCATTGCCGGCGCTACATTCATCGGCGGAGCCAACACGTCCCCACCGTCGCCCGACCTCGGGGTTGGCTCGTTGGCAAAAACAGCTGCAATCGCGCGCGATTCGTCGTGAAATAATCGCGGAACCTGTAACCGGGACCGTCATGCCGTCGAACTCATCTCGGATCACCTCAGGGTCCGAACAAATGGGAGACGGATATATGTTGCGCGTTGGTTTTCGTTCTTTAGCAGCTGCGTTGCTTGCAGTTTCTGCGCCGTCGGCTCTCCTATCCTCGACCGCCGTGCACGCGACCGTGCCAGGTTCAACCTTGGCCGTGAACGTCGACCAAGATGGCCTCGCGATGCGCGGTTATGATCCTGTCGCCTATTTCGATACCGGCACGCCGACGAAAGGACTCGCCAGCCTCGATGCGAGCTTTGACGGAGCCCGCTATCTTTTCGCGAGCGAGGAGCATCGCCAGCAGTTCATGGCCGATCCGGCAAAATATGTGCCGCAATTTGGTGGTTTCTGCGCGATCGGAACTTCCTTTGGCGAAAAGGTCGATGCCGATCCAGAGACCGGCCGCGTCGTCAACGGCAGGCTCTATGTGAATTTCAATGAGAAGGCGCAGGCGCTGTTCAACAAGGACGTGCCAGGCACCATCCAGCGCGCTGAGCAGAACTGGCCCACGGTGAAAGACGAGGCGCAGTGAGCGGGCGAGGCATTGTCTCGCTTTCAATTGGCCAGTGCCTGCTCATCTTGACGTTGCTCGGGGTCGGCGGTGTTTCGGCGAACGCCCGGTTAAGGCCGGACCGTGCCGGACCAGCGGCATTCCCGGCGCTAGTTGCGGACAAGGGCCGGACAATCAAGCTACAGTCGCTCCGCGGTCATGCCGTCATCGTCAATTTCTGGGCGAGTTGGTGCGTACCCTGCCGGGCAGAACTGGCGAGTCTCGAACGGCTTGCTGCAGCGCGAACTGGCAAACTGATCGTGATCGCCGCCTCGGTCGACGAGGATTCTCGCATGGGCAAGGCTGCCTTCGGCAACACCCGTCCGCACTTGCGCCTGGCGTTCGCTTCTCTCGCGGCCGTCCAGAACTACGGCGCACTCGGGATGCCATATTCCGTTATCCTCGATGCGAAAGGCGCAGAAGTTCAGCGGGTGACGCGCTCCATCGACTGGACCGGCCCTGAGGCGACCAAGATCCTTGCACGCACGCAATGAACGCAAGCGATCCGGATATCGGATCGCGTAGGCTCCCGGTGCACAGAGAGAGAGCAATCGAGGCGAATGAACGATGGCCATGCCTTGGTCGAGCGAACTTACCGAGATTGGGCTATCGCTGACCCCGCATCGAATCTTGTTCGGCACCATTTGCACCTTCGTCATGGGATATGCCATCCAGCGCGGGAGCACCTGCCTCGTTGCAGCAATCGAGGAACTGCTTCACATGCGACGAGGCTCTCGCCTCGCCGCAATCGCCGAAGCATCGATCTGGGTTGCGGGTGGGATGGCGATTGCGCGGCTTGCAGGTTTCGCGGTGACCGTACCACAACCTTCAACGACGGTGGCCTGGGCAATCGCCGGAGGGCTTTTGTTCGGAGCGGGCGCTTGCGTGAACGGCGCCTGCGCGTTTGGTACTGTCGCGCGGCTGGGCTCGGGGCAATGGGCCTATGCCTTCACCCCGATAGGAATCCTCGCAGGCGATATCGCGTTCGTTCATCTGCACCGGATGATGGCGGCGGGCATGTTCAGTGCCTCGACTGGCCTGATCGAGCACGGTTGGCTGCTGGCGCCGATCATCGGGCTGCTTGCATGGCGTGCTCTTGGCGTCGGAGGAGCACTCGCCAGACGTCCGCTGGTCGCACACCCATCGACCGCGCACCTTGCCACGATCGGAATTGCCCTGACCTTCCTCGCGATGTTTTTGACGGTCGGCCCCTGGGCGTACACGGACGTTATTGCGGATATCGCACGCAACGGCGGCAGCACCCGTGACGGAAGGTGGATATTGATCGCCAGCCTTTTCGCTGGTGCGGTCTTCGGCGGGTGGCATGGTGGCCGGCTCCGCCTGCAATCGCCGAGCGTGAGAACCGCCCTGCGCTGCCTCGTCGGGGGCGCGTTGATGGGCTGGGGAGCCGATTTGATTCCCGGCGGCAACGACGGCTTGCTGCTGATCGGTATGCCCCTCCTGCGCCCTTATGCCTGGATCGCGGCGGCAGCCATGGCGGCGGCGATACTGGTCCTCCTCACTATTTCGCGGCGTTCGCACAGCGGTATCGCTGCGGGGTGACGTCTTGGTCCGTCACGCGCCACACGCAAAATCGTCATCCTCCAGAGCCGTAGCCGTAACCGGAAGAAGCGCGCGGTCGAATATCTGATTGAGCGCGCCGAATGTGAGAGCGCTTAGTTTAAGAGAGGAATGTCAAATGCTTGTGCGCGACGTACTCAATAACAAATCGAGCAATGTTCATCAGATCATCATGACGGCAACACTATCGGCGGCCGCAGGTCTCATGTCCTCCTCCGGCATCGGCGCGCTCGTCGTCGAAGACGCCGCCGGCAACATGAACGGTCTGATATCGGAGCGCGAACTCACCGCCGCTGTCGCCCGGTGGGGCAGCGATGCTCCGCACCGTAAGGTGCAGGACATCATGGTCAAGGAACCACTGGCGGTGCGTTCGACGGACACGCTAAACGTTGTCACGACGGCCATGACGCATCTGCGCGCGAGGCACGCGCTCGTGATCGACGAGGACAAGCTGGTCGGGATTCTCAGCATCGGCGATGTGCTGAAGTTTCGTCTCGACGAGAAAATCCAGGAGAACCTCGTTCTTCAGGATATCGCGCGTTGGCGCACTGCGGCCTGACGGCGCGTGGCCTGTGACCGCTGTCGACAAGAGCCCCCCGAGCGGCTCGCCAATGAGCCAGCGCTGCTTCGGATCAGCCGCGCGTCCACAATTCTCGCCGATCCAGTCGAGTTTACCGGACCGCGCCGCAGCGGCCTTGGCCGAGTTGCTGCCAGTTCTGGGGTGCGGTGAGGAGGCGGCCGGACTCGCGTTCGGCAGCCTCGCCGATTCGGGGATAGCAGACGTCGCGGGCATTGCGGCGCTCAGGTTGATCGCCGACGAAGAACGGGTTCATGATGGTTTGATCGCTTCACTTATGGCAGGGTTGCCCCCGCCGCCCGACGCAACGCGGTTGCGCACCATTTCGAGGCGCTTCCATCTCGAGCTCGGCCGCGGCGATCATATCATGCGGCTGGCGCGGATCACGGCACTCGATTCCGCAGTCTGCCTCATATTGTCGCGATTGCTGCGCCCGGGCACTCCGTTATCGGCCGATCCGGTGATCACCGGCATATTACGCCGCATTGCACGCGACGAAGCGGGCCATGTCCGGCTCACGCGACATCTCGTATGTGATCGAGCTGACGAAGCTACGCTCGTTTGCGTCGGCGTGCATGTTCGCGAAGCCCTCGCCGTCCTGCTCGAGCAAGCTGGCGATGCGTTCGAGGCGCTTGCTTTCGATCCACGCTGGCTACGCGCCGATCTCGCGCGAATCCCTGCCGGCCTGTATCGCTGATGGATCGGCTCGTTCCGCCGGAAACCTGGTTTTCTCACCGGGTAGCCGCAGTGCTTGGAACCGGCATCGCGCTCCCGGGCCCGGCGGTCGCGACAGAACGCCTGCTGGATCAGGCTGGCCTTGAAGGACGCCAGCGGTCGCTTGCGAAAACCGTTGCCGATCGTCTCGGCATTCGAACGCGCCATGTCGGCCGAAGCTGGTCGGCGCGTATAGACGCGCTTTGCGAAGGCGCGGACAATCCGACGCTCGCCGCGCGAGCCATTGGCGCGGCGTTGAACGATGCGGGCCTCCAGGTAAGCGATCTCGGCTATCTGATCGGCCACACAGCGACGCCGGCGCAACCTCTCCCCGGCAATATCACCTTCGTTGCCGATCGGCTGGGGTATCGCGGGCCACATGTCGAGCTGCGCCAGGCATGTACCGGCTTCGCCAATGCGCTGATGATCGCCATGGGCCTGCTGTCTGCCCCAAATGCCCGGCCCGTCGCAATTGTCGGTTCGGAGACCGGGTCCGTATTCCTCGACCTTACGGCGCTCGCCGATGAAGCTGGCCAGATAGTGAACCTCGTCCAGATGGGCGACGGCGCCGGAGCGATTGTCCTTGGACCGCCAGCGCCTGGTGCCGATCGTCTGAGTGCCGCCTGGTTCGGCTCAATCGGGCTCGATCGCAGTCCCGGCTTGCAGATGCGCAATGGCGGCTCGGCCGCGCCCGGCAACAATAGTCGGGGACCACTCGGCTTCGAGCATGACTTCTCGGCCGTGCTACGCGGCGGTGCCGAGCTCTTCGAAGCGGGCATCGCAGCGGCGATGAGCCAAGGGCTCGCGCTTGGCGACGTGGACTGGATCATTCCCCATCAGGCTAGCGGCAAGGTCGGCACGCTTCTGGCGCGCCATCTTGGGCAACCCGAGGAGCGCTTCTTCGTCAATGCCGATCGCCTTGGTAACACGGGATCGGCCGCGATCTGGATCGCGCTTGCCGAATTGAGGGCGAGAGGACTGCCGCGCGGCACCCGAACGCTCGCGCTTGGTGCGGAAGCGACGAAGTACATGTTCGGAGGCTTCGTCCATGAAAGCGCGTGAGGCACCCCTGATTTCTGTCCGCGGGCTTGGAAGGCGTTTCGGCACACGCTGGGTCGTGCGCGACCTGAGCTTCGTCTTGATGCCCGGCGTTATTCTCGGCCTTGTTGGCGCCAATGGCGGCGGGAAGACCACGACGCTCCGGATGCTCGCGGGCCTGACCCGGCCAAACGAGGGCGAAGGCAGCGTGTGGGGACGCGACATCTATCGCCTCGATCGCCAGGCGCGCCGCGACATCGGCTATATGAGCCAGCGCCTGTCGCTCTATCCCGAACTGACGGTGCGCGAGAATCTTGCCTTTCGGGGAGCCTTGCTACCCCCGCCTTCGCGGCCGACGATTGATCTCGCGATCGAGCGATACGGATTGAGTGAGGTTCTCGACACGCGGTTTGACCTCTTGTCCGGCGGCTGGGCACGGCGCGCGCAATTCGCCGCGGTGACACTCCACAGTCCTCGGATCCTCTTGCTGGACGAACCGACGGCTGGCCTCGACGTCCTCACCCGTCAAACGATCTGGCATTGGCTGAGCGAGTTCGCCGACGCCGGCCATGGCGTCATCATCAGCACGCACGATCTCGCCGAGGCGGAGCGCTGCGCGTATATCCTACATTATGCCGATGGCAGGGTGAATGGGCCGATGCCGCCGGCGGCGCTTGTCGTCGAGGCCGGCGCGGCGAGTCTTGAGGACGCGGTGATCCGCCTCGCGACGCGCAGATGAGAGCAAGCCTGCGTGCCACGATCGCGATCTCGAGAGTCGAGCTGTTGCGCCTGTTGCGCTCGCCGACCAGTTTCACGCTGCTGCTGCTCGTCCCCGCGCTGCAAATCCTGCTGTTCGGTTATGCCATCCGGCCGACGTCAGCCGCCGTCGCGGTTGCGATTGCCGGTCCTCCGGCAGGCCAGGCCGATATCGCGCGCCTCGCCAGGGACGCGCACCTCACGCTTGTGGCGCAGAACCTTCGACCTGGCGGCGCGCGTGCCATGGTGGAGGCAGGCAAAGCCTCGATCGGGATCGAGCTTCCTATCGAGCCATTCGCGCCCGTGCGGGCGGTCATCGACGCGAGCGATCCCAATCTGACCGCCGTCGCGGAGCAAAAGGTCAGCGCCATCTATTGGCAGGCTCTCGCAGAGCGGAATGAGGTCGCCGACATTGGCCCCCGGTTACAGATCGATCGCTTGTTTAACCTCGACGCGCGCCCCGATTGGGCGTTCCTGCCAGCACTGGCAGGGACGATCATCATGATCAGCATGCTTATGTTGGGAACGCTGAGCATGGCGCGCGAGCGGGAGACCGGCACGTGGGAAACGCTCGCTTCGCTCCCTGTTGGCCGCGTGGCTCTTCTCGCCGGAAAAACGCTCCCGCTGGCTTTGGTGGGGACCGCGCAGGGGGTGATTGTGGTGGGGCTCAGCATCCTGCTGTTCGATCTGCCGGTTCGCGGCAGTATCGCAGCCTTGCTCGTTCTATTCCCGATCTTCGCATCCGCCCATCTAATCCTTGGCCAGGCCCTTGCCGCCCGTGCGCGGACCCAACTCGCCGCATTACAAGGCGCAATCGCATTCTATCTGCCGGCGATGTTGCTGTCGGGATTCCTCTATCCGTTTTCGACCTTGCCGGTCTGGGCGCAGTGGTTGGGTAATCTGTTTCCCCTGACCCATCTCATCCGGGCGGCGCGCGAAGCGACATTGCGCGGGGGCGACGCCGGTGCCGTCCTTCTTCAAGGCGCATCAATCGTCATGTTCCTTGCCGTCACCCTGCTGGCGGCACTCGCCCAATATCGGTCAAGGCTCGATTGAACCCGGATTGTAACGATGGCGCAGCCGCCATCGAACTATCGAATGGACCTGCGGGCCATACCTATTCAGACCACGAACTCTACGAGGTTACGATGCGGCGCTTCTTCCTGACTGCCAGCTTATTCTCCGCAGCGATTGCGGCCGCGCCAGCGCAAGCTGCGGAGTTCCGCGATTTCGACCAGGTGGCCTTTGCTGCGGCACAGGCGCAGGGCCGCCCCATTCTGCTCGACGTTCATGCCTGGTGGTGTCCGGTTTGCGCCTCGCAAAACCGCACGATCAAACAGACCGCGATGGCGTCCGCCTATGACAGACTGATCGTTTTTCGGATCAACTACGACAAGCAAAAGCCGGTTTGGCAAAGCTTCGGTGTTCGCAAACAAGCGACTCTGATTGCCTTTCGCGGGCGGCAGGAGGTTGGCCGGATTCAATACATGACCAACAAGGACAAGATCAACGCGCTGCTGGCGTCGACTCTTCACTGATCTCGGCGGTGCCCGGACCGCGATGTCGTTCGGCCTGTAACCAGCGCAAGGGCTGCCCCGAAATCTAACAAAGCCGAGGCGTTCGCGCCGTGATCCATTTGCTCCGGCGCCCAGTCATGGTCGCGATGTCCAGGGAGAAACGACGATGAGCAACGCATTGAACCCGGTGCTCGCCTATGCGGCGGGCGCCCTTACCATCCTTTCTCCCTGCGTACTGCCGCTGGTGCCAATCGTGCTGGGAAGTGCCGCGCAACGGCACCGCTTCGGCCCGCTCGCGCTCGCTACCGGACTCGTAATCTCTTTCTCGCTCACCGGCTTCGCCTTGGCGACCGTCGGCGAGGCGGCCGGCATCGACAGCGATACGGTTCGGCTGATCGGCGCGATCGTGCTCATCCTGATCGGTCTCGCGCTGATCATCCCATATTTTCAGCGATTGTCGGAGCGCCTGGCGTCGCCGCTGGCGGGCTGGGCGGGCGAACGCCAAGCCGGACTTGAGAAATACGGCCTTTGGGGGCAAGCCGGAATCGGAGCCCTACTTGGACTCGTGTGGAGTCCGTGCGTCGGGCCGACGCTGGGTGCAGCGACCATTCTTGCATCCCAGGGACAGAATCTTGCCGGCGTTGCGATCGTGATGGCGGCCTTCGGCCTCGGTATCGCTTCGGTATTACTCGTGCTTGCGCTTGCCGCACGGAGCGTGCTCGCGAAGTGGCGCGGCAAGCTGATGAACGCGGGCAACAGCGGGAAGAAAGCGCTGGGAGTGCTCGTCATGGCGGTTGGGCTGCTGATCATCACAGGCACCGACCGCCTCATCGAGGGAGCCATTCTCACCGCTTCGCCCGACTGGCTGACCGATCTCACGACGTCCATCTGACGCTGAAGGTTAGCCCGATCCGAGAGCGTGGCTCGATCAACCCCAGCGCCTACGCCTATCGGCTCGACGATCCCAATGCGCGCAGCATCGCCAGCTCCTGAAGGGCCGATGTCAAATCGAATTCCGGATCGTCGTCCAATGCCCGGCTCCAAGATGATCCTAGTGGGACACCCTTGGTCAGCGCGATGAGGAATGTCGCTCGCGCCGCCTCGAAGCGGCTGACTAGCGCCTCGCCGTCCGCTGACCGTGAGACAAGAACGATCTCGTTACCCGGGCCAGGCGGAGTAGCTTTCAATTCCTCAAGGCTGTCAGGCTCCTGATGAGCCATCCAGATTCGATAAATCGGAAAGGAGGTCGTGATGGTCGCCGCACACGGATGGAGGTTCACCACCAGCTCCATGAGCGCGTTCGGCGAAAGCAGCGTCAGCGCCCGCAGGTCGATTGCCGGCGCATCATCGGAGAAGGCCGCCCGGATCCGGGCCCATTCCAGTTCGGCGATATCGGCGAGATATGGCAATGTCGATGCGGGCTGATATGCCGAAAGGAATTCCGGGAAGCCGCGGCCATAAGCGGTCAGCCACGATTTGGTCGGCGGAGAATTGCTGACAAAGCAGCGCGCCGCCTCGACGAAAAAGGCATCCCCCACCAGCGCGCGGACCACCGGGAAACTCTGCTCAAGCGCTAAAACTAGCGAATTTCGGATGTTGCGAGCGTGAATGGCATAACCTCGAGTTGCCGTGGACGCGCTGAAGATGGGCGCGTCCGCAAACAGCCTTTCGGCAAAGCGTGACTGAAATTCAGCGAGGCGGCGGTCCGTCATCGCGCTGCCGTCCCGACAATCTCACTGGCGCGGTCTGCTTCCGCCAGCAGCGCGCCAAGCGGCGGCCAATTGCAATCACGCTCGATGATCGTCGGCCGGGGGCCAATGCGCGCGACGAGATCGGCGTAGAGCATCCACACACCCTCTCCGATGTCGCTGCCATGCGTATCGACCAGCAAGCCGCTACCGGCAGCATCCGACTCGTGGCCCGCAAGGTGGATTTCGCCGATTGATTCGAGCGGAACTTCCTCCAGCCAATCAAGCGGAGACCGACCCAGATTGCCGGATGAGACGATCAGATTGTTGAGATCGGCAAGTAATCCGCAGCCGGTCCGCTCGACGAGCCGCTTGAGAAAGGCGCCTTCGCTCATCGTCCCGCCCGGCACATCCAGATATGCGGAAGGATTTTCGATCAGGATGCTTCGGCCGAGTCGGCGCTGCGTGTATTCGACATTGCGCGAGACGACATCAAGCGTCTCCTCGCTCAACGGGAGCGGCAGGAGATCGTTGTAATAGATTTCTCCAAGCCGGCACCATGCGAGGTGCTCCGAGATCTGGCACGCACCGACACCATCGACGAGCGCGGCGAGACGCTCAAGATGGTCCTCATCGACTGGCCCGGCCGAGCCGAGCGATAGCCCCACACCATGTACGCTGATGGGATAGCGGTCCGCGATCGCTATGAGCGAGCGATAACGGGGGCCAGAGCGATCAAAATAGTTCTCGGCATGAATCTCGAGCCAGTCGACGGCGGGGTCGTTCTCGGGATCGCTGAAAGCAGCATGATAGGGGCCGCGCAATCCGATCCCGACCCAGTCGATGCCTGGTGCCCGATGCATCAAGATTTTACGGGCCCGGTCGATCCTCCGGCGATCTTCTTGCATGTCCCCGCCGGCACATAAATCCAGGCATCGGCTTGACGGTCGGCTTTGGACGTTCCGCCGCAGGCGTTCGCCGGCCCGAAGCAGTCGTTTTCACCCGCCTTCACGACGCCATAGCATTTTTCGAATTTGTAGGTGGGCTTGGGCACGTTGACCTGGCCGTGCGCGGCATTCGCCGCCATGGTGACCGCGGCGAGAAGCCCGGCGGCACTGACGATAGTGGTTGCCTTGTTCATCGATTGTCTCCCGGTTGAGAAAGTCAGTAGAATGAGAAGCGGGCGCCTGTGAGGAACACCTGACCCGATTGCCGCAACCGATCAGCTGCGCTCACAGTGCTTGCGAACCGATAGAGATAGATGCCGGCGAAGAGTTTTACGTCCGTATGGAACTTCTGCCCCAACAGATCGTGATTGCGATCCAGTAGGTAGGACGCGCCGAGTTCACCGATGTCGACAGTATCGCGAGAGACGATCAGCGTTTGGCTGTCCGCTGTCGCGTGCTGATAATATCCGCCGAAGGTCCAGGGGCCACGCACGTAATCGGCGCTCGCGACAATTCCATAGGGTCTGGTCGCACGGCGCAGGCCGGCGGGCGCGCGCGCGACCCGGGACCAGCCATCATAGGTTCCGCTGATTCCGATCGAGACCGTGTCGCGGAACGTGGCGCTGATGCCGCCGCTCAATGAATCGGACCGCCGGAGCGGCGCGAGTGGCGTTGCGGGCGTGTCAGCAGTGGCGCGCGAATAGGTCCCACCGATCGAGAGATCGAGCAACTCGGTCCTGTGGTTCCAGACAAGCGCCGCCTGAACCACGTCACGGAATCGGCCCTCCGCCATCGAAGGGGCGATCGTGCCACTCTGTGCCGTGGTGCCATTGGCGACTTTGAAGCCCGAAGGCCGCACTGTTTCGGGCGTATACGAAACCGCGCCGTAGAACCCGCCCTTTGAGCGCGGCGAGAGATAGATGATCTTCGGCGACGCATCGCCGTAGAAACGTGCTGCATAGCCCAGGTAGGTGAGCGCATTGACCCGCGATCCCAATCCGCGGGGCAGGAAGCTGGTCGGCAAGCGCCCATTCGGATCGAGGCGCGCGCCCGATTCCGGGCCAAAGCCCGGCGTCGTGAATGCGATCTCGGAGGGAGTAAAGCCGACAAGGCTTTGCGGGAATCCTGCCCGCTCGCCGATCTCGATCCGCCCGAAGTCACCGATGACGAACAGGCTCACCTCCGGGACTGACAGTCGATACGACGAGGAGGTATTGCTTGCCAGCCCTTGCACATTGGCGACGCCGCGAAATGCAAGGACCGTCCCTCCAGTGGTGCGGTATTGGGGTGTGATCTCCGCTTCGGCCTCGGCTAGACCGCCCCCGCCCGCGTCGGGCTGGGCCGTGGCGTCAGCGAGAGTGCCGTTGGCATAGCCACTGACCTTCAGCGCGAACTGTCCGGGGGCAGCGGCTGCCTGCGCGTTTGCACTTGCTGGGACAAGAAAGCCCGCGCAGCCCGCCGCGACAAATCGCACAAGATGCGTGCGCCGACGATGCCGGCCCCGAAAGATACAGAAAACGCGCATGTTCGGATGTTCGGGACAACTGTCAAAAGGTTACAGAAGCCGACGAAAAGCGCTCGTTCGTTGCGCCACTTACGCCATTGACCTTCAACCGCCGAAGGGACCGCCGCCGTAACCAGATGCGTCATCACCGGGCTCGATGCCGACACAGCGCGAGGCACGCCGACCTTGGACCAGCCAGCAGCACAAGTAAGTCTCGCCGAGCAGCGAAGGCCGATCGCCAGAAGATGGCTGCTCACGCCATCTGAAGTTGCGGATCATCCGTTAGCGTGCCTGATCGTCCGAAACTTGCCTGCCGTTGCGAATCGTCTGGAATCATTCTGACGATAAGGCACACATGAAGTAGCTATGGAACACTCGGCGCTTGATCAGATTCTGGCCGTCCTCGCGGTGGACGTGAAGGAATTCGCGATATGCGAATTTGCATCGAGCTCGGCGATCGAGATTCCGCCGCTCGAACAGATCGAGGTCCATTTCGTGCTCGCGGGCAGCTTGCACCTCAAGATCGGCGACGACCCGATTATGACGGTTCCGCAAGGCGGGATTGTTTTAGTCCCGCCTTTAATCAGGCAGGTCATTGGCGGTTCGCCAGCACCCTCCAGCATGTTCAGTCCGTCGGAAACCTGTAGTCGGCGGCGCGATGGCTTGATGCACTACGATGCTTCCATGGGCGAGCCTGCGAGCGTGCTGATCGCATGTGGGCAGATAACGGCAGATTTCGCGGGATCGTTCGGCCCGTTTGATGGGCTGAGGGAGCCAATTTATTCGTTGCTCGCCGATGAGCCCTTCGCCCGCAGCGCGTTCGAACGGATATTGCTCGAGACTCGGATCACATCGATCGGGAGCAAGGCGCTCATTGCCTCGCTCATGAAAAGCTGTCTGATTCTCGCGATCCGGCGATTTGCGGAGAAGCAAGGATCGCGGAGGGCGTTGCCTGGATTATTCGAGGGTCCGTCGCTTGCGCGCGCCGTCGCCCAGGTCATGGAAAATCCGGCCGCCAACCACACTCTGGTGGGTCTCGCCCGGAGCGCGGGCATGAGCCGTTCCAAGTTCGCCAAGATGTTTGCCGAGACCGTCGGATCTCCACCGATGGAATTCGTGGCCCGCACACGCCTCGATCATGCTCGCAATCTGCTGCTTTCCACGCAGCTTCCGGTGTCGATCGTCGCCAATCGCGTCGGATTCATCAGCCGCAGCCATTTCAGTCGCGCTTTCCGGAATACCTTTGGGATGGACCCGACAAAAATGCGGAAAGCCCGAGACCATCAGGAGGTTGTTGATGCGTAAGGGCGTGGCCGGCGCCGCGGTTCGTCCAAGGACTGCCGCGCATTTTTCGCGGAAGCCGAGTGTAACCCGCCAGCTAGTTGTATCGAATACGTATCCGTGCGCCTTGACCCTCGCCCCCAGACCGCCCGCCGGACGGCCGAACTTGCCCGATTCATCCCGGCGCCAGTCATGACCGCAGCCGAGGAAGAATGGGGACGGCTGATGGTTGCGGCCCAGCAGGGAAATGCCGGGGCATATAGGCGGCTCCTCGACGAACTGAGGAAGTGGTTATGCCGGTTCTATGCCCGTCGTCTGCCGCCGGCCATGGTGGAGGACGCAGTGCAGGATACGCTGATCGCGATTCACGAAAAGCGCCATACTTATGACTCCGAACGCCCGTTCAAGCCATGGCTCGCTGCGGTCGCCCGTTACAAATGGATCGATCGCCTTCGATCGATGGGTCGAGCGACAATGGAGGAACTGCCTGACGACATCGCCATTGAGGACCATGAGAGCAGCGTGACAAGTTCCGTCATCTTGACTCAGTTGATGACCAAACTGAAACCCGCTCAGGCCGAAGCTATTCGACTGGTGAAGATCGAGGGTTTCTCCGTCGAGGAAGCGTCGGCACGAACTGGCCAATCCGGGTCGCTGATCAAGGTCAACATCCATCGCGGGCTGGCGCGGTTGGCCACGATCGTTCAGAAGCAGCCCGATGTCGAGTGATCTTCTGCTAGATCGACTGGTTGACGAACTTCGCCCCGTCCGCCCGTCGAATCCGCGTCGCCAGCTGGCGATTTTGCTTTGCCTGGCCGCCGTCGAGCTTGCCGGTTTCCTGGCGCTTGGCACGCTGCGTCCCGACGTGGCGGCAGCGCTTGGTCGCGCAGCATTTTGGTGGAAGATGGGAGGCCTCGCCCTGTTGGCGGCGTTCGGCGTCCACATCGCTCTCGGTTCGTTCAACCCTGTCTCGTCGCCGCGCTCGGGGCTGCGCCGTTGGGCTGTGCTGGTCGCCGGTCTCTTCCTCGTCGGCTGGGTCATCGATGTCGCGGGCCAAGGCACGAGCGCGCTTGTTGCCCGCCTGATGTGGCGCATGGGCGTCGAATGCCTGACGGTGATGACGATCTTGTCGATTCCGCCAATCGTCGCGCTTGGCCTGATGATGCGTCGCGGCGCACCGACGGACAGACAAGCCAGTTCCGTCGCGGTGGGAGTTGCCGCGGCGACATGGGGTGCATTGATCTTCGCCTTCCATTGCCCCAGCGACGATCCCTTCTACATCGTGTTCTGGTATTCGCTCGGCGTGTCAGCGATTACGTTGATGGCGCGGGCGGTGCTCCCACTTGTCTCTCGCTGGTGATCCAATGTGCGAATGCCTTGCCCTAAACGGGCTTTCGCAGCCTGTCTAAGACCGGGCG
>TARA_R110000868_G_scaffold34067_2_pt1 | contig 22666 bp, 22 predicted proteins | sample TARA_R110000868 | Tara Oceans TARA_R110000868 (sample SAMEA4397489) | marine metagenome | biome: Polar Biome; feature: [SRF] surface water layer (ENVO:00010504); material: water (ENVO:00002006), including particulate matter (ENVO:01000060) such as... | depth 5 m | reverse complement strand
GGATCGCTGCATGGTGCCCCCCCGCCATGCAGCGATTTTTTTTGGTTAAAGCCCGACAGACGATGCGTGACTTGCATGAAACATCTTTCACTTGAGAGGGGCGCTATCCTGCCCTACACATCAAATAAGTCCTGTAAAAGGGGCAGCTATAGAAGAGGCGGGGTGCCGGATTTGCCGGTGCTGCACGGGGAGAGAGACCATTTCAGAATTTCGTATCAAGACTTCGGGCGCGCAAAGCCAGGCGTCGGGTGAACCGATGATCGTCATCGACGGTCTGACCAAGCGGTTCGGACCTTTTACCGCTGTCGATCAGATCAGTTTTTCGGTGGCCCGTGGCGAAGTGCTGGGCTTTCTCGGCCCCAATGGTGCCGGTAAATCTACGACTATGAAAATGGTCACCGGCTTTCTGTCGCCGAGCGAAGGCTCCGCGCGTGTTTGTGGCCATGATGTTGTTTCCGACACACTTGCCGCACAGCGCACCATCGGTTACCTGCCGGAAGGGGCGCCCGCCTATGGCGACATGACGCCGCTCGCTTTCCTGCGCTTCATTGCGCGTGTGCGTGCGCTGAAAGGCGCTGACGCCGAGCGCGCCATTGAGGCCGCAGTCGCTGCCACTGAACTTCAAGGTGTGCTGGAGCAGCCGATCGACACGCTGTCCAAAGGATTTCGTCGTCGCGTCGGGCTCGCCCAGTCGATCTTGCATAATCCGCCTGTGCTCATCATGGATGAACCGACAGACGGGCTTGATCCCAATCAGAAACATGAAGTGCGCAAGCTCATCAAAAGAATGTCAGCCGACAAAGCGATCATCATCTCGACGCATATTTTGGAAGAGGTGGATGCGATCTGTTCGCGTGCGCTTATTATCGATCGTGGGCAGGTGGTGGCTGACGGCACGCCGGCAGAACTCATCTCGCGCTCGCGCTATCACAATGCCGTTACGCTGACGGTTGAAGGACAACTGACTGTGCAGTCGGCTGAAATTCTAAAAACTCTGCCGGGCGTCGTTAGCATGGAAGTGACGCCGCGCGGAAGCGAGACGGTGCTTACCCTCTTCACTGCGCGCGGCACATCTGACAAAGCTGTTGCGGGCGATCTTACACTGGTTGATGCGGTTGCCCGTGTCGCGCGCGAGAACAACTGGATCGTGCGGGCGCTCTATGGCGAACCGGGGCGGCTCGATGAAGTCTTCCGCTCGCTGACGCGCTCCGACATTGACGGCGCAGACGCCACCCAAGCCGAAAAGAACGTCGCATGAGAGAATTAGTAGCCGTATTCCGCCGCGAGCTCGGCGGTTATTTTGCGACGCCACTCGCATTTATTTTCATCGTCGTGTTTCTTTTCACGATGGGGGCCTTCACCTTTTATATGGGTGGCTATTTTGAAAGTGGTTCGGCAGACCTGCTGATCTTTTTCAATTTTCACCCTTGGCTCTATCTCTTCCTGATCCCCGCCATTTCAATGCGGCTCTGGGCGGAAGAGCGCCGCACGGGCTCGATTGAACTTTTGCTTTCTCTACCGATCCCCCTCTGGGCGGCGGTGCTGGGTAAGTTTCTTGCGGCATGGGTCTTTTCCGGCATCGCGCTCGCGCTCACTTTTCCCATGTGGCTTACGGTCAACTATTTGGGCGATCCGGACAATGGTGTGATCCTCGCGGGCTATATCGGCAGTTTCTTTTTGGCGGGCGGCTATCTCGCTATCGGCTCCTGCCTGTCGGCGACGACAAAAAATCAGGTCATTGCCTTTGTCGTCAGTGTGGTCGTCTGTTTCCTCTTCACAGTGTCGGGTCTGCCGCTGGTCATCGACTTCTTTTCAAGCTGGGCCCCTCAACAAGTACTGAACACGATTGCGTCTTTCTCCTTCCTCACGCATTTCACGGCGATCACGCAAGGCGTGATTGATCTGCGTGACATCATCTATTTTGGTTCGTTGATCACCGTCTGGCTCGTGGCCTGCGGCCTTGTCGTCGATATGAAGAAGGCAGGGTGACCGAGATGCAACATGCTCAATTCCGCTCCGGCACCCGCATCGCCATGCTTGTTTTGCTGGCTGTGTTGTTTCTGGCGATCAATCTTTTTTCCAATGTGGTGTTTCGTTCAGCTCAGGTTGATCTGACCCAAAATAGGCTCTTCACTCTGTCGCAAGGCACGGAGAACGTGCTGGCGAAGATTGACGAACCAGTGACGCTCAAGTTTTTCTACTCAGAACGTCTTGCCAATGAATTTCCGCAAATTCGCACCTATGCTGGTCGCGTCCGCGATTTGCTGCAGGAAATGCGCGATCGCTCAAACGGTAAGCTCATTCTGGAAGTGATCGATCCCGAACCCTATTCGGGTGACGAAGATCTCGCGATGTCGCTCGGCCTCAAGGGCGCGCGCACCACAGAAGGCGATATTATTTACTTTGGTCTTGTTGGCACCAACCTTGTCGACGGCATTGAACAGATCCCGTTTTTTGCCGATGAGCGCCAGCAATATCTCGAATATGACGTGACGCGCCTTGTGCAGAATCTCAACCGGCCGACAAAGCCGACACTGGGTATTGTCACCAATCTGCCGATGGACACGGGTGCTGGCGGCTTGATGGAAGCCATGCGCGGTCAGTCCAAGCCTTATATGATTTACGAAGAATTGCGTGAGCGTTTCGAGATTGATTTTCTTGAACAGAATTTCGTGCGGGTGCCCAAAAGCGTTGATGTGCTGCTTATCGCTCACCCGCGCGCGCTCAATGATTCAACGCTTTATGCCATCGACCAGTTCGTGATGCGTGGCGGGCGTGTTCTTGTCTCGATTGATCCTCATTCCGAAGTGAGCCTCACGTCCGGCAGCAATGGTCAGCCGGTGCAGGGTTATACCGAAGCCTCTGACCTTGGCGTGTTGCTCAACAGCTGGGGTGTTTCGTTCAAGCCGCGCGAAATTATTGGTGATCGCGAACTTGCGATGCGTGTGGCGACCGGGCTCGATGCGCGGCGCCAAACGAGCGACTATGTTTTGTGGATGACGGTGCCGAAAGCCAATCTCGATCACGATGATCTGGTGACGGCAAATATTGACCACCTCAATCTTGCGACGGTCGGTGCGCTTGAGCAAACCAAAGACGCGACGACGCGCTTCACGCCTTTGTTCTGGTCATCTGAGGATTCTGAGGTTTACGACCTCAATTTCGTAAAATCCGGACCGACACCTGACGAGTTGCTGGCTGATTTCAAACCGTCCGGTAAGCGCCACATTCTGGCGGCGCGCATATCGGGCCCAATCAAGAGCGCTTTCAGCGGTCAGCCCGTTGCGTCCAGCGAAGATAAGACGCAACGTTCCGACGGATTAGAAAAGCCTGAGGACTATCAGGCCGCGACGACTGGCGATGCGAATATCATCGTCGTTGCCGACAGCGATCTCTTTGATGACCGCTTCTGGGTGCAAACAGAAGTCTATGATGGTCAACGCGTCGCGAAGCCCATTGCCGACAATGCGCAGTTTGTTTTGTCGGCCATCGACAATTTGATGGGCTCTGATGATCTGATCTCGCTGCGTGCGCGCGAACGTACCGACCGGCCTTTTGTGGTGGTCGACGAATTGCGCCGTGAAGCCGACAGACATTTTCTGGCCGAACAGCAGCGTCTGACGGCCAGCATTTCGGAAACGGAAAAGCGCCTGACAGATTTGCAGACGCAGACGGGCGATGCGCCGTCTGCCAATGCGCAGGAGGAAGCATCCGAGTTTCGTGCGCAGCTTTTAAAGAGCCGCAAGTCGCTGCGCGATGTGCAGCGCAATTTGCGGCGCGATATTGACGGTCTTGCCGCCAAGGTTCGTTTTATCAATGTGGCGTTGATGCCGGTGCTTGTGGCTCTGGCAGCAATCGGTGTTGCTATCTTGCGTCATCGCCGCCGCAAGGCGCGCGTCGCCAAAGGGGTTTGAGTGATGGCGTTTTCGTTGGGAGCCCTGCGCGTGAACAAACCGCTGCGCAATCTTGTGTTGCTGAGTGCCGTAACCGCTGTTGCGGTTGTTGCCTCCGTTGTCGCCGTGTCGGTGCAAGAGCGTGGCGTGCAAGCGCAGTTCGTGGCCGAGCAGATGTATCCTGGTCTTGAGACGCAACTCGATAAAGTGTCGAAGATTGTCTACATGATGCCGCGCGGCATGCGGGCACCTGAGACGATTACACTGTTGCGTGGCGATGATAACCGCTGGCGGGTGAGTGAACGGGTGAACTATCCCGCTGATCCGGCGCTGGTGCAGAAGGCGCTGATCGGCGTTTCGGAACTGCAGCTTTATCAGCCGCGCACAGCGCGTAAGGAATGGTTGCAGCGGCTCGGTCTGACGGAGCCAGAAAATATTGGCAAGGCTGTGCGTGTCCAGTTTTTTGATAAGGATGGCCATTCGATGGCGGCGTTGCTGGCCGGCAAAGTGCCGGAGCAAACCATTGATGCACGGGGCGAAGGTATGATCTACGTGCGCCGCGACGGTGAAGACCAGAGCTGGCTCGCGCGCGGACGATTGCCGCTGGTAGCAACTGCGCAGGACTGGCTCGAGCGCCGCTTTCTCGAAGTGAAACGCGACGATATTAAGCGCGTGACGCTGTGGGTTGGTACGGAAAAGCCCGTCAATCTGTCGCGTGCGTCTGTCGATGAAAATGATTTTGTCATCGAGAATATTCCTGAAGGCCGCACGACGCGCGGCGCACCTATTGTAAACGGGGCTGCGACGTCGATTGTCGATATGAATTTTGACGATGCTGTGCCGGTGACATCTTTCGACTTTCCGGATACGTCGCCGAGCGTGAATTTTGAACTCTTCGACGGTACCAATATCACGCTGACGATCACGGGCGGCGGCGGCGCGCTCTGGGCCAAATTCGTGGCGACGGGGGCCGAAGGCCCGGCCGCGGTGCGGGCTGCTGAGATCAACGCGCGTGTGTCAGGCTGGGCCTATAAGTTACCGAAAGCAGCAGGCGGACAGCTCACGCAGTCGATGGATCTGTTGACCTATGAAGGCGGGATAGAACCCTGATCCGGCTGTCGCCATATAAGACATGAGACAAAGAAAAAAGGCGCTTCCCACAGGAAGCGCCTTTTCATTTGATGAGCAATCCGATCAGGCTGCGAGGCGACGCAGCACATATTGCAGGATGCCGCCATTGGCGTAGTAGTCGAGTTCGTCTTGCGTATCGATGCGGGCGAGTACGTCGACCGTCTGGCTTGAGCCGTCCGTGCGTTCGATCACCACTTTCACCTTGGCGCGGGGCGTGACGCCCTTGAGGCCTTCGATGGTGATGATTTCCGAACCGTCGAGGCCTAGCGACTGCCAGCTCATGTCACCGATGAACTGCAGCGGCGCGATGCCCATGCCAACGAGGTTCGAGCGATGGATGCGCTCAAAGCTCTGAGCGATGACGGCTTTGACGCCGAGAAGCATTGTGCCTTTGGCCGCCCAGTCGCGCGAAGAGCCTGTGCCGTATTCCTTGCCCGCGAAGACGACGAGCGAGGTGCCGCGACGTTTGTATTCCATCGCAGCGTCATAGATCGGCATTTGCGTGCCTTCGGGCTCAAGCTTGGTGAGACCGCCTTCAACGCCGTTCAGCATCTGGTTCTTGATGCGGATGTTGGCGAAGGTGCCGCGCATCATGACCTGATGGTTGCCACGGCGTGCGCCATAGCCGTTGAAGTCCTGTGCGCCGACCTGTTTGGAGATCAGGTAGGAACCGGCAGGGCTTTGCACTTTGATGTTACCGGCGGGCGAGATGTGGTCGGTGGTGATCGAGTCGGCGAAGAGGCCGAGGATACGCGCCTTGTTCACATCTTCGAGCGGTGTCAGTTCGCTTTTGAGGCCTTCGAAGTAGGGCGGGTTCTGCACATAGGTCGATTCCCCGTCCCAATCATAGGTCAGACCGCCTGTGACCTTGATGCTCTGCCAGTTGACATCGCCGTCAAAGACATTGGCGTAGCGCTTGCGGAACATTTCCGGCGTGACGCAGGCGCGCACTGTCTCGGCGATTTCCTGTGTCGTGGGCCAGATGTCTTTCAGATAGACAGGCTGGCCATTGGAACCCGTGCCGATAGGATCCTTCGTGATGTCGATCTGGGTGGAACCGGCAAGCGCGTAGGCGACGACAAGCGGCGGTGAGGCGAGATAGTTTGCCTTCACATCCGGCGAGACGCGGCCTTCGAAGTTGCGGTTGCCCGAAAGGACGGCCGAGGCAACCACATCGTTCTTGTTGATTGTCTGACTGATCTCCAGCGGCAGCGGACCGGAGTTGCCGATGCAGGTGGTGCAGCCATAACCGACGAGGTCGAAGCCAATCGCGTCGAGATCATCCTGAAGGCCTGCCTTGTCGAGGTAGTCGGTGACGACCTGTGAGCCTGGTGCCAGCGATGTCTTGACCCAGGGCTTCGACTGGAGGCCGAGGCGGCGGGCGTTGCGGGCAACGAGACCGGCAGCAATCATCACGCTCGGGTTTGAGGTGTTGGTGCAAGAGGTGATCGCCGCGATGACAACGTCGCCGTGTCCAAGGTCATAGTCTTTGCCTTCGACAGCATAGCGCGTGGCAGCCTGACCGGGCTTGCCGAATTCACCGGCGAGCGAGCCAGCAAAGCTTGAGGCCACATTCGTCAGGGCAACGCGGTCCTGCGGACGTTTGGGGCCGGCAAGGCTCGGCACGACGGACGCCAGATCAAGTTCGAGCGTGTCAGTGAAGATCGGGTCGGGCGTGTTCTTTTCACGGAACATGCCTTGCGCCTTGGCATAGGCTTCAACGAGCGCCACTCGTTCATCCGAGCGACCTGTCGCCTTGAGGAACTTGAGGGTTTCGTTATCGACCGGGAAGAAGCCGCAGGTCGCACCATATTCCGGCGCCATATTGGCGACGGTCGCACGATCTTCGAGCGTCAGATTGTCGAGGCCCGAACCGAAATATTCGACGAACTTGCCGACCACGCCACGCTTGCGGAGCATTTCGGTGACGGTGAGAACCATGTCGGTGGCTGTGACGCCTTCGGCCAGTTTGCCCGTGAGCTTGAAGCCGATGACTTCGGGAATGAGCATCGAAACCGGCTGGCCAAGCATGGCCGCTTCCGCTTCAATGCCGCCGACGCCCCAGCCCAGAACCGCAAGCCCGTTTACCATCGTGGTGTGGCTGTCGGTGCCGACGCAGGTGTCGGGATAGGCGATTTCTTCTTTGCCTTCGGTTTTGGTCCAGACGGTCTGAGCCAGATATTCGAGGTTCACCTGATGGCAGATGCCCGTTCCCGGCGGCACAACGCGGAAATTGTTGAAGGCTTTGGATCCCCAGCGCAGGAATTCATAGCGTTCACGGTTGCGGCCATATTCGATTTCGGTGTTTTCGTGGAAGGCAGCTTGCGTGCCGAATTTATCGACCATGACAGAATGGTCGATGACGAGATCGACGGGCACGAGCGGGTTGATGCGTGTGGGATCACCACCCAGCGTTTTTACGGCGTCACGCATGGCGGCGAGATCCACCACGGCGGGAACGCCGGTGAAATCCTGCATCAGCACGCGGGCTGGGCGATAAGCGATTTCACGATCGGATGTGCGCGACTTCAGCCATGATTTCACGGCTTTGATGTCGTCGGCTGTAACCGTGCGGTTGTCTTCAAAGCGCAGCAGATTTTCAAGAAGCACTTTGAGCGAGAAAGGCAAACGAGCAATGCCTGACAGGCCGTTCTTTTCAGCGGCCTTGAGGCTGTAATAGGTGTAGCTGCGCTTGCCGACTTTGAGGGTCTGCTTGGCGTTGAAACCGCTGCCGGACGCTGTGGCCTTCTTTGCCGGTGTTATTTTAGTGGCCGCCATTTCTGCCGGAGACTTTTTCTCGGTCTCTTTCTTCGCCGACTTTTTGGGTGCGGGTTTGGCAACGGTCTTCTTCGCAACTTTTTTGGCTGCGGGCTTTTTCGCCGCGGGCTTTTTCGCTGCTACTTTTTTCGGCGCCACCTTCTTAGGTGTAGCCTTCTTGGCGACAGCTTTTTTGGGCGCGACTTTCTTCGGTGCAGCCTTTTTTACTGTGGTCATTTTAGGGGCGACCTTCTTTGGCGCCGTTTTTTTCACTGTTTTCTTCGGTGCTGCCTTTTTGGCGGCGGCCTTCTTTACTGCGGCTTTCTTAGGAGCGGTCTTCTTGGCCGCTGCTTTTTTCACTGCGGTTTTTTTCGGGGGAGATTTCTTGGCGACAGGCTTTGCTTTTTTTGCAGCCGGTTTGGTCTTCTTGGCGACGGGCTTTGCCTTTTTGGCGACAGCCTTGGCCTTTTTAACGGCGGGCTTTGCTTTCTTCGCCGCAGGTTTGGTCTTCTTGGCGGCGGGCTTTGCCGCTGCTTTTACTTTTTTCGCGACGGGCTTTGCGGCAACTTTCGCGCTCGCCTTTTTCGCTTTGGATTTGGCCTTAGCCGGGGCCTTCTTCGCCATGAAATATTCCTCGATGATGCGTGCCCGTGGCGGGGGGTGATGGAGGTAGGCGGGACCGGATCGACTTCACGTCCGTGCGCTCAGATTGAGCGAGGCCGGTTGTCGCAAATCGCCGCCGTTTTCCGTGCCTTAGGGCCTATATGCTTGACGGGCGAGACTATAAGGTCTTTCCCATGCGAAGGCTATGGTTACACCGGTTCAGATCGGGTGATAATCGCTCACAAGAAGCGTGATGACAGGGAACAAGGGAGAGCATTAATGAGTGTGGTACGCGTTGAGAAAAACGGACCAGTGACCACGGTGATCCTTGCGCGCGCCGATGTGCGCAATGCCGTGGATCGCCCGACCGCTGCTGCACTCGCTGAAGCCTTTCATGCGTTTGAGAAAGACGACACTGCGATGGTCGCGGTCTTTGCCGGTGATCACGGGACTTTTTGCGCCGGTGCAGATCTAAAGGCGGCGGCAGCTGGTGGAACTGGCTCGGACGATGCCCGACGCGGCAATCTGATTGCGAATCCGGGCACCGGTCTCGAATTTGATCGGCTGGCAATTGACGGGCCGATGGGGCCATCGCGCATGGTGTTGTCGAAGCCCGTGATCGGCGCTATTTCGGGATTTGCGGTGGCCGGCGGGCTCGAGCTTGCCCTCTGGTGCGATATGCGCGTGGTTGAGGAAGATGCCGTGATGGGTGTTTTTTGCAGGCGCTGGGGCGTGCCGCTGATCGATGGAGGCACTGTGCGCTTGCCGCGCCTCATCGGGCATTCGCGCGCGATGGACCTTATTCTGACGGGCCGTGCTGTCGGGGCGGATGAAGCGCTGGCGATGGGGCTTGCCAACAGGGTGGTGCCTAAGGGACAAGCACGCGCCGAAGCGGAAAAACTCGCCCTTGAAATATCGCGCTTTCCACAAAACTGCCTCAAGGGTGACCGGATGTCCGCCTATGAGCAATGGGATCTGCCATATGACCGTGCCATTGCCAATGAATTCGAACATGGCCGTGCTGTGCTCTCGACAGGTGAGACCGTGCGCGGGGCCCAGCGCTTCGCATCGGGCAAGGGGCGGGGCGGGCGGTTTGACGAAATTTGAATTTTTGCCTGCAGGTGCCGGTCATGTCTGACGGCAAGGCGCATTGCTGCCTTGTGGCGCAAGATCTTGCCTGCCATCGCGGTGGGCGGAAGATATTTAGCCATCTGTCCTTTGTTATTGAGGCGGGTAAGGCCCTCATCGTGACGGGGCCGAACGGGGCGGGCAAATCGAGCTTGCTGCGACTTATGGCGGGTTTGCTGGACAAGGCAGGCGGTACAATGCGTTTTGAAGGTGGTTTGCCTGAGGTGAGCCTTGCCGAACAGACCCATTACGTCGGCCATCTTGATGCGCTGAAAGGCGCGATGAGCGTCAGGGAAACGCTGCAATTCTGGTCAGATTTTCTCGATGGAAGTGAAGCAAATGTGTGGCATGCCTGTGAGGTTTTTGATCTGACGCGGCTTTTGGATCTACCTGTTGCTTATCTGTCGGCGGGGCAAAAGCGGCGGCTGAGCCTTGCGCGGTTGCTTGTTGCGCCGCGTGCGCTTTGGTTGCTTGACGAGCCCGGCGTCGCGCTTGATGCAGCGAGCCTGAAGCGGCTAGCAACGGCGATCGATGCGCATTTGGGCGCTGGCGGGTTGGTGGTGGCCGCAACACATCAGCCCCTGGGCATTGCGTCATCTGTCACTCTTGAGCTGGTCGATGCAGGGGTGAGCGCATGAGACGCGCCTTCTGGGCTTTGTTGCGACGCGACGTGAAGCTGGCGACGCAGGTCGGTGGCGGTGGCGGCATGGCGGTGTTTTTCTTTCTCGTCGTTGTGACGTTTCTTCCGCTCGGCGTCGGGCCCGATCTCAAATTGCTCGGCCAGATCGCGCCAGGGCTTTTGTGGGTCGCATTGTTGCTTTCGTCATTATTGACGCTCGACCGGTTGTTTCAGGCTGACTTTGAAGACGGCACGCTGGATGTATTGAGCATGGGGAGCTTGCCGCTGGAGTTGATGGTCACGGCCAAAATTACGGCGCATTGGCTGACCACGGGTCTGCCCCTGGTTATTGCGACGCCGTTGCTCGGTTTGCTGCTCAATCTCGATGTTGACCAGTTCTCGCCCATGATCCTCGCCATGTTCATAGGCACGCCCGCCTTGAGCCTTTTGGGGGCTGTTGGCGCAGCGCTCACCGTCAGTTTGCGGCGCGGCGGGCTCCTCGCCTCGCTGCTCGTTATGCCCTTCTATATTCCGGTGCTTATTTTCGGTGTTGCGGCGGCAGGTGGCGGCGCGGCATTGCCCGGTGCTGCGCATCAGGCCCTGCTGCTGCTTGGCGCTGTCACGCTCGCGAGCCTCGTCATCGGGCCTGTGGCCGTTGCGGCCAGCCTCAGGGCCAATTTGCGATCTTAATCTAATCTGACGCGGCAAATTGCCCGCAACCCAGTTTTCCCTTGGTCTTGCCCTTCAGACCCCGACGCCGCTAAATGAGCCCATGTCAGACCTGACCTCTATCCAGCGTTTTCACGCCTTTGCCAATCCGGCGCGCTTCATGGCGTTCAGCGAGCGCTTGCTATGGCCGCTGGGCGTGGCGAGCTTTGCGTTGATTGCGGCGGGGTTATGGTATGCGCTTGTCGCGTCGCCTGCCGATTATCAGCAGGGCGAAAGCGTGCGCATCATGTATGTGCATGTGCCGATGGCCTGGCTCGGCATGCTTGGCTACATGGTCATGGCTGTTGCTTCTTTGGTGGCGCTCGTCTTCCGTCATCCGCTCGCCGACGTTTGCGCGAAATCGGCCGCTCCCATTGGTGCCGCGTTTTGCTTTCTGGCGCTCGTCACCGGTGCCATCTGGGGCAAGCCCATGTGGGGCACATGGTGGGTGTGGGATGCGCGGCTCACCTCGATGTTGATCCTGCTCTTTCTTTATCTTGGCTATATCGCGCTATGGGCCACTATTGAGGAGCCTGCACGGGCAGGGCGCGCGGCGGCCGTACTTGCGCTTATCGGTTCGATTAATGTGCCTGTGATCCACTACTCAGTTGTTTGGTGGAACACATTGCATCAGCCTGCGAGCGTCTTTCGTGTGGATGGGCCGCAGATCGCCGTGGCTATGCTGACGCCTTTGCTGCTGATGGCACTCGGTTTCACATTTCTCTTTTTTACTCTGCTGGTGGTGCGCATGCGCACAGAAATTCTGCGGCGGCGCGTGCGCGCGCTGCGCCTTGCCGCAGCGGAGGCTTGAAGTGATGGAAGAGTATTTTGCAATGGGCGGCTACGCGGGATTTGTCTGGTCCGCCTATGTCATAGTCACTGTCGTTGTCGCAGTCCTCATAGGCGCATCGTGGCGCGACCTTAGGCAGCAGCGCAAATTGCTTGCCGCGTTGGAAGGCGCAGACGCACAGGGTGCGCGTAAACGTGCGCCTGCTCGCACGAGCGGATCACAAACGTGAGGATCGGTCAGGTCAGATGGGGCGCGCTTGTGCCTGCCGGCTTGTTTTTGATTATCGCGGCGTTTTTTTTGGTCGCTGTTTTTCGCGGTGATCCTTCCCGCGTGCCCTCGCCGCTTATCGGACGTGTGGTGCCAGAATTTTCGCTACCTGCGATTGCCGGAACGGACAGGCCCGGACTTGCAACGGCTGACTTCGCGCAAGGCATGCCTGTGATCGTCAATGTCTGGGCGTCATGGTGTGTGCCGTGCCGCGATGAACATGCGATTTTGAGCGAGCTCAAAAAGCTGACCGATGCACCGATTTACGGGCTCAATTACAAAGACAGTGCGGAAGCGGCAAAGAATTTTCTGGCCGAACTCGGCAATCCGTTCACGCGCATCGGTGCCGACGCGAAAGGCCGCGTGGCGATAGACTGGGGCGTCTATGGCGTGCCTGAAACCTATATCGTCGATGGCAAGGGGCACATTGCTTACAAGCATGTAGGCCCGCTGACAGCACAGATCGTGGACGAGGAAATCCTGCCGGCCCTTCGCGCGGCATCTGTTCGCTGAAAAATCAGATCACAGATGCCGCATCGAATGGCGGGGCAAGCCGTTGAGGCTTACTTGCGTTTGGCAGGGGCACGCTTGGCGACCGGACGCTTGCGCGCAGCGGCTGCGCGGGCGGGGGCGGGCTTTTCTTCGGTCTTGGCATCGCCGATGGCGGAGGCCAGTTGCGTCAGGCCTTTGATCAGATCGGCCTGAACGGATTTTGGCAGCAGATCAAGCAATGCCTTCTCGGCAACAACCGCACGCGGCAGGCTGCTGTTGAGGGCGCGGCGACCGGCAGCTGTCAGGCGCACGGCATTGGCGCGTGCGTCTTCGGCGGTGCGCTTGCGGGCGAGCAGGCCGTTTTTGATCATGCGGCTGATCATGTCAGCAAGCGTCGAACGGTCGATACCGGTGCGGTTCACGAGATCTGTTTGGCTCAGACCTTCTTCTTCGTTTACTGCAAACAGAACGATGAACTGACGCGGTGTGATCGAGCTGTCGCCCATTTGCTGCACAAATTGATCGTACGCAAACTGCTGAGCGCGTCGCAGCAAGTGGCTCAGGGATGTTTCGAGATCGTAACTTCCCGCCGACTTCTTGCTTGCCATGTTGTAATCCTCCGGCTGATGAATTGGGTGACCGCATTGACGTGAGGCGGTCTCAATTTGGGGGTGATGTGGTTTTGGGTTTGGTGATTTCTAATCTGACGTTGTCTAGACGTGACTCGCTAGACCAGGCTCCACTGAATTCCTTTTGCGCTTGTCATCCTGAATCGCAACTGCGGTCATAATAAGATGTCTGCGTCATTCTTCTTTCATATGCACCCTTGATCGGAAGGACGCAAGTGCGCATCGTTGCGGAAAATGTCGCAGACGGCATTCCGGTTGCGGATCATATCCAAGCCGGTGAACAATGCGCATAATGTATTCATAGGTGCTGGCACGCAATTACAAGTATTTGCGTTCCGTAGACTGACTAACAAATTGGTAAAATGACAAATTCATTCGAATTGAACAAATCGCCAGCGGGCAGATTACAAAGCGGACAGGTCGCAGGTTCCGGTGCCGGGAGGGCCGGTCCGATGAAACATCGTGATCCCGGAGCGGTGCAGGACCTGTCATTTTCGCGACGCAAACCTGCAGGCGACGGCCTTGAACGCGACATCTGTGATCATTGCGGGCTGATCAGTTATGACAATCCAAAAATTGTGGTGGGTTCGGTCGTTACATTCGAGAACAAATTTTTGCTTTGCCGCCGCGCAATAGAGCCCCGCAAAGGGTTTTGGACCTTGCCGGCAGGGTTCATGGAGCATGGCGAAACGACCGAAGACGGTGCAAAGCGCGAAGCACGTGAAGAGGCCAACGTAGAAATCACGCTACGTAATTTGTTAGCGATCTATTCCATTCCGCGTTTGTCGCAAGTCCAGATTATGTATTGCGCCGAGATGCTAACGCCGGAATTTTCCGCCGGACCTGAAAGTCTAGAAGTGGCGCTGTTCAGCTTTGAGGAAATCCCGTGGACAGAACTTGCCTTTCCAAGCGTCCATTGGGCGCTGACGCAATTTAATGGCGTTAAAGGACAAGAAGTCTTTGCGCCTTTCGGAAATCCAGACGGTGCGAGTGGCAATATGTTCCCTGTACGCCAACCTTAGACGGATCGACAAAAGGGCGTCGCAATTTTGGCAAACGTTGCAGATTGACTAGACTGGCAGAGTTGATCCGTTTGCGGGCAAATGAACTAAATTGACGGAATGACGGGGGTGCGACGTGGAAGTAAATGCAGCCGGGAAAAATGCAAAGACCGGAATGACAAAAGACGAGCGACGGGTGGTTTTCGCTTCTTCGCTTGGCACGATGTTCGAGTGGTATGACTTTTTTGTCTATGGCGCCCTAGCCTCGATTTTTTCCAAGCAATTCTTTGCCGGGCTCAACGATACCTCGGCCTTCATTTTTGCATTGCTGGTCTTCGCGGCAGGCTTTGCTGTGCGGCCTTTCGGTGCCCTTGTGTTCGGGCGTCTTGGTGATCTCGTCGGGCGTAAATATACGTTTCTCGTCACCATCCTCATTATGGGCTTCTCAACGTTTCTCGTTGGATTGTTGCCGACCTATGAGAGTGTCGGAATTCTTGCGCCAATTGCACTCGTCGTTTTACGCATGGCGCAAGGTCTGGCCATCGGCGGGGAATATGGCGGGGCGGCGACTTATGTGGCGGAACATGCGCCGCACGGGCGGCGCGGTGCCTATACATCTTGGATTCAAATGACGGCAACGGCGGGTTTGTTTCTGTCGCTAATCGTTATCATGGTGTGCCGCGCGTGGATTGCGCCTGAAGATTTTGAGGCCTGGGGTTGGCGCGTGCCATTCCTGCTTTCCGTATTCCTGCTGGGCATATCAGTGTGGATACGGTTGCGGCTCGATGAATCGCCCGCTTTCAAGAAGATGCAGGACGAAGGCAAAGGTTCGAAATCTCCGCTCAGGGAGAGCTTTGGCCGTTGGGCGAACCTCAAAATTGTTCTGGTCGCCCTGTTCGGCCTTTCGATGGGGGAAGCTGTTGTCTGGTACACGGGGCAGTTCTATGTGTTGATTTTTCTGACACAGGTGCTGAACGTCAATGCGCTCACCGCGAGTATTTTGGTGGCGGGTGGTCTTGTTATAGGCACACCATTTTTTGTGATTTTTGGCGCACTGTCCGACACGGTGGGGCGCAAGCCGATCATTATGGCGGGTTGCCTGCTAGCCGCCCTCACCTATATGCCGATTTTTCAGGCCATCACGCATTACGCCAATCCGGCGCTCGAACTTGCGCAATTAAGTGCGCCTGTGAGTGTTGAGGCTGATCCGGCAACCTGTTCTCTGCAATTCAATCCGGTTGGGGTTGCGGCTTTCACCTCGCCCTGCGATGTGGCGAAGTCGGCTCTCGTCAAACGGGGTATCCCGTACGACAATCTTTCGGCGACAGGCATCGGTGCGGTCATCCATGTCGGGGGTGCGCGCATCGCTTCCTATGACGCGAAGGCACAGGATGCTTCGGAACAGGCGGTGGTTTTCAATGCCGCGCTCGGTGAGGCGCTCAGCGAGGCGCGCTACCCAGCAGGGGCGGCAGAGGCGGACATCAACAAGCCGATGGTGATCCTGCTTATCGGAGTGCTGGTGATTTTCGGGGCCATGACTTACGGACCGATTGCAGCCACGCTTGTCGAACTCTTTCCGACCCGTATCCGCTATTCGTCCCTGTCGTTGCCCTATCACATAGGCAATGGTTGGTTCGGCGGCTTCATGCCGCCCGTCGCTTTCGCCATCATCGCGGCGACCGGCAGCATGTATGACGGGCTCTGGTATCCGATCATCATTGCGGGCGTCTGTTTTGTCGTCGGCATTTTCTTTCTGCCGGAAACAAAAGACCGCGACATTCTCAAAGACTGAGTGTCAGTCGGACGGTGTTGTGGACGTTGCTGCGTCGTCTCTCTTGACGGCATAGCGCGTCAACACACCGACTTGTGCCATCGCAAAGACGATGGTGAGCGGCATGATGCCGAAGAATTTGAAACTGATCCAGAATTCGGTCGAAAAATTGCGCCAGACGATTTCGTTGATGGCGGCAAGAACAATGAAAAACAAGCCCCAGCGCACAGTCAACACCATCCAGCCTTCGTCGGTGATGTGAAAGGCGCCGTCAAAGAGCTGTTTCAAAAGCGGCTTCTTGAAATAGGCAGCGGTCAAAAGACCGGTCGCAAAGAGCAAATTCACCAGTGTCGGTTTGATCTTGATGAAAAGGTCGTCGTGTAAAACGAGAGTGAGCGTACCGAAGACCAGAACAAAGACGCCAGTGACCAGCGGCATGGTGGGTACGCGGCGAAACTTTGCGTATGAAATGCCAAGGGCGAGCGCGATCGCCACCATGAAGATGCCAGTTGCATAGAATATGTTCTGGCTCGGCTCATTGCCGAATATGAGATTGGCTTTTGCATTGGCGAGAAAGAATACGATGAGGGGACCGAGTTCAAGCGCGCTGCGCAACCACTGCGGGCCTGAATTGGCTTTTGTCTTGTCGCTCATTTGGCTTCGCTCGCTCCGGTGATGGCCCGGGCAAATGCCTTGGCGTCAAATGGTTGCAAATCGTCGATCTGCTCGCCGATACCGATCATGTGGACCGGCAGACCAAAGCGCTTGGCGATGGCGACAAGAATGCCGCCGCGTGCAGTGCCATCGAGTTTCGTCATGACGATGCCCGTGACGCCTGCGACCTTGCCGAAAATATCGACTTGATTAAGAGCGTTCTGGCCCGTGGTGGCGTCGAGCACAAGCAATGTTGCATGAGGTGCGTCGGGGTCAAGCTTGCGGATGACACGTAGGATTTTCTCAAGTTCCGCCATCAGGTCTGTCTTGTTCTGCAAGCGACCGGCTGTGTCGATCAGGAGGAGATCGGTTTTCTCCTCGCGCGCGCGGGCCAAGGCTTCATAGGCGAGACCTGCCGCATCGCCACCGATTTTGGTTGAGACAACCGGCACATTGAGACGCTCGCCCCAGACTTTCAGCTGTTCGACGGCGGCAGCGCGGAATGTGTCTCCGGCGGCGAGCATCACGCTCTTGCCTTCTGCTTGAGCGCGCGCGGCAATTTTGGCCGCGGTTGTCGTTTTGCCTGCGCCATTGACGCCGACCATCAGCACGGTGAAGGGCTTGCGCGCCGCATCGATTGTAAACGGCAGTGCGACGGGCGCGAGGACGGCGGCGATTTCGTCGGCGACGATGCAGCGGATTTCCTCAGCTGTAACTTCCTTGTCGTGACGACCCTTGCCTACGGCGGCGACAATGTCGGCGGCCGCTTCAAGGCCGAGGTCGGCGGTAATGAGCAGATCTTCAAGCTCGCCCAATGTTGTGCGGTCGAGCTTCTTCTTGGTGAAGATGCCGGTGATGCCGTCGGAGATGTTGCGTGATGAGCGTGTCAGCCCTTCCTTCATGCGCTGGAAGAGCGAACGCTTTTTCACGCCATCCGCTGTCGTCGTGTCCGTGGCATCTGACTCACTCATAGGGCTAAGCGACCTTCAAAACTTGATCCGTTATGGGCGGCGAGTTCAACCGGCAGAATGTCACCTGCACTGAAACCTGTGCCTTCAAGCCGTACAGGCGTGAACTGGTGTGTGCGGCCGAGGTTTTCGCTCTCCATCAGCACAGGCTTTGTCTGGCCGAGACCTGCGTTGAGATGCACAAACAAGCGCTCAGCGCCTTTGGCACGCAGGCGTTCGGCGCGAGATTTGATAAGGCTGCGGTCGAGTTGCGGCATGCGGGCGGCCGGCGTGCCGGGGCGGGGCGAATAGGGAAAGACATGGAGCCATGTGAGGCCGCATTCGTCGGCGAGCCGCAATGTGTTTTCAAACATTTCGTCGGTCTCGGTCGGGAAACCGGCTATGAAATCGGCGCCGAAGGCAATGTCGGGACGAAGCTTGCGGACGTCTTCGCAAAATTTGATGGAGTCTTCGCGCGCGTGACGGCGCTTCATGCGCTTCAAAATCATATTGTCGCCGGATTGAAGCGACAGATGCAGGTGTGGCATCAGGCGTTCTTCATCGGCGATGAGGTGCATCAGTGCGTCGTCCGCCTCGATGGAATCGATTGAGGAGATGCGCAGGCGCTGCAATTCCGGCACGAGTTTCAGAATGCGAGTTGCGAGATTGCCAAGGCTCGGTGTGCCGGGAAGGTCTGAGCCATAAGATGTAATATCGACACCGGTCAGCACCACTTCCCTGTATCCGTTTTCGACCAGCACGCGCACCTGATTGACAATTTCGCCCGCGGGCACGCTGCGCGAATTGCCGCGACCATAGGGGATGATGCAAAATGTGCAGCGATGATCGCAGCCGTTCTGAACCTGCACGAAAGCGCGCGCACGGCCTTCAAGGCCTTGCACGAGATGGCCCGCGGTCTCTGTCACAGACATGATATCATTGACACGGACGCGCTCGTTGGTGTGGAGCGTCTGCGCGGGTTGCCAGCTTGTAGCGTTCATTTTTTCGGCATTGCCGAGTACGAGATCGACTTCCTGCATCGAAGAAAAGTCTTCAGGTGCGATCTGAGCGGCGCAACCCGTGACGATGATGCGGGCGTTGGGGTTTTCGCGCCGCGCTTTGCGGATCGATTGTTTTGCCTGTCGCACAGCCTCGTTTGTAACTGCGCATGTGTTGAAAACAATCGCGCCGTTGAGGCCCGCCTTTTCGGCATGGTCCTTCATCACTTCGGATTCGTATGTATTGAGGCGGCAACCGAATGTGACGATTTCAGTGCCTTTAACGGTCGGTTCCTCGCTCATGCGAGTTCCCCGTTGAAAAAGCGTTGATCGAGTGTGCCTTCATAGTCGAGCGTTGAAGGACCGGTCATGTAAATGTGATTGTCGCTTTCGCGCCATTCCATCTGTAGATCGCCGCCGGGCAATGAGACAGTGATATTGCGCTCAGACTTGCGGCGACGAACGGCGGCAACCACGGTCGCGCAAGCGGCGGTGCCGCAAGCGAGCGTGAGGCCAGCGCCGCGTTCCCATACCTTGATTTGGATGTGGCTGCGGTCGATCACTTGCGCGACGGAGATGTTGGCGCGCTCGGGGAAAAGCGGATGGTTTTCCAGCATCGGCCCAATGCGACCAAGATCAATTGCGTCGATGTCGTTGACGAAGAAAATCGCATGCGGGTTGCCAACATTGACGACAGCGGGCGAGTGCATGAGCGGCGCACCGAGCGGGCCGACTTCAAGCTCAATGGCGCGCGTGTCCTGAAATTCTTCCGACAGCGGAATCTCGTTCCACTTCAAGCGCGGCTCACCCATGTCCACCGTGATGAGGGCATCAGCGCCGGCGGTGGCAATGAGATCGCCGCCCAATGTTTCGATGGTGACGGCGTCCTTGCCGGTCTCATCAAGCACAATCTGGCCGATGCAGCGTGTGGCATTGCCACAGGCGCCGACGACTGTGCCATCGGGGTTGCGGATACCCATGAAAACATCGCCGCCGTGTCGGGCATTTTCGATGGTGATGAATTGGTCGCAGCCGATGCCGGTCTCGCGGTCGGCGATGGCGCGGACAAGGCTTTTGCTCAGATTGAGGGCATGCGTCCGCAAGTCCAGCACGACGAAGTCGTTGCCAAGGCCGTTCATCTTGCGAAAGGGGACGCCGTTCACTGTCATGGTGGCCGGTATATGGTCCTTTTTGCCGTGGATTTCCACTGGTTTGCGCATTGTCGGGCTTTTGCCGCACCGCTACTGTGCCGCGCAACGCCCAGTCGCGGAACCCACGAGAAGGATAATATGCCATGCAGACGCTTCTCCCGCTTGCACAAGAGATCGCCGTATTGCTTAAAGCGCGGGGAGAAACGGTGGCGGTGTCTGAAAGCTCGACAGGTGGGCTGGTGTCAGCGGCCCTTTTGTCGGTGCCAGGCGCGTCAGCCTATTTTCTCGGCGGTGCGGTCGTTTACACAAAAAAGGCGCGTGAAGTGCTGATTGACTTGCCCGCCGATAAACTCATTGCGGCAGCCGCACAAAAGCCCCTGAGCGAGGCTTTTGTGACGCTATTGTCGGACACGCTGCGTGACCAGTTTTCGTCGACTTGGGCGCTGGCCGAGATCGGGGCGACAGGCCCTGCTGGTAGCCGTTATGGCGATCCGGCAGGCACGGCATGTCTTGCTATTGCAGGGCCTGGTGGGCTTTCGCAGGCAATCACAGTTAGCACGGGAGTGCTTGATGACCGTGAAGCTAATATGCGAACCTTTGCGGCAGCAAGCCTCAGGCTTCTTCTGGAAAACCTGAAGTAATTCAACCGTTTGCGGTTTTCGGGGGCGTAATGTCGGAGCCCGGTGGTACCCAACCCAACGCTTCCACAAGATCTTGCTGCATCCGGTTCAGCGTCTCCACCACTTTGACATTCGCCTTATAGGCTTCGGCGGCCTTGCGGAACTCGGTCACGCCCTGTAGCAGGTCGTCTTCGGGCTCCTTGGCCTTGTCGATGACAAAGGCAGGGGTTTCCTCGTCGGAAGCAGAGGGTGCAGGCGCTTTCGTTGCCGCGCGCGCTGTTGCCCTCGCAATTGTGTCTGCCGCTTCGGCGGCACTGGCGGAGGCTGTCTGCATTCCGCCTATGGCGACTGCAACAGCATTTGTCATGGCTTGCTGACCTTTGATGCGCCGGTGTGATCATAGGTCGGCAGGGCGGGGGTAGACGCCGTGGTGGCCGCAGCTGTCTGTTTGATGGCCGACAGGGTCGCAGCGGACATATGCGGTGACGGCGCGATAACCGCCGGACCGAAATGGTCCTCCTTGCCTCCTGCTGCAGGCCGCAGTGGGGCATAAGCAGCGCCAGCGTTGGATTTGTAAGATGTGACAATCGATGCAGTCGGTGTCACGGGGCTTGTCAGATCGCTCATATGGGAATCCTAGGGTACGCAACAATACAAAGAACGAAGACCAACCCTAGCGTAGGGACTTTAAGGTCTTGTTATGAAATTGGGTAAAACTCTATTGACTACAATGTAAGTTAAATTGGTCGCATCTGAAGGAGCGGCTTCCGGCGGGTCTTTGGTTGACTTGCTGGCGCCCGCGGCCTAGTTTCCGCGGACTTTCGGGACATTTGACGCGCCCCGACCCGCCCCAGGCATTGAGCCGGGGTCAACATCCGCCGGCGATATTCGCTCGCGGGTGCGTTTTCGCTTTGGGTTTTGGTGCGTTTTAGACGTTTGGGATTTTGTCTATCGATGTTTGAGAACCTCACAGGTCGCCTTGGCGACGTCTTCGGGAAGCTCAGGGGGCGCGGCGCGCTCTCCGAGGCTGACGTTGACGATGCTTTGCGCGAAGTGCGGCGGGCGCTTCTTGAAGCGGACGTGGCGCTGCCTGTGGTCAAAGACTTCATCGACAAGGTGAAGCCGCGTGCTATTGGCGTCGATGTTCTCAAATCTGTGACGCCGGGCCAGCAGGTCATCAAGATCGTTCATGACGAGTTGATCGAGATGCTTGGCGGCACCGGCGACACGTCGCTGTCGCTACAGGCCGCCCCTCCCGTTGCAATTATGATGATCGGCTTGCAGGGTTCGGGCAAGACAACCTCGACGGCCAAAATCGCCAAACGCTTTGAAGCGCGCGACAAGCGCCGCGTGCTGATGGCCTCGCTCGATACGCGCCGTCCGGCCGCCCAAGAGCAGTTGAAAATTCTCGGTGAGCAGACGGGCGTTGCGACGCTGCCGATTATCGCGGGCCAGCAGCCCGTGCAGATCGCACGCCGCGCCATCGAGGCGGCCAAGCTTGGCGGCTACGACATTGTCATGCTCGATACGGCAGGTCGTATTCACGTTGACGAAGATTTGATGGCCGAAGTTGCGCAGGTGCGCGACGTGGCTAATCCGCATGAAACGCTACTTGTTGCCGACAGTCTGACCGGTCAGGACGCAGTCAATGTGGCGATGCAATTTAAAGAACGCATCGGCATTACCGGCATTGTCCTTACCCGGACGGATGGCGACGGACGCGGTGGTGCGGCGCTTTCCATGCGCTCGGTCACCGGTGTGCCGATCAAATTGCTTGGCACGGGTGAAAAGCTCGACCAGCTTGAAGATTTCCGCGCCGATCGCGTGGCCGGCCGCATTCTCGGTATGGGCGACGTTGTTAGCCTTGTAGAAAAAGCCGCTGAGACGATTGACGCCGACAAGGCGAATAAAATCGCGGCCAAAATGAAAAAGGGTCAGTTCGACCTTGATGATATGGCCGAGCAATTGGCGCAGATGAAGCGCATGGGCGGCATGAAGGGCGTGCTCGGCATGTTGCCCGGCATGGCGAAAGCCCAGACGGCAGCAGCAAGCGCGCATCTCGATGACAAGGTCGTGCGCCGTCAGGCCGCGATCATTTCGTCGATGACTAAAGCTGAACGCCGCAATCCTGCATTGCTGAACGCCAGTCGCAAGCGTCGCGTTGCAGCGGGCTCGGGCACAGAAGTGCAGGAGATCAACCGTCTCCTGAAGCTCCATCGCCAGATGGCCGACATGATGAAGCAGATGGCGCGCCAGAAGGGCGGCGGTATGCTCGGCAAATTATTCGGTGCGGGCGGTGGTATGCCGGACCTGCCGCCGGATATCGCAGCCAATCCCGAGGCGCTGAAGAACATGCTGCCCAAGGGTGGTTTGCCAAATGGTTTAACCGGCGGACTTCCGGGTCTGCCCGGATTGCCCGGCGGTGGTCGTGGCGGTTTTTCCGGACTTCCCGGATTGCCCGGCGGCAAGAAGAAATAGATTTCGAGATCCTGAGTTCACCAAGTTCA
>TARA_R110000868_G_scaffold37106_4_pt1 | contig 22668 bp, 20 predicted proteins | sample TARA_R110000868 | Tara Oceans TARA_R110000868 (sample SAMEA4397489) | marine metagenome | biome: Polar Biome; feature: [SRF] surface water layer (ENVO:00010504); material: water (ENVO:00002006), including particulate matter (ENVO:01000060) such as... | depth 5 m | reverse complement strand
CGCGTATCCTCGACGGTGCAGCCGTTCTCTTTGCTTTCGAGCAGGTTGGCGGGTCTGAAGCCGCCATCGAAATGGCGCGTGACTATTCGCTGGAGCGTTATGCCTTCGGTCGCCAAATTGGTTCCTATCAGGCCATCAAGCACAAGCTGGCCGACATGTACGTGAAAAAGGAACTGGCGAAGTCCAACGCCTATTTCGGCGCGATGATGTTGAACGACGAAGGCTCGGAACTCCCCGAAGCCGCCGCTGCCTCGCGCCTTGCAGGCAATGACGCCTATGTATTCGCCGCGCAGGAAAGCCTCCAGACACATGGCGGCATCGGCTACACATGGGAAGCCGATACGCAGTTCCATTATCGCCGCGCCAAATTGCTCGCGCTCACCATTGGCAGCTCTGCCCAATGGAAAGAAAAACTCGCCGCCCGCCTTGAAGCCAAGAACGCCGCTTAAGAGCCAGCGCGAAACAATTTAGGAGATCGATAAAATGGATTTCAACGACACACCGGAAGAAGCCAAATACCGCGCCGAAGTGCGTGCCTGGCTCGACAAGAACGCCATCCGCAAATCAGACGCCAAGGACGCCGAACAGTCCAAGACGCTTGAAGACCTGCTGAAGCGTTCCAAAGCGTGGCAGGCCAAGAAGGCCGAAAACGGTTATGCCTGCATCACCTGGCCCAAAGAATGGGGCGGTGGTGGCGGCTCCACGATCAACAACGTGATCTACGGTCAGGAAGAATCGAACTACGCCGTCACAGGCAGCGTCTTTGCGATCGGCCTTGGCATGTGCATCCCGACCGTCATGTATTGGGGCACAGACGAGCATAAAGCGCGCTTTGTGAAGCCCGCCGTGCGCGGCGATGAAATCTGGTGCCAGCTTTTCTCCGAGCCCGCCGGTGGTTCTGACGTGGCTGGCCTGCGCACACGTGCCGAAAAAGACGGCGACGAATGGGTCATCAACGGCCAGAAGGTCTGGACATCCGGCGCGCATTATTGCGATTACGGCATCGTGCTCGTGCGTACAGATCCCAATGTGCCCAAGCACAAGGGCCTCACCATGTTCTGGGTGGACATGAAGAGCCCCGGCGTCGAAGTGCGCCCGATCAAGCAGATGTCGGGTGATGCGAACTTCAATGAAGTCTTCTTCACCAATGTCCGCGTCCACGATAACCAGCGCCTTGGCAACACAGGCGACGGCTGGAAGGTGGCGCTCACCACATTGATGAACGAACGCCTCGCGGTCGGCGGTTCACAGGGCAATGCCGACGTCGCTGAACTGATCAAACTCGCCCGCGACACCGAAATCGACGGCAAACCTGCCATCTCGAATGGTGCTGTGCGCGAGCGCATCGCTGATTGGTATGTGCAGGCGCAGGGCTTGAAGTTCACACGTCTTCGCACGCTGACAGCGCTGTCCAAGGGCGAAACACCCGGACCGGAAAGCTCCATCTCCAAGATCATTGCCGCCAAGAAGATGCAGGACCTTGGCTCCTTCGGTATGGACCTTCAGGACATGGGCGGCATTATCCGTGATCGGAATATGTCACCCGAAGAAGGCGCCTATACCGAACAGTGGATGGGTGCAGCGGGCTATCGCATCGCCGGTGGTACAGACGAAATCCTACGCAACATTGTCGCCGAGCGCGTTCTGGGAATGCCCTCCGACATCCGTGTCGACAAAGACCTGCCCTTCAATCAGGCGCCTAAAGGCAAATAATTTGCCTTAACCAAACTGTCAGAGTCCGCGTGGGGAAACCCACGCGGGCTTTTCCTTTGTCACATGCACCGTGCTAGGTTGCAGGCGAAGGCCAACCATTTGCGGCGATCGAGATTGACGAGATTTCTGAACCGGATCATTTCCGCGCTTCGGGCTGCATGGCGCGGTCTCCTGCCGCCATGGCAGAACCGGCGCACGCCTTGGGCCATTGTTGTGGCGCTCATAATCTTTGCGTTGGGCAATCTCGTCTTTTGGACGGTGCATGTACCCTCCGTTCCGCAAAACTTGGAAGCCATTAGAAAAAGTGGACGCCTTGTTGTCCTCACGCGTCTTGCCCCCACCACCTTTTATTTGGGTACAGAAGGCCAGACTGGTTTTGAATATTTGCTCACACAGGCGCTCGGCAAGTCACTGGGTGTTGAAGTCGAATACCGCACCTATGACAGCACGCTCGATTTGCTCGACGCACTGAGAGGCGAGAAGGGCAATATTGCTGCCACCGGGCTCTTGCTCGACGACACAATGAAGAAGGACCTCGCCGAAGGTCCGGGCTATCAGAAGGTGAGCGATATCATTGTCTGCCGCCGCGACATCGACCTGCCGAATTCAGTGAAAGATTTGGCCCCGCTTAAAATCTGGGTCAGTTCCGGCACCTCGGCGGCTGAGCGCCTTGTTTCTGCCCAGTCTGATCTTGCAGCCACGCCCGACACGCCGCGCGCAACGATCATCGATGTGGACCAGCCCGTCGAAATTCTCTTTTCGGCGGTTGCCGCGGGCAATCTCGATTGCACGGCATCCAACAGCATTGAATTCAAGGTCAATAATCCGTTCTATCCCGATCTCGTCGAAGCCTTTTCGCTCGGCGGTGACGACCAGCTCACCTGGCTCTTCGCACCGGGCGCCGATGATCTCGCGGACTATGTGAAAACATGGATGGCCGCTCAGAAAAAATCCGGCGCGCTGGATGAAATGTCCCGCCGCTTCTTCGGCTTCCTGCCACCATTCGACTATGTTGACGTGCGCGCATTCAACAACGCGGTTGAAACAACGCTGCCGGACTACGAAAAGACCATGCGCGATGCCGCGCGTGAATCCGGTCTGCCGTGGCAGCTCATCGCGGCTGTTGCCTATCAGGAGAGCCATTGGGACCCCGAGGCCCGCAGCCACACAGGTGTGCGCGGCATTATGATGCTGACCGAGGACACCGCGACCCACCTTGGTGTCGCAAATCGCCTCGATCCGGTCGAAAGCCTGTTGGCCGGCGCGGCCTACATCGCTTATTTGCGTGACCGCATCCCCGAGGATGTGGCAGAGCCCGACAGGCTCTGGTTTGCGCTCGCCGCCTATAATATGGGCTATGGCCATTTGCTGGACGCCCGTGCGCTCGCCGAAAGCCTCGGTCTCAACAAAAACCGCTGGACCGATCTGCGCCGCGCACTCTCCATGATGGGCAAACCGGCCTATGCAAGCCGTCTCAAAAACGGTCCCGCGAGAGGCGGTCAGGCGCTGCGTTTTGTCCAGCAAGTGCGTGCCTATCAGCACATTCTTGATGCCCCGCGTTAGTCTTGCTATACGGTTGATTTAGGGCGCTTACCCTAAATATCCCTGAGGCAATAAATAGTCTAAACAGGGCGCTTCATCAGGGGAGATCGACGTGACGCTTGTAGTTAGCAACAGAGGCCCGAAGACGGCACCTAAGACGGTGCAAATTGCCATTCTCGGCGCAGGCATGGGTGGAATCGGCATGGCCGCCTCGCTGCGCCGCGCGGGCATCGACAGTTTCGTCATTCTCGAAAAAGCAAGTGATGTTGGCGGCACGTGGCGCGACAATCATTATCCGGGTTCGGGCTGTGACGTGCCTTCGCATCTCTATTCGTTTTCGTTTGAGCCCAAACTCGACTGGACGCGTAAATTCGCCAAACAGCCGGAAATCCATGATTACCAACTTCAGGTGACGCGCAAATACGGTCTGCGCCCCTTTATCCGTTTCAACACGGAAGTCACTGAAAGCCGCTTCGACGAAGCGACAGGTCTGTGGAATATCACGACGGCAAGTGGTGAGACCATCACCGCCAACGTCGTGGTCTCCGCTCTCGGCCAGCTCAATCGTCCGGCCTATCCCAAGATCGAAGGGGCAGAGGGCTTCAAGGGCGACGCTTTCCATTCGGCTCGCTGGGACTATGGCGTCGATCTCACAGGTAAAAATGTCTGTGTCATCGGCAATGGCGCCAGCGCCATTCAATTCGTGCCTGAAATCGTCGGCAAGGTCAAAAAACTCAGCATCTTCCAGCGCTCGCCCAATTGGGTGGTGCCAAAGCCTGATCGTCCCTATACGGATTTTGAGCAGGCGATGTTCCAGCGCTTCCCCGTCCTCGTGAAGCTGCACCGCTGGATGATCTATCTCGGTTTGGAGCGCAACTTCCTCGCCTTCAAGCGCGGCAGCTTATTCAGCAAGCTGTTCGAGAAGGCCGGCCGCAAGGAACTCGACACCTACATCACCGATCCGAAACTCAAGGAAATCCTCACGCCGGATTATCCTGCAGGCTGCAAGCGTGTGCTGATCTCCAACGACTGGTATCCGGCCATTTCGCAACCCAATTGTGAAACCCTGACAAGCCACATCGCGCGCATCACCGAAAATGCCGTCGTTACCGAAGATGGCGTCAGCCATCCCGCCGACGTGATCATCTATTCGACAGGCTTTGCGACGATGGACTTCCTCGCACCCATGAAGGTGACGGGGCTCGGCGGCAAGGACCTCAACGACGTCTGGCGCGATGGTGCCGAAGCGCATCGCGGTGTAGCTGTGTCCGGCTTCCCCAATCTCTTCATGCTCTACGGGCCCAACACAAATCTCGGCCACAATTCGATCATCTTCATGCTCGAGTGCCAGATCAATTACATCATGCAGGCGATCAACACGCTGCAAAACCCCAAGCTGCGCTGGATCGACGTGCACGATTATTCGGAAAAGGGTTTCAACGAAGAGCTGCAAAAAGACATGCAGAGTACCGTCTGGGCGGGCGGCTGTTCGAGTTGGTACAAGAACGAAGCAGGCAAAGTGACCAATAACTGGTCGAGCTTCACCGTCAAATATTGGTGGCAAATGCGCCACCTCGACCTCGACGAATATTCCCTCGTCGGTTGAAACAAAAATGGCCCGACAACAATGTCGGGCCATTTCCATAATAAGCAGTGCGTAAACCCTCAGTCGATCTGACCTTCGCGGACAATGCGCTCATGGCCGTCTGTCGTGTTCTTCACGCGATACTGATAGCCGTCACCTTCCGACGGCAGCAGGCGCACGACTTCGTACTGGCCGCGCGTCTTGGCGAGATAGGATCCGCCGGGATGGAATTCGACCAATTCCCCGACCTTGAACTTGTGGTTACCCATGAAAGACTCCTGCACGCCGGGCCAGAAAGCCCGCGTTTTGCGACGCCGTCGCTGAATGAGATGGCGCATGTATGCGTCTAAAGCGCCAAAACTGCAAGATTTATCGTCAAAACCGTTGTTTCCCGCCGGAAACAACAGGCGGCAGCAGCGTTAAACCGTTAAACTTCGCACATGCGCGCACCGGCGCGCCAAACCAAGGAGAACGATTTTGGCCAAAGGTCAGATGAAGAGTAACAAAGAAAAGAAGAAGCCGAAGCAGGACAAGAAAGCGAAGGCTGCGGGCTCCACCACGACATCCGTCTTCGCCAACGAAGCCAGACCCGAAAAGGGTGCCAAAGGCAAAGCCTGATTAAAGCGGCGCGTGACGAGGGCCGACGAACGTCACGCGCGTCTTTTCTGCTCAGTCCGCCTGTGTCCGCGCTTGCAGATGATCGGGCACCACGAGGTCCACATTGTCATAGGCCCCCAGCGCCGCCATGACATGCTCCGCTTCTTCCCGCATCAGTCGCCCCGTCACCCCGCGCAGCACGCGCGGCAAGCAATAGCGATGCCCACTGATCGTGGTGGAGTGCGGGCACATGCTAACATAGGCCGATACATTGTAAGCGAAGACGCGTGATACCCATTCATCGGCGTCGGCCGTGCGGCTCAAAAATTCATAGTGTGACCCGAGATAGGGAAAATCGCCGAGCATCTCCTGCGCGGCGTCAACAGGTGGCGCATAGCGGTCCCGCCAGCGCGCGATCACCGGCGCAAGGCTCGTCAGTTCGGCGCGTGACGCCAGATCAACCGTATAGCCCGTTGCCGCAATCACATGATCAAAGGTGAATTTTTCGCGCGGCGTCGTCACGCGGATTGCGTCATCCTCCATCATCACATCGGTCCAGGGCGCACCGGCATGCATGTGGAAGCGATCCCGCCCGGTCGCCGCAATGAAACCCGCTTCCGCCGGCGGCTGATCATGCAGCTGAAAATGTCTTGCCACATTCCAGCGTGTTTCATCCGGCAGCTCGGCAAAATGCGTCAGCATGCCCGCGGTCTCGATATGCCGGTGGGGATTGACGAGCGGCAATCTCTTGCGCCGGAAACACAAGTCCACCCGCTCAGCTCCTGCATCAAGAGCCGCAACACTTGCATCAAACGCCGACGCGCCATGTCCCAGCACGCCGACACGTTTGCCCTTGAGCGCTGCAAAGTCGATCGGCCCGTTGGAATGATCAAAGCGATCAGCGGGCAGGGTGCTCGTGATAAAGTCCGGCACCGCCCAGCGCCCCGCGCCGTCGTGCCCCGTCGCCAGCACAACCAGCCGTGCATGGAAAATCTTCGCAGCGCCATCACTCAATGTCTCGACAATCAGCCCGCCGTCGCCCTCGCGTATGTCGCGCACAATTGTATGGTTGATCACCGGCAGGTCGAGCGTCTCGCGATACCAGCGCAGATAGGCTGCCCAGTCAGCGCGCGGTACCCGCACCAGTGCCTCCCACGCATCGCGCCCGTGTTGGCCGATATACCAGTGCTGCAACGACAGGGCGCTCACGCCCTGTTCCATGCCGAACAGTCCCTTGGGCGTGCGCAGCTCGTTCATGCGTGCGAAATTTTCCCACACGCCTTCGCGCCCCGCGCCCGCCTGATCAAGCACCGCAATGTTGCTGATGCCCGCGCGGCGTAACCCATGCGCCACTGCCAGTCCCGATTGCCCGCCGCCGACAATCAGCACATCAAGCATCGGTCCACCGTCAGCGCCGATGCGCGGGCCTACCCATTCGCGGTCGGGATAGGCAAACAGCGCCAGCTCGTCGCGCACGGTGCGCGCCAGTTCTTCCTCACGTGGCGTCATTCTTGTCTCGCTTGTCATTTAACGCACCGTACCATCAAGGCCGGTGGTCGCGAAACGCTGCTATCTGCGATGCAGAAAGTCCTTCATCGAAGTTGGCTTCATGTCGATGCTGAAACCCGGCTCGCGCGGCGGCATGTATCGTCCGTTCCTGACGATGCAAGGCGTCTCAAAATGCTCGTGTAGGTGATCCACATATTCGGCGACGCGACCTTCATACGTGCCCGAGATGGAAAGATAGTCAATCATCGAAAGATGCTGCACATACTCGCACAAGCCGACTCCGCCCGCATGAGGACAGACCGGCTTTCCGAACTTTGCCGCCATGAGCATGATGGCAAGATTTTCACTCAGGCCGCCGACACGGGCCGCGTCGATTTGCACGATGTCGAGCGCGTCCATTTGCATGAATTGTTTAAACACAATGCGGTTCTGACACATTTCGCCGGTCGCAACTTTCACAGGGGCGATGGCCTCGCGGATGTCGCGATGAGCCACAATGTCGTCCGGCGACGTCGGTTCCTCGATAAACCACGGTTCAAACCGCGCCAGCGCTTTCATCCATGCGATAGCTTCGCTGACTTCCCAGACTTGGTTGGCGTCCAGCATCATTTTCGCATCGGGGCCAATCGCCTCGCGCAATAGTGTGGCGCGGCGAATGTCGTCGGTAAGATCGCGACCAACCTTCAGTTTGAAGTGTCGCCAGCCCTTCGCATAGGCCTCGCGCGCCAATCGTTTGATGGTGTCATCGTCATAGCCGAGCCAACCCGCTGATGTTGTATAGGCAGGATAACCTTCCCTCAGAAGATTTTCGCGCCGTGCGGCTTTGCCTGTCTGCGCACGTTCCAGAATGTCACCCGCCTCGTCGCGTGTTATGGCATTGGTCAGATAGCGAAAGTCGACGCAGCGCAGCAATTCGGCTGGGCTCATGTCCGCAACGAGTTGCCAGACCGGCTTTCCTTCTGCTTTGGCCCAAAGGTCCCAGACAGCATTGATGAGTGCACCAGTTGCCAGATGCATCACGCCCTTGTCTGGGCCAAGCCAGCGCAGTTGCGAGTCCCCCGTGACAAAGCGCCAGAAGGCGGCCATGTCACCTGCGATTTCGCCAAGCGTCATGCCGATGATCCGTTCAGCGAGCAAATCGATGGCTGTCGTGCAGAGGTCGTTGCCGCGACCGATCGTGAAAGTCAGCCCGTGCCCCTCCAGTCCTCGTTGGTTCGTTTCCAGCACCAGATAGGCGGCTGAATAATCCGGATCGGCGTTCATGGCGTCTGACCCGTGAAGCCCGCGTGATGTCGGGAAGCGGATGTCGGATGTCCGCCATCCTGTGATCCGGGTTTCTTCAAACACCTGAAAATACTCTCTGTTAGAGGTCGCATTGTCCCGTTTTCTGCGGTTTTCCAGGAAAACGGTCGTTGCCTCATTGATTTACTTGTAAAATGATGTCGTGTATATAAAACAAAGGGATGTGGGGGCAATAAATGGTGCCGCGAGGCTGGCACATATTTATTCGGCGGAGGCAATCAACGTGGCGCGCGTAGAACATGCGGAAATCTATCTCGTTCCCTTGGCACCCAAGGTCACGCGCTTCGACGCGATCCAGCAGTTTGTCTGTCAAGAGACGGTAATCGTCCGCCTCCATGATGCCGATGGCGCATTGGGCACGGGTTACAGCTACACAATTGGCACGGGCGGCTCGTCTGTCGTTGCGCTCCTCGTCGATCATCTTTTGCCTCAGGTCATTGGCCGCGACGCTGAGGAAATCGAGGCGATCTGGCGCGACCTTAAGTTTCACACGCACGCGACGACTGTGGGCGCGATCACCTCGCTCGCCCTTGCTGCCATCGATACAGCGCTATGGGATTTGCGCGCGATCAAGGCGCATTTGCCGCTTCACCTTCTCGCCGGCGGCGCGCGAGAAAAAATTCCTGCCTATACGACTGAAGGCGGATGGCTTCACCTCTCGACAGAAGAATTGGCCGAAGGCGCGCAAATTGCGCGCTCCGATGGCTTTCACGGCGTGAAGATCAAGATCGGTAAACCCTCAGTCAAAGAGGACGTGCGCCGCGTGGCCGCTGTCCGTGAAGCTCTTGGTGATGACCTTGAGCTTATGACCGATTGCAATCAGTCCTTTGCGGTGGACGAAGCCGTGCGTCGCGCGCAATCGCTTTTGCCCTTCGACATCGCATGGATGGAAGAGCCGCTTCCCGCTGACGACCTCAGCGGCCATATCCGTCTTGCAGCCTCGACACCCATTCCGGTGGCGGTCGGTGAGTCTCTCTACAGTGTCGGGCAGTTCCGCGAATATCTGCAGCAGCGCGCCTGTTCCGTGGTGCAGGTAGATTGCGCGCGCATAGGCGGCATCACGCCCTGGCTCAAGACGGCGCATCTCGCTGAATCCTTCAACATCGCCGTCGCGCCGCATTTCCTCATGGAGCTGCATGTGTCGCTGGCTTGTGCTGTCTCCAACGGGCGCTGGGTCGAATATATCCCGCAGCTCGACGAGATCACGACTTCGCGATTGCGCATCGAAAAAGGCATGGCCTTCGCACCCGAAGTGCCGGGCCTCGGCATCGCATGGGATTGGGACGCAATCAAAAGACTAAGTGAAATCACGCATGCGTTGCGCAAGGTGGCCTGAGGGTCGAGTGACATGAGTAAAGAAATGCAGCCAATGAACACGTCAGGTCGCCTCGCAGGCAAGAAGATATTGTTGACGGCGGCGGCCCAAGGCATTGGTCGCGCGACCGCATTGGCGATGACGCGCGAAGGTGCGTATGTCATTGCGACCGATCTTCGCGACGACAAAGCCGCCGGTCTCGATGTTGCCGAGTTTCGTCAACTTGACGTGACGGATAGTGCGGCCGTTTCCCGCCTCGCAAATGACATTGGCGCCGTCGACGTGCTCTTCAATTGCGCAGGCTTTGTCCATCACGGCACGATCCTCGATTGCGAAGAGGCGGACTGGGATTTCTCGATGAATCTCAATGTTACCGCCGCCTATCGAATGATCCGAGCTTTTTTGCCCGCCATGATCGCGGCTGGCGGTGGATCGCTCATCAATATGTCTTCTGTTGCGTCTTCCATTATCGGTGTGCCGAACCGTTTCGTTTATGGCGCGAGCAAAGGTGCGGTCATCGGTCTCACGCGAGCGGTTGCCGCCGATTTCGTAACGCAAGGCATTCGCTGCAACGCGATCTGCCCGGGCACTGTCGAAACGCCGTCTCTCGGTGATCGTATGCGCGCGCAAGGCGACTATGACACGGCGCGCGCTGCTTTCATCGCCCGTCAGCCGATGGGCCGCATCGGCACGGCGGAAGAGATCGCGGAGCTTGTTGTTTATCTCGCCAGCGATGCCGCCGCCTATATGACCGGCAGCATTCTCACCATCGACGGCGGATGGAGCAACACATGAAGCTCGTCCGATATGGTGTAGCCGGAAGTGAGCGCCCCGGTCTAATCGACGCGGCAGGGCGCATCCGCAGTCTCGAAGGCGTTGTTGCTGACATCGCAGGCGACGTGCTTCTGCCCGAGAGTTTGGCGAAAATCGCGGTGCTCGATCCGGCGTCGTTGCCTCTGGTGCCCGAAGGCACGCGCTACGGGCCTTGCGTCGGGCAGGTCGGAAAATTTATCTGTGTCGGCCTCAACTATGCAGATCATGCAGCAGAATCCGGCATGGAAGTGCCGTCCGAGCCTGTACTGTTCTTCAAGGCCACCAGTTCCATCTGCGGTCCCGACGATGATGTGATCATCCCGCGCGGTTCAGTAAAGACAGATTGGGAAGTCGAGCTCGGCGTCGTGATAGGCCGTGCCGCGCACTATGTTTCTCAGGCCGATGCGCTCGACCATGTCGCGGGTTATTGCGTCATCAATGATCTCTCTGAGCGCGAGTTCCAGATGGAGCGTGGCGGTCAGTGGGTGAAGGGCAAGAGTTGCGACACATTTGGTCCCGTCGGCCCGTGGCTTGTAACGCCCGACGAGATATCGGACCCACAGGCGCTCGACATCTGGCTTGAGGTGGACGGCGTCCGCCACCAAAACGGCAATACATGCACGATGATTTTCGGCATCGCCGAAATCATCAGCTACATCTCGCAATTTATGAGCCTCCAGCCGGGCGATGTCATTTCCTCCGGCACGCCGCCCGGCGTCGGGCTTGGGATGAAGCCGGTGCCCGTCTATCTGCACGCCGGTCAGAAAATACATCTCGGCATCGACGGTCTGGGCGAACAGACACAAAAGACCATTCATGAAAATGGCGATATACGGAAAGGGCGGCTGGCATCATGAGTTATGAAGGCAATCTGGAATCGCTGAATGCGCGCCCTCTGCCGCAATGGTACGACGACGCGAAGTTTGGTATTTTCATTCACTGGGGCGTCTGGGCCATTCCGGCATTCGCGTCCAATCTCGGCAATATTTCGGACGCCTTCAAGAAAGACTACGACCGCGCCGTCGCCATGACGCCCTATACCGAATGGTACGCCAATGCGATCAAGGTGCCGGGCACACCGTCGGCCGATTTCCACGCCAAGGAATATGGGAATCAGCCCTATACCGATTTCAAGAAGCCCTTCGAGGAAGGTCTGAAGCATTGGGACCCGGAGGCATGGGCCGAAACCTTCCGCAATTCGGGTGCTAAATATGTCGTGCTTGTCACCAAGCACCACGACGGCTTTTGCCTGTGGCCGAGCGGCGTCAACAATCCGCACGAGCCGAACTGGAAGACAGAGCGCGACATCGTCGGCGAACTGGCCCGCGCTGTCCGCGCGCAGGGCTTGCGTTTTGGCGTCTATTATTCAGGCGGCATTGACTGGACATTCAACAGGGAGCCGCTGCGCACCTTTGCCGATTTTATCGGCTCCGTGCCGGGCGGGGATTATCCCGCCTACGCGACTGCGCAAACGCGCGAACTGATCGAGCGTTACGAGCCGAGCGTGCTGTGGAACGACATCTCGTGGCCGACAGGGCAGGCCGAGCTCCTGAAGCTCTTTGCCGATTACTACAATGCTGTGCCCGAAGGCGTCGTAAACGACCGATGGGTTCACGCTGGTGCCTTCGCCAAGCTTATGCGCCACAAGCTGCCGCGCAAGGCGCTCGACTTTTTTGCTAAGCGCTACATCCGCAAAAATCCGCATGTGGTGGAAGGCGTCGTGCCGCAGGTCGTTCCGCACAGCGATTTTCGTACACCCGAATACACCCGCTTCCCCGATATTCAGACGAAAAAATGGGAATCGACGCGCGGCATGAGCCATTCCTTCGGCTTCAATCGCTACGACACCGACGCCGATTATGCGCATGCGGAAACGCTCCTGTCGGATTTCATCGACGGCGCATCCAAGGGTGGCAATCTGTTGCTCAATGTCGGTCCGCGCGGAACAGATGGCGGCATACCTGCCGAACAGCTCGCCCGCCTGAAATATTTCGGTGAATGGCTTTCGGTTAACGGTCCCGCCATCTACGGCACGACGCCGTGGCGGCGCAACAATGCCGCCAATTCGGACGCGGAAACAGACGACGGCATCCCGGTGCGGTTCACGCGCAAAGGTAACGACATCAACATCGTGTTTCTCGGCAAACCGTCTGGCACCACGTTGCGCTTGCGCGACGTCACCTTGTCGGGCGAGGGCAGACTTTTGGGAGGCGGAAGTCCCGTCACTCTGCGTCAGGAAGGGCCGGATTTGGTTCTCGAACTCAGCATACCGCTCGTCGCGGGCTTTGCGCCCGCAGTAACGGTGACGACACAGAAATAATCGTCACGCCCATACGGCGTGGTGATTGAAGGATGAAATGGGAGGGGCGATCCGAGCCGAGTGGTCCGGCGTCTTTGGCTTAAAGGGAGGAAAAAATGTCTAACAAAAAAATGAAATGGCCCATGGCGAGGCGCGCGACATGCCTGCTGGCAGGGACATTTGTTGCCGGCGTTTGTTTGGCGACACCTGCATCGGCTTTGGAATGGAATTTCGGCGATTTTGACGTGAGCCTCAAATCGACTTTGTCGGCCGGTATCGGCGTGCGCACAGTCAACCCCGATGGTGATCTCATCGCCGTTTCCAACGGTGGCCGCAACACCGCCGCGGCGGGCGAAAACTTTGACGATGGCGATCTGAACTTTCGCCGGGGCGATGTCTTCACCGCCTCGACCCGCATGTTGCACGAGCTGGACATAAAGAACGGCAACTACGGTGCCTTCGTCAGCGTGTCCTATTTCTATGACTTCATAAACAATGATGCCGACAGCACACGTCGCACCGATCTTTCGTCCTCGACGCGTAGTCAGGCCGGTCGCGGTTTCGACCTTTACGATGCCTATGCCTATGGCAACTTCGATGTAGCAGGCATGCCGCTTACAATCCGCGGGGGCAATCAGGTCGTCAACTGGGGTGAAGCCCTCTTTCGTCCCGGTGGCATCTCGCAAACCAATGCTCTCGACGTTTCACGACTGGTCACACCCGGCACAAACATTCGCGAAGCCTATCTGCCTTCGCCGATGCTCTATGTGAACACATCACCGTTCGAGAACTTCAGCCTCGAAGCCTATTACCAGTTCCAGTGGCGTGAGACAGAACTTGTCCCAGTCGGCACATTCCACTCGACCGAGGATATTCTGGGTCGTGGCGCACAAGGCTTCTTTTTTGCTGGTGACCCGGGCGCCGTCGGTCTTGCCGCCGCCATGGCAGCAGGACTTCCGAGGCTTTCCAATGAAGAACCCAAAGACAGCGGCCAGTACGGTGTTGCCGCGCGATATTTCATTGACGAACTTGCGACTGAAGCAAGCCTCTATTATTTGAACTACCACTCCAAGACGCCTTATCTATCAGCCACCGGCGCTTGCCTGTTCAATCTTCCGCCGTGCTTACTTGCCGTGCCGACTGCCTATTACGCTTACTATCCTGAGAACATCGATCTCTATGGTGCAAGCCTCAGCTTCCCGCTCGGGCCAGTAGCCTTCGGGGCGGAGGTGGCCTACCAGCCTGATTATCCGCTGATGCTCGACGATGCTCTGACCGCAGCTCAACTTGCAGCTTCGGCCTCCGGCACCACATCGCGTGTCGACGGCGTCGCATATGCAAACCGCTTGAACTACATCGCCAACGTCGCGATCTCCGTTGCTCCCAGCCTGCCTTATGTCGGTCAGGTACCGGGTTGGATCGGTGCGGATACGATCGATATCTACAGTGAAGCAGGTCTTGTCAGTTTCGATAAGGCGCCTGTTGGCGTCACCGGCGATCTCTCCGCTTGGGGCTTCACCACCTCCGTCAGTGCTGCCTACACAAACGTCCTGATGTCGGGTCTCAAGCTCACGCCGAGTGTCAGCCTCAACTATGACGTGAACGGCCTTTCGCTAGACCGCGCAATGGGTGGCCCTGTAGAGGGCAAGCGCTCTGTGTCGGTCGGCGTCGCGGCAGACCTTCGGTCCACCTACGCAGCATCCATCAGCTACACCAACAACATCGGCGGCGGATTGATCGCGCGCAACGCTGACCGTGATTTCGTCACGCTGACCGCGTCTTATTCGTTCTGATCAATGGGAGGTCCGCAAAGACGGGCCAGGAGGAAAACAATGTCAAAAAGAAATAAATGGATGGGAGGCGTCACAGCATTCGCGCTGACGTTGGCCTATGCGGGCACCGCCCTTGCATCTGATGCAAGCGATCTCGACGGCCGCCTCACGCCTGTTGGTGCGGAGCGGGCGGGCAATGCCGAGGGCACGATCCCGGCTTGGTCCGGCGGCGACATGACGTCTGCGCCGGGTTGGAAGCTGGGCGATCCGCGCGTCGATCCCTACGCGAGCGACGCAAAGCTGTTTTCCATCGATGCGTCGAATGTAGATCAGTATGCAGACAAACTCTCGCCGGGACAGGTCACCATCATCAAACGCTATGCTGGTTACCGCATGGACGTTTACCCGACTCATCGCAGCTGTGGTTATTCGCAGGAAATCTACGACGCCACGAAGGCGAATGTCGCACGTGCAAAGCTCAGCGAAAGGGGCGGCATTCTCGACGGCTTCGGTGGCTTCCTTTTCCCGATGCCTGAAAGCGGCTTGCAGGCGATTGCCAACTACCGCACCGCCTTCAACGGCAAGTACACCCACCTCAAGGTCAACAGCACAATTTCGCAGACCGGTGGCGGCTTTCTCCTGAACTCCGGTATCATCGACACTTACGCGCCTTACTATGAGAAAAACGCGCGTGAGATCGACAACCGCTATATGTCGAAGTTCATCTACAAGGCAACAGCACCTGCGGCATCCGTGGGCGGCATCATCATGACGTTGCAGCCCTATAACGACAGCAACGAATCCTGGGGCTATATCCCCGGTCTTCGCCGCGTCAAAAAGGCGCCGACGGCAAATTACGACACGCCCGGTCAGGACGACATCCGCACATTCGACCAGACCTATATGTATAACGGTCTGCCGGATCGTTACGACTGGAAGATCATCGGCAAAAAAGAACTCTATGTTCCTTACAATGCCTCACGCCTCCGCACCGAGAATCTCGATGTGGCCAACCTCATTCAGGATAAATACCCCAACCGTGATCTCGCTCGCTACGAGCTGCATCGTGTCTGGATTGTCGAGGGCACCGCGAAGGCCGGTTGGCGCAACACGTTCAGCAAACGCATCTTCTTCATGGATGAAGATACGTGGACACCACTGGTCGCCGATCTATACGACACTAAGGAAAAGCTTTGGCGCTTCCAGGAAAACCATATTTTCATGGCCCCTGAAATGCCGGGCTGTGTCTCGGCGGCGGACTTCTATCACGATCTGAACGCCGACCGTTATGTGGCGGACAATATCATTGTGAAATCCGCCGATGCCAACTACGCGGCTGAAGGCGTCGTCAACAGCGACATGTTTACGCCGGACGCGATGCGTCGCTACGGACTGCGCTAATCCTCAAGAAAATGTTCCCTCCATGGGTCGCCCTCCGACCCATGAAACTCCGGCCGCAGTGGAAACGCTGCGGCCGGTCTGTTTTTGGCTTACGAATCCCCCGGCTTAACAGAACGGCGATTTTGCTGTAATGCTCGCGCCATGCGGGATTTCAAGCGAACAATCTCAGTGGCTCCGATGATGGACTGGACCGACCGGCACGACCGAGTCTTCCTGCGCCTCATTTCTGCGCGCGCGCTGCTCTATACCGAAATGGTGACGACGGGTGCTGTGATCCACGGCGACCGCGAGCACCTCTTGGGTTTTGACGCCACCGAGCATCCCGTTGCCGTTCAGCTTGGCGGCTCCGAACCCGCCGCGCTCGCCGAGGCCGCACGCATCGCGGAAGGGTATGGCTACGACGAGGTGAACCTCAATGTCGGCTGCCCGTCCGACCGTGTGCAGTCCGGTCGCTTCGGCGCCTGCCTCATGCGCGAGCCAGCACTCGTCGCGGAATGTGTCGCCGCCATGCGCAAAGCAGTGTCGGTTCCCGTCACTGTGAAATGCCGCATCGGCGTTGACGAGCAGGACCCTACTCTGGCGCTGCCCGATCTCGCGCGGCGTGTGGCCGATGTGGGGTGCGCCACGCTCATCGTCCATGCGCGCAAGGCCTGGCTCGAAGGTTTGTCGCCTAAAGAAAACCGTGACGTGCCACCGCTCGAATATTACCGCGCCTATGAATTGAAAGGCGCGATGCCAGAAATGGAAATCATTATCAATGGCGGCATCATGTCACTTGATGAAGCGGACGCGCATCTCGCCCATGTCGATGGCGCCATGCTCGGTCGCGCCGCCTATCAGACGCCCTATGTGCTCGCCGAAGTTGATCGCCGGTTCTATGGCGCATCAACGCCGGTGCCCACGCGCCATGAGGTGCTGGAGCGTTTCCTGCCTTATGTCGAAGAGCAATTGTCGCGCGGCTATCACCTCCACGCCATGTCGCGCCACATTTTGGGCCTCTTCACAGGTCTCCCCGGCGCACGCGCGTTCCGCCGCCACATCTCTGAGAACGCCCCGCGCAAAGACGCCACCGCCGCCGTCATCCGCGACGCGATGGCGCTGGTGCCCGAAGTCGAGATGGCGTGAACCTATCGCGGCGCGGTGTTTCTGATAGCCCTCGCCACTTGCTCCCAGACGTCGGGCGCAATGCCGTCCATATGTCCGCCAGGAATCGCGCGGTAGCACACATTGTCATGACGTCTGGCGAGGTCTTTGACGAAAGGTCGGTTCCCGTCTGCATCGCCATGAAACATCTCGATCGGGCAGATCACATTCGCCCAATTGATGTTCCATGCACGCTGATAGAACAGTCCCATTTCATAGGTGATCGTCGCCATATGGCCGTCCGAGCCTTCGTGCATTGCGGCAGCGATAAGTTCAGCGTGAACCGGCGACGTTTCAATCTCATACATTTTCGAGAGATCACGAAACATGGCCGTCCAAACCCAACGGGCAAACATCGGACGTGTTGCAATATTCAGCATCACCCGGGCCGCAAGCGATAGCGCCCGTGCCGATGGGTCATGCAGGTCACCCGCCGTATTCATAGCAGCGAGATAAAAAACCTTCTCTGGCGCGATTGCCGCCAGCGCCAATGCGTGCGGAAAACCGCCTGAGAAACCCGATAAAGCAAATTGCCCAAGGCCCAGATGGTGCGCGAGCATTTTGACGTCATTGGCACTGTCGGCAATGAAGCGACGGGGCAGGGGTGTGGAGCGTCCAAAGCCTGCGCGGTCCGCCGCAATAATCCTGACACCATGCGCACGCGCTGCAGTGTCCCCTGTCAGAGCCTCAAGCCGTGACAAGCCAGTCCCGTGAAAATGGATCAACGGCAGACCGGTAGGGTCGCCAAAGGAGCACCACGCCAACGCACGCCCGTCCGGCAACGTGAAAATTTCGGTTGTCTCGCGTGCATGAGCAAGCAATTGACCTGCTTCAGAAAATTGGGTCATCGGGCTGCCGCTCCCTCTGGCAATGGTCTTTCGGTCGGGGAAATGATTTCAAATCTTTCGGTCACAATCACTCACTTTCATCAACGTCAATATCGGGAGACGTTTCCGGGCGTAGTTATGTGACAGATAAAATTGCCTCCCCGTCGTATCCAATTTTGCCTTAGGTCATGTGCCGCGGCCTTCAAATCTTCGGGTCGTATTTGCCCACTTCCGGCAAATCACGCCTCACTTCTCAAATGCGGTATGCCCTGAAATCCGTAAGACGTGAAGTCAAACTATATCGACCAGAGTTTCCGTATCGGTACCGCGCTTCTGATTTTCACTGAAAGCCCGCTCTTCACGTCGTTTTCTTGCCCTCGTTCGACGAGTACATCGGTCGCTGACGCATGTCGGGTCGCAAAGTGGGACGGCCAGATCTGGTCGGGTGTTGCGTAATCAGCCTTCGCGCGATTTATCTTCTCAGGATCGCGCATCATGCGCCGCCCAATTTGCGGGCATCTGTTGCGGCCCGCGCGGCAAGACCGACCAAGGCGACGCCGAGCGGCACGTGGACCCACATCAGATTGGCGCCATCTGCCGATAATTTGCCGATCACCGTTTGGCAAGCAATCACCGCAGCCAATGCCAGCAGTATCCAGCTCATTTTTCGCCCGTTCTGAACTTTACGCAGCGTGACAAGTGCTACAAGCCCCGCAACAAGCGTCGCAGCGGTGAGCACACCCGCCGTCATCGCATGGGCACCATATGCAAAATCGAAGCCCGACAACATGGCACCAGCAAAACCCGCCTGACCAAAAATACCGACCGTAATGATAATAGTCACGGCGCTCCACCATGCTCGCAAACGCTTGCTCGTTGCGTTCGGCTCTGTATGCCATTCGGGTGTAATGATCAATTCGGCTTTCTGTGCACTCATCTTCATCTCCCTCAGCAATTCAATGTGTTGGCCGGACAGCGGCAGGTTGAAAAAGCTCAACGATATTGCCGGAGGGATCCTGCAGCAGAATTTGTTTGCCACCCGGTCCGGTCAGAATGTCATTGCGAAAGGGCGCACCGGCCGCGCGCAATCTTGCGACTTCAACCTCGATGTCCTCAACGATCAGGTGAATGCGGTTCCAGCCGCCGGGTTCGGGTTGCGCACCGTCTGGCATGGGGCGTCCCGCCGAACTTGTCGGTCCACTGAGCAACAGACGTAACTTACCGCGCACCACGTCCGCAAAGGCGGGCGCGAAGCTCGTCAAAACTTTGAAGTCGAGAAGGCTGGTGTAAAACTCTGTCGCGGCCTCGACGTCATGGACCATGTATCGAACGCTGACCGTGTCATTAAGATTGCTCATGAATGTCTCCTCATGCCTCAGGGTGCAGACATCGGATTGGTAAGCGTGGCGAGTAAAAACTCGATGCGCGTCACAAGCTCGGCTGCCGTTTGCTGGAACAACGGATAAGTCACATCGTCCGTCTCGCCCGTCGCCGGGTTGGCGATGCTCCAATGGATGGCCTCTGGCACACCGTTAAAGCTTGGGCAGACTTCGCGCACGCGATCACACAGGCTGATGGCGCGGTCGAATGTTTCATCGGTGTATATTTCGAGATGTTTGGACGCATGGCCGGAAAGATCGAGTCCATAATCCTCGCGCATCACGCGCACTGCGTTGGGGTGCAATGGCTTTGGGTTGCTGCCCGCGCTGTGCGCTTCAATCACGCCGCCTGATAGGGCATGGATCAACACTTCGGCCATCTGCGATCGCGCGCTATTGCCTGTGCAGAGGAACAAGACTTTGAACGAACCGATCGTGTTGGTATCGCGCGGCGGTGCGGTGAACTTCAGTCCGGGGTGGAGCGCTCCTCCGGTTGCCGTCAGCATGTCGCTGATGCGCGCCAGATTGAGGCCGTAATAAGTGTCGCGTCGATCCGCCGAGCTGCGCTGCGCCGAAACCAGCTGTCCGTCGCGCAGCTTGCCCAGATGGTAAGAGACAAGGTTCTGCGGCTCGCCGATCAGCTCCGTGAGTTCGCTCACAACACGGTCACTCCGCGACAGCTCGATCAGCAACCGCCAGCGCAACCGGTGTCCGGCCAGCTGCAGAAACGGGGGCGGGGTGATGTCAATTGGGTGCTGTTCTGTGCACATGCCCCTAGTATACATCAATTTTCATTGATGTATCAATAAAAATTGATGTATATAGTCGTCCTAATGCCTTTCCCTTGGGGAGAGGGTGGAGTGAAGGTGCTCCCACCGCATTGTGTCATCGCAATATCGCGGCCCATTACATCAAAACAAGACCGTCTTGGCCGGGCGTGACCCGGCTATCTACGTCCTCTGGTCGTCTTCGCCCCTGTCTGCCTACGCGGCTTCTTTGGCGGCACGTTTGCGGGCGGCACGCGCATTTTCGAGTGTCAGTTCACTGTCAATTGCCTTCCGCATGGCGTCGATTGTCGGTTGACGCGCGCGCAGCTTCGATGCGGCATGCGAAGGCATATGCGTGCCAAGGGCGAGGACGGTCGCGATGGCTTCCGACTTTTCATCCATCGCTTCCGGCGACACCACCATATCAAGATAGCCGGCAAGCACGGCTTCACTTGGTTTGAATTGTTCACCGGTTGTGATGCTGCGATTGAAATAGGCCGGTGTGAGGCGGCTACGGGCCAACTCAATGGCGAAGTAAGGAACAGTCAGTCCGATGGCCACTTCGTTCATGCCGATGCGAAAATCGCCTTCCACCCCGATGCGCACGTCGGAAGCAAGCATGAGGAAGGCCCCCATTGGCAGCGCATGGCCTGTGCAGGCTGTCACCACAGGAAAAGGGTAGGTCAGAACTTTGAGCGCGAGCTCCGCGCCAAGCCGCAGCATATTGTGTTGTTCAACCGCGCTGTCTCCACGAATGACCTTGATGTCGAAACCCGCTGAGAAAATGCCGGGTCGTCCGGTCAGAATGATTGGCCTCTCGTAGGCCAGAGCTTGGTCAAAAGCGTCATGCAATGCGCCCAACATGCGCGGCGACATGATGTTCACCTTGCCATCGTCAAAGGTGATCTTGATGTAGTGATCGGTCACATTTGATGTCACGAGATCGGTCATTGAAGATTACTCCTGTCTGATTTTGATGAGCGGGATCAGCTCCGTGACATTAACGGTGGCATGACCATATAGACCGGTCAATATAATTTGGTAGTCGCGCCAAATTCGTTTCAATGACGCAGCGGATGTGGCTATATTTGGCCGGCCCTGAGGGCTGTGACCAATCCAGAATTCCTGAAAGTAGGCTCAATGTCTGCGCTACCCAAACACCGCAACGCGATCATTAATGCAGCGGTGACCTTGTTTCGCAGGAAGGGATATGCCGCGACAGGCCTCAGCGACATCGTCGAAATGAGCGGCGCGCCGAAAGGCTCCGTCTATCACTACTTCCCGTCGGGCAAGGCCTCGATCGGCGAAGCGGCAGTGGAGGAAGCAGGCGCGCGCGTCGCCGAGACAGTCCAGCAATTATCCGACACAACAAATTCCGCAGGCGAACTTGTAAAAGCCCATGCCAAACTCTTTGCCAAGTGGATGACCCAGTCTGGTTATCGCGACGGTAGCCCGATCACCACGGTCCTGCTGGAAAACGCGCCGGCCGATGCCGCGATTACAGCAGCAGGGCGCCACGCGCACGATAGTTGGCGTCGCATCCTGTCGACAAAGCTGGTTGCCGACGGATTTCCAAAACGACGCGCCGATCGTCTCGCCATTCTGGGCACAGCCGCCCTGGACGGCGCGTTGATTCAGGCCCGCGTGGAGCAAAGCGGTACCCCGCTGCTCGTTGTCGCTGACGAGTTTGATGCCATGCTCAAGGCCCTGGCTGCAGCAAAGTAAAAGGGCGACCGCTTAAATCTTCTGGTCGTATTCGCCCACTTCCGGCTGCGCGCTGAGGCGGCTGTCGATTTCCTCAAACATCTTGCGCATATTCGCTTCCGATGCGGGGCTCTCGACGACCACCACGAGGCCCGGCTTGTTCGATGAGGCGCGCACCAGGCCCCATGTGCCGTCTTCCACCGTCACGCGGATACCGTTGACCGTCACGACCGAGCGGATTTTCTGGCCCACCAGCTTTTCGCCCTTGGCGTCCATCTCGGTAAAGAGCTTCACCATGCGTTCCACAACGTCATATTTCACTTCGTCGGGGCAATAGGGCGACATGGTGGGCGAGCCCCATGTCTTGGGCAGCGCCTCGCGCAAATCGCTCATGGATTTTGTCGGGTTGCGGTCCAGCATGTCGCAAATGGCGAGCGCCGAGACGAGTCCGTCGTCATAGCCGCGACCGATCGGCGGATTGAAAAAATAGTGACCGGATTTTTCAAAGCCGACGAGCGCGTTCAGCTCATGTGCGCGGCGCTTGATATAGCTATGGCCGGTCTTCCAATAGTCGGTCTTCGCGCCATTGGCGATCAGCACCGGATCGGTCAGGAAAAGGCCGGTCGATTTCACGTCCACGACGAATTGTGCGTTCGGATGCTGTGCGGAGAGATCACGCGCCAGCATCACGCCCACTTTATCGGCAAAGATTTCCTCGCCCGTATTGTCCACCACGCCGCAGCGGTCGCCGTCGCCGTCAAAGCCGAGGCCCACATCCGCGCCTTCCGCCAACACTTTGTCGCGCAGCGCGTGCAGCATTTCCATGTCTTCAGGGTTCGGGTTATAGCGCGGGAATGTGTAGTCGAGACCGCAATCAAGCGGGATCACATCAACGCCAATCCCTGCCAGCACCTGCGGCGCAAAGGCGCCCGCCGTTCCGTTGCCGCAAGCCGCGACGACGCGCAACTTGCGTTTGATCTTGGGTCGGTTGGTCAGGTCG
>TARA_R110000868_G_scaffold183422_3_pt1 | contig 22678 bp, 16 predicted proteins | sample TARA_R110000868 | Tara Oceans TARA_R110000868 (sample SAMEA4397489) | marine metagenome | biome: Polar Biome; feature: [SRF] surface water layer (ENVO:00010504); material: water (ENVO:00002006), including particulate matter (ENVO:01000060) such as... | depth 5 m | reverse complement strand
AATTGGAGGGTGGCGTGAAAACACGTCCACTTTGGTCAAATTTTTCCTTACTTCTCCTGTGTCTGATCACAGGATGCTTGAGTAGTTGCTCATTTGTCACAAACTCTGAAGGCGTCATTAAATCAAAAAACTTGATTATCAATTTCAAGCGAGCTGGTTGGAAATCAATCGCTCCCGATAAGGGTGACTTCGCTTTTAGAAATGAAAAAAGCAAAAGCTATATTCTAGTCAATTCACTTTGTCGCAAATACGACAACACCACACTCGAACAACTCACCGACAACCTCCTGGCCGGCTTACAAAGACCAATCATCGCCAAACAAAGTGAAAAGCGCCTGTTTGATCGATCCGCACTCAAGACCGAAGCCACTGGGGCGTTAGATGGTGTGAAAACCAGTATGCTCATCCTGGTTGTGAAAAAAGATCGATGTATCTATGACTTCGCTTTAATCTCCCAAACTGAGAACCTAGGCTCAACTCTAGAGGCTGACTTTGAGCAACTTCTAAACAGTACTCAAGTGGTTTCTCCATGAAAGAGATTACAAAATCAATCGATGGACCTGAAACACGAGCAATCGTCGATAGACTGTATGAAGTCGGACGCTTAGTTTTCTTTTTCGCCACCATTTTAAAATGTACCTTTTCGCGCCCTTTCTACTTTATGCGTTTAGTGGATCAAATTAGGGCCTTAGGACTCGGTTCACTCTCCATCACTGTTGTCATTGGTCTCACGATGGGCTTAGTCATGACGCTAAATTTTGGCTATGGACTGGTTAAGTTTGGTGGGGTGCTGTATGTCCCTGCCGTTGTATCTCTTTCGCTTGCGAGAGAGATGGCCCCCATTTTTACCTCTCTCTTAGTAGCTGGCCGAATCGGATCAGGTATGGCGGCCGAGATAGGTTCAATGAATGTGACTCAACAAGTTGATGCTATTCGCGCCCTTGGGACCAACCCTATTCGGATTTTAGTCGTCCCACGTTTTTGGTCGGCCGTTATCTCTCTTCCTCTGCTAACAAGTCTTTCTTGTTTTCTGGGAATTCTGGGCGGCATGGTCGTGTGCCAAAATGAGTTTGGCATGCCTGCCGGCTTCTATATCAATAAAGTTTTAGACACGGTTAAGATTCACGACTTCCTATCAGGACTGGTTAAAAGCGGCATCTTTGGAGCCATTATCGCTATCGTAGGTTGCTGGCGAGGTCTTTCAACCATCGGCGGCACTCGTGGTGTTGGCGAAAGTACAACCTGGGTAGTCGTAACCTCTTCAATCGCTATTTTAATTACAGACTTTTTCATCTCAAAAATCTTTTTATTAATTTGGGGTCACTAAGATGCAGACGATCTTAGAACTCAATAATATTCATAAGGCATTTGGGGAAAAACGTATTCACCAAGGAATTAATTTTAGTCTGCACAAGGGTGAGAGCCTAGGGCTTCTAGGCGGCTCCGGAACAGGTAAATCAGTTTTGCTTCGAACAATCATAGGACTTGAACGAGCAGATTCAGGCGAAGTTCTTTACCACAACAAGCCGATCACCAGAATTAAGAATGAAGTTGAACTAGCTAAGATTCGAACTCAGATTTCATACTCATTTCAAAGTGGAGCGTTGTTTGATTCACTTAATGTTTTTGATAATATCGCCTACCCTCTTCTAGAGCATAGCAAGCTTAGCTTTAAAGAAGTTCAGGCCAAAGTTGCTGATGTCTTAAAGTTGATTGACCTTGAAGGCATTGAAAGCCTTATGCCGTCTGACCTTTCTGGCGGTATGCAAAAGCGCGTAGGCATGGCCCGGGCCATGGTACTTGACCCAGAAATTATTCTCTACGATGAACCAACGGCAGGACTTGATCCTGCCAATATTGAAAATGTCATTGATCTGATGCTCAAACTTAAAGATATGGGGCAAAGTTCAATCCTTGTCACCCATGACATTCCTTCGGCCATTCGATTTTGCGATCGAATCTTAATTTTAAAAGATGGAAAAATTTATTTTAATGGCACTGTTAACGAGTTCACTGAATCTACAGATCCAAATATTTTAAAGTTCTCTCTCCCTCAAGGAAAGGAAGCCACTCATGCGTCCTGAAGATAAAAAAAGTGTCATCATCACAGGAACTTTTGTTGTTCTTTTGCTGCTTGTGACGGCGGTCAGTCTTTTTCTGATTAGCAAGGAGAATAAGCTCTTTAGCATAAAAGCAACGCTAACAACGACAGTCTCTAACGCTCAGAGTGTTCGCGAAGGTGCTGCTGTTCACTTCAAAGGAATTAAGATTGGTAGTGTCTCTGCCATCGATATTTTATCCGTCGATAAAATTCAAATATCTCTTCAAGTCGAAGATAATTATCTCAAATGGATTAAAGAGGACTCCCATATCGCTTTTAGAACGCAAGGAGTTCTAGGCGATAAGTATCTAGAGATCTTAGGCGGAAATGAAGATAGTCCGTCAGTTAAAACAAATCATGTTCTAACTTCAAATGAAAACTCTCAGTTTGATCAATTCATTAATAAAGGTGAAGATATTCTAGTCGTTGCTACCCGAGTCTTACAAAAAATTGATGCCATCATGGGACCTGTAGATAATAGTCGAATTGGCAGTATCTTAGATAATCTTGAAACTGCGAGCATCCGCGCCAATAAGCTTTTCTCAAGTGTCGAACCCAAAAGGCTGACTTCGACCATCGATGGGATTAATAAAGCTTCTACTTCGCTAGGCAAGGTTATGTCGAGAATTGAAAGAGGTCCTGGAACTGCCCACTCACTGATCTACGATCCAACAGTACATGAAGATCTCAAGTCACTGCTTGGAGGAGCTCAACGCTCAAAAGTTTTGCAATATTTTATTCGTGAAACAATCAAAGATAACAACCGCTAAGCCTACTGAAGCTCCATTAGGCCTTTCTTCTTCATTTTTTCAATAAGTGTTGTGCGGTTCACTCGAAGTAGCTTAGAAGCTTGATTCTTGTTGCCATCCGTGCGCTCTAGGGCTTGTGCAATCAACGAATCTTCAATTTCACCTAGAACTAATTTAAGATCAATTCCATCTTCTGGAAGAGTGATCAGACTTGATGTCGAGACCGCTCCTGGCCTTCCTTCAAGGAATTTCGCTGGAAGGTCTCTGCCACTGACGACTCCACCACCTTTGAGGATGACGAGACGTTCAATAAGATTTTCAAGCTCTCTAACGTTTCCTGGCCAATCATAAGTCAGAAGAATTTCTAATGCTTCGTCATCAAAATCGATACGATTTCGCCCATCGGCACTGACAAACCTTCCAAGGAAGTGAGAGATCAGTAGAGGAATATCCTCTCTACGCTCACGAAGAGAAGGAATACGAATTGGAATAACATTGAGGCGGTAAAAGAGGTCTTCTCTAAAATCGCCTTCTTGAACGCGTTTTTCGAGGTCTCTGTGAGTCGCCGTAACGATACGTACATCAATAGGAGTGGTGATATTAGCGCCGACTCTTTCAATCGTTCTATTTTGTAGAACGCGAAGAAGTTTCACTTGAAGAAGAAGTGGCATATCCCCGATTTCATCCAGGAAGATGGTTCCTTGATTGGCCAGCTCGAAGCGCCCTTTGCGGCTTGAGATGGCACCAGTAAATGATCCCTTCTCATGACCAAAAAGTTCACTCTCAAGGAGTTCTGCAGGAATGGCACCACAGTTAACAGAAACAAGGGGGCCATTCATGCGAGCACTTAGTGTATGAATCGCATTGGCGACAAGTTCTTTACCCGTACCGGATGGCCCGTTCACTAGAACCGTCGAGTCTGAAGCTGCAACTTTTTGAATGCGCTCAAAAACTTGCTTCATCTGAGGAGATCTTCCGATCATGCCACAGAACATATCTTCTTCTTTAGGCTCTTCTAATTTGAACTTTGAAAGAAAGACATTTTGCCTAACTTTGTTTGCACGCTCAGAAACAGAGTCAGTGAGACTGGCGCGCTCAAATCCAAGCTTTGCCATCGCCTTAAAAACCAGCTCGGCCAAGTCTTCAAGTTCAAAAGGTTTTGTGAGGTAATGGAAAACACCTTTTTTAGTGGCGTTGATCGCTGTTTCAATTGAAGCAAAACCTGTCATCGCGATTGAGACAAAACGATGTCCCTTTTCTTTGAGCAGGTCGATCAAAAGCAGGCCGTCTGCGCCGCCATCATCGAAACTAATATCAGTAATAAGACAGAAAGGTTTTTGAGTATCCTTTCCTTCTTTTTGAATCTTTTGATCTAGTGCCAGTAACGCATCTGAAGGTTTTTCAAAGTAATGAATAACAAGTGCGGTAGATTTTTGAAGGTATTTTTGAATGGACTGACCAAGGATTTGGTCGTCTTCTACCAGGTAAATTTCAGGAATGACTTCTAATTGATTACTAGATGAATCATCGCTATTGAAACTCTGATGGAGAAAGTCGAATTCATTCATGCGTTGCCGCCTTTTTCGCACCTGATTAAAAGAGACCAAAACACTGTGTTTTTTCTCTTAACTTGATGCTAGCAGGGAGCTGCAACCAGTGTCAATTTATCAACACCTTACATTTGATGGCCGCGATATCGGTGACTTAATGCAGTGCTATCGGAAAATACTATCGCGAATGAGTCCCGCCGCGTCATGCGGACTACCAGCAAACATATAGTAAATCAAAGAAACGAAGCAGAACGTGCTAACCGCAATAAAGAAAATCGCCACATATCTGACTTCCTTGAGCCAATAGATATAGGCAAACTGAGCAGCAATCAAAAGAAGTGGCACGGCCCAAAAGGGAATATAGCGAACGATAAAGTAAATTGGATCTTCCATTTCACTATTCTATCACTTTTAGCCAAAAAAAAGCCCCCAAAACTTTGGGGGCTGATCTCTAGAACATTGATTTAAGTTCTTCCAACTTATCCAGCTTTTCCCAGGTAAATCCTGAAGCTGAACTTCTACCAAAGTGACCGTAAGAAGATGTCTCACGATAAATTGGCTGAAGTAGATTGAGGCGTTCAATAAGTGCTTTAGGGCGCATATCAAATAACTCATTGATTGCTTTGTTAATCTTTTGAATATCAACAGTTTCAGTTCCAAAAGTATCAACCAAAAGTGATGTTGGACGAGCAACACCAATCGCATATGAAACTTGAACAAGTGCTTTTTTAGCTAGACCTGCAGCAACGATATGCTTAGCGATATGGCGAGCAGCATAGGCAGCAGAGCGGTCAACTTTTGATGGATCTTTACCAGAGAAAGCACCGCCGCCGTGAGCGCCGTGCCCACCGTATGTATCAACGATGATCTTACGACCAGTTAGACCACAATCTCCCATTGGCCCACCGATAACAAACTTACCAGTTGGATTAATGAAAAACTTTGTGTTGTTGTCGATCAAGTTAGCAGGAACAATTTTATTGATAACTTCTTCGCGAACACCCTCTTGCACTTGCTTCAAAGTCATATTGGCAGCGTGCTGAGTTGAAACAACGATGGCGTCTAATCTTGCGATTTTTCCGTCAATATACTGAGCCGAAACTTGAGTCTTACCATCGGCGCGTAGATCCCCAAGGATACCATTTTTTCTAACTTCACTAAGCTTATGTGCAAGCTTGTGAGAGAGATCAATTGTCAGTGGCATAAAGCTATCTGTTTCGTTAACGGCATAACCGAACATCAGACCTTGGTCACCAGCACCTTGTTCTTTATCTGTGCCTTCACCTTCGTTCACGCCCATAGCGATATCGGGTGATTGCTTATCAAGCGCGACCATGACTGAACATGTGTTGCAATCAAAACCCTTATCAGAGTGATCATAACCAATATCACGAATTTTATTTCTTACGATCTCTTGGAAATCAACTTGTGCATTAGTAGTAATCTCACCGGCCAAGACAACAAGACCAGTTGTGATCATTGTTTCGCAGGCAACGCGAGACTTTGGATCTTGAGCCAACATGGCATCAAGAACTGAATCCGAAATTCCATCGGCCATCTTATCTGGGTGACCTTCTGTTACTGATTCAGAAGTAAAAGTGTAGTCCTTCAACATGAGTGCGCTCCCTATAAACCTAAACAAATATTACGCTAAGACCGCATGACTATAACACTGGAATGGACGAAGAGACAATCAGGAAGTCTAAGGCTTTTTTGGGCCCTGAGTTAGCTTATTGATAGGCTTGAAGTACTTGAAGAAATGCGGGCTTCTGTAGGTATAGAGATCACCTGATTTTGGGTCGATAACAATTTTTGTTTTGCCCGATTCATAAACATAATATTTCGTCTGTTTGGGCGAGCTAAACTCGTATAGAAAGTTGAGTTTGCCTGCCTTATACAGCTTTTGATAACGAGCCTTGGTCTTTACCAATTTCTTACCCGGGCGCTCTTCAATAGCGGTATAGCCGCTCCACAGCTTATCCATACTAATTTTGCCAAGCATGGAAGCGCGAGAAAAATAGCGTAAGGCATCAAACTCATGATTAGGACTTTCTAAAATATCTAAGGACAAACGCACGTTTTCTTTAATTAAAGCTTTCCCTATTCTGGTCTGCTCAGGGCAAAAGATGCGAACGCTTCCAGTGATGAAGAAGTAAGTAAACGAGAACTCCCCTTCCTTTAGCATGACGTTGAGCCATGGATATTCTTTTTGGTGCTTTTTATGGTGCTGACTTAAATAGGAGTAAAGAGAATCGCGCTCGAGAAAGCTGTTGTAGTGAGGCGTTTGCACTCTGTTTAAAACAACTTGCGCCACATCCATACGCTCAAGAGCGTCGGAACCATCAAAGCGGCCAACCTCATTAAACAAAATTGTTTCTAGCGAAAACAACGCTCGATTTAAAAGCGACTGCTTGGCCCAGAACTCATACACTTCTTTTTGTTTTGAGAGAACATAGTCTTTCAATAAATAACGGGCCTTCTCTTTTCGCGAGAGAATTTCCATGCTCGTTTCAAAGTGGTCACCCGCTTGGACTCGGTCGTTTTTAAGCGCAATATAAAATGCTAGCTCTCTCTTGGTTCGCTCTTCCCATTCATTGAGTCGCTTCACTAACTTTTCTTTCCCATAACGAGAAATGTGATTATCAACGGCCTTAATCACCCATTCGAGATCGTGGCGTAGATTTTCCGTCAGTATATCTGGAGGATTTTGTAAATCGATGGCCAGGGTATCAAATGCTGCACGCATAAAACTATCGCTGCCGCTATTGTCAGGATTTTGAGCACCATCTTGAACGATTTTCCTAAAAAAATAGACTTCGTTTTTACGTTGAACTTCTTTTACGTCTTCAGAAAATTTTACATCATCATAGTTTTCGCGCAGTTGAAAATGATCAACGGGGAATTTGTAGCTTACTAAGAAAGGCATTGTTGCCATTAAGGCATTGTAGGCATCCTTGAGACTGATCATGGAGTACTTGCTCTCTACAAAACCCAATGCCCTTTCTTTATCATTTTTAGCAAACGTAATTTTTTCTTTAAGGCTCAATGCTTTTTGCAGTCTTTTATCTAAAGTTGCGACAGCATCTTGAACATCACTGAGGTTTTTTTTCTTCGATAGCAAGCTTGCCATGGAGGCAATCCACTCTGCCTTACTTTCAATTTCAGGAACAAAGCGACTGACTGTCATTTTGTCTAATTTCCCGTCAAGCATGACTGGAATATAGTGGCCATCGCCTCTAAAATCTCGATAGAGCTCCCAGTACTTATCTTCTGTACCAGGCTTACAAACGGCTTTATTAAATTCTTGCTGTAATTTTAAGTATTCAGACAGATGACGCTTCTTATCCTTAACTAATTTAGAAACAGCTAGAGGACTCGCTTCGTTTGAAAGCGCGCAAGTCATATTCAACAGACTGGCAACGATTAAACTAAGCTTTAAGCGCTTGAACAAAGTCTGACTCCCATAGACCGAGACAGGTACCATTACTTAGCACCACCAAGAGCGACTGATCAGTTAGCCGACGATCAATTTCCAATCGCAACGCTGCGAGGTTCTCAATCACTAAACTCGGCTTATCGATAGCAGTTAGGTTTTTGGCCATCGCTTCAATATCTAAATTGCCGGCCCAACTCACACTGGTAGGACGAGCTGGTTTTGCAAATAAAACTTCGTCAGCTTGATGAAGCGCTTGCTCAAATTCTTTTTGAAATATATTACTTCGGGCCGTGGCAGAGTTGGCTTCCATCACAACGAGAAGCTTTTTGCCAGGATAACTAAGCTTAAGACCTTGCAAAGTGAGCTCAACCGCCTTGGGGTGGTGAGCAAAGTCATCAATGACAGGCGTGCCTTGATAGTGGCCTCGAAGCTCTTGCCTCCTACGAACCATTTTAAGATTGGTGATAGCGCTATCAATTTGTTCTTTTGAAAATCCTTCAGAGAGAGCAAAGAGAATGACTGAGGATAAATTAAGAATATTGTGTATTCCGACAACGTTTGATTTATAGCGTGCACCTTTTAATTCAAAAACGGTTCCACTCTCACTCACTTCAAGAATCTTAGGTCCATGCTGATCATTATTGCCATAGGTTTGCCAGTAAAGGTCTTTATAATGTTCCACGCTTTCGTTGTGCAAATCAATAATGGGTTGGTAATCAGAACAATATGTTATCCCCTTTGTAACCTTGGCAAAGAGATTTCTGAACTCGAGTTTAATTGCATCAAGGTCTTTAAAGATGTCTGCATGGTCGAACTCAAGTGAAGTTAAAAGGAGATGGTCAATTTCATAGCTTTGAAATTTACTAAATTTTTCAAAATAACATGAGTCGTATTCATCGCTTTCTATAAAGAAATACTTCCCGCCACCAAGCTTTGCCGATGGTCTTCCTTCCATGACTCCACCAATAAGATAACCTGGCTCTTGGGCCAATCGTTCAAACATCTGAGTTGCGAAATAGGTGGTTGTGGTTTTGCCGTGAGTTCCAGCAATCCCCACGACGTTGGCATCTTTTAAAACGAAAGCTCCAAGTGCCGCAGGAAAAGAGCAAAACTCGACACCACACTTTTCTATCATTGCAGCGTCATCAGACTTTCTAGGAACCACGTTGCCGACGACGATTAAATCAAATTCGCTTAAACGCTTTACATCAAAATCCTTAAGATTATGACAAGGAATTCCAGTTGATTTGAGATAATCGCTCATGGGCGGATAAAATTGAGTATCTCCACCCTCTATATGCAAGCCTTTCTCTTTGAGTAGACATGCCGCTGCACCCATTCCGGTGCCACAAACACGATAGAAAAATATCCGCTTAATTTGATCGCGTTTAGCAATCAGTTGTTCGCCGTTTAGATAATGAGTTAAATCCACAAAAAAGTCCCCAAGAATACCATTTCAACTATATTACGTGGCAACTCTTGGGGGTACAAGTCGGAGTTAATTTGCGGCTTGTGCAAATAAACTAAATACATCCTTACAAGTTCTAGAAACTTTTAAGGGAGTAATTCCCTCTGGATTAACAAGCTCCCACCAGGCCCTAGTAGCGCCCAGGCGATCCTTGCTACCGATGGATTTCTCTCCGGCCTTGAGCTTTCTACCAATCGCTGACTCAACTCGATCTTGAAAGGCATTTCGATTAAAGCCGTCACCATCTAGGAATTCTTCAAGGTGTACGATTTCATCAGGGAATAAAACGAGTGGAATAAGCCGTTCGTTTTCACCGTAGCTCGAAATCACGTTTTGAATCACTCGGTTTGGATTAATATTTATAGCAGCGATACCAGCCTTATCACTTCCAGATTCAAAGCCCTCAGCAAATGAATTGGCAATCGACATATCGGCAGCTGACATAAACGGTGAGCCAAAAGGTTCGTGAGAGTGGGCCTTCATTACCATCGATAATGATGATGGATCGGTAGGAACTTCACCTGATACCTTGCTCGCCATTTTTGAACGATAAGTCTTAAGTGATCTGAGTCTGCGGGTATAGTTTCCTTGATTCTTAGTTAAAAGTTTGGCCATGAGAAATGGTTGTCCAGAGTCTGTACGGCGAACAAGATCACCTGAAAGCCCTCTAAAAAGGACCACTTTTTTAGACTCCGGAACTTCTTCAACCATGGCATTTAACCAGCGAGTCCATGAAGCCGACTCAACCGGCTCCATTTCTTCCCACGGCATGAAGGCTTCAATAAGTTCTTTCACTTTTTTACGATCGTTTTTGGCAATATAATCATCAAGCTTGAGATTCTGTTTCTCAAGATTTGTTTGCATTTGTTTCCACTGCTTCCCAAAAGCACGACGTGATTTATTTTCTTGGTTAGCAACAGTTTTAATACTATTAACAATCTTTTCAGCAGAGGCTCTTCTAGTCTCCAGATACTCTCTAATCGGTTCGATACTAGCATTACTGATATAACCGTCACTGACATGACCATCCAAAACCAAATCCATAGCATCGACCTCCGCCTTGGCCAAGAAGTGTTGGGCACGACGTGAACCATGTTTTGCATTAAGAGTCATCTCGGCCCAATAAAGAGGGTGCTCAAAATAATCCCCCATAATCTGAGTGAGGTGGGCCATCTCTTCTAAGACAACACCAGTGTTATTAAGTCCTTGCTGTGTAATATTGAGTTTGACCACTAATCCTTTAGAAGGACTAAATTCTGGAACTATTTCTGCAAGTTTTCCTTCAGGTAGAGAAGATACAACTTTCATCTCGGCCCTAGCTGCATACTCTTCCATATTTCCTTTGGCGATTAACATTGAATCCAATCTCTTAATAGCATCTTCCATTGCTTTTTTAGAGGAAACTCCTGCACCAAGATCCTGCAAGCTTGGAAGCTGCTCTAAAAGTTCACGAGTCTTTGCATCGGGTTCGAAATATGAAAGTGAACAAAACTTTGCTGATGTATCGCATACAGATGAGCTTTTAATAGTTGGAAGCTCAACATACTTTGGATTACCTGTGTAGGTGTTAAGGCTATCTAAACCAAAGCGGGCATAAGCTCCGTCAGCGAATGCTTTAATCAATAGGTCGGCATCAGGAAAAGATGGAATCTTAATCTTGGCAAAATCACTAGCGGGAGGACCCGTTTTCACATCAACAGTTAACCAACGCGAAAGAGAATCAAAGATCTCTGCTGATTCATCAATTGCCTCTTTATACTTTTGAGCTGTCTGTGAATTAGAAGCAAGCAACTGAATGGTTAAGCCATCTTTTTTAGGGTTCCATTTTCCATCAAGAAAATCAATGGGCAGTGCTAGGTTAGGAACGGCGGTAGTTTTTCTTATTTTATTAACAAGAGCAGTAATCGCCTCTGAAGCTTCAACAAGTTTTCCCGAGTGAAAGTTATCAGTAAAAACTGGTGCGCTATCGGCGTGAGCAATAATATCATCGATGGTTGGAGTTCCATCAAAGCTCGCAAATAAATGGTAGCGATAAGAAGCCCCAGCTTTAGGCAAAGCCTCATTAATAATTTGTCTTTTCTTCCAGGCTTTGAGAGCGTCTCCAGTTAATTTTGGCCCTTCAACTGCGGTTGGAAATAAAGCCTTATCCCGCTCAAAAACAGCTTCAAGAAGTTTATTAAGGGAGTTTCTTCTTTTTGAGGATGAAGCGCTAGCTAAGGTTTCACCTTCGCTTCCTAAAATATCTGATACGAGAAGATAAGATCGCACATGATCATTTTGACCATTAAAGATCCTTCCGAGGTAATTCGTTTCGATTTCAACAAGATCAGAGCGCTGCTGTGCTTCGCTTAACCATTGAAAGGTTTCATCAAATGGAGAGGCTACGTGTTCAACGACACCACCAACTTTAGCTCCCTCAACTTGGAGTGCATCCCCTCTTGCTACAATTTTACCTTTAGCGTCTAGGTAGTGAGATGGAACGACTAGATCTCCAACCTTGTAGCCTTTATCAGGAAAAGCTCCAGCAGTACCAATATAGGTAACATGATCCTGACCCGTTTCTTTAAGCGCGCGTGCGACTGGAACAATTTCATCGCCCCACACGTTAGAGACGACACGCCAACGAACTTCTTTACCACTAGAGTTTTTAAAAGTGTAATCGGCCATTTCGGCGACATTAAGATCCCAATCGAGATCTTTAAATTTTGCAGGTAGCAGCTGAGGCTTGGCATCAAACTTAGATTCAAGTGCTGCAAAAGATTTTTCAATTTTAGATTTATTATCAAGGGCCGAGACAATTCCATCACCATCGATAATTTCTTGGACTTTTGCCTTATCTAAGTCAAAGGCATTCACAACACTTGCGGAATCATCTGCAAAGAGATTTTGTAGCGCGCGTTTTTTCCACTGAAGCGTAAAGATGCCGTCGATCGCCCCTTTTTGACCAATAATAAGTCGATCGGCTTTTGGTAGAAGTTCGAGTCGTCCTTTAATCTTGCGCGCGAGGCGATCATGAAATTCGTCGAGTTCACCAATGATTTTAACTTTATTAGTTAATTTTTTAGAACTTAAGTTAGAAAGGGAAATTTGGTGGACGAGGTGGTCCAGTCGGTCTTGACCACCAATATTAGTGATGGCCACGCGGTGCTCTGTTTCTCCGGGATATTGAACAAGAAAGATTTTATTGTAATTTCTCGCCATTGGAGAAACTTCATAGAGTACTTCCCCACCACGAGCTTCAATATTTTTAACAAAGTCTCTCGCTTCCCCCAGATGAAACTCAATCGTGCGATCCATTTCAACTGCTTCCCAAAATACAGCTCTAGTTGTTCGATTCGAAATATAATGACCTGAATCTAGTGTCAGCGTTTCTGGTGTGACATCGGTAATTGTTAATTCTCTTGCCGTTTCAGCCAGCAAATCTTCAGCTTCAATATTTTTATAAACCTTAGCAAGTCTTGATTCTTTTAATGAATAGGCTTCGGATAATTTGCGCTTTAAAAAGTTATAATTCCAAACCAGCTCACTCTTTTTAAAAGGAATATCGGGATAGTACTTTTTTAGAATATTTTGAATAACAGAATCGAACTTATCCGGATCTGACAGTTGAGCGTAAGGAATATTTTCATCGAGTACTTGCTTGGCCGAAATAGATTTTAAAGCATCAATAAGCGCTTCATCTTGTTTGCCATCATGAAATGACGCAAATTCACTCATATAATAATGAAGTCGATCAACGGCTAGATAGTAATCAAGTTTATCTACATCACCTGCAATTGTACGTGAGGCTTGAGTTGAATTTGGGCCTGGCACTATGATTGAGCAGGAACTTAAACTCAAGATACAGGCCAAGCTTACTAGGCTGTGAATCAGTCGATGTACTCTTTTAGACATATCAATTTCCTCTATAGACGTCGGAAACTGATCGGTTTGAGCAAGGTTTTACCTGAGTAAAAAAGACAGAAATAAAGATAAGAGACTGATTTTACGTTGTCAAAGCCAGCTAAGTTGGCCAAGAGAGCGCCTCAAGGCGTTGAGTTTTAACCGATCGTACCAGTAGGGGTAAGATCCATTTGTCAGCAGAATCCAGCCCCTATTTTTTGTGGCATCAATCCAAAAACTAGTGCCAGTAAAGCCAGTATGGCCAAAGGTCTGCTCACTACAGCCAGGCCCGGCCAAGGTTGTATCTAAATTTTGAACGGTATCAAAACCGCGAACAAATCTGGAGTGCTCTGCTTTAAGTAGTGGCAACATTTTAGAAATTAATCCAAGTTCTCGATTGTAGTTAATCAGGGTTTTAGACAATCCTTCAATCGTACCAAACAAGCCGGCGTGACCAACTTTTTCACCAATCACAAAACAATTGTCATCGTGTACTTCGCCGCTGATCAGCTTTCCCCTCCTCCATCCTGTAACAGGTGAAAACGAATGCTCGGGAAGATCCTTCCAAAAACAAACCTCTGGGTCGCGATAGCTATCTGTCAAAGCATAAAGATCGGATGCCTTCTTTTGTATTTCAAGTGTCAGTCGTAAAGCTGAAAAATCTGAATACTCAGTTTCACTTTTTTTAGGCGTATACTGGGAAACGCTCTCACGCCACGAATCCTTAGAAAGTCGCCCCCAAAAAGGCAGTCCTGCTCGGTGTTCAAGCAGCATAATCATTTCGTCAGTAAAGATCTCTGGCTTCGCCAACCATGCACCGGCCAATGTCAAAGCCTTGGTGACGCTGGCCAGATCAAACCAAATTTTTAAATTTGATTCTTGATTGTGTCTTATGAGTTGATAGGTCTCAAACTTCTCACTTTCAAAATCAATTAAAGCATAAGCGCCGTAGCCAAAACGAGTTTGGCTTAAGTGATGCTTAAATTCATCCTTAACAGTCTGATCAATCATGAGTAATTGCTGCCTGGGCCGCGGCCAATCTAGCGATGGGAACTCTAAAAGGCGAACAACTCACATAATCGAGTCCTATTTTATGGCAAAAATGAACACTGGCAGGATCTCCGCCGTGCTCACCACAAATGCCAAAGTGAATCTTAGGATTCGTGCGCCTTCCCTCTTTCACTGCGTGTTCTACTAGAAAACCTACTCCTGATTGGTCGAGGCTAACAAAAGGGTCTTTCGGTAAGATTCCCTTGCTCACGTAATCGCCTAAAAATTTTCCTGCATCATCGCGCGATAATCCAAAAGTTGTTTGCGTAAGATCGTTAGTACCAAAAGAAAAGAACTGTGCGTGTGGAGCGATTTCTGCCGCCGTGATTGCAGCTCGTGGTAACTCAATCATGGTCCCCATTTTGTAATCAAACTTTTTGCCCGACTTTTGTAAGATTTTATCAATATGAGCGTGCAGACGAACGCTTAAAAACTCTAGTTCTGCTGCGGTTGCGATAAGTGGAATCATAATTTCTGGATTAACACTAACGCCAGCAGACGCTGCCTCGACTCCTGCCTCAACAATGGCCTGGACCTGCATTTCGTAAATTTCGGGATAAGTCACACCGAGGCGGCAACCGCGATGCCCCAGCATGGGATTAAATTCGTGAAGCTTCTCTGCTCGCTCAGTGATGACTGAGAGCTCAACCCCAATATGATTGGCCAAGGCCATGCGATCATCTTGCGAATGCGGCAAAAATTCGTGAAGTGGCGGATCGAGGAGTCGAATATTAACCGGCATTCCGTCTAGCGCTTTGAAAATTTCTAAGAAGTCTTGTTTTTGGTACGGCAGCAGTTTATCAAGTGCTCTTTTTCTAGCAGGTGTGCCATCAGCGAAAATCATTTCACGCACAATCATGATGCGCTCTGGTTCAAAGAACATATGTTCAGTACGACACAGACCAATTCCCTCTGCACCAAAACGAACAGCAACTTTAGAGTCACGTGGATTATCAGCATTGGTTCGAACGCGAAGTGTTCTTCTGGCATCGGCCCAAGACATGAATTTGGCAAAATCATCACTGATCTCGGCTGACTTGGTGGGAACTTCGCCCTCAAAGACTTCACCGGTTCCACCATCTAGCGTGAGATAGTCTCCCTCTTTATAGGCCTTACCCGCAATCGTCAAAGTTCCCTTTGAGTGTGAAACCTCGGCGGCGCTACAACCAGCGACACAGGGTTTTCCCATTCCTCTTGCGACAACCGCCGCATGAGAAGTCATGCCCCCTCGAGCAGTTAGAATCCCTTGGGCGGCAACCATACCTGCAATATCTTCAGGAGACGTTTCGAGTCGAACCAGTAAAACTTTATGTCCGGCGGCGGCCAGCTCGGTAGCGCGCTCACTGGTAAAAACGATCTCTCCAGCTGCTGCTCCTGGCGATGCTGGAAGTCCTGTTGTAATAACCTTTCGTTCAGCCAGTGGATCAAGAGTAGGATGCAGCAATTGATTGAGGTCGTCTGGCTTGACTCGCATCAAGGCTTCATCTTTAGTCAGAATGCCTTCAACCACGAGGTCGGTGGCGATCTTTATGGCCGCGGCAGCTGTTCTTTTGCCATTTCTTGTTTGCAAAATAAACAATTGGTCATTCTCAATGGTGAACTCAATATCCTGCATGTCTTTATAATGATTTTCTAGTTTTGTATAAACTTCGACCAATTCTTTAAAGGCTCTTGGCATGACCTCTTCAAGTGTGGCCATATTTTTATTTGATTCATTTTTTGAATCGCTATTAATGGGGGCTGGGGTTCGAATCCCCGCCACCACGTCTTCACCTTGAGCATTGATAAGATATTCACCAAAGAATCTTTTGATACCCGTCGATGGATCGCGCGTAAAACATACACCGGTGGCACAAGTATCGCCCATATTTCCAAAAACCATGGACTGAACGTTAACGGCCGTCCCCCAGTCGTGAGGTATTTCGTTGATCTCTCTATATTTAATAGCGCGAGGGTTATTCCAAGATCTAAAAACAGCAGCAATAGACTGCCATAGTTGTTCTACTGGATCGTTTGGAAAAACTTTGCCCGACTCTTGAAGAATAATTTCTTTATAGACTTGGGAAAGCTCTTTTAAATCCTCAGCGCTGAGTTCTGTATCTTCCTTAACTCCAACATGCTCTTTGAGGTCTTCTAGAGTTGATTCAAGTAGAGAAGTATTAAAGCCCATGACAACATTGGCATACATCTGAATAAAGCGACGATAGGAATCCCAAGCAAAGCGAGGATTACCCGTTAGCTTTGCCATCCCCTCTACCGTTTGTTCATTAAGTCCCAAATTGAGAACAGTATCCATCATGCCAGGCATAGAGGCACGCGCACCGGAGCGAACGGAAAAAAGGAGAGGATCTTTTTGATCTCCAAATTTTTTGTTGGTAATAGATTCAATAGTGCTCAAGGCGGACTTAATTTGTTCCTTGATCTCTTCATTGATTTTTTTGCCCGATTTTTCATAATCAAGACAAGCCTGGGTCGTGACCGTAAAACCGGGAGGAACATTGAGTCCAAGAGAAGTCATCTCGGCCAGGTTTGCACCTTTTCCGCCGAGAAGATCTTTCATCTCACGGGTCCCCTCTGTCTTGCCCGCGCTAAAGAGGTAGACCCATTTACTCATAAAAGCTCCCGCTTAAAATCCGAATTTATCTTGAATATATTTTTTAACTTGATCGAGGGCCACTCGTTCTTGAGTCATGCTATCGCGATCGCGAATAGTGACGGCTTGATCTTCAAGGGTGTCGTAATCGACCGTAATACAAAACGGTGTGCCGATTTCATCTTGACGACGATAACGCTTACCGATTGAGCCCGAAGTATCGTACTCAACCTTGTAGTGCTGTTGTAGTTCAGAGAAAAGCTTTCTGGCAGGTTCTTCTAGGTTTTCTTTTTTCATTAAAGGCATAACGGCCGCTTTAATCGGCGCAACACTTGGATGAAATTTCATCACCACGCGCTCATTGTCTTTGTCACCTTCATTTTCTAGGCGATAAGCATCACAAAGAAGGGCCAAGACCGCGCGATCACAACCAACTGAAGTTTCAATCACGTAAGGGATATACTTTTTATTGCCGTCCATTTGGTCGACGTATTCTAATTTCTTACCAGAGAATTTTTGATGTTGGGCCAAATCAAAATCAGTTCGAGAGTGAATGCCTTCCATCTCACCCCAACCGATTGGGAATTCGTACTCAATATCAGTAGCAGCATCGGCGTAGTGAGCCAGATCGTTCTCACCATGGGGGTGCCAACGGAGTTTCTCTTTTCTAAGACCATTGCCTAAGTGCCAATTCAAGCGCAGCTCTTTCCACTGCTCCATCCAATCTTTTTGTTCGCCTGGTTTAACGAAGAATTGCATTTCCATTTGTTCAAATTCACGGGTTCTAAAAATGAAATTGCCCGGAGAAATTTCATTTCTAAAAGCTTTACCAATTTGAGCGATACCGAATGGAAGCTTCTTTCTCATTGTCGATTGGACATTTAGGAAGTTTACAAAAATACCTTGGGCCGTTTCGGGACGCAAATAAACCATGGCACTTGGATCTTCCACTGCACCCATTTGAGTTTTAAACATGAGGTTAAAATCCCGTGGCTCAGTGAACTGACCTTCGGCCTTACAAGTTACGCACGGCTTAGTTAGATCAATCTGATCGGCGCGATAGCGTGCCTTACATGCCTTACAATCAACCATTGGATCGTTGAAGCCATCGATATGGCCTGAAGCTTTCCATGTCGTTGGGTGCATAAAGATTGAAGCATCAATTCCTTCGACGTCTTCTCTAAACGTCATGGCCTTCCACCAACGATTTTTAACATTGTTTTTAAGTTCAACACCAAGAGGGCCGTAGTCCCAACAAGAAGCTAGTCCACCGTAAATTTCAGAACTTTGAAAAAGAAAGCCGCGACGTTTTGACAGGCTTACGAGTTCATTCATAGATTTTAAATTTGATTCAGACACGAGCGCTCCACTTAGCATGATTATTAGGCGCAATCTTACCAGTGTGCCCGTTTATTCGCCACATTGCCGCACCATGAAAAGAATGAAAATTATGACTTAACGCTGAGGTCGTAGAGCTTGGCGTACTCGCCGCCTTTGGCAATCAGTTCTTGGTGATTGCCCTGCTCCACTAACTCCCCCTGGGAGAGAACGTAGATACGATCATAGTCTTGGATTGTACTTAAACGATGCGCCACAGCAACAACAGTTTTTTGTGAAGCAATACTCTCAAGCGCCTTTTGAACCACTTTTTCAGATTCATTATCAAGTGCCGAAGTGGCTTCATCAAACAGTAAAATTTCTGTGTCTTGCAAGAAGGCACGGGCAATCGTCAGGCGCTGCTGCTGTCCACCTGAGAGTCTAGTTCCACGATCGCCAACAATGGTCTCTAACCCATCGGGAAGTTTGTCGACAAATTCGGAAGCGTAAGACACATCGAGTGCGTGTTTGATTTGTTCGTCACTGAAATCTTTGCCCAAAGTTAAGTTGCCGCGAATGGTATCGTTAAACAGGAAGATATCTTGTGAAACTAAACCAAACAGACCGCGCAAATGATTGAGTTTAATATCGGCAATGGCCTTTTCATCTAGAAGAATGGTGCCATGTTTTACTGGGTAGAGACCCAGTAGTAAATTGATCAAAGTTGATTTGCCGGAACCAGATAGACCGACCAGTCCAACCTTCTCACCCTTTTTAACATGCATAGAGAAGTTCTTTAAAACTTCCCCTTCGCCGTAGGTAAAAGTTAAGTCTTTAACTTCGATCGAACGTTTAAACTCATTTGGTCTATAGCTGCCGGTATCTGGTTCTTCATCTAAAAGCATCAACTCCATCACACGTTCGTGGGCGGCCTTGGCTTGAGACAGCTTAACGTTTGCTTGGGAAAATTTGCGAATAGGGTCCATAAACAACGCTAGTGCGGCGATAAAGCTTACGAAATCACCAATACTAGTAACGCCTGATTGGATGCGGTGATGGGCAAAGACGATAACGGCCGAAAAAGCGATGGCACCAATCACTTCAACCAGTGGGTGGGCAAACTCTTCAACAAACATCGTTTTCTTCTGGGCCTGAAAAAAACGACTTTGATAGTGATCAAAACGGTTGGTTACAAATCGTTGCAAATTGAAAGCTTTAGTAATCTTGTGGGCACTGATGCCTTCGGCCACGGCATGGGTAAATTCCCCTTGCTCGCGCTGAACATCAGATTGATTGCGATGAACTTTTTTGCCAGAGACTTGAAAGATTGCCGCTAGAAAGGGAGCGATGACAAAAATGACGAGAGTTAATTGCCAATCGGCCCAAAAGGCCATGCCCAAATATGCGATGGCCTTGAGTGGTTCGCGAATCAAATCAACGAAGGCCTTAAGTGCTTCGGCCTGAATTCTCGTGTCATTCAAAATATGCGAGATCATCTGACCTTGTTTGGATCTGGTATAAAACGAAGATGGTAAACGCTGCATTTTAGAAAAAACGCTGGTCCTAAGGGCGCATGTCGCCTCTTCCATTGCGGTACGAATCCAAAAGAAATGAAAAAACCTGGCAGGGAAATTAAGTATACCTAGGGCCAAGAGTTTACTGGCAAGAATAATAACTTCATCACGTGTTGACTCTGGGCTTAAGCCTTTATCAAACAGCGGCTGAACAAGACCCACTTGAGCGGCTCCGATGGCGGCCAAAACGAAGGAAAAAAGAATTGAGCCAATGACGCGTGCACGATATGGCGCAATGAATGGTAAAAGATGACGTAACATGCCCAAAGTCTAGCAGCCGCGTACCGCTCTGTCCCTATGGAATCATGCTTAGAGTCTTAAAATCTTTAGGGTCGAGATGACATTGAAAACAGAAATATTGCCATAGCCGCTCTAAAGCAATTCGCTCGAGCCCTTCACTTGGCCTGATTTCAGGACTTTTTTTGAGGGCGACTTCATTCATAAGCTGCCACAGATCGGGCGGCAATAAATCTATAGGCGCACAGTTTGAACAGGTAAATCCACCCTGCTGAGAAGACAATGACATTAATTTAAAGTCTGAAAGTCCATGGCCGCACACGATACAAGACTTTAGATCTGGAAAGACTCCAAGTTCTACTAATAACTTACCAAGATAGAGTGCCACTTCACCACGCGGTATAAATTCTTGATCGGCGACTGATTTTTCAAGATGAACAAGAGCATTACTCACAGCGCGAAAAATTCCGTGGGAATGTTGATCGAAACTTTGAGATTCATCGTGCAGGTCTTCTTCAACTGCAACCTTAGCGGCCACTTGAACGATAAAACAAAGAGCATAAAAGGCTAGATGATTGTCCCTAACTTTATTTGCCATCCAAATCGGTTGCCATTCCTTGGCCGATTGCAGATCGCTAGTCGTTTTCGAGCGAGACAATTCAACTTTAAGCATGGTTCCAAGTTCAAGTACCGAGGCTTTCTTCTTTTCACCGCCGCCTCTACCACCGTAGAACATGACGGTGATGAGCTTTCCACTGCGAAGCAATAGCTTCACGATGAGATTGCGCTCACCGTAGGGATGTTTCGATAATAGGATACCTTCGACTTTTGTATTCACGCGCTTAAGTATAGGTGGGATCGCACCAATACATCAAAGGTCCAAATACTTAGTTTTTCGTTTAACTTATTGGAATCCATGGTGTGTAGAATAAATTTCTCGCCGGATCTGCCGCCTCGGGCGGCCATTTGAATCCACATTGATTGGCTATCTGGCCTGTGATCCAAAAAGACATGACTAAACGAGGGAAGATTTACCCCGTGACTTAGAACACTCGTGCACACAATCCATGCCGGCTTGTCGGCAGCGCTTAATAAGCTTTTTCGAAACTGCTCAACTTCCCCGCCAACGCATCCAAGACAAGAAATCCTTCTTGCTGCAAACCACTCGAGCCAGCGACTGACATGATTCCTCGTTTTACAAAAAATAATTCCACGCGTTTGTGCCTTTCTCGACTCCCAATAGATCCTTCTCCTCATGGCCATATGATCATTGCCGTAGCGATGGATTTTATAGGGCGGGTTTTTAAAACGCATATTTCCAAGGTCAATAATACTAATATGCTCAAAGGCGTGCTTGCTCCACATTTTTATCTCATCTAATTGCTCACCTTCAATAGTGGCCGATAGCCCCAAAATTCGCGCTCCTAAATTTGACCAAGCATAAAGTTGTTCTCTAAGAAGCGGTCTAAAGTCCTCGCCCCATTTTTGAAATAAGTGGAACTCATCCAAAACCACGATGCATTTCTCGATCACATTCGCAGGCAAGTGACTGGGAAGAGTTTCGGGAGTTGCGACCACCACCCCGCTAGGATTTTTGACAAAGTCACGCCACTGGGACTGGTTTCTCGACTTTAAGAGTTTAACTTTTAGCCCGTCATTTTTAAGACGAATGGCGAACTCCTCTGCCAAGGCCCTAAGCGGCGCCACAAAAATCCACGGACCTTTAAGTCCCAATAAAATACTGGTTTTGCCCCAGGCCGGAGGGGCAATAAGGATGGTGAGAGAGCTTTCAACTTGGAGTAAGGGTTGTATTTCCATGACCTCTTGAAATGCCGAGGTTCACATGGTTTATAGCCACATAAGTTAATGAAATCTTGGGGCCATAGTGAACTCTATTGTGATTTTTGAGCATGAGTTAAACGAAAATCGTATTTCGATCGATGACTCTTATCGCCTGGCCCACTTAAATCAAGTGATCAAACCAATCCTTGGACAAGAGCTCAAGATCACGGTTTTAGGCCATGGCCTAAGTGTGGCCAAAGTTTCAAAGCTTGAATCAAAACAAGTGGTGCTTGAAGTAATCAAAGCTTTTGATAAACCACAGTATCCACAGATCCACTTAGTTGTTGGATTATCTCGTCCCCCCACTATGAAAAAGATTTTAGAGCACGCCAGCTCGATGGGTGTTCGCCATTTTCATTTTTTCCCGGCCAAGCTGAGTGAAAAAAGTTACGCCGACTCAAAGATTTGGAGTGATGGTAAGGCCGAACAGGCCATGATCGATGGCCTCGCCCAAAGTGCTCACTACTGGCAACGCCCTATGATTTATCAATATAAATTCCTAGAAAGCTTGCCTCGTTTTGAAAACGCTGATCGCCGCATTTTATCTCTGGCACAAGGTCTAAAAAATCAAATGAAGCCTATTGATAAAGATAAAGGCTTAGTCCTAGCATTTGGCCCAGAGCGTGGTTTTACAATTCAAGAAGATCAAGCGTTGCAAGTCCGTGGCTTTCAAGCAGTTAGCTTGGGTCCAAGTGTTCTAAGGGTTGAAATCGCAGTGTTTGCGACTTTAGCTCAGGCACAATTTCTGTTATAATGAGCCTATGTTAAGACAACTCGAAACCCTATTTGATGAACAAGTTCGCCCTGCACTCGCCGCTCATGGTGGTAATGTGGAAATTGTCGATCTTGATAATGATATTCTATTTTTACGTCTTCAAG
>TARA_R110000868_G_scaffold1211_6_pt1 | contig 22700 bp, 17 predicted proteins | sample TARA_R110000868 | Tara Oceans TARA_R110000868 (sample SAMEA4397489) | marine metagenome | biome: Polar Biome; feature: [SRF] surface water layer (ENVO:00010504); material: water (ENVO:00002006), including particulate matter (ENVO:01000060) such as... | depth 5 m | reverse complement strand
ACAGACAAAATCTCAGGAGCTGGAAGTAAACTTAAAACAACAATAGTTGCGAGTGCTATTCTAGCCAACCAAGACATAGTTGAAAAGAAAAATGCTTTAAATAAGAAACTAGCAGGTTTTTTCCGAAGTTGGTGGGCGTAGCTTTCTAGATTCTCAGCTTCTGCATTTATTTTTTCTTCAAACCTTCTTAAAACAGGAAGTTTAAAAACTGCTTTCACTACTTTTTTAATAGCTGCTGGATTTACTAGGACACCATACGCTAAAATACTGGCATAACTAAGTAGTAATACATACAAAAAAATCATTGAAGCTTCGCCTATCAAACCTGCTTCCAAAGGAATTACTTCATAAAAAATACCTGTAACCAGTAAGATTGGAATTGCTATTGCGAACCATATCTGATCTAATAACACACTGTATAAAATTATAGCGGTTGATTCACCTAGATTTAGTCCTTCTTTGGTCATTGCATAAGTAGCCATCGGAGCACCTCCGATTGTAGATGGCGTAACTGCAGAGGTAAAATCCCAAGTCAACACAATCCTAAAAGCGCCAAACCATCCTATTATTCCTTCCGAAAGAACTCTGAATTTTGCTGCTGTGAACCAAACTCTTAAAAAAGAAACAACTAAAGCAATTCCTAAGCCTGGAAGCCTTTTAGGAGCTAAATGTTGTAAAATACCTGGGGTATAAGTGTAGTAAACAACTGCAGCCATAGTAAATACACTAAGAGATATCGATATAAAAAGATATTTCTTAGAGATTAAACTCTGCGGTTGTGTTATGTCTGTTCCGTCGATACTCAACAATTTTTATTTTGGGTAAGTATAAAAAAAGCCACGCACAAGAATGTGCGTGGCTGTAAATATTTTACCAAAAAATTATGCTATGGTAACTTCGTCGTTTAAATATACATCCTGAATCATATTGAGAAGCTTAACACCTTCTCCAATAGGACGTTGGAAAGCTTTACGACCACTTATAAGCCCCATTCCACCAGCACGCTTATTGATCACTGCAGTTTTAACAGCATCAGCAAAATCATTGTCGCCAGAAGCTCCACCTGAGTTTATCAAACCAGCACGTCCCATAAAGCAATTAGCTACTTGGTAACGGGTAAGGTCGATTGGATGGTCTGAACTCAATTCAGTATAAATGCGCTCATCTAATTTTCCATAGCTTGAATTTCCAGAATTCAGCGCTTTATAACCACCATTATTGGTTGGTTGTTTTTGTTTAATGATATCAGCACCAATTGTTGTACCAATATGATTTGCTTGACCAGTTAAGTCAGCAGAAGTATGATAATCTACTCCATCAACTTTAAAGCCGTTATTACGAGTGTAGCACCAAAGAATAGTAGCTAAACCTAATTCGTGAGCGTATGCAAAAGCTTGAGCTACTTCCTGAATCTGTCTATTTGATTCTTCTGATCCAAAATAGATAGTTGCTCCAACAGCGGCTGCGCCCATATCATAAGCCTGATCAATATTACCAAACATGATTTGGTCAAAGGTATTTGGATACGTCAAAAGCTCGTTGTGATTAATTTTCACAACAAAAGGGATTTTGTGAGCATATTTTCTAGAAACAATTCTCAATGCTCCAAAAGTAGATGCTACTGCATTACATCCTGCTTCAATAGCTAGTTTTACAATATTCTCAGGATCAAAATAATCAGGATTTGCTGCAAATGAAGCACCTGCTGAATGCTCAATTCCCTGATCTACAGGCAATATTGAAAGAAAACCTGAACCACCAAGTCTACCAGATTCGAATAACCATTGTAAATTTCCTAGCACTCTGTTATTCCGATCAGAGTGAGACCAAATATCATCTACAAAAGTAGAGGAAGGCAAAGCTAAACGATCTTTGCTTATGGTTTTACTTTCATGTTCTAAAAGATAAGAGGCTTCATCGCCCAGCATCTCTTCAATCTTCGATGTAACAAGTGACATATCTATACTTTTTGAAATTAAATTTGAGGTTGGAAAATATAGGAGATAATCCATGAAATGACTAACCAAACTTATAAGTTGCATGTAATTCGGTTACGTCAAACGCCTTAAAATCCTTATCTTTTGTAAATATTTGATGAACTATGAAAATTGATACTATTACTCTTCCCGAAAAACCGCTTTTCCTCGCTCCTATGGAGGATGTTACGGACTCATCCTTTAGGCAAATTTGCAGAAGAAAAGGAGCAGACATCGTTTTTACAGAATTCATAAGCTCTGAAGCACTAATTAGAGATTCAGATATTGCTCTTCATAAGATGAGTTATAATGAGAGTGAGCGTCCTTTTGGTATCCAAATTTTTGGTGGACGAGAAGAAGCAATGGAAGGTGCCGCTAAAGTAGCAGAGAATAATAATCCAGATTTGGTGGATATAAATTTTGGATGCCCAGTTTATAAAGTTGTGAACAAAGGGGCAGGAGCAGCTTGTTTAAGAGACATTGGTATGATGGAGCGAATGGCTGGAACTGTTGTAGACGCCGTCCAAGATAAACCTGTTACTGTTAAAACCAGACTTGGTTGGGATGATGATACTATCAAGATTCAGGAAGTAGCTTTAATGTTGCAAAACATTGGGGTAAAAGCACTAACCGTACATGCCCGAACAAGAGCTCAAAAATATACCGGCAATGCTCGTTGGGAATGGCTAAAGAAACTTAGGAACACTCCCGGTCTTGAAATTCCAGTCATAGGAAATGGTGATGTAACTACCCCTGAACTTGCAAAAAAGATGTTTGATGAAACAGGCGTTGATGGAGTTATGATTGGTAGGGGCGCAATTGGAAATCCTTGGATTTTTCAACAAACTCGGCACTACCTTGAAACTGGTGAGCTTATTCCAGAACCTACTTTACATGAAAAGCTAGAGCTTTGTGCAGAGCAACTTCGCCTTTCCGTAGACCATCAAGGGGAGCGATACGGTGTTATAATTATGAAAAAACATTACGGTCAATATTTGAAAGGAATCCGAAATGGAAAAAAATTGCGAATGGAATTGATGAGTCATTCGGAAATGGATCCTATTCTGGAAATCTTACTCAATTATAAGGAAGAAGAGTTTTTTGTAGTTAGTTAATTCTAGTTCTGAATCTTTTCTTTTTTCCAATCGTACCCAATCTCTGTTCAAACAAAGGAGATTTTTATGTTATCCAGATTAGCAATGGTTTTCAGATCATTTTTAGGAGCGGCGGGAGTTGCCGCATCCCCAGTAAAAGCTATCACGGGAATTGTGGTAAGCTTGATTATACCCTATTTATTTTATGCTTTTCTAGGTGGATTTGGTCTTGCCCTCGCTATTTTTGGAATAGGTTGGGCAATCTGGTTTTTCACAAAGAAAAAATAACTAGCTTATTTCTCTTTTTTGGAAGGTCTTTCCCAAGGCGTCCATTCTTCTCCCAAAGTATATTTCTGAATCCACTTAATCTCTTCTATATCTCTGGTTCGCTGATTTCTAGGTTCTCTGAATCCGTGTGGCTCTCTTTTAAACGCAATATATCGTGTATCAACTTTACCAATGTCTTTTAAGAACGTGAAGAAAATTTGACTTTGCATTGGTGTATCTGTTGCGTCCCTTAATCCATGTAAAAATAGAGTTGGTGTAGTTACATCCATAGCATGTGTTGCCGGAGAACGTTGTCTATATCCTTCAGGGTTGCTCCATGGTGTTCCACCGATGTACCAAAGACTAATATCAAAATTGAAACCAACGCCATATTCTGATGTCCAGTCAGAAACCATCGCGCCTAAAGAAGCTGCTTTAAATCTTCCTGTTTTAGTAATTACAGTACCTCCCAGAATTCCTCCATAGCTCCATCCCCTAACCGCCATTCTATTTGGGTCGATATTTTTTTCTTTGATTAATTTATCTACACCGGACATCAAATCTTGATAATCTCCATCCCCAATATCATTCATATTTCCTCGAAGAAAATCGTCTCCATAAGAAGTACTTCCTCTTACATTGGGTGCTAGCTGAACGTATCCAAGTCCCGCCCACACATGATATCGAGTACTAAAGCTATTTGTAAAAACTCCAGCTGGACCACCATGAATATGTAGCAGAAAAGGTGCTTTAGAATCTTTTTTCACATCAGATGGTGTGTATTTAATTCCTTCTATTTCTAAACCATCGGAGCTTTTCCAAGTCACAACCTCGTAACTTGCAAGATTAATGCTATCACGGATGAATGGATTCAAATCCGTTAATCTTACCGAGTTTTCAATGTCATCAATACTTGCAGTATATAAATCGGGAGGAGTTATAGCATCTTGTTTTGTAAACAAAAATCTTTCTCTTTTTTCATCGAAACTTGCAATCGAAAGAGTACCTTTAACATCTGAATGTTGACTTATATCTCCTGTATTTATATCTAAGGAATATAGGTTTGAATTGGTTTTTACCTGTCCATTAAAATAGATTTTCTTACCATCTATACTTATATAGTAGCCTCTAATGTTTCCATTAAATTTTCCAGAAATAAGCTCATACTCTTTGGTATTGGCATTCATCTTCCAAAGCTTAGATTGGCGTAACTCCCACTTTTTGTCATCCGCAGCTGAATAAATAAAGTGCTCATTATCTGATAACCATGTAAGCCCTCCTTCTGGAGCCATATTCTCTGTGAGTTTGGTTCCAACTGAATCTCCAACTTGGAGTATATAGATTTCGGAAAGATTTCCTTGATTTCTACGGTTCTCGAACCTTTGGGTATAAACTATTTTTTCTTGATTTGGAGAAACATCAAACCCGCCAATCATTTGCTCCCCTTTAGTTAGTTGAGTTTCTTCCTTTGATTCAAGGTCAAACTTCCAGAGTTGATTCCAGTCACCTTCTGTTTGGCCGTTAGGAGCTTCATCCATAAAGTAATGGTCGTAGCCGGCTTTATATTCTTTCTGTTCTTCGCTGCTTTTTGGTACTTCAGCTGTAAAATAAATTGCTTTACTATCATCAGACCACTTGTAACTGCCCACACTATTTTTGTGCTTTGTAAGCTGAACTGCTTCTCCTCCCGAAGTGGGTAGAAGAAAGATTTGAGAAGCATCACCAACTCTACGTTTCAAAGAAACATATTTTCCATCGGGTGAATATGTAATACTACTTCCGCCTTCTTCACCCAAATATTGATAGCTTTCTCCTCCACCAGCTGGGATATAAAAATACTTGGTCTTATACGTGTTTTTATCCCAATCCAATTCTCTTTTACCAAAAATAACTGACTCCCCATCTGGAGAAATTAATGGAGAACTTATGCCTACCATATTTAGGTAATCGTCGGTAGTCATAGCTCTTTTTTGAGCTGAAACATTAATTGAAATAGTTAAAACAAAAAGGGTAAGTATTACTTGACGCATAGTGAACTTTGATTAATAAAAGCCCAAATATAATACTATATCTACCAAATCAAAGAGCTAGTAAGTTAGAAGCACGTCAACTTATTACCAATTAAACTGATTATAAATAATCTCTTCCAATAAACGGTTTTAATACTTCAGGTACTCTTATCTTAACATTCTCTTCTTGGTAAGCTTCCAAGATTGCAGAAACAACTCTTGGTAATGCCAATGCAGAACCATTTAAGGTATGTACCATTTCTGTATTCTTTTCCTCTTTTCTATAACGAAGTTGCATTCGCCTAGCTTGGAAACTCTCGAAATTTGAACATGAACTTACTTCCAACCAACGTTGTTGACCTGGACTCCAAACCTCAAGATCGTACTTTTTACTTTGTGTGAAGCCCATATCACCCGTACACATTAACAAAGTTCTGTAAGGAAGTTTAAGTGCTTGTAATAACTTTTCAGCATGCTCACGAAGACTTTCCAACTCATCGTATGAAGTCTCCGGCTTTACAATTTTAACCAATTCAACCTTGTCAAATTGATGGAGTCGATTTAAACCACGAACATCCTTTCCATATGAGCCCGCTTCTCTTCTCCAGCATGGTGTGTAGCATACATATTTAATTGGAAGATCTTGCTCCGCTACGATCTCATCACGGTGGAAATTAGTAACTGGAACTTCAGCAGTTGGAATAGCAAAAAACTCATCTCTTGGAACAACATACATCATATCTTCTTTATCAGGAATTTGCCCCGTTCCACGAGCCGAAGCCTCATTCACAAAGTAAGGTGCCTGAAGCTCTGTGTATCCTGCTTTTCCTGCTTCGTTTATGAAGTAGTTAATTAAAGCTCGTTGAAGCTGTGCAACCGGACCAATATAAAATGGAAAACCAGCGCCGGTGACCTTCACCCCTCGCTCAAAATCTACCCAACCATATCGTTCTACAATTTCCCAATGTGGTTTTCTCCACACTTCGATATTAGGTTCACCCCAAGTTGAAAACACTTTATTATCACTCTCGTTTGAACCTACAGGGACACTTGAATGAGGAACATTTGGGATTTTATACAACAAATTTTCTCGCTCTTCTTGTATCGCTTTTACTTGTTCATCAAGATTTTTTATTTCTTCTTTAAGTGATGATGTTTCCGCAATTATAGTTTGAGCCTCTTCTTTCTTGCCCTGTCCCATTAAAGCACCAATTTTTTTTGCCTTGGCGTTGCTTTCACTTCTTATATTGTCAGCTTTGTGAACAATTGCTCTCCATTCCTCATCTTTGGCTAGTACATCAGCAACAATTGAATTCTCCTTTTCACCTTTTGCAAGCATTCCATTTTCTACTTGCTCTTGATTATCCCTAATAAAATTGATGTCTAGCATTCTTAAACGTTATTTAATTTTTAAAGAACCTAAAGATAAGACCTAATATGCATTTGATTAATATTTTTTTGCACATAGTTGAACTTTTATCTTTTATTTTTCATTGGGCTTATCTAACTTAAAACCTAAATAAATTAGGCAATCTTATATTTATCAAAGAAATTTTAGGAAAAAAGGGATTTTTACATGACTCATCTTTTAGACGATATCGACATCGCTATTTTAAATCATCTTCAAGAGAATGGAAGAGCGCAACGAAATAAGATTGCTGAGCTTGTAAAGCTTTCCGTTCCATCAGTCTCAGAGCGTATGAAAAAGCTTGAAGAACGCGGACTTATTCAAGGTTATCATGCTATTTTAAATAGTAAAGATTTCAACTTTGATATAACTGCTTTCCTTTTTGTACAAGTAGATGGTTCAGAAAATTATCCTGAATTTGTTCGGAAAGTATCAAATGAATCTGAAGTTTTAGAATGTCATTCCATAACTGGCGACGGTTCTCACCTACTTAAAGTTCGTACAAAAAACACTGCTTCTTTTGAACGGCTACTTTCTACCATACAATCTTGGGAAGGAGTTGATAAAACCCGTTCTAACCTTGTTCTGTCAAGTTTCAAAGAAACTCGAGCCTTACCAATAGAACAAGCAACTGAGTTGATTAAATAAACTCTTTTACTTAATAAAAGAGTTAATAAACACATTAGGATTCGTTACCTTTACGCCATAATGACAGACGTAAGGAAATAAGTATGGATCGCGAAGTTTTTCAAGAACAATTTGGGCTACTAGGGAACTCACCAGAAGTAAGGCAAGTAGTTGATAAAATAATGCAGGTTTCTAAAACCGATATTACGGTTTTATTGCAGGGAGAAAGTGGTGTTGGCAAAGATGTTACAGCCAGAGCAATTCATGGAACTAGTGAACGCAAGCATAAAGATTTAGTAATTGTGAACTGTGGTGCTATCCCTGAAGGCATTATAGAGAGCGAACTTTTTGGGCATGAAAAAGGGGCCTTTACAGGAGCCAATGATACCCGAGAAGGTTATTTTGAAAAAGCCGATGGAGGCACCATTTTCTTAGATGAAATTGGAGATACTCCAAAAAATGTTCAGGTTAAACTTCTTCGAGTATTAGAGAACGGTGAGTTTTTTAGAGTAGGGTCAAGTAAAGTTAAAAAAGTAGATGTTCGTTTGATCGCAGCAACAAATCGCGATTTATGGCAAATGGTAAAAGAAGGGACTTTTAGAGAAGACTTATATTACCGACTTGATACTGTACAGATTCATCTTCCCCCTTTAAGAGAACGCCAAGACGATGTAATTCCTATTTTTAGAAAATTCGTACAAGAGTTTTCTGCACGATACGATTCTGTCTTCAAGGGGTTCTCTGATGAAGCCCGTGAGTTACTAATTTCCTATCGCTGGCCAGGAAACATTCGTGAGCTTAGAAATGTAGCTGAGCAATTAGTTGTACTCGAGAAATCTCAATTTATCGATGTAGAACGTCTTCAAAAATATCTAAAAGGTCGTCAACATGAAGGTTCAGCTGATAACCTTCCTATGGTTGCAGACTCAACTCAAAAAACTGAAAAAGATCAGGATTTTGACCGTCGCGATCGAGAACTTGTGTATCGTGCTTTGGTTGAACTTCGAAATGATATTGGGGATGTAAAGCGTATGCTTGGCGGTGTTCTATACTCTTCTATTTCAGACAAGGGAATAAAAGCATTACCTCCTGCGGTTCGTGAGGATATTGCTAAACAAGAAATGCCATCGAATCTTAATATAGATTTAGGAAATCAAGCCTCTCTAGGAATGAGCTCATTTCCTTCTGATGATGATGACGAAGAGCATGAAATTATTGATCAAGAAGAATCGGAATTGATGCGATTTTTTGCTGATGATGAAATTCCTTCCATTGAAGCAACAGAGCAGTTTTTGATCAAAAAAGCACTTGATAAATATGATGGAAATCGCCGAAAAGCTTCAGAAACACTCGGTATAAGCGAGCGAACTCTTTATCGAAAATTGGATCAGTATGGCCTTGCGTAGAATTCTATCTTTTGGGGTTATGGTGATCTTATTCACACAATTAAGTTGCCTGAGATACAGTTTTACTGGCACTTCAATTCCTGAGGATGTTAATTCTATTTATATACCATTTTTTCCGGACCAATCTAACAGCGGTTTTGGGGATTTGAGCGATCGTTTAAATCAAGCATTAATAGAACGATTTGTAAATCAAAGTAGACTTCAGCTTGCTAATAATGAAGAAGACGCTGATGCCATTTTAGACGGAAGTATTATTACATACAGCAATCGTCCGTTTAGTATTGGAGGAGATGAACAAGCCAATCAAAATCAAATTCGAATTAGTGTTAGAGGAACATTCGAATATAAGACAGATGCCGAAGCTCTATGGACCAATAAATCATTTGAAGGTACCTTTACTTTCGATCCAACTGATGATCCTATAAATGGTGAACAAAGCGCAGCTAATGAAGCCCTCGAACAAATCGCCAACAATATGTTTAACGATGCGGTTAGTAGTTGGTAATTTTCATTGTAAGTAATATTCAAGCAGTGTATTATTGCCCATAGTTATGCAAACGCTCCCTTTCAAAATACCACAATCACTTTCCTCGTATGTAGAAAAGTTTCAAGATGATCCTGAAAAAATCACTAAAAAGCTTCAGAAGCATGTAAAGAAACGCGATCCTGATGCAGTAGGACATTTTCTCCTAGCTTGGTTCCATCATCTCCAAGACCAAAATAAAGCAGCCGTTAAAGAAGCATTAATTGCAAAAACTTATGCTCCTGGTAGCCCGTTGATGGAGCACTTACATTACTTCCTTGTGCATCCTGAACTATTTGAAGCTTCATTGCCTTCAGCTCAATATAGTTCGGAACGAAAACTTCTACATGCATCTCGAACTTCTCCAATCTTGGATTTAGATCGACTTATTGAGATGCTTGAAGCAGTTGAATCTCAGCGCATTCAAATCTCATTGGATGATGAGGCTGACGATACGGACTTAAGTGAAGATTCTACAGAAGTGGAGGATATTATTTCCGAAACACTTGCCAAAATTCATGTTACTCAGGGTAATAAAAAGGAAGCCATAAAAATGTATGAGCGTCTTATTACCATAAATGAGGATAAAGCCGGGGTGTATAACTCAGAAATCTCTAAGCTTAAAGAGGGCTAACTTTTTACGAAAGGATTATTCATTTTTTCGTGACCAATAGTAGTAGTTCCTCCATGCCCTGGGTATACTTCCGTCTCATTTGGTAATACGTATAGCTTTTCCTTGACGGATTTTTGAAGTAGCTCAAAATCACCTTTATATAGATCGGTTCTTCCAATACTTTCTCTAAATAAAGCATCGCCTGCTATAACTAAATTCTCTTTTTCGAAATACAAAGAAGTATGATCCGGTGAATGCCCTGGTGTGTATAAACATTCAAATTCAAAGGATTCAATTTTAAAATTACCGGATTTAGGAAGTAGTTTTGGGGTAAAACTAAACCCGACCTGATTTAACCCAAACATGGTGGCTTGATTTCCAAAATTCTCCCATAAGAAGAGATCATCAATGTTTAGATAAACAGGTACATCAAAGTCCTTACAAAGGCGTTGCAACCCTAATACATGATCTACATGAGCATGTGTAAGTACCACTGCTTTTAATTCACTTTCCAAATCGGCGAGGTATTCTTTGAAAACCTGATACTCAGTTTCATTTGAAAATCCAGGATCAATTATTATGCTGGTATTTTCATTTGAGAGTAGATAGGTATTCTCTAAAAAGGGTCCGACTTCGAATTTTTTAATCTTCATATACTAAAAATAAAAAAAGGATGTCATCAAATGTGATGCATCCTTTTAAAATATTGATAAGAAATTTGTACTTATTTCTTCTTTGCGTCGTACATGCGCTTAAAGCGATCTACACGACCAGCTTTAGCAGTAAAAGACTTTTGAGTATAAAAAGGGTGATTTGTAGAATCAATCTCACTCTTGTAAATACCACCATCTGCCTTTAGTGTACTACGAGTCTGAATTTCAGTACCGTCACTCATTAGGACAGTGATTTCTTTATAATCTGGATGTATTCCTTTTTTCATAATAATGCTTCTTCCTTCAATTTTTTGGAAAGGCTTTAAATATAAGATTATTACTAAGCGAATTCAATGCTTTTATACATCAAAATCTCTAAAATCTTCTTCGTCTAAATTTCCGAATGAAGAAAACATGGATCCAACCATATCAGAATACGAAGTCTGGTCATCTAGGTCTTGCTTACTTAACATCGAATTTTGATGTAATGCTTCTAAAATTAAGTCCATCCACGCGTTTAATGCTTCATCAGAGGTTTGTTTAATATGTTTCTTCACCAACTTTTGGAGACCGTCAACTTCACTTAAAATGCTTTTATACATCGCATTTGGAAGTGTGTCTGGAAGGTTCACTTCTTTTCCGCTCGAAAACCAGTCAGTTATTTCTTTGTATGTACTTTTCTCTTCTTCAGAACGACTTTGTGGATCTGGAAAGTGTTTTTTGAAAACTTTACTTATAGCTCGACCAATAATATGCTTTGCCACACTAATAGCTCCTTCTTGCTCACCTTCATAAACTAATTCTAGTTTCCCAGTAAGAGCAGGTACCATGTGATAAATATCAGCAATTCTTACTGAAGTTTCTGACTCTCCATTAATCACAGCCCTTCGTTCAGCTGAGGAAATTATTTGCTCCATGGCTGTGATACTCATTCTTGTAGAAACTCCACTTTTCTGATCTACATATTCAGAATCACGAGCTTCAAAAGCTGTTTGTTCTAATACCTCACGATAAACATCTTGAATGTGAACTTTCACATTCTCATCCCTATTGTCCCAAGCTTCTTGTTTTGTAATATTAATTCCTATTTCAACTTCTTTTGGATAATGGGTAATAATTTGTGCATCAATTCTATCCTTTAAAGGTGTTATAATATTACCGCGATTGGTATAATCTTCAGGGTTTGCAGAAAATGCCATCGAGATGTCAAGCGGTATACGAACATTAAACCCACGAATTTGAATATCTCTTTCCTGCATGATATTTAGCAACGCTACTTGAATTCTAGGTTGTAAATCGGGGAGTTCATTAATTACAAAAATCCCCCTATTTGTTCTGGGTATTAATCCAAAATTAATGGCATTTTCATCTGCTAAATTTAGTTTTTGGGTTGCCGCTTTTATCGGGTCAATATCTCCAATTAAATCAGCAACAGTAGTATCTGGTGTCGCTAATTTTTCTCCATAACGATGTGAACGATGAACCCAAGCAATTGGAGTATCATCTCCTTTCTTTGCAATTATATCTTTAGCATACCGAGATAATGGCTTGAAAGGATCGTCATTAATTTCCGAACCTTCTACTATGGGCATGTACTCGTCTAAAAATTGTACTAACATTCGTAATATTTTAGTTTTTGCCTGACCCCTTAAGCCAAGCAAAATCATATCGTGCCGAGAAAGAATTGCATTTTGGATTTGAGGAAGAACTGTTTTCTCATATCCTAAAATTCCATCAAATAAAGTGCCTCCTTCTTTTATTCTGGAAATCAAATTTTTACGAATTTCATCCTTTACAGAAATTGATTCCCAACCACTCTTTCGTAATTCTTTAATGGTCTTTACTTTTGTTTGTAAATCTTTCATGCCTTTATTTTGCAGTAATTTTTATAATTAACTTTTGCAGTTCCGTTTTTATTCACTGTTTCTAAAATTAATCTATGGAATTTGTAAGGGCGCGGGCTTTTATCAAAGTTTCTTCCCATTCTTCTTCAGGATCAGAGTCACTCGTTATTGCACCTCCAACTGGGTATATCAAAGTATTCTTTTCAATTATTGCTGTTCGAATTACCACATTAAAATCGAAATCATCCTTGGGTGAAATGTAACCGATAGCTCCCGAGTAAATTCCTCGCTTATAATCTTCCAATTCTTCAATGGATTGCATAGCCGAAATCTTGGGTGCGCCTGTCATTGAACCCATAGGGAAACATGATTTTATAATTTCGATAGAATCCACCTCAGGCTCAACTTCGCATTCGACTGTTGATACCATTTGATGCACAGTTTTAAAGCTCTGAATCTCAAATAAATCTTTTACTTTAACACTCCCTTTTTTGGCAATCTTACCTAAATCGTTTCGCACCAAATCAACAATCATTAGGTTTTCGGCTCGATTTTTTTCTGATTGCAGAAGTAAATTCATTCCATCTTCGTCTTTTCCCAATCCTTTTAATGATGTCCCTTTAATTGGCTGAGACCACACTTTATCTTCTTTTTTTGCAATAAACCGTTCAGGTGAAGAACAGCATACTGAAATCCCATCCACAAAAACATAGGATGCGAAAGGAACAGGTCCTATCTCTCGCATAGCTTTATATAAATCTATTGGATCTCCTTCAAAATTGAATTCTAAAGGATGAGATAAATTTATTTCATAATAATCCCCTTCTTCAATATGCCCCTGAGCAACCTTTACTTTCTTAAGATATTCCTCTTTATTTATTTGGGTTCTTTTGGAACATTTAAACTCGGACTTTTTTTCATCCGCCAATTTAACTTGTTCTTCTTCGCCAAGTAAATATTCTGGACTTCCTTCTCTGGAAAACTCAATTAATATTTCCGGTACCAGAAAAAACATATCAGGTGCTGTATTCAAGGAAGGATTTTTTGAATCTAACTCTTCAATTTTATTTTTCAGATCGTATCCGAAATACCCAAATAACCAGCTTTCTTGCTTTGCCCTAAATTCTTGAAGCACTTCAAAAGGGTTGCCCTGTTTATATACTTCGACACCATCTTGAAAAATGGTTATTTTATTTCCTTTACTCTTAATCCATGCTTTAGGCTTGGCTGCTAAATATGATTTAGTGCTCGCAGGATGGTCTTCCTTTTGGGATTCCAACAAAACTAAGTTTCCAAATCGGCGGAAATTGCGAAGTAAGTTTAATATGTAATCGAAATTTTTGGGCATATTTTAGACGCAAATGATACGGTTTCTCATCGATTTTTTTGCAGGCTTTTGCTTATCATCAAACATTAAATTCTTCAGATGCTCTATAAATCATTCGTCAAGCCTTTTCTTTTCAAAAAAGATGCTGAATCAGCTCACGAGCTAGCAGTTCATCTTTCTTCTAAAACAAGCCATTCTAATATTTTAATTGGTCTTGCTAAAATAGCATATGGCTTTGATGACACAAGATTAAAGAAAGAATTTTTTGGTCTTAATTTTCCTAATCCTGTTGGACTTGCTGCTGGTTTTGATAAGAATGGTGTAACTCCAAAAGCAATGCAAGCACTTGGCTTTGGCTTTGTTGAGATTGGAAGCATCACTGCAAAACCTTCTTTAGGCAACCCAAAACCCCGCGCATTTAGATTGCCTGCAGATCATTCTCTTATTAATCGAATGGGGCTTAATAACGAAGGAGCTGAAAGTGTTATAAGAAGATTATCCTCGTTGAAGTTGGATATTCCACTTGGAATAAATATTGCCAAAACTAATGATGCATCGATTCATGGCGATGCGGCAATTGAGGACTATTTATTTAGCTACGATTTGGCTAATACGGTTGCCGATTATATTACAGTTAATGTTTCTTGTCCTAATACTGGTGAAGGGAAAACTTTTGAAGACCCAGGCGCACTTGAGGCGCTTTTAATAGGATTAAAAATCTCTCAAACTAATAGAAAGCCAACTTTTGTAAAATTTTCAGTAGATACAGACAAACCCACTTTAGAAAAACTAGTAGAAATTTGTGAGGCGCATGCTGTTTCAGGTTATGTTGCTACGAATACCTCCTCTATTAGAAAAGATCTTAGAACTCCTTCTTCTACACTTGAAGAAATTGGGAATGGTGGTTTAAGTGGTCGTGCAATAGCTTCGAGAAGTACACAAGTAGTAGCTTGGCTAAAAGAGATCCTGAATGATAGTAAGCCAATTATTGGTGTTGGTGGAATTGATGACCCTAAATCGGCCAAAGAAAAGATAAAAGCTGGTGCAGATTTAATTCAAATATACACTGGAATGGTCTATGAGGGTCCAGGTTTAATAAAAAAAATTAAGAAAGAATTTTTAGTTAATCAGTAGGAATTTGAAAGGTGACCTCACAGCTAACAGGGGAAGCAACTCCATTAACCAAGACTGGTTCGAAAGACAAATTCTCATCTATTGCGTAAATAAACGCATCTATAAGATTTTGATTTCTGGTATCTGATACAAGCTTAAACTCATCGATTATACCACGTATATTTAGAAAGAAAAGAAAAGATATTTCACTTTCCTGCACACTTTGTGGCATGTTTACGAGGGCAAGAAAGTTCTCAGTCCCACCTCTTATTAAAACACTTTGTTCAATTTCGGTACAACTTAAGTAATTGCTAGGTTCATTTATTCCAGAGATAGAATTACTAATTTCTTCTTCAGTTTCAGCCTCCTCTATTGGGAGTTCAAACTCGTTTTTTAGCCTTCTAACCCTTTTATTTAATGTAGAATTTGAATATCCAGCCAGAAAATAATCAATCGTTGATCTGGTTGAATCCCAGTATTCTCCACGATATGGAAATTCGATTTTAAAATCTGGTTGGCTTAAAGTTGAGTCTATTAGTAAAGTAAAGTATAAGCTATCGGCTATTGTTATACTAGAGTCTTCTAGTGAAACTTGAGCTGAGTCTTTTTGAGTTTCAAGTTGCTCTTTTTGTTTCTCCCATGTTTTATTTACGTGGTTCCATAGCTCAATTTTTTTAATAAACATGGAATCCTGTTTACCAAGTAAGATATATGTTTCAATACCATCATATAAAGCTTGAGCACCAAGCTTAGTTCCTGAATATAAACTTTCAAAATCAAGTAAAGCTTCTACTTTATTCTCTAACGAAATCTCTTGATTATTTTTAATATTCAGGTATTCAACCCTTGGATTTGATTCTGAAATCTCCTGAATATATGGTCTTTCAATATTAAACTTCTCAACTAATCGATCTGCATATACCGTATTTGGAAAACGATTTACAAGTTCTTCTGCTTCATCAAATGCTTTCCCATTATTGTTTTGAATTGAATATAGCTCAGATAGGGAGTACAAAGAAACCGGCGCTACTTTACTATTTGGTCTTTCATCCAGTACTTTATTGAAATAGTACTCTGCACTGTCAGGAAGGTTTAATGAAAGAAAAAATAGATTTGCCAATTCATAGTTTAGGTACGCAATGTCCTCTCTTACCGAATCTTGATCCTGAGGAGTAAACGGAATTCGACTTAAGTCTATACTAACAAAAACTTCATTATCAGTCCCTTTTTTAGTGCTATTTCCTCTGTTCAAATTTGTTTCATTTTGCTCCTGAACAATATCTACAATTAAAGATGAAACTCGCCAATTATCCAGAAGTGGTCTTCCATTCCAAAGTGCTCTAAACTGTTGGGCTGATTCAGCTAACAAGACAGGGTTTTTGTAACTTAGAAATCCATTTTTTTCGATACTTTCCGCACCATTAACCTGATTATTTGTAGCATTTACATTAATTAGAGTGTTTCTTCTATCTTCTTGTTCTTTTTGTAATCTTGCAATTTCTTCTCTTTTCAATCTTTCCAGTTCAACCAATACAGAATCAAATTGTTCTTGAGGAAGACTGCCCAACCAAAGAAGGCTATCCTGAAAATGTATCTCATATTTGATCTTAGAATAATCACCAAATGAAATAGCAAACTCAGTTGCATTAAAATCATCCGGAAGTTCGTCAATGGGGGCGTTTACTTTTGCAGCAGAATCGTAATAAGCAGCTGCTAATACATAATCATTGTAATTAAATCTATTAATTTCTGCTAAACCATTGTATACCTTAGCTTTTGTAACAGGTTTAGGTTTAACCCGACTATCCCTTAAAATTTTTATATAGATTTCTTCCGCTTTCTTATAATTACCTCGGTCTTGTTCAGTTTTACCCAGTTCAAAATTAAGCTCCGAAATGAACTCAGAGTTTTTGTCATCTCTAACCATTTTAGCAAAAACTCTATATGCTTCGTCCGACTTGCCCAATGAACGAGCTACCTCTGCTTGCTTTTTCTGTGCTTCGAACTGTAAATCGTAATTGGTATAGTTTTTCGTTACTTCATTATAAGCTTCAAACGCTGCTTCACTATTCCCAAGAATTTCATTTAACTGACCTATTAAAAAGAACCCTCGTTCTTTGTATGTTTTTTTAGGCAACTTTTGTACTGATTCATTAAGTAAATCAAGTGCATTTACCCAGCTTTCCCTTTCTACATAGTGCTCTGCTAAAACAGTTTGCACTTGATGTTGTATTCTATTCTCCCAATCTCCTTCAAAAATAGACAGTTGATCAGTTAAATACTGAACGCCTTGATTATATAATTCAAGCTCAAGCAAAACTCTTCCCTTCCAAAAAGCTGCTTCCTGTTTCATTTCAATGTTTTCGGAGGATAGATAAAGCTCATCAAATTTTTGATCAGCTGAAAAGTATTCCTTCCTATAAAAAAATGATTTCCCAATTATTAACAGAGCATCATCTACCCATTTAGAATCATCATATTTTCTAAGGATATCGGCACCCTTATCTATTGCATTTTGGAAATCAGCAGCACCTGCTCCTAATGGTGTTTCATAAATCCTTATTGGTTGAAGTGTATTATAATTTCGTGCCTGACTTTCTGATTTATCCTCACCAAGGTTAAAGCTTTTCTTGGCATTAAAGAACGTGTTATAGTAAGCATTAAAATCAGTGAAATTAGTTTTAAATGAGCTTTTACATCCCATGAAAAACACCATCACTAAAATAATACTTGTAATTCTTCTCATTGTTCTTTTTACATTATTCCAACTAACAACGGGAGTTCTTAGTCTATCGTACTCACTTTTATCATATTTGTACGACCACGTTTTGCAATAGGCATTCCAGTAGCAATAATAATCCTATCTCCTTTTTTTACCATACCTCTATCTTCTAAATAGTGCTCCATTATTTTAACACTTTTATCTGTATCAAATAATTCACCTAATCTTACTGATTGTACTCCCCAAACCAAATTTAACTGTCGGCGAACTTTTTGAGATTCGGTGAAAGCAAAAATGGGCATTTTTGGTCTGAATTTAGCAATTCTCCTTGCAGTATTTCCTGAATGTGTAATTGTACTAATTACCTTTGCTTCCACATTATCCGCCATCGAAATACATGAAAATGCAATCGATTCGATAATTTGTTTTTCTTTTAGATTTGGCTTTTTGTACTCAAGACTATTATAAAGTTGTAAACGTCTTTCTTCAATCTTTCTGCAAATTCTATCCATTACATTTACAGCTTCCATAGGGTATTTACCAGCAGCTGTTTCTCCAGAAAGCATTACAGCATCTGTACCATCTAATACAGCATTTGCTACATCAGAACTTTCAGCTCGGGTAGGCCTAGGATTATGAATCATTGAATCCAGCATTTGAGTAGCCGTAATTACAGGCTTTCCATACGCTCTACATTTTTCAATGATCATTTTCTGAACAAAAGGAACTTCTTCGGTTGGAATCTCGATTCCTAAGTCACCTCTAGCAACCATAATACCATCAGCAGCTTCGATAATTTCATCAATTGCGTCTAAAGCTTCTGGCTTTTCAATTTTTGCAATAACTCCTGCTTCACAATCTGAATCTGCTATTCGTTTCTTTAAATCGAGAACTTCTTTCGCGGATCGAACAAAAGATAGTGCTACAAAATCTACATTTTGACTTAATCCAAACTCAAGATCCTCAATATCCTTTTCGGTTAGAGCTGGAATCGAAATTTTAACATTAGGCAGATTTACACCTTTTCTAGACTTTAAAAGTCCACCAACAATTACAGTAGCTTCTAAGGATTCGCCTTTTTTTGCTGTAATTTTAAATTCAAGTAATCCATCATCAAGTAAAATTCTATTCCCTACCTCAGCTTCATTTACTAGGTTTTTATAGTCAATTGGAATAATTGAACTTGTACCTTCAACTTCTTCTCCTGTAATAGTAATAGCACTCCCATCTTCTAAAACCTGACCACCATCTTTCATTTGTCCAACTCGAATTTTCGGACCTTGCAAATCCATTAATACAGCAATACTGTAGTCATTTTCCTTTGCTGTTTTCCTAATGTATTTAATTGTTTGCTCATGTACTTTATGAGAGCCGTGTGAAAAATTAACTCGAGCAACATTCATTCCATGTAAGAACAAATTTGTAATGCCTTCTTGAGTATTACAACTTGGGCCAATGGTGCAAACAATTTTTGTTCTTCTAAGTGGAGTAATCATAAATCCAAAAATTTGTACTTGTGTGTATCGTTAATTATATATTCCGATACTAAAGATAGGTTAAATGTTGTTATCATAATGAAATGTTTTATAAAATTTTTTGTCTTTAACTTTTTTTAAATCTCTTAATAAGTCTATGAATCTGTTTTGGCTCATTGTTACTGCTCTCAAAATGAAATCTATATATAAGTTTTTATCTACTGTTCTTGTTTGTAGTCTTTTTTTGAGCTGTTCAAATGCTTATATAGATGATATTGATAGAAGTGGAGGATATCAATATAAGCCTGGGTATCCGGAAGTCAGATTAGTTACTGCTGGTATTGTTGATGAATTAACTGATAGTACTAGAATTACTGTTACTGGTGAAATTGTTTATGCTAGTCTTGTATTCAAAAAAATAAATGAATTTTTTGAAGCTAACATTCTTGTTGATGTTCAAATTTTAGATCAGATAGATCAAACTAATATCATAGAAACAAGAAATTATCCAATCACAATTACTGAGAAAAATAATTTACTGGTAACTAGTCAGGAAGAGTATCTTTTTGAAGAAGCTTATTCGGTAGCTCCAGGCAACTATCTAGTAAATTATTCGGTAACTGATTCGTATACTGGTAAACAAGTTATCCGCTCATCTGAAGTTTTTGTACCAGATCCTTTTGACCCTGTCTCGAATATTACCAATATACAAGTCTCAGCTAAAGATGAAAGTATCAAGGATGGTTATGATCCGATTACAACTTATGATATTTCAAATCACGCGGATTCTATACGATTCGTTTTTCAGGTTACTAATAATAGAACTGAGGAACCAATGACACTTAATACTCGATTATTAAAATTTAAATCGGATACAAGTATTGCCCGTCCTATGAGTTACCCAAACTATAATAGTTCTCATATTTCTTACAAAGGGATTTATTTCGATAAGTATGAGATAGTAAATTCATCTCGTAGAATTATTAGTCAATCAGGAAGTGTTTCAATAGAATTTTTATTCCCAAATTTACAAAGAGGTAACTATCGCTTCGAAGTTCGCGCAGATTTGGATAATGATAATGAACTCTTTAAGGCTAGAGATTTTAGTGTCAAAAGTATGAATTACCCTACACTAAGATCTCCAAAAGAAATAGCTTCTCCTCTCTACTATTTGATGTCTGAAAAGGAATACAATCAACTAATGGAAATTGAAGATGATATTGAGCTTAAAAAAGCGATCGATAGATTTTGGTTGAGTAATATAAAAAACTCAAAAAAAGCTCAAAATGTAATCTCTTTATTCTATGAAAGAGTTGAGGAAGCCAATAAACAATTTGCTAGCTATAAAGAAGGTTGGAAAACAGATATGGGAATGATCTATATCTTATTTGGACCACCTTGGTATGTAAACTCCTCTTTAGACACAACCGCCTGGAGTTATTCTTATAATTTTAATGATTTTGAAACCAATTTTTATTTTAAAGCTCCAAGACTGAATAGTAAATTTTTTCCTTTTGACAACTATTTATTGCTTAGAACTCAAGAATATCACAGCGTAGAATATCGCCAGATTCAACTTTGGCTTACTGGTAACATTCTAAAAGATAACCTTTGAAAAGGCCCCTTTAAAAATCGTGCTTCTTTATTGAAAACATATTGCCTATTTCCTACCAATTGCCTTTCTTTAGCTTTCAGTAATAAACATTAATTAATATAGAGGTCATCTATGTTTAAAAAGCTATTAAGCTCAGGTCTTTTCTGTGTCTTATTTTCTAGTTTGGCATTTGCTCAATTTGGAAGTATAACAGGTAAGATTGTTGATAATGTAACAGGTGAAGAATTGCCTGGTGCAAACGTATATATTGTAGAACTCGAAAAAGGAGCATCTTCAGATATAAATGGTGATTTCACCATTTCTGCAGTCCCAAATGGTACCTACAATGTAAGAGTCACCTATATCGGTTATTTAAGACAAGATCTTACAGTAACTGTTAGCGGTGAAACAAATCTAGATCTTTTTCTAGAAGAAGATATAGCCGGTTTAGAAGAAATCATTGTAACCGGTCAAGGACAGGCAATCGATAAGAAAAGATTGTCAACAACTGTAGATGTAATTACAGCGAAAGATCTTGAGAAAATTCCTGCTCAACGATTAGATCAGGTACTTCAAGCAAACCTACCGAACTCTCAAGTTCGTTTATCATCCGGTCAGCCGGGTACATCTTCTCTAATTAGAGGTAGAGGTGTAAACTCTGCACTTACTTCAACAACTCCTGTAGTTTACATTGATGGTGTACGTGTTGATAATACAAACGGTTCAAACAGAGCAATTGGTACTGGTGGAGCTCAAAGTTCTGCACTAGCTGATATACCTATTGAAAACATTGAACGTATTGAGGTTATTAAGGGTGGTGCCGCTACTACACTTTATGGTGCTGATGCAGCAAATGGTGTAATTCAAATCTTTACTAAAAAAGGTGTACGTGGTGCAAACAGATTAACTTTCGAAAGTACACTTGGCGCTATTAAGGGAACAGAAGACTTCTTATTTTTTGATGGTACCGCTGATATTCTTTATAAAACTGGTACATATCAGGAATACAAGCTTTCAACAAGTGGTGGTACTGAAAATCTTACTTATTCTTTTTCAGGATCTATGCTTGATAACGATGGTTTTAAAGCAAATACAGATCAAGTACGCCACAACTTAAGAACTACAGTTTCAGCACAAGTTAATGATGTTGTGAACTATACAGGTTCTTTAGGCTTTACTAGTTCTGAGTTTTCCAGAGACGATAATGCAAATAGTTCTTTCGGGTCATATAGTAGTCTTGAAGGTGCACGTTATGGCGATGTTGACGCCTTAGATGCTACTGCTTTCGATGCTCTGGATGCTCAAATCACCGATATTCAAAATAATGTGGATTTCCTTGAAGATATCAAACGCTTCCAGACTTCTCATAATTTACAGTTTAGTATTATGGATGGATTGGCTGCTAAAGTTGTAGTTGGTGCAGATAACCGTACTTCACGTCAACGCCAGATTCAAACAAATGCTTATTTGATCGCTTTAGGGGCAGTTCCTATAGGTACATCTGATCAAGGTGGAATCACTGTTTTTGAAGGCGATTATCTTGGATTAACCGTTGAAGGTAATATTCAGTATCAAAAAGACTTCCAAGATATTTCTACTATTACTGTAGTTGGTGGTCAAATCTTCAGAACGGATGACCGTCAAGTTAGACTTGTTGGTTCAGAAGTTCCAGATGGTGCAAAAACATTAAATACTGCTTCTGATGTTGCAGTTTCTGACTTTAGAAGAACGGTAGCTAACTACGGATTTTTCTTCCAAGAAAACGTTGGGTTCAAAGACAAATACTTTGTTGAGTTTGGTGCTCGTATTGATGATAACACAGCATTTGGTGAAAATGTTGATCCTCAATTTTTCCCGAAAGTTGGTGTTAGTTACTCACTTTCCTCAGAAAGTTTCTTCCAAGACCTAGTTCCTCAAAACATTTTATCTAATGTTAAATTGAGAGCTAACTACGGTGCAGCAGGTAACTTCCCTACTCCATTCTCTAATCAAGTTCTTGCGAATGTTAACCCATTTAATGGTGGACAGTCAATCGAGTTTGGTACAGCC
>TARA_R110000868_G_scaffold8513_1_pt1 | contig 22739 bp, 31 predicted proteins | sample TARA_R110000868 | Tara Oceans TARA_R110000868 (sample SAMEA4397489) | marine metagenome | biome: Polar Biome; feature: [SRF] surface water layer (ENVO:00010504); material: water (ENVO:00002006), including particulate matter (ENVO:01000060) such as... | depth 5 m | reverse complement strand
AATCAAGTACAAGTGCCCAGAGGGTGAGCGCGTTGTGCAGTACCCCCGCCATAAGAATTTAAGTTTTGACCTGAAAGGCAATTCATGATTCCAATCGTTGCAACTCTACTCGGTACGCTGGCCCAGAACGGTCTGGGCCTTTTGTCATCTGCAATTCAAGCCAAGGGCAAGCAGGTGGTCGAGGAAAAGCTCGGCATCAAGATCTCTGATGACCCCGGGCCGGAGGAGGTCAGCAAGCTGCGCCAACTCCAGTTTGACCATGAGGAGCGGCTGCTGGAGTTGGGCATTGAAAAGGCCCGGCTGGAGCAAGAAGAACTCAAGGCGCTGCTGGCCGCACAGGCCAACCAAGAAAACAACATCAGCGACCGCTGGAAGGCTGACATGTCGTCCGACTCTTGGCTGTCCAAGAACATCCGACCCATGAGCTTGATCGCTATTTTTGCGGGTTACTTCCTGCTCTCCATGATGTCTGCCTTTGGGCACAACGCCAACGAGTCCTATGTTGCGCTGCTGGGCCAGTGGGGCATGCTGATCATGGGGGCTTATTTTGGCGGTCGAACCATTGAAAAACTTGCTGACATGAGAGGGAGAAAATAATGAGTCTCAGCCAAGAACAAGCGGCGTTTCTTCTGGATGCCTGCAAGCTGATCCAACATGCCACAGAACAGGGCTGGATGGTCACAGGAGGCGAGTTGTCTCGCACCCCTGAGCAGCAGGCCATCTACTTCAAAACAGGCCGCTCCAAGACCTTAAATTCGATCCACCTGAAGCGCTGCGCCATCGACTTGAACTTCTTCCGTGACGGGAAGATAATCTGGGACAAGGCTCAAATTGCCCCGCTGGGCGCATATTGGGAGTCCCTGCACCCCAAGAACCGCTGGGGAGGCAACTTCAAGTCGCTGGTGGACTGCCCTCATTTTGAGCGCAATGTTGGATAAGGAACCAAAAAATGGCGACCACAAACTCATGGGTCATGACCTACGACTCGCTGACAAGCTCGGTGCTTCAGTATTTGGAGCGCTCCGATCCAGCAGTGGTCGATGCCGTGCCCACGTTCATCACGCTTTGCGAGTTTGAGATTGCCCAGAACATCAAGACCTTGGGTCAAATGGAAGTAGTTAACTCCACCATGCAGGCTGGCAACCCAGTGATTGCCAAACCCGCGAGGTGGCGAAAAACGACATCCATGACGCTTTCCGATGCCGGGTCCAAGCAGCCCCTGCTCGTGCGCAAGCTGGAGTACCTGAACGCCTATGCGCAAGATGTGGCTGCAACCGGCACACCCCTGTATTACGCCGACTACGACTACGACCACTGGCTGGTGGCACCGACGCCGGACTCGGCGTACCCGTTTGAGGCGCTGTGCTACACCCGGCTGCAACCCCTGTCGTCCACCAACCAGACCAACTGGCTGACTCAGAACGCGCCCAACGCCATGTTGTTTGGCACGCTGAAGCAAACCGCACCCTTCCTCAAAAACGACGCCCGGATGGCACTGTGGAAACAGATGTTTGATGAAGCCTTGGGTGCCCTCAAAACCGAAGACACACTGCGCGTTGCTGACCGCTCTGCTGTCGCTCTGGACAACTGATCATGCCCTCATACACCAACCCGTTCACCGGTCAAACCATCAACCCTGCTGCCGTTGGGTATGAGTCACTGTCCTTGACCGCCAACATCTCGTTGGAGTGGCCGATCAACGGCATTGACGGCACCCCGGCAAGTAACATCATTGACGTCACAGCCACAAGCTCGGGCACCGGCACGGGATGGCTGCTTCAGCTTCCACCAGCCGCTCAGGTGTCCACCGGGCAATCAGTCATTGTCCGCAACGTGGGTGCCAACTCCTTCACGGTGGCAGACTACTCCGGCAACACCATCGTCACGGTGACGTCGGGGGTGGCTCAATTTGTTTTCCTGACCGACAACACCACCACCAATGGTGTTTGGCAGACGCTGGTGTTTGGCGCAGGCACCTCTGCGGCCAATGCCTCCGCCTTGGCTGGTTACGGCTTGCTGCCCATTGGCTTAACGCTCAACCAAGCCCTGAACATCACCGCCTATACCAGCAACACCGTTTTGACCGCGACATCGCGTGCGCAGTTCAACGTGTGGAATGGCGGGGCAGGCACATTTACTTTGCCGAGCGCCTCCACAGTTGGCAACAACTGGTTCACCATTTTTCGGAACAACGGCAGCGGTGTTTTGACCCTGACGCCAGTGGGAACAGACACCATTGATGGAAACATCAACCAACAACTTCAATTGACAGAATCCTTGGTGCTTGTTTCCAATGGATCAACTGGTTACAACAGCTACGCTTACGGACGATCCAACCAATTTGCTTTCACGCAGTTGGCCCAGAGCGTGACTGGCGGAACTTTGACGCTGACATCAGCACAAGGCGCAAACATCATTCAAGAGTATTCAGGCGCTCTGACTTCCAATCAAATTGTTGTGCTTCCTTCCACTGTGCAACTGTATTCATTACAAAACAGTACAACAGGCGCATTTACATTGACGTTCAAAACTGCTGCGGTGGGCGCTGCAACTGTAGTTGTGAATCAAGGCCAGACTGCGTTTGTGGTGTGCGATGGCACCAACGTGTACAGCACAACCACCAATACGGTATTTAGTCCAACCACCCTCACTCTGAGCGATGGCACACTCAGCACCCCGTCCATCAACTTTGTAAGCAGCACCAGCACTGGCATGTGGTCGCCAGCAAGCAGTCAAATTGGATGGGTTCTTAGCGGCGTAAACAAAATGACATTAGCTGCAACGGGATTGGCTGTTGTTGACGGAATATCTGGGGGCACGTTCTAATGACAGCCAAGGTCATTCAGCTTCAGGTCAAGCCCGGCATCCAGCGTGACGGTACGCAGTTTGCTGCGTCTGGCTACGTGGATGGCAGATGGGTGCGTTTCCAAAACGGGCTGCCCCGCAAGATTGGTGGGTACAAGGGCATTTTTTTGAATGGCTCCGGCATTTCGCGTGGCATGACCATGACCTCCGTCAATGGCTTGAACTACGTGGTGTCGGGCTACAGCCTTGGCTTGGAGCAGTGGCAAACCAGTAACGACGACGGCTTGGGCTTTGGCCCCGTGCCTTACACCATGACCGGCTTTACTGGTGGGAGCAGCACGCTGTGGCAGTTTGACATTGGATACGACTCCACCGGCGGGGCCACCAACAACTTGGTTGCGCACCCCGGCAACAACCTGCTGGCGATTGACTCCACGGACAACACCCGCCCACTGTACGGACCCTTCCCCGGCTCCACCCTAAGCCCGGTGGGCATCTTCACGGCCACTGGGTACCTCAATGGCTCGTCCATCTCCATCAACGGCACCAACTACTTGATTGGCCTTGGTCAGACTGTTACTGGCACCGGCATCCCTGTGGGCACCACCGTGACGGCCACCAACGTCAGTGTTGGGGCGGTTTTTCTTGGATACATTTCCGGCACCACCTTGACGGTCACATCGGTCACTTCGGGCCTCTTGGTGGTGGGTCAAACCATCACCGGGTCAGCCGGGTTCGCTGTGACGGCTGGAACCACCATTACAGCCCTTGGCACCGGCACGGGCGGGGTGGGCACCTACACCATCAACAACTCGCAGACAGTGGGCGGCACAACCAACCTTGCGACGTTTGGCGGTGGTGGCACCACCTCGGTCACCACGTCTGCCGCCATGACCACCGGCACCGTCACGGTGACCTTTGACAACAACATCAGTGTTTCTGGTGGCGTGGTGATGCTGCACCCGTACCTGTTTGTGTACGGCAACAACGGCTTGATCCAAAACTGCGCGGCAGGCAACTTCAACGATTGGATTTCGTCGGACGCCAACGCCAACAACGTAGCCACCGGCAAGATTGTCAAAGGCCTGCCGTTGCGCGGCGGCACCACCTCGCCTGCTGGTCTTTTCTGGTCGCTGGACGCCCTGATCCGGGTGACCTACACCCCGAGCACCGTCAACGGCCTGAACTTCTACTGGCGCTACGACTTGGTTTCCAGCCAGACGTCCATCTTGTCGTCGTCGTGCGTCATTGAGTACGATGGCATTTTTTACTGGATTGGCACTGACCGCTTCTTGTCCTACAACGGCGTGGTCCAAGAGATCCCCAACACCGTCAACCAGAACCACTTCTTCGACAACCTGAACTACGCCCAGCGCCAAAAGGTGTGGGCCACCAAAGTTCCTCGCTGGGGTGAAATTTGGTGGTTCTACCCAAGGGGTGACGCCACCGAGTGCAACGACGCCATCATCTACAACGTGCGCGAGAAGATTTGGTACGACGCAGGCGAGGCGGTGGGTGCCCGGCGCTCTGCCGGGACGTTCTCAGAGGTTTTCCCCAAGCCAATTTGGGCTGGCAACGAAGCCAACTCGGTGGGCACGTACACCCTGTGGCAGCACGAGTCTGGTGTTGACTCCGTGTTCACCACCACGGTTAATGCCATCCAGTCATACTTCGAGACGAACAATTTGGGCTGGGTGACTGGTGGCCCGGGCAACCCGCAACTGAGCGGTGAGAACCGCTGGCTGCGCTTGGAGCGCGTGGAGCCAGACTTTGTGCAGTACGGGGACATGAACCTCTACGTTACCGGCAACGGCTATGCCAATGCCGAGCCGGTCACCACCGGCCCCTACGTGTTCAATCCAAATACCCTGAAGATCGACATGCGAGAGCAGCGTCGTGAGTTGCGCCTCAAGTTCGAGTCGAACACCTACAACGGCGACTACTACATGGGCCGTGTGCTCCTGAGCGCCGAGATGGGCGACGAGCGCTCCACGGGCAACCCATGATCACCTATGACCCACGCAACCTTGAGTGGGACTTGTACTGCTCTCTGATGGCCGAGCTTTTCTCGTCCAATGACATTGGCTCGGTCCCAGAGGAGAGGTGGCGTGAATGGGTTGATGGTGTGAGCGGCATTGGGTATTTTGGCGAATCAGGTGTGCCAGACCACAAGTTGTTTGATACGTGGCAGGCATGGGCACAAAATATGGTGGGCATCATGACCCTTCGCGTACAAACATGAAAGTGACCAGATGACACCCGCAGACATCATTCGCGCCCATGCGACCAATCAGGGACAAAACCCCAATGTTTTGGCAACCAGCATCAAGAAGTTTTTGGAGCAACCAGAAACCAAGGTTGTGCGAGAGGGAGACTGCCTGTTTCTGGTCAAAAATCAGAATGGGGTGGGCAACTTCTATATTTTGAACGGTGGCAATTCAACGGGGTACGTGCGTGCGCTGCGTGCGTTCGTGGTCATGATGCGCAGCCTTGGTTACCAAAAAATTGCCATGCGGGTGCAAGACCAAGAGCAATCACAAAAAATTGCACGCACGGCTGGTGTGAAGTCGATGAACTACACAGAGGTCGGCGGCACCGAAGACCCCTACTTAATGACGATGGAGTTGTAATATGGCTTGTTGCAGAGGCATCCCCATCATTGGGGACATCGAAGAGGCGGTGCGCGACGTGGGTCGTGCTTTTGATGACGCAGTGCTTCAGCCAATTGGCGGTGTTCTTGAAGATGTGGTCGATGGTGTTGGCGACGTACTTGAAAAAGTAGGGGACACCATTGGGTCCATCATGGAAGACCCCAAGAAGTTGGCGCTGGTGGCCTTGTCCATCATGGCACCCGGCGCGGGTACAGCCCTCGGTACCGCTCTGGGCTTGAGCGGCACTGCTGCAACGCTTGTGGGGCAGGTTGCAATCAACACAGCCTTCAATGGAGGCGATGTCAAAGCCGCCATTCTTTCAGCAGCCATTCCCGTGGTTGGCCGTGAGCTTGCTGGCGCTGCTTCGGCAACGTTTGTTGACGCTGGCATGGATAAGGCCTTGGCCGACACCGCTGGCAAGGTGGTGTCCGGCGCTGGCTTGGCTGCCGCGCAGGGCAAAGATCCTCTTGATGCTTTGATCAGTGGCGGATTGTCGGCTGGCACTGCGGCCATTACGCGAGACATTCCGGGCTTCTCTGATTTGCCGCAGGCCGCACAACGAGGAATCAATGCTGCCGTGGCTGCGGAATTGTCCGGCAAAGACCCCTCACAGGCTTTGGTCAATGCAGCCATGTCCGTGGGTGTCAACACAGCCAAAACCGCCTTCAAAAACGCGGATTTTTCTTTTGGGCAACCCGACGGCGGTGCAAGTACAGCACCAGAAGGTGAGGCCACTTTGGGTGGTCTGCCAACCAGTCAACCAACAACCGATACCGCCGGAGGTCTGCCTACTCAAGGTGGCGAAGCGCCTGCCGATGGCGGCGATGAGTCATCTGGCCCCGGCTTTCAAGGTCCAAGTGGCCCACCCACCGAAGACACTGCACGACGTCAGGCGGAGGAGTACGCCAAGTACTTGGACTACCTACAAAACCCAACAGCGACGCCGGATTACGCCCCTCAGCAAATGCAGATCAGTCAAGAAAATCTTGACTCGTACAACAGGAACCTGAAAGACATTGGGGACAACAGGGGTGGATTCACCAGCCAGTGGCAGCAGGTTGGGACAGATCGCATCATGATCAGCGATGACGGATCTGGCATTGGCATGAATGAGAACGGCGAGACATACCCCTTGTCTCCAGAGCTTGTTCAGCAGATGGTGAGCAACAAACTTCTCAACACCGCTGACTCGGGTTATGTGGCTGCAACGGGTGGGACTGGCAACTTGCCGGGCGGATCTGGACCAGCAACAACGACCCCCGCTCCGAACACTCCTGCCATCCCCTTGGGCGGGTTGCCCGTTACCACCACCCCGGCACCTACGACCCCGGCAACTACGACTCCCGCAACTCCCGCTGCATCAAGCCCATTTGGCGTGAACTGGCTGGACACCACGCCCCAATTGCTGAAGGCTGCTTCAGGGTCTGATCAACCCGCCAAACTTGCTGAACTCAAACAGCTTTACAGCGACATAACGCCTGAACTTCAAAAGATTTTTGAGGAGCGCGGTATATCGGCACCCTCTGATGCGCAGTCCGAAATGTCATCGTACTCGACTGGGGGAGATGTCTTTAAAAGCGCCAAGGACGTCATGGAGAAGATGGCTCCGAAATTCTCCAAATCTGACACCACGCTGGCAGCGGCTCCCGTTGTCCAGCCTGAGTCTCGCATGCTCAAGGTCCGGCACCTGTACGACAGTTTGCGTGGCCGGGGCATGGCACAGGGTGGGTTGCCCACCAAGTACTCCGAGGCGGCCCCACAAGGGCACAGGCCGGAGTTCATCACTGGGGTGACGGGGTACTACGCCCAGGGCGGCGGAACGGGCCAATCCGACGACATTCCGGCCATGCTGCATGATGGCGACTACGTGATCGACGCTGACGCTGTGGCGGCCTTTGGTGACGGCTCCAGCAAGGCTGGCGCTCAGGTGCTGTCGCAGTTCCAGTCGCGCATCCCGTTCAAGGACGATGGAGCGGCCAAAGGCAGGCCGGTGGCGGCCAAGATTGCGGACGGCGAGTACGTGTTCCCATCAGCGTTTGTGACCGCGCTGGGCCGGGGCGACAACAAGCAGGGTGCCAAAATTTTGGATGCCATGCGTGCGAACCTGCGACAGCACAAAAGATCGGCCCCTACCAGTAAAATTCCCCCAAAGGCAAAAAGTCCTCTTGACTACCTCAAGACGGTGAAAGGTTAATCATGGCAAACCTCCTGCAAAGCTCCCAAACCCAAGCCACCTCGGCACCGGGTTTTTACACCGATCACCTCACAAATATTGCCAACAAGACTGCGGCTGCAATTGACCCTAAGACTGGGGCGCAATACATTGGTGCTGACCCCCTACAGACGGCAGCTTTCACGGGGGTGGAGGCGGCTGCGGACAGTGGCGATACGCAGATGCAGACCGCCCAGAATACTCTGGGCACAGCCGTCAGCAGCACAAGCCCCTTGTCGTCGGCTCAAAACTATCTGACCAATGCCACCAGCAACGTGGGGACTGACGCCACCGGCCTGATGAGTCCGTACACGGCCAATGTAGTTAACTCCATTGCTGATGTCGGGCAACGCAACATCATGCAGAACTTGGCACCACAGGCCACGGCTGGCGCTGTTGGCTCGGGCCAATTTGGCTCTAAGCGTGGTGCCGAGGTGCTGGGCCAGACCATCCAGAACGCCAACAAAGACATTCTGAATCAGCAGTACCAAGCCTTGAACACTGGCTACAGCGACGCTCTGAAGGCTGCCATACAGCAGAACCAGATAGAGGCAACCGTGGGCCGCACTGCTGGTGACCTTGCCTCTGCCGGGCAGCAAAACTTGACCTCTGCCGGTAGGGCGCAAGCAGACACGGCCACTGCCGAGCAAAAGATGAATTTGGAAGGCATCAACGCCTTGTCAACCTTGGGTGAGCAAAAGCGCACGCTTGAGCAAAACGAGGAGCTTTTCCCGTTGAGCAATCTTTCCACGGCGGCTGGCATGTTGAGGGGCTATAACGTGCCCACCACCACCAAAACGACCATGGAGGCGTCGCCGCTTTCAACTTTAGTTGGCGCAGGCACTGCCCTGACAGGTCTGGTTACCCCGGGAACTGCGGGGGGTGCAACGCCTTTGGACAGCCTTGTGTCGGCGGCCAAAAAATTAATGCCGACATTCAGTGGCATCAGGGCTGCTCCGGGTTCTTCGACCACAAACGCAACTCCTTCAGCAGATCAAATGACGGCACTAGAGAATCAGGGCTACAAGCTGGACCCAGACGGCTCAGGCTACATGATTAAGGACGGCAACTACTACGCGCTTGGCAAAGACAACAACCCCGTGCTGGTGGGTGCGGTTGGCGTTGTGCCGACGGGCGTGGCCGACACCGACATTGCAGGTGGTGGTGAAGACACGATGGATGGCAGTGGTGGGCTTGACACGGTGGTTGCCGGTGGTGGTGAAGACACGATGGACGGTAGCGGCGGGTTGGACACCGTCGAAGCTGGCGAAGGCATCATGGATGGCGGATTTGCGCTTGACAGCGCTTACTCGGATGGGGTCGAGGAGAACGCAAAAGGTGGCCTTATCAGGTACGCAGCAGGCGGACCCGCTGGTCAATGGGACACCTCTTTCACGCCTCACATGAACATTGGTGGCCTTCCCGTAGGTGGCATGCCCCAGTATGATCAAAGCAACGCCTACGTTGGTTACAACCAAGTTGACGGCTCATTTGTTCCACGATAAGGATTGACATGGCTCAACCGATTGAGAAAACATCGCCACCGGCTTTTGACATCAAAAGCCCGTTGGACATCTCCAAGTGGAATGCTGCGGGTGATGAGGTGTCCGCCATCAAGGATGCCAAGCAGCAGGCGCTTGATGCACAGGAAAAGCTCGTCCAGTCGCTGGAGGCGCGGTACGCCAACCCCAACTACTTCAAGGTCGCGGCAGGCTTTTTGAAGCCCCAATTGGGCGGCTTCTCCGCTTCGCTTGGTTCTGCGTCTGAAGCCATGGGTGAGAACGTCGAAGCGCAACGCGCCATTGCCCCAACCATTGAGCGCATGCGTGCGGAAGTGGCCCAAGGCCGTATCGGCATGGAAACCAACAAAGAGCAAGCGCGTGCCATTAAGGCATACGATCAAGACCCCGTTAAAGACATCAACAGGCTGCGCGAGATTTACAGCCTTGCACCCCTCTCTGAAGTGGGCGCGTCCATTGCCAAGCGCCCTGAGTTTGAGGGAGCGCGTCGCGCCGAAACCGGGTTTGGCGTGGATCTGCAACAGAAGGTTTTGGCGTCACCTTCGTTGGTCATTGACGACCCTGTTTATCGTGGATTGAATGCCACGCCGGAACAAGCTGCTCAGTATCTGAAAAAAGTTGAGGCTGGACGCCCAGACGGCTTCTCGCCGCAAGAGTGGTCCACCATGACCGTCCCAGCCAAGGAAGATGCGATTGCTCAATATGCATCAGCCAAGGCCAAGCAAGGCATGTCAGAGGGCAGCAAGTTTGCTTTGGACGCTGGTAGCGCCCACGACATCTTGGACGAGTTGGCACCCATGCGTCAGCTTGCAATGGATCCAAAATTGGAGCCAATATTTTCGTTGTTCAAGGATGGTGATTTGTTCTCACAGATCCGTGCTGCTGTGACTGAGAATCCCGGTCGTGCGTCTGGCATCATTGAGGGCATAGTTGCGGCCAAGATGTCTCAACTCAAAAATGTGGACCCAGCCACACGCGCCAAGGCCGACAAGCTGCTCAAAGACATTGGGGCGCTGGAAGTGCGTTTGCGTGGATCGTTGAACAACCCAACCGATGCGGCCACCCTGTTGAATGCGCAGCGTTCGCCCACGCTGGCAAATTCACGCGACGGCTTTGTGGGCATTTTGGATCAACTGGCCCTCACGGCCAACCGCGACATTGGAACTGCCAAACTGCACAACAAGTTGCTCAAGGAGGGCATGACTGCAAAGGATGCGGCGTATGCCGAAGCCCTTGAGAACTATCGCAACGATACACGCAGGTTGCGCCGAGAAATGGCAAAGAGCACTTATGACCTGAAGCAGACACCTTCTTGGTACGACACCCGCAACCAGAACATCAAGCCACCCGAGGCGGCGGCAGAGACATCAACGAGGGCAGCACCCGCAGCGTCACCCCCAGCCGCCGCAGCACCCGCAGCCGCACCAGCAGCGCTGACCCCAGCCGCAGCAGCACCAGCAGGAGCGCCGCCAGCGGTGGTAGGACAGTCGAAACCCGCTGGCCCACCACCAATTACCCGTGCTGCGATTGCTGCCGAATTGGAGCGAAGACGCGCTGCCCGTGCCGCTCAACAACCGTAATGAGGTGACGCATGGATCTGACCAAACTGTCAATAGACCAACTTGAAATTGCGGACAAAGTGATGGCCGAGGCGGAGCGCCAAGGCGTCAACCCAGCCCTTGTGCTTCCCTTGGTGATGCAGGAAAGTGGTTTTGACCAAAGCAAAAAGTCAAAAAAGGGCGCTCTAGGCGTCATGCAGTTGATGCCCAACACGGCCAAAGAGTTGGGTGTAGATCCGTCCGATGTTGATCAAAACATTCGTGGCGGCATCACTTATTTCAAGCAGCAGTTAAACAACCCTGCTTTTGCCGGTGACATCACTGATGTCTACATTGCCTATAACGCCGGTCCCAACTCCAAGTTTTTCAAGACCAGAGACTTGAAAGATTTGCCCGGCGAGACGGCTGATTACTTGAACAAAGTTGACGTTTTTGAAGAAGACAAATTGCCTCGTCCTGCGCGGCAACAAGCATCCGTGGCCGTTCCAGAGTTGCCTCCAGCAGCAGAGGCTGCGGGTGAAGCCGATGATGCCGCAGGCGATGCCGCAACCAGCAAAAAAGACAGAACTCTCAACCCTTTAATTGGTGCAGGATTTGGTGCTGGCCTTGGAGCAAGCGCTGGCACTGCGGCGGCCTCAACGCAGGCCAAATATGATGCCGCCACAAGGGCATATGACGCCCTCATAAACCGTGGCACGCCACCCGTAGAGTCCTTCAAAGCTCCGCCCGTACCACCTGTTGCAAGCCCTGCTGCGGCAACCGCATCAACACCAAAGTATGGTGGTCAAAACTGGGTTAAATCTCTCACCGATGTTGATTTGCCGGGTGCGCAAATGGGGAAGGCGGATTTGGACGCAGCCAAGGGCATGCAAGCCGCTGTTGGCCGCTCTGGCGCACCGGGCTTTACCGGCGGAACCATCACCCAAGGTGGTGTGATCGTCAGCCCTCAGACGGCAGCCGCGATAAAGCCAACCCCCATGCAGGTGACTGCTGCAAATGCCAAGCTCATGCGCGAAGCCAAGCAAAAGGTTGCGACCGAGCGTGCGCTTGCTGAAATGATGGCAAACCCCACAAAGCAACCACCGCCACCACCACCATCGGGCGTGTCGGCTTACCTGAAGCGACTGGGTGCGCTGCCGGTGCGCGGTGGCGTTGCTGGTGCGGGTATTGGTTTGGGGGCTGTTGATGCGTACAACAGGTTCAGCGCCGACGACAAGGTGGGCGGTTCTGCCGCCTTGGGTGCTACCGCGCTTGGCACTGCGTTTCCCATAATGGGTCCGCTGGCCGCTTCCGCCATGATGCTTTACGACGACCCGGAAAAGAGGAAAAAGTTTCTTGAAGCCATGAAGCCTGATGGCCGGTATCAGAAAAGAATGGAAGGCCGTTTCGGGCTTGACTGATCACGCCGTTGTCTCCCGGTGTGGACCCTGTTGAGAGAGGGTACTTGACCCCCCACTCACGAGGTGGGGGGTCTTTTTTACTCTTGGCCGCGCACCTGCTCAATGCGAGTTGCCACAAGGTGGTTGACTGAACGAGCCACCTCAATGCACTTGTTGCGTTCGTCCTTGGCAATCATGGGGGCCGCAGCCTTCACGAATGTGTTGGCAAGCGTCACAAGGTCCGCCTCAAGGAAGTTGTAGTTCTCCTCCAGCATGATGGTGCGGAAGGCCTCGCCAACTTGCTCTGGAGTTAACTCCACTTTGTCGCCGTCGGTCATACGATCTCCCAGTCTTCGGCAAGCAAATCAGTCTGTGACGCCAGCCATGGCACAAACTTGTCATCCACGGTCTTCATGCCAATCCAAGGCAGCAGGCCGTAATTTGGTGGCATCTCTTTTTCCCGGAATTTCCAGCCATCCCAACTCGTGACCAGCATGAGCCACATGCCCTTGCCATTCCATCCGTTGCGTGCCACTTTTTGGCCTGTTTTGAGGGCTTCAATGGCATCACCAAATTTCATTGTGCTCATGGTTCACTCCACGCCGGGCAGGCCGGGCTGCTCAGGGTCTTTGAGGGTTTCCACCGTCACTCCACGGGCCAGCAGTTCCACCAGATCCATCTGCGACGCCACATGGGCGTTGATGGTGGTGTGCGCGACGTGCGCAATGGCCTGCTGCCTTGTGACCGCTTGGACCAAACGAATGCCGGTGGGGCCACCGACTACATAAATACGAGATGCCATGATCAGACTCCAAACTTGTTTTTCAATTGCCAAAATGTCAGCAGGGCTTGGAACATTTTCCAGCCTCGCTGAAGGTCTTCTTCGTTCCACTCGTGGACCTTGATCAGTCCGGGTTGTGAGACGGAGGCGAAGATGTTTGCGCACCGTGCGTGGGGCATGCCGACGCCCACGCGATAGGCTGCCAGTTGCATGAGGTGCTCGTCATACGCCGGTATGTCATCGTCGGGGCCAAACTCTTTCGTCTTGGCGTCCAGCATGATGCCCACGGGCGCTGATTCGTCGGGCCGGGTGAACAGGTCTGTCTTGCCGCCAAACCCCAAGGGGTGGGCGAAAGACACCTCTGTCTCCCATTTCTGGAACGGGTGCGTCTTGAAGTGCTCAAACACCGCCTCTTCAAAGCCCTTGGCGATGTCGTTGTGCTCCACCGGGCGCGTGCCGCCGTACCAAAGCTCAATGGACTCATGAACCCGGGTGCCCCGCTCCGCAGCCGCCTTGCCGGTGGCCTTGGAGTCAGCAACGACCCGGGCGATGAAGCTCTTTTCGTCCTCACCGTCAATGCGCGGCAACGTGAGTGCCGCCAGCAGCAACTGCTCGTTCTTCCAGACGTCCAAACCGGGCTTTGCAGCCACTTTCATGACGGTGGTGACCGAGGGCACCAGATTGAGCTTTCGAGCGTCCCTGAGCGTTGTGGAGCGGTCTGAGCCATCCTTCGCCTTGACGGTGTACTGCGGACCACCGTTGTCGCTGCGATACCAGTGGACGGACTCAGCCGACCGGGCAATGATGGTGCTCATGCCGCAGCCTTTTTGGCTTTGCGCTCGGCCTGAAGTTTGAGCATGCGCTCAGAGGCTTGCGCTCGTTGCTCGGGCGACCAAGTGCGACCCCGTCGTTTTGGGGGCGCAAACATTAAGCGACCTGCATCATGTGCTTGCTCCAACAATTCAATGCGGCGAAACAAACTGGCTTTTTCAGCTTTTGAGATAAACATTTCAGAATCCTTGTGGTTTGTTGCAGGACACGGTTTCTTCTTCCTCCGTCTGGAGGCCGAGGTACATGCGCTCGGCCAAGAGGTAGCCCTCCAGCGGCCAGATCTGTCGAATGGCGTCCTCTTTGGCGTAGTGACGGCCAAGGCTGGCATCGAAGTTTTCGATGTCGACACAGGCTGCTTGACCGTTGACCGTGTACCCGTTTTCCAGCGTCAACTGGCAAATGGTGGTGCGGTGGTCGGGCATGACGACAAACGCCTCATCCACAATCTTGCCGTGGACCTGTTCAATGGTGACTTTGTTTGACATTGGGATAACCTCGCAACTTCCAAAACATTTAAAGTCCAGTTCTTGTGGCTGGTGGCCGAACCCTCACCCCACATGCGATGAGATGTGGACGACACAGAACTTTGCAGCCGCCCCAAACCAAAGTGCTCTGTGGCGGGGATGTTGATAATTTGATTGACCTGCAAATCAATCAACCATGGATCCACATATTGTTTTAAAGAGCCACGGGGCGTTGTTGGCGCAGTTTTTGTGCGCTTAGGAGTTGGTGCTGCAACCTCCAAAATGCCATGCTTTGTGCCCTTGAAGTCGATGACGGCGTACTGAACGCCGCACGTCGCCAACATGCTCAAAGCCTTGAGCAAAAGAGTTTGCTGCAACTCGCTGGGTTGGATCAAAAGTTGTTCCATTTCAATCTCCTCAAAAAGGGATGTCGTCATCGGCTGGATCCCACGGTGGTGGTCCGGCCAGTTGTGCAATCGCGCCAGCGGCTTCCTTGGTGTAGGTTTTGTTGATCTTTTCCCACTCCGGCGTGCTTGTAATTTTCTTCTTCAGGTTTTCGCTGAAGGTGTTGAAGATCTCCACGTCGGGCGAGTCAATCATGAACACTTCGTTCTTGTTGACCGCAGTGGGCATTCCGGCCTGCTTGATCATGGATGGCACCGGTGTGATGCCGGTCACGTTGACGTACATCTTGCCGTCGTTGCCAGCCTTCTCAATCACGTTGAGCATGCACCACGCACCCAAGATGGTCTTGAGGTCGAACCGGCGCATCTCTTCCTGAGAGAACGGCTTGCCGCGCCACGACTGAAGGTCGGCACGCAGGTTGGCCTTTTCTGCCCAGCTAAGGGTGTAGTTCTTGAACATGGCGAACGGGCGACCGTCCCTCATCTTCAGCGGGGTGCCAGCGTCATCAGCGCCGTGGATCTCCCAGCCCAGCATGACCTTTCGCATGTACTTGACTTGGCCGAGGTACTCGGACTTCTGGGTGCCTAGATCAATGATCCGGTAACAACGGGCAAGGTGCATGCCCGGGGGGGTGGCTTCGAACGAGCCGCCCTTGTCTTCAACGATAAAACTCATAAAAATCTCCATGGAGAGGTAAACCGGCCAACTTGACCGTGCCGCCAGTCTAACACAGGATTAAAGTTGCCTGCGCGTTGCTCCAACAAAAAGTTTCGTTACAATCGGCGGCATGACACTGACTAAAGATCGACTAAAGCAGCTTTTGGACTATCAACCGGAGACGGGACAGTTCACGTGGAGGGTTGCCCGAGCCGGACTGGCTAAAGCTGGTTCAGTGGCCGGGGCCACAAAAACTCAGGGGTATCGCCAAATCATGGTGGATGGCACCATGCATCTTGCGCACCGCTTGGCTTGGCTGTATATGCATGGACATTTCCCTGTAGACGTGCTTGATCACGTCAATCGTCAATCATGGGACAACAGGATTGCAAATTTGCGAGAAGCTACGCACAAGCAAAACAGAGAGAATTTGAGCGCCCCAAAAAACAACACCAGCGGAGTGATCGGGGTGTACTGGGTGCCATCAAGCAAAAAGTGGCAAGCCAAAATTGGGCACAACAAACGACGCATTCACTTGGGCTACTTTCAAACCAAAGACGAGGCCATTGCAGCGGTGACTTGTGCAAAACAACAGCACTTTACGCATGGAGCAGCATCTTGACTTTGACGGAATACTTCAGCACCGAGCCGCGAGGGGCCAAGTCCGAGATGGCTGAATACCTGCGCATAACCCCGACGTGGTTGTCCCTGATCATGAAGGGTGAGCGCCGGGCGTCGCCTGCGCTGTGTGTGCGCATTCAGGAGGCGACGGGCGACTTGGTGACCGCAAAAGAGTTGCGCCCTGACATTTTCAGGTAAGATTTCCACATCGCTTGGCGGCGATTTTTTGGTAAACCGAGGCCGGGACTCTGCTGGTACCAACCAGTCCGCCAACACCGCAAGGTGAGAGTTCCGACCTCGGTTTTTTTTTGGAGAACGAGATGACAAGAATGGTAAAGCTAGAGCACATCCGCCTCGACGGGGGCACACAGTTCCGTGATCACATAGATCAAAACAAGGTGGCGGAGTACGCTGACTGCAAGCGCGACGGTGACGAGTTCCCCCCGCTCAAATGCACGTTTGACGGTGTGAGCTACTGGCTCTGGGATGGGTTCCACCGGTACTTTGCTGACCAAGCTGTGGGCTTCAAGGAGACGCTGGTTGAGTACAAGCCCGGCACGCAAGAAGACGCGCAGGACTTGGCCTTGGGTGCCAACAATGACCACGGGCTGCCGCGCAACCCGGCCACCAAGCGCAAGCAGGTGGAGACGGCTTTGGAGATGGAGCGTCACGCCCACAAGTCTGACCGAGAGATTGCCAAGCTGTGCCGGGTGTCCCATACGTTCGTGGCCTCCATCCGCAACCCTGAAGTCAAAAAGCAGCAGACCAAAAATCTGGCAAAGCATACCGAGAGGGTGGTGGCCGAGCAAAGTGGAGTTAACTCCACTCCAGTTGAGGTTGATGCCGCGCCACCCTCAATTCAGGACTACGGCCCTGACGCTGACGAGTTGAAGGCCATGGAGTTGGCCGAGCAGGCCGACCGTGAGATCTTCGCCAAGCTGCTGGAGGCCGACGATGCCTTGCAGGTGGCCCACAAAGAGATCCTGCGCCTGAACCACTTGGTTGCCCAAAAAGAGGTGCGCATTGCTTCATTGATGAACGAGAAGAACGCCGCCGTTAAGCACGCGCAGGCAGTTGAAAAGCAACTGAAGAAAGCAACCAAAAAATGACCGAAGTCCTAGCACAGCGAGTGTGTGATGATGGATCGACCTTCCCCCCACCCCGCCCCTTCCAACTTGACGCCCACGAGCAACTCCGCAAAGGGTTTCGCGCAGGCCACAAAAACCAAATGATCATGGCCCCTACGGGGGCTGGCAAGACTTACCTTGGCCTGCGTATTTGCAACGAGGCCATGCAAAAGGGCAAGCGTGCCGTGTTCCTGTGCGACCGCAACACGCTGATCAACCAGACCTCGGCGGCTGCCGACGGGTACGGCCTGACAAGCCACGGCATCATCCAAGCCGACCACTGGAGGCGGCAGCCACACCAGTTGCTGCAAATCGCATCGGCCCAGACCATAGCCAAGCGCGAGTACTGGCCGCAGTTGGACGTGCTGGTGGTCGACGAGGCGCACACGCAACTGAAGGTGTGGACCGACTACGCCATGCAGTCCAAAGCGGCTGTGATTGGCTTGTCCGCCACCCCGTTCTCGGTGGGTCTGGGCAAGATCTTCACGAACCTGATCAACGCCACCACCATGCACGACCTGACCCAGTCTGGTGTGCTGGTGCCCATGCGGATTTTCTCCTGCACCAAGCCTGACATGAAGGGTGCTGCCACCGCCGGTGGTGAGTGGACCGACAAGGCCGCAGAGGAGCGCGGCATGGACATCGTGGGTGATGTGGTCAACGAGTGGTTGAACCTTGCCGAGGGCCGCAAGACCATCGTGTTTGGTGCCACCATCAAGCACTGCCAAGAGTTGGCCCAGCAGTTCATCAACCAAGGTGTGGTGGCCGCCGTGTTCACGTCCGAGACGACCGCCACGGAGCGCCAAGCCCTGCTGGAGGACTACCGCAAGCCCGACAGCTACATCAGGGTGCTGATCAGCGTGGAAGCGCTTGCAAAGGGCTTTGACGTGCCTGACGTGGGCTGTGTGTGCGATGCCCGGCCACTGCGCAAGTCGCTGTCCACGGCCATTCAAATGTGGGGGCGTGGACTGCGCTCGTCACCGGACACCGGCAAGAAGGATTGCTTCCTGTTGGACTTCAGCGGCAACATCATCCGGTTTGCGGAGGACTTCACGGAGGTGTTCTTCAACGGGCTGGAGACGCTGGACTCGGGCGACAAGCTCGACAAGAAGGTCCGCAACGACGAGGACTTCGAAGTCAGGGGCTGCCCCAAGTGCGGCTTCAAGCCCTTCCACAAGCGGTGCATGGGGTGTGGCTTCGAGAAGGTCAGTCAGAGCACGTCTGTGGCCCTGCCGGGTGAGATGAAAGAGATCACCATTGGTGAGGGCAAGAACAAGAAGGTGTTGGCCCCCAACGCTGAGAACTTGTGGCATCAGCTTGTGGCCTACGCCAAGATCCACAGCGCCCCTGAGAAGCAGCAGGGCAGGGCATGGCACCTGTACAAGAAGATCACCGGCCACGAGCCGACGTGGCGCTTTACAACGGCCCCTCAAGCTGAGATCAGCCGTCACACGTACAACAAGATTACGAGCCTCAACATGGCGTGGAAGAGGGGGGCAGGCAAATGAAACAAGATGACATCATCCGCATGGCGCGGGAGGCTGGGTTTGTGTCTGCTGAATATTGGCCCGATGACTTTAAGGGTTTGGCAAGCTGCGTTGAACGCTTTGCCGCCCTTGTCGCCGCTGCCGAACGTGAGGCATGTACAAAGATGGTTGAGGGTTTGTTTGATGACCCTAATGACTCTGTGCTTGCGTTTATTGTCGATGCCATCCGAGCACGGGGGCAAGCATGAGTTTCATCGACTTTGCACGCGCCCACGGGGTGGACATTGACCCCAGTAAGCTGTACCCGTCCGACAGGATCCGCCGCACCGGCACGGTGGACAAGCCGAAATCAACAAACGGCGCATATTTTTACGATGGGCAGCGAGGCTGGGTCTTCAATTGGAGCGAGGGTGCTCAAACCATTTGGTATGAAGAAAAAGGCGTGAAGCCATGGACGCCAGAAGAAAGGCGGAAGTGGTCTGAGAAAAAAGCCCAAGACTCAGCAGAGCGGGACAAAAAACAAAATCAAGTGGCGACGGATGCCGCATATGTCATAAAGGCCGCCAAGTTGGAGGCGCACGACTACCTGCACCTCAAGGGCTTTCCAGACCTCAAGATGCCGGTCATGAACAAAATTTTGTTGGTGCCGATGCGCAATGTGGTGACGAACAAAGTTCAGGGCTACCAACAGATCTATTGGGACATGCTGACGCGCAAGTGGGAAAAGAAAATGCTCACCGGCATGCGTGCCAAGAACGCTGTGCTGTACATGGGCAACAGGGAGGCCTCAGAGGCGTGGTTGGTCGAGGGACTGGCAACAGGGTTGTCTGTGCATGCCGCGCTGCGCAGCGTGGGTTTGGATGCGTCTGTGGTGGTTTGCTTCAGTGCCAGCAACTTGGTGCAGGTGGCCGACCAGATCCCGGGCAGGCGTTTCGTGTTCGCTGACAACGACGAGTCCCACACGGGTGAGAAGGCTGCCGCGCAGACCGGCTTGTCATACGCCATGGCCGACACCGTTGGATGGGATGCCAACGACCTTCACAAGGCCCACGGGCTGTTTGCGGTGGTCAAGTGCATCATGGCCGCGAGGGCTGGGGTTTTGATGTATTCTTGAGCCTTGTTGGGAAAGCGGATGCTGGCGACTGGGCGACCTTCGCGCTGTGTGCACGACGTACATGGCAAACAGTGCAGCGAGTACCAACGCCAACACGCATGGGGATTGCGGCAGGCCAGACCGAAAGGGTGCTACGCCGTAGGTGGGAGAGAAGCAGCCTTAAACCACCTGTACAGTCCCCAGCCGTGTTGGTAGGTGTTGACACGTCTTGAGACGTCTTGATACACTGCGAACAAATGCAAAGGTGTGGAAGCCGAAGCATGAAAGCCGTTAAGTCAAATCCCGACCCCTCTGGGGTAGCGTTTCAGCCCATCAAGCTGATGCGTTCTTCCACCGGGGTTTGTCTTAACGGCTTTTTTGTTTTCCACGCCCTGCCGTACTCCGTACGTGAAATATTGGGGCCGCAAGTGGGGCCGCTCGGAAAGAAACCGCGACACGGTATGCAACCGTGTGATTGATGATGGTGACTGGCAGGTATGAAGTCGGTCATGGCGAATGTAGTCGCGCTCTGGGTTCGAAACCAACGTGTACGGCGCTTCATCCCGATGCTCTGTGTGGGTCGCAACCACAAACAGTCATCATCATCAATCACATGGGCTAGGGGGCAGTTCCCGAACAATCCGTGCGGCTGGTCGAATCATCAAGCCGGGGGCATACGGTATTCAATCCGTAGCATGATGATCCTGCAATGCAGGGGTGAAGCACCTTCTCCTTCTTACTCCACCTCGGTGGGGTAGGGGGGTCTTTGGGTGAAATCATTGAGAGGGAGCCAAGATCATGCCCACCGCCATCAAAACATTTCTCCTGAAATCTAATTCCGTGTTAGACTTTCATCACCACGACGTTGTGGGGATTACCGGAGATGATGATGACAGCAGACCAGTTTGATGCCGCCTTCGACCAAGGCCAGTACGAGCAAGAGTACAGCGCCTACCTTGCCGAGCACTACGACGCCAACGCCACCAAGCTGGCCTACTTGGCTGAGAACTTTGAGTCCTACGAGGACTTCCGCGACAGCATGCTGGTGTCTGCATGAAGCGCAAGCTGACCTACTCGCAGATGGACGTGCTCATGGCTGACCCGGTGCAGCCCACACCGGCCTTCAAGCGAAATCACCAACTGACCCGCATGTGGCAAGGCCTGCATGAGTTGGAGACGTCGTCCAAGCCCACTATCCGAGACTGGACGGTGGTGTCCGACGCCATCAACATGATGGAGACGCTTTTGGGCATGGGCTGGGTCCAAGACCCCGACAACACCCTGACGGAGGCCATGGAGGCCATGTCAGAGGCTGGCAGGCGGCATCAGGAGGGCCATGCCCTGCGCCTGAGCGGCCAAGGCATCCAAACCATACGAGGCATCTTGGAAGACTACGCCAGTGCCTTGGAGCAGTTGCCATACCGGGTGATGCTGGCTGCCCACCGCAGGACAGAGCAACGCTTGCACGAGATCTTGGACGGCAAGGTGCAGCCACACGACGTGAGGCTTCCATGACCGAAGACTTGGACAAGATGATCAAGCGCCACTACAAGCGCATGCAAGCGTTTGTGGACAACGGCCTGCCTGAAGACGAGGCCTTTGATCTGGCTGAGTCCATGTGGAATCGTGACGCTGACCCGCACGATGACCGGCGCGTCTGCTTCGAATGCGCACACCACGTCAACAAGCACTGCACGGCCATTAAGGACAACTATGGCCGCCCCACCAAGCAGCTTCGCTTCATTTTGCAGCGCTGCGACCACTTTCAATTGATCGGTAAAAAATGAGAAACAACCCGTTCGACGTGCCCAACTACGTCAGTCAGATTGACTGGTCCAAAAACCGTCAAGCCCACAAAATTGCGATTCAGCAAACAGCCGTGGTCAACAGGCAACGAGCCAGTGGCATTGAGCCGTCAAGCCCGTACTCGGCAAATGGAGCAGTCACAGAACCCGAAAAATTCGCCATCGACATGCCCAAACTGGCGAAGTACGTGCGGCCATCAAGGAAAAAGAAAATGACCGACTGCAAGCATGAGTGGCTGACCGTTGCAGAGCAGCCGCTCTACAAGTGCAATGAGTGCGGCACGTTCATGAGGGTAGAGAAATGACTGACCGCGACATCATGAATTTGGCGCTGGAGGCGCTGGAGAGCGCATGGCTTGATGCGTCTATGGGGAAAGGTGATGTTTACCGGCATAACCAAGCCATCACCGCCCTGCGCGAGAGGCTGGCGCAGCCAGAGCAGACAGCGCCCAATACCCTCGTGGTTGCGGCACGTAAAGTAATTGGGGAATTTGGAACAAGCAGCGAAGGTTTGCAGGACTTGTATCAAGCATTGAAACTCACCCCGAAGCCAGAGCGGGCGCTCAAAGATGAAGCATTGCTGGCGCAGCCGGAGCAGGAGCTTGTGGCGTGGCGCAATGCGGCCATCCGTGTTGGTGAAGAGTTGTCATCTGTTGGGCCTGATGGCTACTACGACATGACGGCAGAGCAGTGGCTTGATTGGGCGATGGCGCAAGAACCGAGAGGCAAGAACTCGCTGGAGCAGCCAGAGCAAGAGCCTGTCAGCCATGCCGGGATCAAGATTTGGATTGGTGATAAACAAGTCGTGCAACATTTAACTCAAACACAGTTGCACTATGCGATTGATCCTTGGATGCTTGTTGAACTGACTGCGGACAAGTGCATTGCAGCGCTCAAGGAGAAAGTAAATGACTGACCGCGACTTGATGAAGCAGGCGCTGGAGGCGCTGGAGAACTTGCAGGGGCTTTGCACTGACGCCGAAGATGGCTTGGTCGAGGCCGTCACCATTTGGACGCCTGAAATCATTACCGCCCTGAGCGAGAGGCTGGCGCAGCCAGAGCAGGAGCCTGTGGCTTGTCAGTACGCCAAAGACGTTGCGATGCCTGAGTACAGATGCGCTGGCAAGTGCCAGTACGCGCAGCCAGAGCAGGAGCCTGTGGCGTTTGTCCAAGGATGCAACAGGGGACAATGGGAAATATTTCCTGCAAAGGCTTACCAGATATTTGAAAACGAACAACCACTCTACACATCCCCACCACAGCGCAAGCCGCTGACGGATGAGTGGATTCACAGAACAACTATTTTGTTGGGCTTTAATCCTGAATGGACGACAGAGATTGG
>TARA_R110000868_G_scaffold143127_3_pt1 | contig 22742 bp, 20 predicted proteins | sample TARA_R110000868 | Tara Oceans TARA_R110000868 (sample SAMEA4397489) | marine metagenome | biome: Polar Biome; feature: [SRF] surface water layer (ENVO:00010504); material: water (ENVO:00002006), including particulate matter (ENVO:01000060) such as... | depth 5 m | reverse complement strand
TGAGGGTAACCGACTGTCTGTTGAGGGGGTGGATATACTGGATGGAACCCCCTTGCTGGATATCAAACCGTACATCGCTAAATTTGATGCAGTCAAAGACAGCCGCTCCGGCTGGTTGCAGGCCAGTGATGCAGACATCAGCGCCAAGCGTTCAGATGAACGATTCCGTTAAACCACAGTAGGGCAGAGGCGCTGTCCTCTGCCGTGTCACCAGGATTAAATATATGTCCCCTTATGTCTGGTTTCCGACAAAAAATCGGTAGCAATCAGTTTCGGCTCAGGAACTGACAAAGACGACATTATTATTGTCGTATTTCCGACAGTTATCCGCTCTCTTTTGAAAAATACCTTGTCTATCAAACAATTAGCCAGCTCCTTTGCCATGGTCTGGCAATTGCAGTCTGATTTTTGAACAGCCCTGATAACGATAATGGCGATGCATTTTGCCTCTGGATGCAATCGCTGCCCGGATCCGTTTGTTGGCGCCTGGCTGCTGGCTATGCGTAACAAAACATCCGAGGCAATAAGGCTGGGTTCCCCGCGCAGAAAAAGAGGATCGGTGTTTCGTCCAGTGGCGTCAGACCGATGATTACTCCTTCCATTCAAGGAAACCAACCGTGGCTAAAGCTCAAATTACATTCAAGGACATTGATATCACCGTAACCGTACCCATTGGTGTACGCGTGATCGAAATCTCAGACAAAGTCGGCTCAGGTATTGTGTATGGCTGTCGCGAAGGCGACTGCGGTACCTGCCTTATGAAGGTCGAGGAAGGCTGGGATAACCTGTCCACACCGTCCGTTATTGAAGACAAGATCCTGCGCGACAACGCTGCGGGTAAACACCATCGACTGGCCTGTCAGGCTCAGGTTCTGGGTGACGTTATTGTCAGCCCGGCCTGATACCACAGCACAGACGCTTTTCGTTTTACTCACAGATAATTATCAAGGAGCCTGATATGGCTATTCTGACCTTCAGCAACCCATCGTATAAAGACAAAACCGTATACGCTACGGCAGGCAGTCACACGGAATCCGTGTTGAAAATTGCCAGGGAAAACAAGATCCCCATCGACTTCAACTGCGAAGACGGCAACTGTGGCACCTGCCTGATCAAGGTCACGCCACTGGGCAGCAAGCCTCGTATGGCTGGCCCGCTGACCGATAAAGAAGTATCCGCATTGACGGAGCTGGGGAAAATCAGCAAAGACGATGTTGATACCATGCGGGTTGACGATCTGCCAACCGTCTGGCGGCTGGCTTGTCAGCTGATTGCCCGTGATGAAGAGCTGTTGATTGAGTATTGATCACAGTTCCGGGGGAGGGTGTCGGGCATAGCCCGGCATTCGCCCGTTCTGCTCGTTGTATCTGGCGATGTGTGACGTCCTGTAAACAGAGTCCTTTCGTCATCGTGTTGAATACACGGCAGAGCTGGATGATTTACGGATAAATATCTTCGTAAGGGTGGTATTGAGTTCCGGTTTCCAGCATAACCGACACGCTTGGTGTCGAGAGCAGAGCGAACTGATAATCATGGCCGGTGTTGGGTTTGGCACCACGAATGGGATAAACACTTGCTCTGACCGCTCCGGTTGCATAAACGAGAAGCTATGTTCCTGTGTGCAGGAGCACAGCGGTCATCGGGGTTACAAGCCGATCCGGTTGCTGCTGTCATGGATTGCGGTGTTCGAATCGGTTCCGGTTCGGTATACAGGGAACAAGGTGCATCGGAGCTGATCGGCAGTGATCAGCATGCGCCAGACCACAGGATCAGGATTATAATAATGATAAAAAAAGACCCGTTATCTCGCCGCCGCTTCATTGCTGCTGGTGGTTCTGCCGCGCTGGCTGGATTGCTATTACCGTCGTTTGCGGCGGCCAATAGCCCAACTTTCAAAATAGGTTATATCAGTCCGAAAACTGGCCCGCTGGCAATATTTGCTGAACCGGATAACTTTGTGATGGAGCAGGTGCGGCAGCAAACGGCGGCGGGGATTCCAGTTGGCTCCGAGCGCTTTCCGGTCGAGATTCTTTACCGTGACAGCCAGTCGAGTGTCGATGTTGCCGCACAGGCAGCCCGTGATCTAATTGTCAGAGATCGGGTGGATATTGTGCTGGCAGCTTCGACACCGGAAACCACCAATCCGGTGGCCGATATGTGTGAACGCATGGGGGTTCCCTGTGTGACCAATGATGCCCCCTGGCAAAGTTATTTTTTTGGTCGGGGTGGCGATCCGAAGCTAGGCTTCCAGTGGACGTATCATTTTTTCTGGGGGCTGGAGGATGTGATTGAGTCCTATATCTCGCTTTGGCAACAGATCGAGACCAACCGGCGGATTGGTGTGTTGTGGCCGGATGATGCCGATGGCCGGGTATGGGCTGATGAGAGCATGGGCTTTCCGCCCGCGCTGCGCCAAGCCGGGTTTGAGATCGTTGACCCCGGTCGCTTTCAGGCCGACGCGGTCGATTTTGCAGGGATTGTCCGGCAGTTCCGGGAGCAGGAGGTCGACATTGTCTCGGGCGTGTTACCGCCGCCGTTTTTTCAGCGTTTCTGGACGGAAGCATTAAAGCAGAACTTCAAACCGCACATCACCACGGTTGCCAAGGCATCCGAATTTCCGTCGTCGCTGTTACCTTTCAAACGTGACGCCAACGGGCTCAGTGTGGAAGTCTGGTGGAGTCCTGGCTTTCCGTTTTATTCCGGTCTGACCGGGCAATCCGCTTTTGAGCTGGCGCAGGCCTATACCAAAAGCACCGGGCGTAACTGGACGATGCCGCTGGGCTTTAAACATGCTTTGTTTGAGGTGGCTCTGAATGCCCTGAAACATTCCAATGGGCCTGGACGACTGGAAAGCATTCGTGCGGCGTTGGCGAGCACCGATTATCAGTCGATAGCCGGGCGGATTAATTTCCAGACCGGTCCGGTACCTAATATCAGTAAAACCCCACTGGCGTCGGGACAGTGGGAATATCGTTATCGGCAGCTGGAATTACTGGTGGTGGATAACAAGGGAGAGGATGAGATTCCGCTGCAGGCGCGCCTGCGTTCAATGCGCTGATGACTCGGATGTGGGCAGGGTGAGGTAAGCGCGGAAGCGTTGCAGGTGGTCTGAATTGTCATTTTTACGGATCGACATGACCAGTGGTGAAACCAGCCCCTCTTCGCGGATGGACAGATAGCAGACGTCATTCCGCTGCATCAAGCGCACGGATTCAGGAATAATGGTGACGCCCATACCCGCAGCAACCAGCCCCAGTGCTGTTTGCAGACTGTTGGTTTCAAAAATGTCGTTCAGTTCCAGCCCTCGGGCCTTGAACTGGTTCAGTACCTGGTCGGCAAAACTGGGGCGCGGCGCAGACGGGTAGAGGATCACCTTTTGCTCGCAGATTTGTTGCAGCGACAGATCGTTCCAGGCTGCCAGTCGGCTGGAGGACGACGCCGCAACGATCAGCTTGTCTTTGGTCAGGGGGATGCTGTCGATGGATTCATCACTGATCAGCAGTCGCCCGAAGCCAACGTCAATGCGGCCACTTTTCAAGGCTTCGGTTTGTTGCATTGAGGTGAGTTCAGAGAGCGAAATATCGATGTTGCTGTTGTCACTGATAAAGCGTTGGATCGCTTTGGGAATATGGCTGTACAGCACCGATGGTACAAAGCCTATGCCCATCCAGCGTTTCTTTTCTGCCCCCAAATGATGGGTCGCACGTTTGACTTCCGCAATCCGAGCCAGTACTTGCACCGACTGGTCGTAAAAAAACTGCCCGGCGTTCGTCAGCTTCAGCGGTCGGCTGGAACGATCAATCAGGGTGACTCCCAGCTCCTCTTCCAGATTCTGCACCTGACGTGACAGTGGTGGCTGTGCCATATGCAGCTCCTCTGCTGCCTTGCTGAAATTCAGCAAGCGGGCCACCGCCTCGTAGTATTTCAGTTGGCGTAATTCCATATATACCTCAATAGTATGAGCAGGAGGATGGTGGCGATATTTAAGCAGAAATAGCGATAAGAACCGAGATAAAGCCAGAGTTTATATCAACAGGATATGATCACCGACTGGCAGTCAGCCCCGCGAAAGCAGATCTTTCCATTAACCGTCGGGTATGTTCCCGGTTGTGGGACGGAGGCTGTATGGATGTTGGTGGTTACACTGCCGGTTGCTCCCTGACATCATAAAGGTACGTCGTATGACCGTGAATTCCACTTCTTTTACCCTGCTGCTGGTACTGCTTTGTGTCGCTGCCGGGTCTGCGTTATCCACCCAATCTGGCATCAACGCCCGGCTCAGTGCCGGTCTGCAGTCGCCGTTGCTGGCTGCTCTGGTGTCGTTTGGCACCGGTACGCTGGTGTTGGCGCTACTGGCTGGGGTGATGGGACATTACCACTTACCCGAATCGGCGCTGACAACCTTACCCTGGTGGGCATGGACGGGCGGTATATTGGGGGCGTTTATTATCGCCAGTATCGTCTATGTGGCACCACAGGTCGGCGCGCTGGCGCTGGCCGTCGGCATTGTGGTGGGGCAGGTGCTGGCCTCGCTGTTGTTCGATCAGTTTGGCCTGCTGGGATATCCGCAAATCAATGTGACGCCCCAGCGTTTGGCGGGGGCGGGCATGATTCTGGTGGGGTTATGGCTGGTGGTGAACAAGTAGGCCATCAAGGGTTTTTATTCCGTATATTCATCTCGTTTTGCGGGCAACGTGGCCCGCGCTTCGCAGCTGGTATGACCTGTCTGTTTTTAAACACCTGGCCGCAACACGGCTTTTACCGCTGTTTGATATTACGCAGTTCGCGTCTTTGCATATTTCATAAAAAACCATCATTTCTCTATAAAATCCTTTAAAAACAAATAGTTATTTAAGGTTTTAAAAGCTGGCACGGCGGCTGCTATAGCTCTGATGACGTAATAACAATAACGAGAACATCATGAGTAGCGCCGAATCTTCTTTGCCCGGTTCTTCCGCCGGTCTGAGTCTGGTGTCGTCCCGCGACCCGCTCCAATCACACACCCGCTATATCCGCGTCAGAAGCGCACCGAACAGCCGTTATGTCGAATTCGATTTCGCAATTGACGACCCGAGCCTGTTCGTCGAGCTGATCCTGCCACAGCAGGCATTTGAAATATTCTGTCAGGCCAATTCGGTGGTCGCTATGACCAAGCAGCAGGCGGCTGGAATTGACGCAGAAATGGACAAATGGCGCTACGGCCACGACACCCTGGTAGGGCGTTCACACAGCAGTGCCAACCAACAATAACAACCAGCAGGTGGGAATAATTTATGAGCGTTGAAATCAAGACAGCAACACTGGAGCCAGTGCGTAATACCTTCACACCCATCGCCAAACGCTTTGGCGACAAACCGGCCAGTCGTTACCAGGAGGCTTCCTACGATATTCAGGGGGTGACCAACTTTCACTACAAACCGGCCTGGAATGAAGAATTCGAGATCAATGATGCACGCCGCACTGCCATTCAGATGGAAGATTGGTACAGCCTGAAAGATCCGCGCCAGTTCTATTACGGCACCTACGTCGGCAGTCGCGGCAAGATGCAGGAAAACTCTGAAAACAACTACAGCTTTTTTGAAAAACGCCACTTTGCCGCGCGCTTGCCAGACGTCGTTAAAGAGAAATTGATTCGTCTGGTCGTGCCTCTGCGTCACGTTGAACAAGCTGCCAACCTGAACAATATGTACGGTGTTTCCGTTGGTTATGGCACCACCATCACCCAAGCGCTGGTGTACGAAGGTATGGATCGGCTGGGGATTGCTCAGTACCTCTCCCGTATTGGCCTGATTCTCGATGGCAATACCGGCACGGCGCTGGAGCAGGCGAAGCAATTTTGGATGAACGACGGCTGTTGGCAAGGTGTGCGTGCGCTGTGTGAAGAAACCCTGGTGCAGCAAGACTGGTTCGAGCTCGTCATTGCCCAGAACCTGATTATCGACACGCTGATTGGCGATCTCTATTACCGCCAGCTGGATCAATGGCTGGCTGATCAGGACGTTCCCGACGTTAGCATGTTGCTGGAATTTATGCAGGAATGGCAAAAAGACCGTAATCGCTGGCTCGATAGCATCCTTAAGCTGGCGGCGGCTGAATCCGACAGCAACCGGGCGCAACTGCTCACCTGGGCGGACAAGTGGAGCGCCAAGGCCAGCGTTGCTCTGACGCCGGTCGCGCTGGAATTACTGGGTGAAGACGCACTTTCCCAGGCGCAAGACGTACTGGCAACGCGCCTCAACAAACTCGGTATCAAATAAGGATTCCACTATGACCAAGGTGTATATCGCCCTGCAGGATAACGACGTTTCCCATTACCTGGTGGAAGCCATTGAAGCAGATAACCCGGACGTTACGGTGCAGTACATGCCCGCGATGATTCGCATCGAAAACGAACACCAGTTGATTGTTAAGCGCGCAACCGTGGAAGAAAAACTCGGCCGCGATTGGGATGTGCAGGAACTGTCGCTGAGCTTGATCACCATTGGTGGCAACGTTGAGGAAGACGAAGACGCCTTTACTCTGACCTGGAACCAGTAATCAGCGCCAGTGCTGTGACGGTGTTGGGCATGACTTTTGGTATGGCCCAACAGCCAGAGTGACAGCACAAAACAACAACGCGCCGAGCGTCTGCCTCAGGCAACGTTCGACCTGAAAAATAAAAAAGGAGCCACACCATGGCGACCAAAAAGCTCAATATGAAAGACAAATACAAAATGCTGACCCGTGATCTCGACTGGGAGTTTTCCTATCAGGATCGCAAGCAAGCCTTTCCGTATGAAGAATTTGAAGGCATCAAGATTACCGACTGGTCGAAATGGGAAGACCCATTTCGTCTGACCATGGATTCCTACTGGAAATACCAGTCAGAAAAAGAGAAAAAGCTGTACGCCATTCTCGATGCTTTTGCCCAGAATAACGGCCATTTGAATATTTCTGATCCGAAATACGTCAACGCACTCAAAGTATTTTTGGGCGGCGTGACGCCGGTGGAATATCAGGCCTTCCAGGGTTTTGCGCATGTTGGTCGCCAGTTTGGTGGCGTTGGGGCACGGGTTGCTTGCCAGATGCAGTCGATCGATGAGTTACGGCATGTGCAGACCCAGGTGCATGCCATGAGCCATTACAATAAGTACTTCGATGGTCTGCACAACTGGTCTGGCATGCAGGACAAGGTTTGGTACATGTCGGTACCGGTCTCTTTCTTCCACGATGCCCGTGCGGCTGGCCCGTTTGAATTTCTGGTAGCGATTTCGTTCAGCTTCGAATACGTGCTCACCAATCTGTTGTTTGTGCCGTTTATGTCGGGTGCTGCCTATAACGGCGATATGGCCACCGTCACGTTTGGTTTTTCTTCCCAGTCGGACGAAGCCCGCCATATGACTCTGGGCCTGGAAGTGATCAAGTTCCTGCTGGAGCAGCATGAAGACAACGTCCCCATCGTACAGAAGTGGGTCGACAAATGGTTTTGGCGCGGCACCCGAGTGCTGGGGATTGTTGCCATGATGATGGACTACATGCTGCCCAACAAAGTGATGAGTTGGCGCGAAGCCTGGGAGGTTTACTTTGAAGAAGCAGGCGGTGCCTTGTTCAAGGATCTCGCCCGTTATGGTATTCGTCCGCCGAAGTACGCCGATATCGCCACCGCACAGATGGATCATATGTCGCATCAGACCTGGTGGAATTTCTACAACTTCGGTGAAGCCGCCGGCTTCCATACCTGGATTCCGACCGCTACCGAGCTGGACTGGCTCAGTGAGAAATACCCGGACACCTTCGACAAGTACTACCGTCCACGCTGGGAGCTGGCCAAAAAGATGGAAGCAGAAGGCAAACGATTCTACTCCAAAGGGCTGCCACAATTATGCAACACCTGTCAGGTGGCGATGCTCAACACAGAAATGGATGACCCAACCCAGTTGGTTTATCGCAGTTCTGAATACAACGGCGACAAGTACCACTTCTGCTCGGATGGCTGTAAGGACATCTTTGATGACGAGCCAGAAAAATACGTCCAGTCCTGGCTGCCGGTGCACCAGATCCTGCAAGGCAACTGCGGTGGTGCTGATCTGGAAACCGTCATGCGCGAGTACTACGGCATGGACGTCGGTGTCGACAACCTCGATATGAAGGGTTCGCCAGACGAACAACGCTGGAAGGAATGGAAATCAGCCTGACCCCGCCGGATGTGGTGGCGCCAGGGACAGGAGAGAAACGGACAGGGACGGAGCCCATCCCAGCGGAAAAACAACACCGAGTCTGACAGCAGATGTCAGGCTCCAGATAAGAGAATAACAATATGACTGTAAAAACCACCGCCGCCGAGTACATCGGCGAAGTTCGAGATCGTATCGAAAATTTTCACGGCAACCAATTGGTGTACATCGGTTGGGATCAGCATCTACTGTTCTGTTCCGCCTTCACCTTTATGGTGTCGCCGACGACCAGCTTTCGTGCATTGCGGGATGAAAACATGGCTGGCGTGTTTGGCGAGCATCCTGAATGGACGGACATTAACTGGGACACGGCCAGCTGGCTGCTGGATGGCCAACCATTCACCCCGGATCTGGACAAAGCCATTACGCCGCAAGGGATTACCCACAAATCCCTGCTGCGGTTGGTGACGCCGGAGCTGAAAGGCTTTATGGGTGCGGGGGTTTAACCATGAGTTATCGCGTGACCATCGAACCGACCGGTGACCAGATTGATGTGGAAGAAGGCCAAACCATTCTTGATGCTGCCTTGCGTCAGGGGGTCTGGTTGCCTTTCGCCTGCGGTCATGGCACCTGTGCCACCTGCAAGATCCAGGTATTGGAAGGCGACGTGGATGTGGGCGAAGCCTCGTCGTTTGCGCTGATGGATATGGAGCGTGACGAAGGCAAAATCCTCGCCTGCTGCGCTATTCCTGAAAGCGATATGGTGGTGGAAGCCGACATCGACGTCGATGACGACTTTGCCGGTTACCCGGTGGAAGATTACCAAGCCGAAGTGGTCAAGATTATGGATTTGTCACCCACCATCAAAGGCGTGCATTTCAAACTCGACCGCGAAATGAGCTTCCAGGCCGGACAGTACATTAACCTGTTGATTCCTGGTGTTGAAGGCACGCGGGCGTTTTCTATCGCCAACAAACCCTCGCTGGCAAACGAACTGGAGTTGCATGTTCGATTGGTGGAGGGCGGTGCTGGCACCGGCTGGATTCACCAGGAAATGAAGGTGGGTGACAAACTCACCGTCTCCGGCCCGTATGGACAGTTCTTTGTGCGTAAATCGGATGGCGGCGGCGCGATCTTTATTGCTGGTGGCTCCGGCCTTTCCAGTCCGCAGTCGATGATTCTCGACTTGCTGGCGTCGGCAGACCCACGCCCGATGTATCTGTTTCAGGGGGCACGTAACCTGGGCGAACTGTACAACCGCTCGTTGTTTGAACAACTCGATCAACAGCACGACAACTTTCATTATATCCCGGTACTCAGCGCCCCTGAGGCGGGCGATGATTGGCAAGGGGTTATCGGTTACGTGCATGATGCCGCCAATCAGTACTTCGACGGCAAACTCAGTGGCAACAAAGCCTACCTGTGCGGGCCACCACCGATGATCGACGCTGCCATCACCACCCTGATGCAAGGGCGGGTATTTGAGCGGGATATTCATATGGAAAAATTCGTCACTGCCGCTGATGGTGCCGGAGACGGAGAACGTTCAGCGTTGTTTAAACGGATCTGATCAGAATGTTAGGAGGCAGTAGAGGATAGCGGGATAGCAATAAAAAATCCCGGTGAGTCAGCACTCACCGGGATGTAGAGAACGGCGGGCGGGTACTTACTTCAACACGCCGTTAAAAAAGGCTGTCAGACTGGCGTAATCATCCAGTGGCAGTACGTCAGCTACGTACTGATCTGGCCGTACGATAACAATACAGCCCTGTTCCTTGTTGATGCCGCGCATGTCATAGACATTTTTGCCACCGCCGGAAGATTCAGGGCGGTGATCGGCACAGAACACTTTCTCGTGGTCGCGCAGGCCATACTTACCCTTTTGTGGTGCCAGTACCGGATGAATGGTGCCGGTTTCCACTGCCTGGTGGTGCTGGTTAAACACCGCTCGTACATCGATTACGGCGTCGGCATCGGCTCCTGCCGGGGTGTATTGCTGCAGCGGTGAGCTGGCATCGTTGGCAAGAAATTCACACAAGGCTTTGACGCCACACTGATCCGACATTGCGTCTGCACTGCCGCCGAAGGCATAAATACGATACGCGCCATTGGCGGTATGGCAGTGACCCAGCTGTACCGGTTTGGCATCGCCGTGGCGAACAACCGGAGCCGAGTGGAAGCGTTTGCCGACGGTCAGGCCGCTGGCCAGATGCTGATGCTGGCCGTCAGACACCATAATGGATGGCTTGTACTGGATCGAAACGCCTGCGGTGTATTTGCCAAACAGCTGGAAATAACGCTGGAATTCGGCTGGATCGACTCCGTCCGGGTTATCGGCTGACTTCGGTTTGGCGCTAAACATTCTGGAGAACTCGCGGTCGAAATCGATCAGCGCCTGACCATACTCACGCCGCTCGGCAGAATAGGTTTTTAACAGATCCTCTTCGGCCAGACCGGTCAGAACGTGAGCCAGTTTCCAGCCCAGGTTCCAGGTATCCATCACCGACGTGTTCAAGCCCTGACCGGCTTTCGGGCTGTGGGTGTGACAGGCATCACCCGCCAGAAAAACCCGTGCCGAACGATCGTTAGTGGAATCATCAAAGGCCGTGGTAATACGCTGACCAATCTCGTACACACTCCACCAGGCTACCTCTTTCACATCAATGGTGTAAGGCTGCATGATGCGGTTAGCGCCAGCAATCAGTACGTCGGCAGTCATCTCGTCACGGGCGACGCGCTCATTCTCCTTGAGTTTGTCCAGCTCGATGTACAACCGTGCCATGTAACCACCTTCACGCGGGATGATCAGCATATTGCCTTCGTTGTTGGAGTGAATCAGCGACTTCAGGCGAATATCCGGGAAATCGGTATTCAACAGCACATCCATCACACCCCAGGCCTGGTTGAGAGCATCGCCGACCAGCTCCTGACCAATCGCACTGCGCACGCTGGAACGGGCACCATCACAACCGACGACATATTTGGCTTTAACGGTCTCGATTTCCTGGCTGTACTGGGAATAGTTGACACCGCGCTCCAGCTTGACCGTGACCGGATACTCGCCGCCTTCCGGGTCGACCTCCAGGCCCAGCAATTTACGCTGGTAGTGCGGCTCCACCTTGCCAGGGCCTTGGCGCATCACATCCAGAAACATATCGTGAACACGGGCCTGGTTGATGATCAGGTGCGGCATCTCAGACAGATCATCTTCAACATCCGGCACCTTGCCGCTACGAGCAATCTCATGCGGTTTGTTGGCATCCGGCTTCCAGAATGCCGCTTCGCTGACCTGATAGGCTTCCTGAATAATCTGATCGGCAAAGCCGTAAGCCTGGAACATCTCAATGGTACGGCAAGCGATACCGTCAGCCTGACCGACCAGCAGACGGTCGTCTTTCTGGTCAACGATGGCGACCGAAATATCGCCAAACTGCGACAGCTGCGCCGCCAGATTCAGCCCGGCAGGGCCACAGCCAACGATCAACACATCAACACACTCAGGCAGAGGACGTTTGATCGGTGGTACTACAACGGCATCCTGTGGATCGGAAAAACGAGGATCGCCGGGATGAAAACCATTGAGATGGAATTGCATGATGTGCTCCTGAAGCGGGGTGACGGCGCACGCACACCCCTGCTATTCGATTGTATGGATTATTTTGATGAATCAGCCATAGCACTTTACCCGCCGCAAGTTATCAGGAAAAATCGGTTTTTAGGTTTAGATGCAAAGAAAACACATATATGAACCCCAACCTGCTCAAACAATTGGCGATGGTCGTTAAACAAGGATCGATCAGTGCTGCTGCTGAACAGCTGTTTATTACCCAACCGACTCTGACCCGCTCCCTGCAGCAATTGGAAATGCGGGTAGGGGCACCGGTGCTGGCCCGCACCCGCTACGGCATGATACCCACAGAAATAGGTGCCCGACTGGCACAAATTGGCGAACGGATACTGGCCGAAACCGAACAGGGTGACGAGGTTATTCGCCAATGGCACAGCGGTTACGACAACCAGTTCGCCATTGGCATCGACCCATTATGGGAATACGCCACCGTGGCAGAGATGACCAGCGGCTTTTTAAGCCAGAACCGTTACGTGTTTCATTGCCGGGTTGGCTCCGCCGCCACCCAGATCGAATGGATGCAGGGCGGAGAGCTCGACTTTCTGCTGGCCCCCGCACACTTGTCTGTTGCCCATGCCTCCGGCAGCCAGGGAGCACTGCAGCGGGAAGTGGTATTCCGTGACCGCTCCGGCGTGTTTGTCGGCAAACAATCCCGATTACTGGGCAGCCAGCAACCGATTTCCCCCGACGTCCTGGAACAACAACGCTGGCTTATCGCCGGAGCCAGCGCCGGATTTTTGTCTGGGGTAGAAGACCCGGCGGCGCAACAAGCCGCCCGGATCGCTTTTACTGGAGGCATTCGTTCAGTGATTCATCTGCTTAACACCACCAGTATGCTGGTGCGCCTGCCCGCACGACTGGCCTTGATGACGACCGAAATTGATCCACAACAAATGATACAAGTCGAAGGCCAGACCAGCGCCCGCCGCGATATAGCCCTCTGGTCGCGCAGGCAAGATAGCGAACGGCCCGACAGCCAGAAAGTGCGTGAGTTTATTCGGGACTGGGTAACCGGGCTGGATCACAGCGTGGGGGAGTTCGGGCTGGATTTGTAATGGCAGTACATGAGAGCGCTATAACAAGTATTGATAGTATCCATGTCGTGGGATCATCTATGTGATCCTCTTGGCTCTGGACGGCGGCAACACTCGCGCAGAGCCGTGCAGGATGAAATAGATGTCCCAAGTACTATAAGCAGCTGATCGTGGAATACCTTGGCAAGCTGTCGCGAGGGGTTGTCGGGGTTAACTGACAAGCCGGTTAGCGTTGGGTGATCCGCTGGCAACGTGGGTGTTGTAGTGAGTGTCTGGGTTCAGCCTTGTTCGAGTGCCAGCACTTCGGCAAATTTTTGTCGCAGGATATCCCGTAACAGTAAGGCGGCGGGGGTGATTTGTTGACGGCCAGGGGAGACCAGGTTGAGGTCGATTGGGTCGGATTGGTATTGCGGTAATATCCTCACCAGGCGTCCGGTGCGCAGGTCGTCGTTGATGTCGAGCCGCGATTTGTAGGCGATGCCGCGGCCTGCCAGTGCCCAGCGGCGTACCATTTCACCGTCGTTGGCGCAGCGGTTACTGCGTACGCGAATACGTTCATGGTGGTGCTCGTGGTGGTGCTCGTGGTGGTGTTCTGTCGCAGTGGTGGCGCTGTTTTTTACTGTTGTTGAATTGGCTGTTGTTGAATTGGCTGGTGTTGGTTTCGCGGCAATAAATTCCCAGACATCGTGGGTACGGTTGTTGAGCTGAAACAGCAGGCAATTGTGTTGCAGCAGGTCGGCAGGTGTCTGAGGTGTACCAAACCGGCGCAGATAGGCCGGTGAGGCGCACACCACCCGATCAATCGTGGCCAGTTTGAACGCCACCAAAGATGAATCCTGCTGATTGCCGTAACGAATGGCGAGGTTGATCCTGTCCATATAAAAATCGGCTACCGCATCACCCAGCAGCAGGTGGATGGACAAGTCCGGGTGTTGCTCCATGATGTCGTCGATCCACCTGGGTAGCAGGTTCCGGCCAATATCGGACGGAGCGGAAATTCTCAGTTCTCCGGCAACCTTGCCAGCCAGCGCATGAATGGATGCCCGCCCGGCGTCCAGCTCCGCCAGTGCCTTGCGACAATACACCAGAAACCGTTCGCCTTCGGCGCTGATGCGTAATTGCCGCGTTGAGCGGATAAACAATTGCACCTTGAGCTGCTGTTCCAGTCGTTTGAGTGCGGCGCTGGCAGCGGCGGTTGTGATGTCCAACTGTTCAGCGGCACGGGTGATGCTGCCGCTGTCGGCGGTACGCACAAACAGGACGAGGTCTTTGGTGTTCATTATCAAATATTTTTTGACTAAGAGTGTGGTATTGCCCCGTTTATAGCACGGGTTTGGCTGGGAATAATAGGCCATCGCCGTACGCTGCCCACCGGCAGCAACAACCGGCATCTGTTCGCAGACATCAGAGAGGATCAGACATGAAAGCTGTTGGTTATTTGCAACCCCGGGCCATTCAGGAACCCGACGCCCTGGTTGATATCGAGTTGCCCATGCCGACTGCCACGGGCCGCGATGTGCTGGTAAAAGTGCAGGCGGTTTCGGTCAACCCGGTGGATACCAAGGTACGCTCATCGGCTGCTGCCGAGGCCGGGCAGTACAAGGTGTTGGGGTGGGATGCGGTAGGCGAAGTGGTCGCAATTGGAGACCAGGTAACGTTGTTCAAGGTGGGTGATGCGGTGTGGTACGCCGGGGATATTACCCGTTCGGGTTCCAATGCCGAATTTCAGCTGGTGGATGAACGGATTGTCGCCATCCGGCCAACCACCTTGTGGAATGTCGAAGCGGCGGCGATGCCTCTCACGGCGATTACCGCCTGGGAACTGCTGTTCGCCCGGCTGGGTTTTACGCCGTTGCTGCCATCTGCGGAGACGGTTGCCAGTGACGCGGATGCCGCTGCGCCAGCGCCGGTTATCCTGATTATGGGGGCTGCGGGTGGGGTGGGATCGATTCTGACCCAGTTGGCCGCGCGGCTGACTCGCGCGACGGTGATTGGTACGGCTTCGCGGCCACAGAGCGAGCATTGGGTGAAGGAACTGGGGGCTGACCATGTGATTAACCATCACCAGCCGCTGTTACCGCAGTTGCAGGCGGTGGGTATCGACAGCGTTACTCATGTGATTAGCCTGACGCATACCGATCAGCATTTTGATCAGCTGGTCGAGGTACTGGCACCACAAGGCAAGCTGGCGCTGATCGATGATCCACAAGGGCCAATCGATATTATGAAGCTCAAGCGCAAGTCCATTTCGCTGCACTGGGAGCTGATGTTTACCCGTTCGATGTTTGCTACCTGGGATATGTACAAGCAGCATGAGTTACTTACCGAGGTAGCCCGTCTGGTTGACGACGGTGTGCTTAAAACCACGCTGGGTGAGCATTACGGTACGATCAATGCCGCCAATCTCAAATGTGCTCATGCTTATCTTGAGAGCCATCAGGCGGTTGGGAAAATTGTGCTGGAAGGGTTTTAAGCTGATGCCTGCGTTACATGACGGATCGTGCCCGCCATGTAACGCCTGCTAAAATACCTTGGCAAGAGCCATTGATTACAGCCATTGATTACAGGCAAATAATCCCGGCTTCCGGTTCGGCGGCATACAACTTTTCGACGGTGTCGGCCCGATTGGTCAACACCGCATTCTGGTTGATAGAGCCTTTGTCGGTAATCTCGTGGGCGTCCAGTTGCGGTGGCCGGGCTTCAATCACCAGTCGCTGAACACGGGTAGAGCTACCGGTTGAGGAGGCTGCCATTTCACCGAGCAGGCGTTCAAATACCTCGCGTGTGCGTGGATGCGATACCAGTTCGCTGGCACTGGCATCGGCTGGCAGTTCGGTCAGCTTGTGCAGTTGAGCCAGGTCGGGGAACACCAGAACCGAAATATAGCCACGGTCGCGACCCGCCACCACCAGATCCTGCACGTAGGGCGCGCAATGGTGGATCACAAATGGCCGCAGGGTGCCAACGCTGACCCAGGTGCCGGTATCCAGTTTGAAGTCTTCCGATACCCGGCCGTCGAAGTAAAAGCCGCGATTGGGCTGCTTTTCATCAATAAACTTCAAGGCATCACCGAGGCAATAGAAGCCTTCTTCGTCATAGGCCTTGGCGGTTTTGTCGGCATCACGCCAGTATCCCGGTGTAATGCTGAGGCCACGGATACGGGCTTCCAGTTTGCCACCGTTGGGCACCAGTTTGATTTCGGTGCCTGGAGCCGGTACGCCGACCACGCCGGATGCACATTCTTCAATGGATGCAAACAAGGCTGCCGGGCCGGTTTCGGTAGAACCCAGGCCGGTCAGCATCGGTACTTTTTTGCCGGTGTACTGTATCGCCAGCGCATCCAGAGAGTCCCATACATGCTGGGCCAGACCGGCACCGGCAAAGTACATCACGTTCAGGTTGCGGTAAAAATTGGCGGCAACGTCGGGGTTTTCCTTCAGTGCTTGCGCCAGTAATTCAAACCCCTTGGGGACGTTGAAATAGACGGTCGGGGAAATGTCGCGCAGGTTGTCCAGTGTGATGGGCATGGCCTTGGGAACGGGTTTGCCCTGATCGATATAGAGCGAACCGCCGTTAAACAGCACCAGGCCAACGTTATGGTTGCCCCCAAAGGTATGGTTCCACGGTAGCCAGTCGACCACGACCGGTGGTTGCTGCTGTACAAAGGCCAGGACGCTGGCCAGCATGGCCTGGTTGGAGCAGAGCATTTTCTGGGTATTGATTACGCCCTTGGGCATGCCGGTGGAGCCGGAGGTAAAGAGGAATTTGGCGATGCTGCTGGCGGTGACCGTCTGGTTGGCCTGATCAACGGCGCTGGTCGCAGCGGTGCTTTGCAGCGTTTCAAACGCGGTCAGTTGACCTTGCAGGTTATCGGTGCTGTGTTCGGAAATCACCGACACCACTGGCAAACCAGGCAGGACGGCGTCGATGGCATCACGATAAGGCCCGAGATTGTCGACAAACACCAGTCCGGGCGTCAGTACGTCGACAATGTGGCGCAGCTTGCCGAAGTCGGTAGAAATCGTGGAGTAGGCGGTGGAAATGGGCGCGTATGGAATACCAACGTACATGGCTGCCAGCGCCAGCAACAGGTGTTCGCTGCTGTTGCCAGACAGGATGATAATCGGTCGTTCCTGGCTCAGGGGTTCCCCATCGATGCGTAAATCCAGCAGCCATTGGGCGATGGCACGTACTTGCGTACGGGTTTCGGCATAGCTGAGGGTTTGCCAATGGTTATGATCTGCGCCGGACAGCGGGCGCTGGCAGACAAACAGCTGATCCGGCGTGTGCTCGGCCCAGTGATCGAGTCGGTCGGTGATGCGCTCCGGGTAGTCACACAGTTCGCCGATCGAGCGGATAACGCGGCTGCCATCCTCGCGCTGTTCAACGTCGACAGGATGATTCACTACATGGACAGGATGGAAATCGGCAAGCATGTTGAGGCTCCCTGATGCACTTTTTATGGTTGTTCGCATCGTTTGTGAGTTTTTATTCGGTTGTTACGACCGCTGTCGGGGGTTACCCGGCAGCAGTAAAGTCAAAGTCTTTCAAGCCGTCATCGGCATTGGCTACGGTGCTCATCAGTGCGTGAATACGCGGCATTTCATGGGCAAAGTAGAAACGTGCGAGGGCAATCATATTGCTGTGATAAGCCGCATCGCTGTCACCCCGTGTATGGGCCTGATTGGCCAACAAGGCCAACTGCCAGCCAACACAGAGCAAGCCCAGCGCTTCCAGCAGCGGCACCGATCCAGCGTGCAGTCGGGTCTGGTCGCTTTCTTTGGCGGCCATCTCCAACAGCGTGCGTAACTGGCCATGAATCGCTGCACCTGCGCGAATCAGGCTGGCTTGCAGTTGACTCAGAGGGGCTGCCAGGCGATCGGCATCCTGGTTGATGTCTCGCAGCAGGTGTTGCAGTGCTACGCCCTGGTCTCCGAGAACCTTGCGGAACACCAGATCCCGTGCCTGAATACCGGTGGTGCCTTCGTAAATGGTGATGATGCGGGCGTCGCGCATAAACTGGGAAACCCCGGTTTCTTCGACAAACCCCATGCCGCCAAACACCTGAATGCAGGTGTAGCTCATCTGGTTGCCTTGTTCCGTACTGAAGGCCTTGAAGACCGGTGTGAGCAAGGCAATCCGTTCTCGCAGTTGCTGCCGCTGGTGGTCGTCCTCGCTGTGTTCCGAAAGGTCGATCCAAGCCGCAATCAGATAGCCCAATGCCCGCAGCCCCATGGTTTGACTGTGCATGGAGAGCAACATGCGCTGCACATCGGGATGCTGGCTGATAGTGACCCGTGCGCCGCTCTGGAAGTGGCTGCCCTGGGTACGTTCCTGGGCGTAGCGCAAGGAGTGCTGATAACTTTGTTCACCAAAGCCTACCCCTTGCATACCGGTGCTCAGGCGAGCTTCGTTCATCAGTACGAACATCGCCATCAGACCCTTGTTCTCGGCACCGATCAGCTCGCCAATGCAGTCGTCGTTGTCGCCATAGCTCATCGAACAGGTCGGGCTGCCGTGCAGGCCCATTTTGTGTTCAATGCCACTGCAGACCACATCGTTGCTGGCCCCCAGTGAGCCGTCGGTGGCAATGCGATATTTTGGGACGGCAAACAGTGAGATGCCACGGCTGCCGGCCGGAGCATCTGGCGTGCGCGCCAGCACCAGATGGACGATGTTTTCGGCCATGTCGTGCTCACCGTAGGTGATAAAGATCTTCTGGCCCTTGATGCGATAGCTGCCGTCACCCACGGGCGTGGCCCTGGTGGTGGTCGCGGCGAGGTCGGAACCGGCACCGGGTTCGGTCAGTGCCATGGCAATGGTCCACTGGCCACTGGCCAAGGGTTCAAGATAGCGTTGCTTTTGCTCATCGGTGCCAAAATGCAGCAGGATCTCGCTGCCACCCTGGTTCAGGGCGTGGAACATCACAAACGCCAGGTTGGCCGACAACCACATTTCATTGACCGGCTGGGCGATACTCTTGGGCAGCGCTTGGCCACCAATGGCTTCGGGCATGGCCAGACCCATCCAGCCATTGTCACAAAACTGCTGGTAGGCTTCTTTCCAGCCGGCCGCAGTGGTGACTGTGCCCTGGTCAAAGGAACAACCTTGCTGGTCGCCAATCTGGTTCAGGGGTGACAGGGCACCGCTGGCAAACTTGGCTGCTTCTTCCAGTACCGCAGCAACAAAGTCCGGGGTGAATTCGGCCAGGGCTTCAACCTGATCCATCGCGGTTTGCTGGCGTACCAGATCGAGTACGAACAGCATGTCTTTTAGCGGAGCTATGTAGTCACTCATCGCATGCTTCCTATTTTGCGGCCATGCGAATAGCGCCATCCAGGCGGATGGTTTCGCCGTTGAGCATGCAGTTTTCAAAAATCTGCTGCACCAGTTGGGCAAACTCGTCCGGCTCACCCAGTCGTGGCGGGAATGGCACGGCAGCGCCGAGCGATTGCTGCACTTCTTCTGGCAGTACGGCCATCATCGGGGTCTTGAACAGGCCTGGAGCAATGGTCATCACTCGAATGCCAAAACGGGCCAGCTCTCGGGCAATCGGCAGGGTCATGGCGACCACACCCGCCTTGGAGGCGGAATAACCGGCCTGGCCAATCTGGCCATCAAAAGCTGCGACGGAGGCGGTATTGATGATAACGCCACGCTCACCGGTCGATTCCGGTTCGTTGTGCTGCATCTGGTCGGCACACAGGCGAATCATGTTGAAGGTGCCGAGCAGGTTGACCTTCAAGGCGCGTTCAAAGGAGGAAAGACGGTGCGGGCCTTCACGGCCAATCACCCGTTCAGCTCCCGGAATTCCGGCGCAGTTGACCAGCCCGTAGAGGCTGCCAAAGGTGTCGGTTCCCTGGCTGATGGCGCTGCTGACCGATGCTTCATCGGTAATGTCACAGGTGCAGAACAGGCTGCTGTTCGGGTAGTCCTGTTCCAGTTGGGCCACCAGTCGGGTGCCTGCTTCGGTATTAATGTCGACCAGTGTTATGCGGGCACCCTGGCTCAACAGGCGGCGGGCAACCGCTTCACCCAGGCCAGAACCGGCACCGGTTACCAGACAATGTTTATTGGCAAGATTCATATAACGCTCCTTCTCCAGCGATTGCTTCGGGTCCAGCGGTTGTTGCGGATCCTGTGATGGGTTTGGGCAGGGCACTCATGGGCGGCTTTGAATCCACCTGGATGAGTGCCATACCAACCTGTCAGGATGATTTTTTACGGTTGAGGAAGGCGTCGATACGTTCCTTGACCTCACCACTGGTCTGGGTAATACCGGTCAGCAGGGATTCGGTGAACAGGCCGTCGTCGCTGGCCATGTTGTTGATACGGGCAAGACCGGAGGCCATGGCCCAGTTGGACAGGCGTGAGTTGGTGGCAATGGTTTCTGCCAGCTCCTGGGCTTTTTCCATCGCCGTACCCTTGGGCACAACATAGTGCGCCAGGCCCAGACGTTCGCCGTCTGCGGCATTCAGCGTGCGGCCTGTCAGCATCATTTCTGTCATGCGGCCATGACCAATGGTTTGCGCGACGCGCACGGAGGCACCACCACCGACAAAAATACCGTGGCGACCTTCTGGCAGACGATAGAAGGTGGTTTCATCGGATACCCGGACATGAGCGCAGATGGCCAGTTCCAGGCCACCACCAATCACGGCACCGTGCAGGGCGGCAACAATCGGGATACCACTGTTGCTGATGTGGCTGAATACCCGGTGCCACATACGGGAATGCACCACCACTTCGAATGGCTCGCGGGCGGTGTGTTCGGACAGATCCAGGCCGGAGCAGAATTCAGGGCCATTACCAGAAAAGAGGATAACGCTGACGTCCTTGGGCATGTTGATAAAGACCTGTTCGATCTCCAGGCACAGGGCGTCGTTGATGGCGTTTTTCTTGTTGGGACGATTCAGGGTCAGGTGGCCAATACTATTGTCTACACTGAATGTCAGGTGTTGGTAGTTGCTCATGAGCGGGCCTCGTCGGCTTTGTTCTTGTTGGTTATCCGCTGAAATCAGTCATCCGGATATTTGTTGTTTTCAAATATAGTTTATGAGTACAACAGTTTGCAACCAATAACTCCATTCTTTGCACGGGAGAGGCCAGGAGGACAGCTCGCGACAGTTCGATCAATGTCTATTGATGTGCTTTAAACTGTTGTTGACATAAACAATTAGCCGGGACACACTCGTTCACGAGCGGCATCGCAAGAGTCAATTCGGATACGTCACGATCCGATTGATGCCCTTCAATAATCGATAAAAATAACAAGGTGTGAATAATAATGAAGATTAAAAACCTGCTGATCACGCTGGGCGTGACTTTGGGCAGCTTGACGACTGCTCTGAGTGCTCAGGCCGCTGAACCCGAATATACGTTCAAATTGCACCACTTTCTGCCGCCGATGGCGATGGCCCACAAAGACTTCCTGCAGCCATGGGCTGACAAGGTAATGAAGGAATCGGGTGGGCGTATCAAGATCGACGTCTTCCCGGCCATGCAGCTGGGCGGCAAGCCACCACAGTTGTTTGACCAGGCCCGTAAGGGAGTTGTTGATATTTCCTGGACGGTGGGTGGTTATACCCCTGGCCGCTTCCCGAAAGCCGGTGCTTTTGAGCTGCCATTCATGGCTGCCAGTGCCGAAGCCACCAGTATGGCGTTACAACAATACGCCGAAGAAGAGATGCAGGAAGAGCTGAGTGATGTGCATGTACTGGCCCTGCACACCCACGCGCCGGGTTCTCTGCATTCTCGGGGTGACATGATCAAGGTTGCTGCAGACCTGAAAGACCTGAAGCTGCGTGCCCCCAACAAAGCCATGGCTGAAGCCTTTGGTATTATGGGTTCTGCCCCTGTATTCATGCCGGTGACCCAGATGTCCAGTGCCCTGGCCAAGGGAATTCTGGATGTGGCTGCGCTGCCGTTTGAAGTGGTTGCACCGATGAAGATCAACCAGCTGACCAACAATCACACCCTGATCAAGGGAGACCGTGGCCTGTATACCCAGTTCTTCCTGTTCAGCATGAACAAACAGGCCTACGCACAACTGCCAGCTGATCTGAAAAAGGTCATCGACAACAACTCCGGTATTGAACTGGCGCGCCATATTGGTTATCTGTTTGATCAATCGGAACAGCGCGGCTATGACTTTACCGCTCAGGGTGGCAACCATTTCTACACCTTGCCAGCCGCTGAGGCAGGCCACTGGAAGCAGATGATGCAGCCAGTAACGGATGCCTGGATTGGCGATATGACCGACGACGGTGCTAATGGTCAGGCGCTGTACGACAAGGCCAACGCCTTGATCACCAAATACCAGAAAAAAACCGGTTCCTGACCGGTTCACTGCTGGCCTGCTATGGGCATCGTCTGTGGCAGGTCGCCTGGCCGTGAGCGTTAAGCGGTTGTTTGATAACTGTTTAACAAACAACAATTGCCCGGAAAACAAACACTTTTTTGTTATACTGCCTGCCAGCTATTACTTATCAATACGCAGCACAGTGGCTGTTCAGACCCCAGGCATCTCATGGCAACTTCTGATTCACCGTCCGATTCCCTCGATTTTGGTATTTTGCACGACCTGATTGGCTATCGTTTACGCCGCACCCAACTGATGTTTTTTAACCGCTTTGCCGAAGCCTGTACGGATCTTGGTATCAGTCCGGGATTGTTTGGCGTACTGGTGCTGGTGAGCCGTAATCCTGGTCGCACCCAGACAGCCATTGCCCAGGCATTAGGCAACGACCGCTCGGCGATGGTCGCCGCCGTCGACAAGTTGGAGAAAATGGATCTGGTGGAGCGCCGTCCATCGCTGAATGATCGCCGTTCCTACGCACTCTATTTGACCGAACACGGTGAAACGTTTTATCAGACGATTGAAAACCGGGTGCGAGCACATGAGCAAGGGCTGGAGTCGCTGCTTGA